>Ga0193727_1000145_pt1 | contig 24075 bp, 23 predicted proteins | sample H2c2metaG_FD_143051 | JGI IMG/M metagenome (GOLD analysis project Ga0193727, IMG submission 143051) | Soil microbial communities from a riparian zone of the East river system, Colorado, United States - H2c2 | ecosystem: Environmental > Terrestrial > Soil > Riparian zone | place: USA: East River...
ACCCCACCCAGCATCTTCCTTAACGAATGCTCGCGACATTTCAATTGCCCTCGACGGAATGGATGTAATGTCGCAGCTTTCACGCCGGGTCACGGGACTTGCAGATAATGAAAGCAATCCCGAAAAAACATGGAGGCTGGATGTCGGAAGAATCCTTCGAGGAGCAGCAGGAGACACTGGACCCGCATCGGCGCGAGGAAAGAGATGGTGCCGCGCTCGAGCTTTTGGGGCGACTGCGGCAGAAGGGCGTGCAGATTACCGGGCGTGAGACCAGCGGGCACCTCGATGATCTCATGACCGCCATCGATCGCTTCGAGTCCGCTGTAATCGCTCGCGGAGGAGATCTGTTGGTCAACACGCCGTTCTCCAATCCGCCCGAGAACCCCGATTTCGTGATTCCCGCGCGCATGCCAGGAGAGGATGCCGAGTCTTACGCAGCGCGTATCAATTCCGCCGCCGAGCGACTGGAGACGGCTGACCTTTAGAGTCAGCCCCCGCGGTGGATAGCGCGACGCGCCGGAGTATCCGGTGGGCGCAGGCCGGGCTGCTGATAAACGCGCTGCTCGTACTGGTCAAGCTCATCGCGGGAATCGTCGGACACGCGAACGCGCTGGTGGCCGACGCCGTGGAGTCGTCGGCCGACATTTTCTCCTCGCTGATTGTGTGGATGGGGCTGAGCATCGCCGCTCGCCCCGCCGACGAAGACCATCCGTATGGGCACGGCAAGGCCGAGCCGCTCGCAGCGGCGGTGGTCTCACTGATGCTGCTGGGGGCCGCTGTCGGGATCTCGATCCTCGCCATCCGTGAAATCCGTATACCTCACCATCTGCCGGCGCCGTTCACGCTCTTCGTCGCCGCAGGCGTCATCATCATCAAGGAGATTCTTTATCGGCGGGTATCGCGCGTCGGTAAGGATGTTGGAAGCACCGCGGTCACCGCCGACGCGTGGCATCACCGCGCGGACGCAGTCAGTTCACTCGCGGCCTTTATCGGCATCAGCATCGCATTGATCGGTGGGCGCGGCTGGGAAGCAGCGGACGATTGGGCCGCGCTGGTCGCCGCGATACTGGTCGCTGTCAACGGCGTGCGCACCCTCCGGCCTGCGATCTCGGGACTGATGGACGAGGCGCCCGACACCACAGTAAAGGTGCGCGCTATGGAAGCGGCGTGCTCGGTGGACGGCGTCAGAAGGGTGGAGAATCTGAAGCTGCGACGATCGGGGCTGGGTTTTTACGTTGACCTTCATGTCCAGGCCGATCCATTTATCTCTCTCGAGGATGCTCACGAGATCGCCGCAAAAGTGAAATACGCGATCCTGGACGCAATCCCGAACGCTGTGAACGTGCTCGTTCACATGGAGCCGTTTAGAAGCGAAAAAATCCTGGAAGAGCCGGTGTTAAGTCTCCCGCCCACCTGAACTACTTCCGCTTCCAATCTCCGCTTCGGCCGCCGCGCTTCTCGGTGACATGCACGCCTGAAATCTCCATCCCGCGGTCGAGAGCCTTCGCCATGTCGTAGACGGTGAGGAGCGCAACCGTCACGGCGGCCAATGCCTCCATCTCGACACCTGTCCTGCCGCGTGTCGACGCCCAGGCGGTGACACGAAGACCGGGCAACGATCTATCCGCTTCCAGATCCACTCCGACATCCGTCAGCGCGATCGGATGACAGAGCGGTATCAGCTCGGCGGTCCTCTTCGCGGCCATGATCCCCGCGATGCGAGCGGCAGCGAGAGCATCACCCTTCGACAGCGCATTCTGCTCGATGGCATCCAGCGTTTCGAGGCTCATTGTGATGAAGCCCTCTGCTGATGCGGTGCGCGCCGTTTCGGCCTTTTCTCCGACGTCCACCATTCGGGCTCGTCCCTCGGCGTCGATGTGCGTCAAGTCGCTCATCGCAGGGTTGCTCCGAGGTCTCGAATCAGCTTCGACGCGATCAGCTGCGGGCTGACATTGCCGTCGGCGTACGTCTGTGCCTTGAGAACAGCGTCCACCGCTCTGGCCGCCGATGCTGCAGCGGCCGCGTCGTTCTTGTGCAGGGCGTCCCGCGCACGTTCGCCAAGGAGCTCGACGAGCGCCTCGAGTGTATCGGCGAAAGCGCCACGCGCACCGGCTGATCCCTGAGCAAGTGCGGTGGAGTGGAGGAGCGACGGACGCGCGCTGGTTGCGGCGTCGACAATTTTTCGGGCGTTGATCGTAGCCCTCGCGTCGGTTTCACCGGTGAGAAGTCTTCCCGGCGCGCCACCGGCAGCTCGCACGCGCTCAGCCGTGGATGCTTTCGCTTTGGCGTCGAGGGCTTTCTTGACGACAGGATTTTCCACGAAGGCGCGCACGGCGCTGTCCTGAACCAGCGGCACCCGGACGGCGACGACGCGTGAGCGGATGGTGGGCAAAAGCGCGCCGGGCTCGCTCGAGGTGAGGATGATGGTCGTGTCAGCGGGCGGCTCTTCGAGGAGTTTCAGAAATGCGTTAGCAGCCATGTCCGCGCCTTCCTGCGGAACCATCCGCTCGGCGTCACCGATGATGAAAATCTTCCGATTTCCCATCGCCGGCGACATTGCCGCCCGCTGTACCAGGGAGCGAACGGTCGCCACATATATGCCTTCGGATCCGGAAGCGGCGGGGTAGAGTCCGTTCGCCGCCGCTCGTTCCGCAGTGGCTTCGGCGTAGTCATCCCGCACCTGCTCGAGATCGGGATCGGAATCCTTGAGGCGTGGCCGAGGGAAGATCCAGTGAAGGTCGGGGTGAGTCAGCTCTGCGACATAGCGACAGGCCTTGCACGTGCCGCAACCGGCAAGCGCACTCGGATTCTCACAAAGAAGACGCTGCCCCAGCCAGAGAGCGAGACGTTGCTTGCCCACACCGCGAGGTCCCTGAAACAGGAGACTCGCCGGCAGAGTCCCAGCTCCAACGCTCTCGGCGAGCCGCTCACGCAGCTGCTCATGTCCATAAAGATCGATGATCGGCACGTCGAAATATGGTCACGCGCCGGTCCGGGGTCAGGTGCCTTGCCGTGCGCGGACGCTGGCACATTTTCTGACCTGAAAAAAGCCCCAACCCTGACGCAAACCGGAACAGGAGATCAGATGTCCAGTCCTCTCAAGGGGCGCAAAGTCGCTTTCCTCGCCACCGACGGCGTGGAGCAGGTAGAGCTCACGGCGCCGTGGAACGCTCTGAAACAAGCGGGGGCAGATGTGGTCCTGGTTTCCGAAAAAACGGGCGAGATTCAGGCGGTGAACCACGACTCGAAGGGTGAGCTGTTCCACGTTGACGTCGAAGTATCGAAGGTGACAGCCCGGGACTTCGACGCTCTGGTGCTGCCGGGCGGTGTCGCCAATCCGGACAAGCTGCGCACGAACAAGGATGCTGTGGGTTTCGTGCGGGCGTTCATGGAGCTCGACAAGCCCGTGGCCGCGATCTGTCACGGACCTTGGCTCCTGGTCGAAGCCGACGCCGTTCGCGGACGGACGATCACCTCGTGGCCGAGCCTGGAGACTGACGTCAAGAACGCGGGGGGCGCCTGGGTGGACAAGCAGGTGCAGGTCGATCAGAAGCTTCTCACGAGCCGAAAGCCCGACGATCTACCGGCGTTTTGTGCGAAGCTCGTGGAGCTCCTCGCCGATGCCATCGACGAGCGGCGTCTGGACAAGATGGTCGAGCAGAGCTTCCCCGCCAGCGACCCATTGCCGGGACCGATCGCTTTGGGCTAGCCCGGGTACAAAATGAGTCGGAATGGCCCTTACTTTGCACTACAAAGTACTTGACAGTTATCAAACCACCCCCTACTTTCGCACCCATGGCATCGGTTACACCGCTACATCGCGCCCCAGCGCCGGAACCACCCGCGCTGCACGTGCGCGCGATGGACAACCTTGCCTTCATCCGCGATACGATGGAGGCGGCTGGCTCGTTCACCGCTGTTTCGGGGTGGGGAATGGTTGCCGTGGGAATCATCGCTACCATCGCGGCCGTAATCGCGAACGCGCAGCACTCGGCGCTCGGCTCGATCTACGTCTGGATGGCTGCAGCTGTTCTGGCACCAGCGGTCATGCTGTGGGCCATCGTCCAGAAGGCACGGCGAGCGCACGTGCCTTTGCTCTCGGGACCGGGCCGGAAATTCATTCTCAGCTTTTCACCGCCAATGTTCGTCGGCGCGCTTCTAACGATTGTCCTTTATCGCGCTGGGCTCGTTGCGGCGATTCCGGGGATGTGGCTTCTGCTATATGGAACGGGAGTCGTTGCTGGCGGTGCTTTCTCGGTCAGAGTCGTTCCGTTCATGGGGATCTGCTTCATGCTCGCTGGTACTCTCGCGCTTTTCACTCCGCCGTCCTGGAACGATTGGATAATGGCGGCTGCATTTGGCGGTCTTCACATCGCCTTTGGCATTCCCATCGCGCGGAGGCACGGTGGCTAAACACGGAACAGCTCGCGATGATCGCCGGCCAACGGTGGGAGAATTGCGCACACTACGCGGGAAAACCGACGCAAACCAGGCATCTTCACGCGCCGACACGCTCGACAGACTCATCCACGAGCGTCTGCGGCTCGGCATCGTGAGCGCGCTCGCGGTCAACGATTCGCTCAGCTTCAGCGATCTCAAGAAGCTGATGAAGACGACCGATGGCAACCTGAGCGTCCACGCCCGGAAGCTGGAGGAAGCGGAGTATATCGCTTGCACCAAGAGCTTCGAGGGAAGGATGCCGAAGACCGAGTACCGTCTGACAGCAGCGGGCCGCCGCGCCCTCGAGCGCTACCTGGATCACATGGAAGCGCTCATTCGCGCCACTCGGGAGCGCTGACAGAGTGTCACACACCCACCACCCAATGAAGCACACGCACGCCCGCCCCACGCAGTCCTCGCCGGCGCAGTCCGGAATTCACGTCGCCATCATTATGGATGGCAATGGACGGTGGGCCAATGCGCGGGGGCGTCCGCGCACAGCGGGCCACATTGCCGGCGCGCGTGTCGTACGCAAGATCGTCGAAGCCGCGCCCGACAGCGGGATCGGGATGCTGACGTTGTACGCTTTCTCCGCGGACAACTGGGCGCGCCCGTCTCGGGAAGTCGCATTGTTGATGCGGCTATTTCGACGTTATCTGGTCGCCGAAACCGATCGGTGTGTCACCAACGATGTGCGGATGCGAATCATCGGGCGTCGCGACCGAATCCCCGCCGAGCTATTGCGGGCGATCAGAGTTGCTGAAGATGCGACCAGGCACGGCAAGCGACTCGATCTGCGAATCGCAGTCGATTACTCCGCCCGCGACGCGCTCGTGAGAGCTGCGAAGCAGTTGAGCGGGACCGGGAACATCACACGTGAGGATCTCTCGCGGGCAATGTCCGACGTCGATCATTGGGACGGCGAGGCCCGTGACGTCGACCTCCTGATTCGCACCGGCGGCGAGCAGCGCTTGAGCGATTTTCTTCTCTGGGAATGCGCCTACGCCGAGCTGTACTTCACGGATCGCCGGTGGCCCGATTTCACCGCTGCTGATCTCCAGGGCGCGGTCAACGAGTTCCACACGCGAGAGCGTCGGTTCGGTACCGTACCGGCCGCGGCTGCGGGGTAGTTCTACTTGCGGTTGAGTCGGGCGCTGTTGAGCGGCTGCTGGCATCTACAAAACCGAAGCAAGGAGCTGTTAGCTGACCCAAGCTTATCGCTTGGAGCTTTTCAGGCGGAGTCAGGCGCTTCGCAGTTAGGGCTCCCTACGCCCCACTAACTCCGTTCAGTCCGAATCAGTCGCGGGCCGGCAGGCTCCGAACGCCTATGTGAAAGCTCCCAGCGATCAGCTTGGGTCAGCTGTCCGCTCCCTGCTTCGGTATTGAACAAGCTAAGGGAAAAGCAGGGGTCCCTCCCCAACCCTTAACGTCGCGCGGAAACACCCGTCTACCATGAAAAGCCGGGGCATTTCCGCGCTCGGCGCTCTAACAGTTGTGGAGGATTGAAATGTCGTCAGTTCGTACCTTGGCGCTCGGCGCCTTGATGATCGTTGGTGTGGCGGGCGTCTCAGCGGCGCAGTCAACCACTACTCCGCCATCGCGCGCTCAGCGCTCCGGAGAGATGCAGGGTCGCAGAGGCGGAGGCCGCGGTGGGTTCGGCGCCGATCTCAACTTGACCGACGCGCAGAAAGCGCAGATCAAGACGATTCGCGCGAAGTATCAGCCGCAGAACGAAGCGCTTCGCAAGCAGGCGAAACCGTTCATGGATGCAGCCCGCGCAGCTCACCAAAAGGGTGACACCGTCGCGGCGCGCACCAACATGGAGAAGGCCCGCCAGGTAATGCAGGGCGGCCAGTCCTTCCGTACCCAGGAAAACGCCGAGATTCGCGCGATCCTGACGCCTGATCAGCAGGCGAAGTGGGACGCTCGCCAGAAGAACATGGCCGAGCGTGGAAAGGGTGGACGCAAAGGCTGGGGCAAGAAGGGCAAGACTGCTCCCGCTGCAAAGTCGTAATCAATAGCTACTCGCTGAAATCAAAGAGCCTCCGGCGCTGAAAAGTGCCGGAGGCTCTTTGCGTGTGCGGCAAGACTATCCGCGCATCGTCGCCAAAATTAGTTTTGCGAGGACGGAACTCTCTCGATTCGATTTGCTGACGCGCCTGGCGCGAGGTACCTGATCGATGGCATCTGAAGTCGTTCAAATCACACGCCGCGGGTTCGGCCAGACGATGCGGCGTGACGCGTGGTGGGTCCAGCCGCTCGTGGTCTTCATCATCCTCACCAGCTTTCTCGTCTACGCGACCTGGGCGGCATTTCAAAACGAGTTCTACGCGTTCGGGAATTATCTCTCGCCGTTTTACTCTCCGCTCCTGTTTTCCGATTCTCCCCACGCATGGATTCACGGTGGTCGGCCATCCTGGATTCCCGGGTTCCTGCCATTCTCGCCAGCCCTGCTGATCCTGCCATTTCCCGCCGGCTTCCGGCTCACCTGCTACTACTATAGGGGAGCGTATTACAAGAGCTTCTGGGCCGATCCGCCGAATTGCGCAGTGGGGGAACCGCGAAAGAGCTATCGTGGCGAAAAAACCTTCCCGCTCGTGATCCAGAATATTCATCGCTACTTCCTTTACGCGGCCCTGATTTTTCTGGTGATCCTCGCCAGCGATGCCTACAAGGCGATGTGGTTCTACAATCCGGCCACAGGGCTTCAGAACTTTGGAGTCGGTCTGGGAACGATCGTCCTCGTCGTCAACGTCATCCTTCTTGGCGGCTACACCCTCGGCTGCCACTCGTTGCGCCATCTGGTCGGCGGCTATCTGGACCAGTTGTCGCGCGCCCCCGTGCGCAAGAAGACCTACGATTGCGTCAGCTGCCTCAACCGCGGCCACATGCGCTGGGCATGGATGAGTCTGTTCTGGGTGGCATTCTCCGATGTGTACATCCGGCTTTGCGCGATGGGCATCTGGCACGACGTGAGGCTGTTCTAGGTGGCTGAATACCAGAGGCACGAGCACGACGTGCTCGTGATCGGCGCCGGCGGCGCGGGGCTGCGCGCGGCGATCGAAGCAGCGCACGGCGAAGCGTCAGTCGGTCTCGTCTGCAAGTCGCTGCTTGGAAAAGCGCACACGGTTATGGCTGAAGGCGGCGTTGCGGCCGCTCTTGCCAACGTCGACGACCGCGACAACTGGAAGGTTCACTTCGCGGACACGATGCGCGGAGGCCAGTACCTGAATAACTGGCGGATGGCGGAGCTCCACGCCAAGGAAGCGCCGGACCGCGTGAACGAGCTGGAAGCCCTCGGCGCGGTGTTCGACCGGACAGCCGATGGCCGGATCCTTCAGCGCAATTTCGGCGGGCACAAATATCCGCGCCTCGCACACGTCGGCGATCGCACCGGGTTGGAAATTATTCGCACTCTCCAGGATCACGCCGTTCACCAGCCGATCGATGTGCACATGGAATGCACCATCGTCTCTCTGCTCAAGGACGGAAATCGGATTGCCGGCGCGCTCGGTTACGATCGCGATCGCGGGAGATTCAAGGTGTTCGTGGCCAAGGCCGTGGTGCTGGCGACCGGCGGCATCGGCCGGGCATTCAGCGTCACGAGCAACAGCTGGGAGTACACCGGCGACGGACACGCTCTCGCGTACAACGCCGGAGCGGCGCTACAGGACATGGAGTTCGTCCAGTTCCACCCCACGGGAATGGTGTGGCCGCCGAGCGTGCGCGGAATTCTCGTCACGGAGGGTGTGCGGGGCGAAGGCGGAATTCTGGTGAACAAGGAAGGGCGTCGATTCATGTTCGACGATATCCCCGAGAATTACCGCGGCCAGACCGCGGACAACGAAGAGGAAGGCTGGCGTTACACGCAGGGCGACAAGAACGCGCGCCGTCCGCCCGAGCTTCTCACACGCGATCACGTTGCACGTGCAATCATGAAAGAGGTCCGGGAAGGGAGGGGAAGCCCGCACGGCGGAGTCTTCCTCGACATTTCCTGGATCAGCTCCAAACTCCCGGGCGCCGAAGAGCACATCAAGAAAAAGCTTCCGAGCATGTACCACCAGTTCAAGCAGCTGGCAGACATCGACATCACCAAGGAGCCAATGGAAGTTGGCCCAACGACGCACTACGTCATGGGCGGGATTCGCGTCGACGGCGACACGCAGATGTCATCTGTGCCGGGCTTGTTCGCGGCCGGCGAAGTGGGAGCGGGCCTTCATGGCGCCAACCGACTCGGTGGGAATTCACTCTCCGACTTGCTGGTTTTTGGAATGCGCGCGGGCAAATACGCCGCCGAATTTGCGGGCAGACAGTCGTCCCCGCGCGTGGATTCCCAGCAGGCCGATGCAATCGTGCGAACGGCGCTGGAGCCGTTCGACCGTCGTGACGGGGGAGAAGGGCCTTATCAGGTTGAACACGATCTTCAGACGATGATGCAGGAGCTGGTAGGCATCGTCCGTCGCGAGGACGAGATGCGGCGGGCTCTCGACGGACTGAAGGCACTCCAGGAGAGAGCGCGAAAGGTTTCGGTTACAGGAAACAGAGAGTACAATCCGGGCTGGCACACGGCCCTCGATCTGCAGAACCTGTTGACGGTGTCGGAGATCGTCGCTCGCGCCGCGCTCGAAAGAAAAGAGAGCCGTGGCGGACACTTCCGCGACGATTTTCCGGAGAAGGATCCCGCTTACGGCAAATTCAACATCGTCGTCAAGCGCGGGCCGAACGGAGAAATGCAGGTCGTGCGGGAGCCGATCCCGGAGATGCGGGACGATCTCAAGCAGATCATCGAGGAGAACAAGTAAAATGGCGCCACTCACTCAAGAGAACGCGCAATCCGGACCGAGTCAGCGCCGGGCTGCGTTGGCGAGAAGAAGATGAGCCCCGCAGACAACTCGTTCGCGCGAAACATCGTCGAGAGCGGGCAGCGCGCCGCCGCTCGAAGCAACACGAGCGCGGGCACTGAAACGCACGCCGCGACATTTCGCATCTGGCGAGGTGCCGGCCCGACCGGCCAGCTGCAGGACTACTCCACGAGCGTATCCGAAGGAATGGTCGTTCTCGACGCGATGATTCAGATTCAAGCGGAGGGCGCGACGGATCTCGCCGTGCGTTGGAACTGCAAAGCCGGGAAGTGTGGATCGTGCTCCGCGGAGATCAACGGCATGCCGCGTCTCATGTGCATGACGCGCTTGAGCGAGCTCGATCTCCAGAAGCCCGTGACCGTCGAGCCGATGCGCGCGTTCCCGCCGGTGAAGGATCTGGTAACCGATGTCGCTTCCAACTTCAGGGCAAAGAAGAGAATCAGGAAATTCACACCGCGCGCTCCCGATGCCCCAGACGGCACCTGGCGAATGGGCCAGGCGGATGCAGACAGGGTTCAGGAGTTCCGGAAGTGCATCGAGTGCTTTTTGTGCCAGGATGTCTGCCACGTTCTTCGCGACCATCAGCTGCACGAACAGTTCGTCGGGCCACGACTCCTCGTGCATGCAGCGCAGCTGGAGATGCATCCGCTCGATATCCTCGACCGGACCGAGGATCTGAAGGAGAGTCACGGCATCGGCTACTGCAACATTACGAAGTGCTGCACGAAGGTATGCCCGGAGCACATTACGATCACCGATAACGCCATCATTCCCCTCAAGGAGCGCGTAGTCGACAAGCACTTCGACCCGCTGGGGAAACTCGTGCGCCTCGTGCGGGGTAAGAGAGCGGGAGGCGGGAAGCGGGAGGCGGGAGGCAGGACGCGGGAAGAGGGAAGAGGAGAGGCAAAACTGTGAGCGAGCAATTCACCCTGAAGCCAATCTCGAAGGAAGCGATTCCGCGCGCTGTCCAGAAGGCGGAGCGCTACAGGCTGCTCAATCAATCGTGGGCGGCAGAGAGCATCTGCCGCGACATTCTCGAGATTGATCCGGTCAACCAGCAGGTGCTGGTGATGCTGGTGCTCGCTCTGACAGATCAGCTCGCCGAAGGTATCCACGCGACGATCATGAGGGCGGTTCGCGAAACACTGCCTCGCATCACCGACCCATATCAGCGGGCCTACTATACCGGCATCGTTTCCGAGCGCAGTGGGCAGGCGCATTTGCACCGAGGGGGCATGGGCAGCGGTGCAATGGCGTATGATTCATTACGAGAGGCAATGAGCTGGTACGAGAAAGCCGAATCGATCCGCCCCGCGGGCAACGACGACTCGATTCTCAGATGGAATACCTGCGCGCGACTCATAAGCTCGCATGCTCAAGTTGCCCCGCATATCGAGACTGCTTACGAACCCGCGCTGGAAGATTGATGCGACTCGCTTCACCGAAATTGCTGGTTTCAGTTCTGGCCTTTTTGCTTGGGGCTGGGCCTCTGTTTGCTCAGACCAAGCCAAAACAGCCGGCTCCGACTGCCAAGACACCGGCTACGCCCGAGAAGACGCCTGCTCCGGCCCAGAAGGTTGGAACCTCCGCAATTTCAGGGGTGGTCCTCGATAGTCTGAACGGAAGGTATCTCCGCGGTGCGGACGTGATCGTTCAGGGAGCCAAGGTTGCGCTAGTCACGGATTCTCTGGGCAAATTCAAAATCGACAGCCTGCCGGCCGGCACCTACCAGATCGGCGTCTTCCATCCGATGCTCGACACGCTCGGCATCTCTTTGGCGAGTCAGCCCTTTCACGTGGGGCCGGACAGCTCGAGCTTCCTTATCCTCTCGGTGCCGTCGGCTGCTACGATCATTCGCCGCGCCTGTCCGGTGCGGGGGTTTCGCCCGATGGGCACGTCGGCTGTAATCGGCCACGTGACAGATCCCGAATCGCTTCAGCCAGTTCCGGGAGCCGAGGTCTCGATCGCATGGGTTCAGCTCGAAGTGTCTAAAGAGATCGGGGTGAGGCGGACACCGCGCGTGATTCGTGACAGCACCGACGAGCACGGACAGTACAGGCTGTGCGGACTGCCTAATTCGATGCACGCCACCGTACAGGCGAGAAAGGCCGGCGCGGTTACAGCGGAGATTCCCATCAACCTCGGCGACGAGGATTCCGAGCTTTTCGCGCGGACGCTGCTGCTGTCGCGCGCCGACTCCGGAGCGAAAACCGGCAACGCCATCGTGTCCGGCCGCGTCGTCCTGGAGGGCTCGCCAACACTTGCAGGAAGCCGCGTGGAAGTCGTCGGAACGGACGTGGTCACGCTGACCAACGAGAAGGGCGAGTTCACGATTAAGAACCTTCCGTCGGGCAGTCACATGCTGCTTGCGCGCCACCTTGGCTTCGGGGCCGAGACGGCTCCGGTCGATCTTTCGTCGCTTCAGCCCCAGCGAGTGACGATGAAGCTCCCGAAGTACGTTGCAACGATCGACCCGGTCGTCGTCACAGCGAAGCGACGAGCCAGCCTCGACAAGGTCGGCTTCACCCAGAGACAGAAATCGGGGCAGGGGTTTTACCTGGGACCCGATCAGATCCAGAGCATGCATCCACAGCAGCTCACTGACATTCTGACACGTGTGCCATCGCTACGCATCACCTATGGACCAAACGGCAACGACGTCACCAGCTCTCGGGGGACGACGAGCCTCAGCGGGGCCGGCCACTGCGTCCAGTTCTACGTTGACGACATGCCATGGCAGTCGGCGACGCCGGGCGACGTGAACAACTTCCTCAATGCGAATGAAGTAGTGGGCGTCGAGGTTTACGCTGGTCCGGGCGTTCCGGCGCAGTATTCGCGTGGGATGCAGGACTGCACGACGATCGTTGTCTGGACAAAGTTCAAGATACGCGACCTTCCGACCAAATAAGACCATCACGCCGGAGCTGAAGATGAAAATGCCGAGCAGATCTCTGATGTCGATTGCCGTCATCGCCGCGGTGTGCGGGGCTTGTTCATCGGCCCAAATCAAAAATGCCGTTTCATCGGCGACGGCGATCATTTACAACACCAGCGGCGCGCCGATCGGGACCGCCCAGATCTGGCAGGACAAGAGCGGGCTCGTGTATGTGGACATCGCCAGCATCTCGCTTCCGGCGGGGGCCCACGGAATCCATTTCCACGACGTTGGAAAGTGCGATGGCAGCACAACGCCACCTTTCTCCTCGGCGGGTGGGCACTACAACCCAATGGGGAAGGAGCACGGACTTCAGAATCCCAATGGTCCCCACGCCGGCGACAATCCGAACATCGTCATTCCGGCCAGTGGGGTTGGAAAGGTCTCATTCAGCTCCGATCGGGTGTCGCTTACCCCTGGAACGGCTTCACTATTCGATGCAGACGGAAGCTCGCTCGTAATTCACGCGGCGGCGGATGACCAGGTCACCAATCCCGCTGGGAATAGCGGCGCGCGCATCGCTTGCGGAGTCGTACGAGCGCTTCCCTGATCCACAAAAATCTTGACACACCCGGCGACCCGCCACACGTTCCACATATGAGCGGTCGCCCTGATCGGAAAGAGGAAGGCAGAAAGGAAGCGGGCGGATCCAAGCGCAGCGACAAGAGAGTCGCGCGTAACGCGCGGAGCAAAGCGTACATGAATCTCGCCACCGCCCTCGCAACCGTGTTTTCTGCCGGCGTTTACACCAAGGAGGAGCTCCAGGCCGCGGTGTGCACCTACGTCTCCGAGATGAAAGATGGCGGTGAGACCGGAGAGGGCGTGGTGAAAGCGGCGCAGGGACTCGTGAATGAAGTCGGCTCCCGATTTCCCTCGTCCGAGCGCACGCAGATGCTGCTCGCCGACATGGTTAGCTGGTGCCTTGCGGAGTACTATCGCGAGACTGCGTGAGGCGGGCGTCCTCGTCCCCGCTTTTGCTCGTAGAGCGCGATATCCGCCTGGGCGAGAAGATCTGCCAGCATCGTACCTTCGGCCTTTGATCTCTTCGCACCCAGACTGAGCGACAGCTGGTACCCGCGGTCAATCTCGCTATTGTGGGTCTCCAGGCGCGCCTTGATTCGCTCGCACACGAGGTCGGCGGTCTGATCCGAATCGACGGTCATGAGCGCGACGAACTCGTCCCCGCCCAGGCGAGCGACCAGGTCAGCCTCACGGCAGCTGTCGCGTAGCACGCGGGCTGTATCCATTAGTGCGCGATCTCCAACGAGGTGCCCGTGGGTATCGTTGATCTGCTTCAGATGATCCACGTCGATGAAGATCATGAGCACATCACTCCCATCGCGCGTCGCTTGCTTGAGCGCCTGCTCCGACAGCGTGATGAACCCGCGACGATTGGGGAGTTGGGTCAACTGGTCGACCAACAGAAGCGCTTTGAGCTCATTCTCCGCGTGCTTGCGCGCGGAGATGTCATGGTACATGGCATAGACTCGCCCTGGCTGATCCACGACCCCGAACGGCGTCGCCGCGATAGCCACCCAGACAGTCTGGCCAGCCTTGTTACGGCGTAGTGCTTCTGTTCGCAGCTTCTCGCCGGCCGCAACCCGAGCCGTGAGCTTCTCGGCGTCTTCGACCATCTCCTTCGGGACGATCAGATCGTTGATACTTCTGCCGATCGCCTCGTCATCCGTGTAGCCGAACATCGTCGTGAACTGGCCATTGATGCGGATGATCCGGTCCTCGGCGTCGAGAATCGCGATTGCCTCGGGCGCGTTCTCGAAGAGTGTGGCGAAATAGACGTTTTGCGTTTGCAGGGCGTCGTACAGACTCTTCCGATCGGTGACGTCGATTGCGATTCCGACGGTGCCCGAGATCTTGCCGTCGGCGGCGCGAAGTGGTTCGACTCGCGTCTCGAAGGAGCGTCCCCGCCAGTCGGTCTCGTATCGAACGAGCTCTCCCTGAAGCGCGCGGAGGTGCGCGGCGAGCGGCGTGAAACCGGGATCGCGCGTCTTCAACACCTCGTATAGCGTCATCCCGACCTGTTCGTTCGCGCTGGTGCCGATGAGATGCAGACCGGCGCCCTGGGAGAACGTGATGTTGAGGTGCGCGTCCGTCGACCAGAGGTTGACCGGAACGGACTCCAGCATGAAGCGCAGGCGCCGCTCCGAGTCCTGCCCGTTGTGGCGAACATCGGCCGTCTGTTTGGGCGTCTGCGACCTGAAGCCCCCCAGCAGGCGCTTCAGGAAATTACCGATTGGTCTCAGGGGCCGGTTCACCTGTGAACGAGGAGTCAACTTGCCTCTGATTCTCTCACCGATAGCGCCGAGACGCAATGATTTGCGTCCCGACTGGTTGCTCCAGGTTACCCGCTGCTGGGTACAGGTGCGATTCCGGACCCGACGGAGGGTCCCGCCGCTCTCTCGAAATTGGAGAGCGGTGGGAGCTCAGGCTGCGTCAGGTGCCGCAGGCAGTCCTGACGCGCGCCGCATCTCCAGGCATGTAGATGGCGAGCGCGCTCGCTTTCGCCGTTGCCGACTTGGTGCCGATCACTTCGCCGAGGACCTTGACCGTGGTTTTGTTCTGCTCGACGGGATTGACGATCACAGCGTTCGCGCCGACCTTCGCCGCGCCATTTCGGATCTGCTGCTGCAGCTGGTTGTCCGTCGTCCATACGGAGTTGCCCTGGGCTTCGATCCAGGCGAGCTCGTAGTAGTCATACGGGACATCAGCGCGGCTATTGTAGACGGCGATTGCGGCCGCGCATGTTGGAGCCCGATTCATTGTCGGATTGACGTCGGTGGTCTTCTTCCTGACGCCGGCGCAGGCCGAGCCGACGGCGAGCGCCGTCGCGAGCGCGAGCCCCTTGATGGTATTGGTTGCGATCATTGGCTGCTCCTGGATGCTTTGGGTGGCGGCCCCGACCCGGGAATCGGGGCGACTGCTCTGCTGCTCCATTTGCAAGGGAAGGGCCGCCCGATAGTCACAAAAGTGAGCCCATGTGCCCGACCGGGCGAAATTGCAAAACAAAAGCGGTCAATCCGTGCCCGTTGCAATTCAGCCGGTTTCAAATAGTTTGTCGTCTACAGATCTACACCCGTTCGGACCGAACATGCCCATCCGACAGAGCCATAACTTCATAGGTTCGCGCGTAGTTCCCGCGAGCGTCACGACGGCTACCGCCGTCGCGACTGGCTGTGTGCGCGTGTCGATGGCGCAGGGTGTCTACTGCTGCTGCTGCTGCTGCGCGAATTGTTCGCGCTCAAATCCGCGGCCGGTCTGGAGCTCCTGACGGGACTTATTTTAGCCCTCACTTCGACCAACTGGTTTCCCAACCGGCCGCTCACCTGAACGAGCGGCCTTTTTTGTTTCCGCACTTTCGTGATCGCCCAATCAAACTGCAACACAGAGGACAAGATCATGGCAACTGAGCGCGATGCCAACGGACTGTATAGAAAGGCGTTTGCCGCGGTGATTACAGCTTTTACTGGCGTGTCTGATCTGTACGAACCGCCCGCCAGGCCGGCCCTCGAGCTGCAAGCGGATCGTGGGACCGTCGAAGACGGCATTGAGCGCGTCCTCGCGCTGCGAGAACGCGGGGCCGACGCATGATAGACTCAACCAGTCCCGTGACAGAGAGGAAGGAAACCGTCGCGCAGCGTGTCGAGCGAATCAAGCGTGAGAAACCGTCGTGGTCGATAATGGACGACATCAAGCGTTACGCAAGAGAGGGCTTCGACGCAATCGATAAGGAAGATCTTTCCGTCCGTTTCAGAGCATGGGGACTTTACACGCAAGGTGATGGATGGGGAACGCGCGGGGAGGAGATGCCTTTCTTCATGATGCGCCTTCGCACGCCCAACGGAGTCCTCACATCAGAAATGGTACGCACGATTGCGAACCTGTCTGACAGATACGCTCGCAGCAGCCTCGACATCACGAACCGGCAAAACTTCCAGCTGCACTGGCTCCGCATCGAAGACGTTCCAACGGTGTGGCAAGAGCTGGAACATGTAGGCTGGGGAAGCATGGGTTCCTGCGGGGACAACACGCGCACCGTTACGGGATGTCCTCTCGCCGGCGTCGATGCGCACGAATTGATAGACGCGTCTCCGTTCGCGCTCTCGGTCGATCGGTTTCTAAACGGCAACCCCGATTACGCCAATCTGCCCCGCAAATTCAAGATTACCATCACCGGTTGTGGCCACTGGTGCTCGTACCCGGAGATCAACGACATCGGGGCGACCGCTGCGCGCTCCGAGTCAGGGGAGATCGGATTCCACGTGCGCGTGGGCGGCGGGCTGTCTACTCGTCCACACTTAGCCGCCCTGATTCCAGCCTTCGTCAAACAGGATCAGCTCCTGGACGTTGTGACGGCGATTACCGCGATCTTCCGCGAGTCTGACGAGCTCCGCCTGAATCGCGCAAAGGCGCGGATGAAGTTTCTGTTGATCAATCACGGTTGGACACCCGAGCGCTTTCTGACGGAGATCGAGCGACGAATTGGTTACAAGCTGGATTCGCCGGCGCCAGAAATTCCACCCAACGGTAGCTACCGGGATCACGTCGGCATCAACGCTCAGCAGCAGAAGGGATTGTACTACGCCGGGTTCTCGGTCGGATCCGGTCGGATAAGCCCAGAACAGCTGCGCCGGATAGCAGCGTTGGCCGACCGGTTCGGGGACGGAACACTGCGTACCACCGTGATGCAGAACATCCTCGTTTTGAACATCCCTGACGCGAGCGTACCCCGCTTCGTCGCTGCGGCTGAAGATGTCGGCGTCCCGCTCGGCGGCTCCCCGTTTCAGCGTGGAACACTTTCCTGCACTGGTCGTGAGTTCTGCAAGCTCGCTCTTACCGAGACGAAACTCCTGAGCATCAAGCTCGCCCACGAGCTCGAGGACCGCGTTCCCGGGTTTGGGGAGAATATCAAAATCCATCTCTCCGGTTGCCCGAACTCGTGCGGCCAGCATTGGATCGCCGACGTAGGACTCCAGGGTGTATTGCTAAATGTCGACGGTGCTCAAGTGGAGGGATTCGATTTTTTCATTGGGGGAGGTGTAGGCTCTACAAGCGCGATCGCGCATCGCATTGGCTATCGGGCACCCGAGTATGGTGTTGCGGACGCACTTACGCGCGTCTTCACGGCATACCTGCGCGAGCGTGAACCTGCGGAAACGTTCCGCCTCTGGGTAGGTCGAGCTGGAGACGCAGCAGTGAAGCGCGCACTCGCAGGTGCAAACCCCGCCGAGGATGTAGATGGCGGGTCCGAGTGAGAATGCAGTAGTTGAGTAGTAGTCCGGCCACAGTGCAGCAGCGTAGAGTCTACAGACGCGGGTCCACGGGCTCGCTTTCGAGTGCTAGTACGCCGAAGACGCATTCGTGGACGCGTCGCAGCGGTTCATTCCGCACGAACCGCTCGAGAGCCTCGATCCCGAGAGCAAACTCTCGCAGCGCCAGCGAGCGTTTTGTTGCAAGACCACGCTGGCGCAGTCGCTCGAGGTTTTCAGGCAGCGTGTATTCGGGACCGTAAATGATGCGCAGATACTCTCGGCCCCGACATTTGACGGCAGGCTGAACAAGCCCTCGCCTGCCACGTGCGACGAAGGTCAGTGGTTTAACCACCATACCTTCACCACCGCGACCGGTCAGCTCTTCCCACCAGCGAATCGCATCGGCCTGGCTGGATGGATCTGTCACGTCCACAACCCTGAACGGTGTCTGGAAAAGAACTTCACTGCCCGCTCGACATACCTCCGCGATCGTCTCCATGTGCCACACATGGTCCTTATCGGTGTGAACCGCACCTTGAGTTGCGAGCACATGGAACGGCGCCAGCCTCAGATCACTCACGGATTCTACCGGCCACGAATACCGGCGGTAGGCTGCTTCGTAGAGGGTACCCAGAGCCAAGCGCTCCTGATACCGGGTAGCGAGAGCAGCCACCTCCATGCCGCGTTTGGCGGCAGTCTGCAAAGCCGCCACCGCATCTGGCAATGCGGAGCGAACGGCCGCGCCTACTGATGCGTACTGTTGTTGGATCAGTTCCTGGGCTTTCGCCGACCAAGGCATTAGCTCGCAGTCGAGGATCGCCCAGTCGGTGTTGAGCGTTTCCCAAAACCCACTGCGGGTTAGCGCGTCCCGAAGCATGTCGAGCAGTTCTCGCTCGACCTTCAAATCATCGAAGAACCGACGCCCAGTGCGCGTGTAGACTGCACCGACTTCGCCCGCGAGAACGCCGAAACGTTTCTGGGCCCCTGACTCATCCTGACACACAGCCACCACTGCACGCGAACCCATGTGCTTCTCTTCGCACACGACTTTCGGCACCGCGTTGTGACGGAAATACTCAAACGCTTCCTTTGGGTGCTCCAGGAGGCCTTCTTCCTTGGTCGTTTCCGACGGCGACATGGTTGGAGGCAGGTAAACGAGCCACTTCGGATTTGTGGCGAAGCGACTCATGATCTCGAGCGCCGCGATGCCGTTCTCTTCTCGAATCGTGACGTTACCGTGCAGGCGCGTACCGACGATGCGCTTACCGCGCACATCAGAAAGGTCGAGCACATCGTCAAGCTGCTGCTGTGTGGTCAGAGCAGCTGCGCCGGTTCCTTCCGGGAGAAATGGTCGAACCGGCTCGGCGTAGGTGTTTTGTGCAGCGATCGAAACAAGCTCCCTCTCCGGGTAACGCAGTGCCGTGAGGCGGCCTCCGAAGACGCAGCCCGTGTCGATGTTGATTGTGCGATTCAACCATTCAGGTTCCGGCACTGGAGTGTGCCCGTATACGACCATCGCCTGACCACGATATTCGGCCGCCCAGTTGTATCGGATGGGTAGACCGAACTCATCCGTCTCACCCGTGGTTTCGCCATACATCGCGAAGTCGCGCACCTTGCCCGAGCCTCTACCCTGCATCTCCTGCTTCATTCCCGCATGCGCGACCACGAGCTTCCCGTCGTCGAACACGTAGTGGCTGACGAGTGAGTCGATGAAATCGGCGACCCGAGAGCGGAACTCCGGTGTCTCATTCTCGAGTTGGTTGAGTGAGTCCTGTAGGCCATGCGTGATTTGCACATCACGACCGCCCAGCTTCCGCATCAGTTTCACGTCATGATTGCCAGGAACCGCGAATGCTTGCCCTGCTTCTACCATGCGCATCACGATGCGCAACGTGTCGGGAATGCGCGGCCCTCGATCGACAAGGTCTCCGAGAAACACGGCCTTCCGGGTGGCGTGACTCCACACGGCTTGCTCGTTGCGCTCGTACCCGAGAGTGGAAAGAAGCGCCTCTAATTCCTCAGCGCATCCATGAACATCACCGATTATGTCGAAGGGCCCATGTTCAGTTCGTCTATTGTTCCAAAGAGGCTGACGCTCGATGACCGCCGCATCGACTTCTTCGACAGAACGAAGAACGTATACGTGGCGGAATCCCTCGCGCTGAAGATTCCTCAGGGAGCGACGGAGCTGACTGTTCTGGTTCCGCACGACGTGCGGACCAAACGCACGATCGGGGCGATGAGCATTCCGGTCCTGGCACACACGCTCCGGAAGGTCGAACACAATTGCGACCGGTAGCACGTGATATTTGCGAGCCAGCTCGACGAGGGGCTTTCGGGCCTCAGGCTGCACGTTCGTCGCATCAACGACGGTGAGCAAACCGCGCTCGAGGCGTTGAGAAGCAATGAAATGCAGCGTCGCGAACGCGGCATTGGTCGCGCTCTGATCATTCTCCTCGTTGGATACCAAGCCCCTGCAAAAGTCGGATGACAAAGTCTCGAACGGCTTAAAGCGTGACTTTGCAAAAGTCGATTTGCCCGAACCAGATGCACCGACGAGCACCACCAGAGATAATTCGGGGATGGTGATCCGCTTTCCGCTCAGCGGTTCGCTGCTGGTCGCCTCGGTCTGTTCTATCCCGGTCACTTCTCACCTATTCGCGAAAAGATTCCCATCTGCGTTGGCGCACCCACAACCGAGTCCTCAGGCCCCACCGGAGCAAACCGGACAGAGTAGCCGTGACTCGTGGAAACACGCTCGGCCCAGTCGTTGAACTGTGCGCGAGTCCATTCGAAGCGATGATCCCGATGGCGGAACTCACCGGCAGGGAGGGACTCCCATTTCACATTGTACTCGGCATTCGGCGTGGTAATGACGACGAGCCCTGGCCGGGCGAATTCAAACAACACGCGCTCGAAGGCGGCGAGGCGAGGCGCATCGAGATGCTCTATCACTTCGACGACGGCGGCCGCGTCGTAGCCGGTAAGCCGGGCGTCACGGTACATGAGAGAGCCATGAAGCAGCTGGATCCGCTGCCGCTGCATTGGTGGCATCCGGTCCAGGTGCAGGCGATCGGCGGCGGTCTCCAATGTCCGATACGAAACGTCCATGCCCACGATCTCCGTGAACTGGCGCTCGGCGAGCAAAAGCTTCAATAGACGGCCCTCGCCGCAGCCGAGATCGATGACCCGACGGGCATCACTCCCCTTGAGAACTGCCAGGACCGTGACCAGACGTTGATCGTTGAGGCTAAGCGGGCGCTCGAGCTGCGCCTCCTCTTTTACGTCGGGTTCGTCTGATGCATCTGCCGGTATCGCTTCGTCTACGGACGTGAGGCGCTCGATTGCATCGTCTACCAGACTGCGGTAATGGCGGAGGTATCTCCGTGCGATGGTGTCGCGCTCAGGATGTGCGCCTAGCCAGCCTTCACCGTGCCGAAGCAGCTTAGCGACCTCGTCATCACCGACCCAGTAGTGCTTCTGGTCATCGAGCACGGGGATCAGCACGTACAGATGCGCGAGAAGCTCCGAGAGGCGCTTGGCTCCCGAGATTTCTACCGTGAAGTACCGGCTATCCACGCCATCGGACGATCGTTCGTCGAGCGGATGATGGGTTACCACCATCTGGTAGCCGAGCGGTTCGAACAAACGTCGCAGAAATGGTTCACCACCCTTGCACGGAACGACGGCGAGTTTCGCTACGAAGGGAAGCTCCGATTCGGCCAGGTCGGGACGTTCCTTACTTCGACCGGTCATCGCGGTTCCAAACACGTCCGAGATTGCGACGCTCAGAAATGAGCTGGCGACATATGGCCGGTCGTTTACGTACTGGTCGAGTGTACCACCCTCCCCGGAAGGTCCCCGCCGACGGCGTACGAGACCCACAGGATCCACATCCAGCAGCAACGCCACCGTACAACCGTCCTCCGACGCCTCAGGGTAAAAGACATGCGCCTGGCCAAACGACTGTGGATACGACTGCACACGACTTGGGTTCTTGTGAAGCAAGAATCCGAGATCGGTGGCTGGGTTGTGGGTGGTACGGATGGTGAGAAGCATGTCGCTTTGGTGATGGAGACAATTGCCTCGACTGGGGCAATTACGACAGAATCGGACTGCTCTATCTTAAGCCGGGCTGGGGCAGAAGCGAAAACGGGCACTCCCTCTCGGAAGTGCCCGCTTTTTTATAAATCAATACCAGCGCGAGTCTTATAACAGCTCCCGAGGAGGGACTCGAACCCCCGACCCGGTGATTAACAGTCACCTGCTCTACCACCTGAGCTACTCGGGAATAGCTACGCAAACTAGCAACTCGGACCGCTCTAATCAACCGACATGCTTTCGTGATCGCGCGTAATCCTTCGGCAATCGCGAATCGCTAACTTCCATCGATGCGTCCAAAACGAAACGGCACCCAGGGTCCTACCGCGCTGATCACGGGAGGCTCCGGCGGAATCGGTTTCGAGATTGCGAAGGTTCTCGCCCGCGATGGATTCGATATCGTCCTTGTGGCCCGCAAGCGCGAAACGTTGGAAGGCGCCGCCGGTCAGCTCCAGGGAAAATTCGCGGGACGCGTACAGGTTTTCGCGGCCGACCTCCGACTCCCTGACGCACCGCGAGCGGTTTTCGAATTTCTGCGAAACGAGAACATTCCGATCGAGGTCCTGGTGAACAACGCCGGCTTCGGGCTCGGCGGCGAGTTCGTTTATACAGAGCTTCAGCGCGAGCTGGACATGATTCAGGTCAACATCGCCGCGCTCACGCACCTCACCAAGCTCTTCCTGCCGACGATGATCAGGCGCAGATCCGGGCGGGTGATGAACGTTGCATCCACTGCGGCGTTTCAGCCGGGGCCGTTGATGGCTGTTTACTACGCCAGCAAGGCCTACGTGCTCAGCTTCTCGGAAGCGCTCGCCGAGGAGCTGCGTGAAACCGGAGTTACGGTGACCGCACTTTGTCCCGGACCGACGGCAACAGACTTCGCCGCGAACGCGCAGGTGACGAAATCCCGGCTGTTCTCCGCTTTCGGCATGGCGGACCCGGCAGACGTGGCCAAGTTCGGAGTCGAAGCGATGATGCATGGACGCCGCGTCGCCATTCCAGGCATAAAAAACAAGATTATCGCGCAGTCAGGTCGATTCGCTCCGCGTAAAATCGTTACCAGGATCTCGCGCATGATTCAGGAATCGAACGAACGGACTCCCTCGAGCAACAACTAGCGGTTCTTCCGGACTAAAGCGCGAGCTGTCGTGAGATGGGCTCGATATCGGCGAGCGCGGCCCCGATCCGCGGTGAGCGATCGTCGCGCTCGTCGCGCCGCCTGAGAAGCGGTGCGAGCCAGCGCCCGGTGTACGACTCTTCGACCTTCGCCACTTCTTCCGGACGACCCATCGCCACCACGAGTCCTCCCGCGATCCCGCCTTCCGGACCGAGGTCTATGATCCAGTCCGCGAGCTTTATGACGTCGAGATTGTGCTCGATCAGCACCACGGTGTGTCCCTGTTCGAGCAACCGATCGAACACCTTCGACAGCTTTCTGATGTCCTCGAGGTGGAGGCCGGTCGTCGGCTCGTCCATGACGTATAGTTTCCTGCCAGTTTTCTTTCCCGCCAGCGCCAGCTCGCGCGCGACTTTGATGCGCTGAGCCTCTCCTCCGGACAGGGTCGTCGCGGGCTGACCAAGCCGGACGTAGCCGAGTCCGACCTGTTGGAGCTGCCAGAGCGCCTGCCCGAGTTTTTCCTCCCGTGGGAAGAATCTGATCGCCTGATCGACCGTCATGTTGAGCACTTCGTGGATGTTTTTTCCACGAACGGTGACGTCAAGGACCTCGGGCTTGTACCGCTTGCCGCCACAGTCTTCACATGGCACATAGACATCCGCCATGAACACCATCTCCACCTCGAGCGCGCCCGCGCCTTCGCACGCCTCGCAACGACCACCCTCGACGTTGAAGCTGAAGGTGCCCGCGGTGTATTTCCGCTGCCGGGCGAGAGGAGTATCCGCGAAGATCCGACGGACCTCGTCGAACGCCTTCACGTACGTGACCGGGTTCGAGCGCGGCGACTTCCCGATCGGACTCTGGTCGATCATCACAACGTCTTCGAGGGCGTCGAAGCCGGTGATCGTCTCGTATTCGCCGACAGCCTCTCCGAGATGCCGCTTGGCGGAATTCTCTCCGTTGAGATGCGTCTCGAGCGCGCGGTACAACACGTCGTGCACAAGGGTGCTCTTGCCGGAGCCCGAGACGCCCGTCACCACTGTCAGGGCGCCGAGCGGAATGCGGATGTCCACGCCCTGAAGGTTGTGCTGGCGGGCGCCGGTGAGGGTGATCCACCGCGGACCGAGTCGCCTGCGCTCATCGGGGAGGGGAATCGAGCGAACGCCCGTCACATATTGTCCGGTCAACGGGCTCTCGCTGACTCGCGACATCGGTCCGGCGAAGACAATCTCGCCGCCGGCCTCACCACTGCCGGGCCCGAGCTCCACCATGTAGTCGGCCATCTCGATGGCGGCCAGATCGTGCTCGACGACGAGCACGCTGTTGCCGGCATCACGCAGCCGCTGCAGG
>Ga0193727_1000146_pt1 | contig 23989 bp, 23 predicted proteins | sample H2c2metaG_FD_143051 | JGI IMG/M metagenome (GOLD analysis project Ga0193727, IMG submission 143051) | Soil microbial communities from a riparian zone of the East river system, Colorado, United States - H2c2 | ecosystem: Environmental > Terrestrial > Soil > Riparian zone | place: USA: East River...
AGCGGAATGGCCAGACGGAGCAAACCATACAGCCCAAATTTCTTTAGCACCCCTGCGTGCAGCATCGCCGCCGGCGCCGGCGCGGACGCATAAGCTTCCGGGGCCCAGGTGTGAAACGGGAAAAGCGAAACGAGAATTCCGAAGCCGATTAGCAGCAGCAAATAAATATGGCGCTGCGCTTCCGCTGAGATCTGGCCCAAGGCGGCGGCGGCTTTCAACGCGCGAATGTCGAAGCTGCGCGATTGAACGGGAACGCTCTGATAAAGCAGGATCAAGCCGAGCAGCAAAATAAAACTACCGATCGCGAGATAAATTGTGATCTTCCACGCCGCCGCGCTCCGATTCCCGCTGCCCCAAATTCCGATTAACAAAAAGGTGGGGATGAGCGCAAGCTCGTGAAACGCATAAAAGAAAAACAAGTCGATCGAAGCAAATGCGCCGATCGCGCCGCCGGAGATAAACAAAAGGCAGGCATAGAAGGCATTTTCGTACTTGTCGATCTTACCAGAGAACCAAACGGCGGCCAGAGTGACGATTCCGGCGAGTAACACCATTGCCAGGCTCAACCCGTCGATCCCGATGGTGAAACTCAGATGCCACTCGGGCGATATACTAAATGAGGTGACCTGCTGAAAATCACGCTGCCCCCGTTGGAACGAGGCGAGGAGAAGCAACGTCGTCGCGAACGTCAATACGGATGCGGTCAACGCCGTCTTGCGAGCAGGCGCGCCAGCCATGATTAGGATGGCCGCAATGATCGGACAGAAAATGATGACCAGGAGCATTAGTGAAAAACGGTGAAATAGATGAGGGCGACGATTCCCAAGCCGAAGAGGAACAAATAAGCTTGGAGGTTTCCCAGCTGAACCAGCCTTAGCAGCGCGCCGATTCCCCACGTTCCGCCACTCATTCCGCCTACCGCACCAGTATCGATGATCCATCGATCAAAGAAGGCGGAGATGCGCGCGAGGAGTTCCTGCGTCCAATCAATCAGCCAGCTGTAAAATTCGTCGAAATAAAACTTGTGCCGCAAAAGCTCGACATCAAACGGTTCGCTTGTTCGGTTGCGATAAAATGCGATCGCCAGTCCGCTGCCAAGAATCAGGGCGACGATCGCAACGGCAGGAACAAAAAGCATGGCCCCCTTCTCGATTGGGAGCGCAAGGAAGTTCCGTGCGAAGAATGCAAATCCTCCTAGCGTTGCCAGAAGCGCGAGGACGATTAATGGAGCGGTCATCACGAATGGTGATTCATGGCTCTCGCGGGCGATTTCGCTGCGTGGTTTACCGAAGAAGACGATCACCAACAAGCGCATGACGTAGAAGGCCGTCAGAAACGCCGTGAACAAACCCACGACGAAGATTGGCATGTTACGCTCGTAGGCGAGCGCGAGAATCGCGTCCTTGCTAAAAAATCCGCTAAAAGGCGGACAACCGATCAGTGCCAGCGCGCCAACAACGAAGGTGAGAAATGTGATCGGGAGATTTCGGGAAAGGCCGCCCATTTTCCAGATGTTCTGCTCGTGATGGAGCATCACGATGACGGAGCCAGCGGCGAGGAAGAGGAGCGCTTTAAAAAACGCATGGGTAAAAAGGTGGAACATGGCCGCGTCATTTGAGGCGAGACCCACCGCCATTACCATGTAGCCAAGTTGTGAGAGGGTGGAGTAGGCGAGGATGCGCTTGATGTCGTTTTGCTGCGTTGCGATCAAGGCAGCGAGCACAGCGGTAATCGTGCCGATCCAGGCGACGACTAGAAGCGCGGTCTGCGAAGCCTGAATAATGAACGCAACACGGACCAGCATGTAAACGCCGGCTGCGACCATCGTGGCGGCATGGATCAGTGCCGAGATGGGCGTTGGGCCTTCCATCGCGTCCGGCAACCAAACGTGCAGCGGAAACTGCGCCGATTTTCCAACCGCGCCGCAGAAAATCAAAAGTGCCGTAATTGTCAGAAAGGCCGGATGATTGGTCAGCACCAACAATCGCGGAGCGATCTCGCTGAAAACGACCGAGCCGGTCGCCATCCAAACCATCAGAATCCCAAGCATGAATCCGAAATCGCCGATGCGAGTCGTGATAAATGCCTTCTTGGCAGCATCGGCGGCCGCGTCGCGTTCGAACCAATGACCGATCAAAACATAGGATGTAAAGCCGACCAGTTCCCAAAAGATGAAAAGCATCACGAAATTGTTCGCGAGCACGATGCCGAGCATCGCGAACATGAAGAGCGACAGTGCCGCGAAATAACGGGATTTGCCCTCGTCATCTCGCATGTAGCCGAGCGAATAGATATGGATCAGGGATCCAATGCCCGAAACGAGGAGGAGCATCGTCTTGCTGAGATTATCCAATACAAAACCAAACGGGACTTTGAACACTACCCTGAAGTCGATCCAGGTGAACTCTGGCGCCGAAATACCTGATTGCGTGAAGATCAAACAACTGCAGACGAAGCTTCCCAGCACCGCGAACACCGAAATCGCCGCGCTCACATTTCGTGAGCGCTGTGTAAACAGTGTGATAACAACCGCGCTAAACAGCGGCGTGAGAAGAATGATCCAGGGTAAGATGGGGTTCATTAGATCAGCCCGCGAATTACGCGAATAGATGCGAACACATTAGAGAGAGACATTGGAAACATCGGTTTCCGTTTTCGTGCCCTGCGTCCTCGCGATGCGTTCGTGTTGCAGCGTCGGGTAATGATTTCCGTCATTTTTATTCGCGTAAATCTGCGTAATTCGCGGGGCTAAAATTTCAGGCTGCTGATGTCTTTGACGTCGGTGGTTCGCCGTGCGCGAAAGAGCGCGACGATAATGGCGAGTCCTAGGGCGACCTCAGCAGCCGCGACCGTGATGATAAAGAAAACGAAGACCTGCACGTTGTAATCAGGCAAACCAGTAGGTTGAACGCGAAATCTTGAGAAGGCGACAAGCGATAAATTTGCCGCGTTCAACATGAGCTCCAGGGACATCAGAATGATGATGAGATTGCGGCGCAACATCACCCCGGCGAAACCGATCGCGAAAAGGATTCCGCTAACGATAAGATAATCGCCGAGCGTGACCATGCTATCGAGGATCGCGCCTGCTCAAGAGAACCGCGCCGATCGTCGCCACCAGCACCAGAACGCCGATGATTTGAAATGGCAGATTGTAATTCTCGAAAAGCAACGACCCAATGTTGCGGACATCGTCGGTTGCCGATCTTCCCAGAGGAGGAAAAGTTTGTCCGGCAGATTTAAGATGGCCGATCACATAAAAAATCTGGATGAGCAAGGCGAGCGCGACGGCGATTCCGCCGGCCGAGGCCAGCCAGTTAATCTGGCGTCCTTCTTCGGCGCGAAGATCGAGAAGCATGATGATAAAAAGAAAGAGCACCATCACCGCGCCGGCATAAACCAGGACTTGAATGATGCCGATGAAGTAGGCATCGAGCGACATGAAGAGCGCGGCAAGCCCAAGGAACGAAACGACGAGACTGAGCGCGCTCGCCACCGGATTGCGGTTGATGACCACAGCGGCGCCAAAGATCAGCATCAAAAGCGCAAAGATCCAAAATAGGAAGGGAGGCATGAAGAGGTTTCAGGTTTCAGATAGAGAAAAGCGTCGCCCGTCCCATTTCTGAACCCCTGAATCCTGACCTCCGAACCCTTTCCTTATTTCTTCTCGTTCCATTTCAAAACAACGCCGTGCATCACGCCGCCAATTTTCAGCAGCTTTTCCTTGTGATGCACCATATCAGCCCGCGTGAATCCAGTGATGGCGTAATCTTTGCGCAGATAAATCGCCTGCTCGGGACAGACCTCCTCGCACATCCCGCAGAAAATGCAGCGGATCATGTCGATATCGAATTCCTCGGGGTATTTTTCGACTTTGGCGAACCGGTCCGTCGAAGGAATCTCGCCCGGAATAATTTTGATCGCGCGCGGCGGACAAATAAATTCGCATAGCTGACAAGCCACGCAGCGCACACGACCGTCCGAGTCTCGCACGAGCGCGGGTGCCCCGCGATAATGGTCCGGCAGGCTATTGTCCCATTTTTCCTCGGGATATTGCATCGTGACCTTCGTGCGTCCGAGCAGCATGTTTTTAAAATGTTTAATTGTGATAGCAAGGCCGGCCGCGATCGCGGGCAAATACATTCGCTCGCGCCAGTTCAGCTTCGGTCGTGGAACGGTCATTGCCATGATTACAAATCCGAATGACGAATGACGAGTGACGAATAAATGACGAAGCACGAATGACCAATGCACTCGCCGCAACGACCTGCCCTGTGGGCTGCGTCATTTGGATTTCCTTCGGGCTGCGTCATTCGGATTTCGTCATTTGCTTGGCACATACGCCATGATGGCTGCAGTGATAAAAATGTTTACCAGCGCGATCTCAAAAAAGAACAGCCAGCCGAGCCGCATCAATTGATCGTAACGAAAACGCGGTAACGTCCAGCGGACCCACATGAACATGAAAATGAGCACGGCGACTTTGGCGAAAAAGGTTACAATGTTGAACAAGCCGCCGATCACGCCGCGCCAGCCGTGCGCGCTTCCGTCGACAAGAACCCAGTGAAAGCCGCCATGCCATGAGGGAAGCGGCAGATGCCAGCCGCCGAAAAACAAAGTTACGATGATAGCCGAGCCTGTGATCATGGCCGCGTATTCACCGAGGAAAAAGAGCGCGAACTTCATCGAGCTGTATTCCGTGTTGTAACCGCCGGCGAGTTCCTGCTCGGCTTCGGGAAGATCGAATGGCAACCGATTCGTCTCCGCGAAAATCGCGATCGTGAAAACGACGAACGAAATGACCATTGGAATTGCGAGCAACCATTTCCATGGATTCATCCAATCGCCGATGAAAGGCGCGATGAACCAGCCATGTTCGATTTGATAGCGAACGACACTGGTCAGCCGCAAATTTCCGACGAGCAGGAAAATTGGGATGACGGCCAGCCCGAGCGACAGCTCGTAGGAAATCATCTGCGAACTGGAACGCACGCCGCCCAAGAACGGATATTTGGAATTGGAGGCCCAGCCAGCGAGGACGATTCCGTAAACACCCAGAGAAGCGATCGCGAACACGTATAAGATTCCGACATTGATATCAGCGATCACCATCGGGACGCCGAAAAGTGTGCTGCCGAAAGGAACAACGGCGATGGTGGTAATCGCCGGCATCACCGCCAGACATGGCGCGAGCCAGTAATAGAATGTGTTTACGTTCCGTGGAGTGAAATCTTCTTTCAGCAGCAATTTGAACATGTCCGCGATTGGCTGGAAAAGACCGGCCGGTCCGACGCGATTTGGTCCTCGCCGATCCTGAATAAATGCGCTGACGCGGCGTTCTGCATAAACGCTGTAAGAGACCATCGGCAGGATCACGAGGAAAAGGATCCCGACGATCTTGAGCAGCGAGATGATGATCAGAGAATAAACCATGTCGATCTTTCAGCGTGCGCGTCCCGGCGGCCTTTCGGATTCCGCTTTCTCGATATCTTTCGCCGCAGGATCGACAACCGGAGCGGGGGATTCGTGCGCTTGCATGACTTGCACGCCGAGGTCGCTGATTTTGCCCATGCTCAATCCGGCGAATTGTGGAACGGCTTCTGCCATCTGCCGAAAAACATCTTCGATCAAATAGATGCTGTTCTGACCGGAACACGCCTGGATCAAGTCGCGCAAGATTTCCCAATCGTCCCGCGCCTGGCCCGGTGCGCGCACGGCGCGATTGAGCCGCTGCAGACGGCCTTCGCCGTTGATCATCGAGCCACGTTTCTCCGCGAAGGTAAACGACGGGAACACCGCCGTCGCATATTCCGTCGCAGCGTTTGACAGAATGTCCATCACGATGAAGGCCGAGAGATTTTCGAGGTCGCCGGCCGAAATTCCCAATCGCATTGGGTTTTCGCCGAGGGTGATCAATGCTTTTACGCGCCCAGAACTCACGGCCTTCGCGATGGTGGTCAATTTCGCGCCTGCCTGGGAAGTTACGCCGAGCAATTGAGCGCCGTTCGTGTTTGGGTTGCGATCTTCGCTCAGGAGAATGTCATCGCCTGTACCGGTGCGCGGCACGACGTCGATCAACTGAACGTCGAGTGTCTTCGCGATTTGCAGCGTCAGCCAAAGTTCTTCATTCGTCATCCGCCCCGAAGCGACGATCGCGATTTCCGGGCCGGAGAACTGTTTCAACTGGAGCGCTGCCTGCGCGATTGCGATTTGCCAATCGGCGGCGACAAGTTTTTCTCCAGAGAGTATCTGCGGTTCGAGCAGGCGGCGCTCCGATTGAATATAATTAAAGTTGAGCCGGCCGTAATCGCACATCCAGCAAGAGTTGACCGCGTCATTCTCGCGCGGCGTCTGCCGGTAAATGACATCTTCGCGCGTGCCGATGATTGTGTTGCAGCCAGTGGCACAACTGGTGCAGATACTTTTTGTTTCTTTCAAAAACCAGACGCGCATCTTGAAGCGAAAATCGGTCGAGGTGAGCGCGCCGACCGGACAAATATCGACGGTGTTAAGGGAATAATTGTTCTCTAGCTGGTTACCGGGATGCGCGGTCAACACGGTGTAACTGCCGCGATCGACAAATCCGAGCACGTCATCGTTCGCGATTTCCTGGCAAAACCGAATGCAGCGCGAGCAGAGAATGCAGCGCTCATCATCGAGAGTAACGCGGGGCCCGAGTACCACGTTTTTCGGTTTCTTTACTTTGTTCTCTAGAAACCGCGACTCACTTGTCCCATAGTCCACACTGAATTCCTGCAAGCGGCATTCCCCAGCCTGGTCGCAAATCGGACAATCCAGCGGATGATTGATGAGCAGAAATTCCATTACGCCGCGCTGACATTCCTTCACCAACGGCGAATTCGTTCGTACGCCCATGCCTTCGGCGACATCCTGTGCGCAGGAAATTTGCGGACGCGGCATCCAGTTGATCAGTGGTTTGCCGTCGGGGCCCGGCTCCGGTTTGCGGTCAGGACCGAGCCTGGGCATTCCCATCTCGATCAAACACATCCGGCAATTGCCCGGTGAACTGAGCTTCTTGTGATAGCAATAACGCGGCACGTAACTGCCTGCCTGTTCGCACGCCTCGATTACGCGCGTGCCTTTCGGGAACTGATGCCACACGCCATCGATCTGGACGTTGAACATCTGCGGCGATGAAGCTGGATCGGCCATTATCTTTTTGTCATCGCGCCCATGTTCTTGCTCGTAATCGAAAAATATCGACCACGATCGCGAGTATGAGCACGAGCAAGAAGTTTCATCTTCAGATTGTCCCCGCGGCACCGGCTTTTTCCCAGCCTGGATCGTGGGCGAGGGGAGCAATGGCAATCTTTTCCTCTTTAATCAATTCGCCGGGCGTGTATTCAGGGGGAAGTGGCGGTGGCAGTGGTTTTTTGGCGCGCTCGGCAAATTCTTCCCGGAATTTCTCGACAAAACTTTGCGTCGGCCACGCGCACGCTTCGCCAAACGCGCAAATCGTACGGCCGGCGATGTTGTCGCCAATGGTTTTGAGTGTCTTTGGATCTTCCGTTACGCCCCCGCCAAGCAACATGCGGTCGGTTATTTTTTTCATCCAAAGCGAGCCCTCCCGGCAGGGCGTGCATTGGCCACAGCTCTCGTGCGCATAGAACTCGTTGATGTTATTGAGCGTCCAAACCATGTCGCGGGAATCGTCGAGCACGATCACGCCGCCGGAACCGGCCATCGAACCTGCCGCGGTGAGCGAATCGAAATCCATCGGTATGTCATCGATCGACATCTCGCGTTCGATGGTCGATCCATCGGGTTGCCTTTGCTTGAGCTTGAATCGCTCATCCGCTCGTAAGACTTTGGCTGAGCTCCCGCCTGGGATCACCGCCTTCAGTTTTCGCCCCGGTTTCAATCCGCCAGCCATTTCGTGGATCAACTGACCCATGGTCACTGCGCCAACTTCGATTTCAAAATAACCGGGCTGCTGCACATCGCCGCTTACACAAACAATGCGCGTTCCGGTGTTATTCTGCCGTCCCAGTCGCGCATACTGTGCGCCACCCATCGCGATAATGTGTTTCACGTGGCAAAGCGTTTCGACGTTGTTCACGATTGTCGGGCACATGTAGAGACCAAGCACGGCCGGGAAATAAGGTGGTTTAATGCGGGGATAACCGCGTTTGCCTTCGAGCGATTCGATCAAGCCAGTTTCTTCGCCGCAAATGTAAGCACCGCCGCCCCGATGAATGTAAACCTCGACATCGAACCCGGAGCCGAGAATGTTTTTGCCGAGGAAATGGTGTTCGCGTGCTTCTTCGATGGCGCGTTCCAGGATTTTCGCGCCTTCGGGGAATTCGCCTCTTATGTATATGTACGCCGTCCGTGCGTTCAGCGCGAAACAGGAGATCAGAATTCCTTCGAGCAGTTGGTGCGGGTCCTCGTGGATGATATATCGGTCTTTGAACGTGCCCGGCTCGGATTCATCCGCATTGCAGATCAAATAGACCGGCTTCTTCTCATCGGGTTTGATGAAGCCCCACTTCACGCCGCACGGAAATCCGGCCCCGCCACGCCCGCGCAATCCGGAGGTTTTGACCTCGTTGACGATCTCGAGGCGCGACATCGTGATTGCCTTCCGCAATTGTTCATAACCGCCATCACGTAGGTAGGTATCGATGTCGATCTTCCAATCGTCGCGTCCGATGTTCTTAAAAATCAGCCGATGCTCGAGTCGATGAGGAGATGTTTGATGTTTGATGTTTGTGGTTTGATTTCGACGAAGATCGGGCGCTGAGTCTTGGTTAACATTTTCGTGAAGTTCTTCACCGATCATGCAAACCGGCGCCGTGCCGCAACTCGCCAGGCACTCGACAAACTCAATGCTGTAGTTTCCATCGGCGCTCACCGAAATCGGATTGTGCATACCGTCGGTGTGGCCCCGGCGCTTAATTCCAGTCGACGCGCACAACTTCTCCATCAACTGATAACCGCCCGCCATCGCGCAACTCAGCGTACGACAAACGCGGATATGCGTTTTGCCGGCAAGCTCCTGGCGAAACAGCGGATAGAATGTGACCAGTTCGAGAATATTGATCGGCTGCAATTCGAGTTTCGCTGCGATCCATTGCACCCCTTCATCGCTGATAAAGCCGAAGTGTTCCTGCCACAAATGCAGCAGTGGCATCGCCGCGCTTCGCCGGTGATCCTTCGGATAACGCGCGATCGCCTCATCCATTTTTCGCTCCAACCCGGCGGGAACGTGTGCGCTCGTCGAGTTCACGGGAACCGGTGGATTAATCGGACAACGTGCTGTCTTTTGACTGCACTTTGTCGTCTTTAAAAACGACCGTCACCGCGTCCTTTCCCTGCCGGTAAACGTAGGTCGTTTTTTTCATGATAACGAAATCCTCGTTGTTAATGGCAGTGGGAGGACCCAGGATCGATTCCACCTGTTTCTTCGACATTCCCTCCGACACTTCATCGACATTCGCTTTTGTGATTCGCTTGCCGCCGCAGGAGACACAGAGCACGAGAAGGAGCAAGAGCAGGAGTCGAGAGATTCGTTGTAAGATCGACATGTTCATCTGTCGCACTCGCCCATGACGAAGTCCAGACTGCCCAGCACAGCAGGCACGTCGCTTACCATGCAACCGGGAAGAAGCTCGGGCAGGATGCTTAGGTTCACAAACGACGGGGCGCGAATTTTCAGCCGATACGGCACGCCGCCACCCTTGCTGTTGATGTAGAAGCCGAGCTCGCCCTTGGGATTTTCCGCTGCGAAATAAATTTCGCCCGGCGGCGCGTCGAGTCCTTCTGTCACCACGATGAAATGATGGATCAACTCTTCCATCTTCGTCATGACGAGCGATTTCGGTGGGGTCATGTTCTTCCAATCCGCGACGTTGATCGGTCCGCTTGGGAGTTTATCGATCACCTGGCGCAAGATGCGCACGCTTTGCCGTATCTCTTCGATCCGCACTAAATAGCGATCGTAACAATCTCCCGCGCTGCCGATGACGACATCGAAATCGTAATTCTCGTAGTCCAGGTATGGATGTTTGCGCCGCAAATCATGTTCGATCCCGCTACCGCGCAAATTCGGTCCGGACAGCGCATAGGCAATCGCGCGATCCTTCGGAATGACGCCGACGTCCCTTGTTCGATCCACAAAAATGCGATTGCGCGTGAGCAATTTGTCGCATTCATCAAGGCTCGGACCAAATCCATCGAGGAACTTTTTGAGCTGCGGGATGAAATTCTCGGGAAGATCACGAATCTGTCCGCCCACGCGCGTGTAGGACGTGGTAAAGCGCGCGCCGGTCAACAGTTCGAAAAGATCATAAAGTTTTTCGCGCTCGGTGAACGTGTAGAGAAAAACCGTCATCGCGCCCAGGTCGAGAGCCATTGCGCCGAGACCGAGCAAATGTGACGAGATGCGGGATGTTTCGCAGCAAATCGTCCGAATGGCTTTTCCGCGCGCCGGGATTTCCCAGCCCATCAACTTTTCTACCGCAAGCGCGTAAGCGACGTTGTTTGAAAGCGGCGCGAGATAATCGAGCCGGTCCGTGTAAGGCACGAACTGATTATATTGCATGTTCTCGGCGATTTTTTCGTCGCCGCGATGCAGAAAGCCGATGTCTGGCGTCGCTTTTGTGATGATTTCGCCGTCAAGCTCGAGCACGAGCCGCAACACGCCGTGCGTCGCCGGATGTGACGGCCCCATGTTGAGCACCATCTTTTCGCCGATGTCGTCATCGGGACGCTGCAATTTCGCGTCCGCCGCGACTACTCGCGTTACCGGATCAGGCGATTCAATCTCGCGCGTTGTGAAGGGCATAAGATCTACAAGTTTGACTACGCTCGCGACAGAGGATAACCGCGCAAGCGTAAAATGGGTAGCGGACACGTCTCGCGTGTTGGTTTTGGTGTCCCGCCAAAACTGGCTTTTCCAAGATATGACTGCAGCGAACGGCGTATCGACGTCTGAAAGTTCGCGACGGCGAGGGCGCCATCGCGGGCTCGCCACCGGACGAGACCGTTCGACTCGCGGACACGCGAGGCACGCGCGCTCCGCAGAACTTCCACTCGCGACGCAAAGGGAAGCGCGTTAACTACACCGGGTATGATGAAAAAGATCGCGCTGTTGTTTGCCGGACAAGGTGCGCAGAGCGTTGGAATGGGGCGCAACTTGGCCGAGCAATTTCCAGTCGCGGCGGATTTCTTTCGACGAGCGGACGGGATCCTCGGGAGAAAGCTCAGCGACATCGCATGGAACGGCCCGATCGAAGAATTGACGAAGACATCAAATTGTCAGCCTGCCCTGTTTGTTCACGGTCTCGGCGCACTTGCCGCGTTACGCGAAGCGGCGGGTGAATTTCCAGTCGGAGGAGCCGCCGGCTTGTCGTTAGGTGAAATGACGGCGCATGCCGCCGCGGGAACTTTTGATTTCGAGGCGGGCTTGAAACTTGTGCAAAAACGCGGGGAATTAATGGACGAGGAGTGCGCCGCAACCGTCGGCGGAATGGCGGCGATGATCGGCGGGCTCGAAAACGAGGTCCGTCAATTGGCCGCGGATGAAGATGTCGATGTTGCGAACATTAACGCGCCGGGGCAGATCGTGGTCTCGGGCGAACTGGCCAAAGTTGAGGCCGCAATTGGTGTGGCGAAGGAATATGGAATTCGCCGCGCCACTTTGCTCAAGGTCGGCGGCGCATATCACTCGCGACTCATGCAAGGCGCTTACGAGAAGCTGGGCGCGGAGCTTTTGAACATGGAAATGCAGCTGCCGAGATTCCCGGTGATCAGCAATGTAACTGGCGAAGAAGTTAAGACCCTCCCCGAAATTCGACGCTCTTTGCAAGATCAAGTTACGGCCACCGTCCGCTGGGTCGATTGCATGGAAACATTGCTGGAAGAATGCGGTTGCGATTTTTTCATCGAGCTCGGTCCGGGGAATGTCCTGGCTGGTTTGCTGCGGCGCATCAGCAAAGGCGTCGAGGTGATCAGCGTGGGCGATTCCGCATCTGTGCGAGCCTGCGCTGAAAAACTGCGCGCTGGCTAGCGGCTCGGTTGTGCGGCGCACTCGCCCGGAGTTTCGCTGCAAGATCCGAAGGCAATCGCGCTGAACTTTCGAGTTCCGCATTTCTTTCCTTGCGCGTAATCTGGACTCGTTAGCCGTTCTTCCGATGGACACCCATGAATCGAGACAGCCATTTCAGATCGTCTTCGCAATCGCGGCGCTCCTGATCATCGCGGCAATATTGACGCTACGAACCGTGGCGCATCCCGTCGTCTTACAGCCGAGCTCCGCCAATCCGACGCCGCTCGGTTACACTTGGAGTCTGTTCCTCTTCATCATTCCGATCGCAGCGCTGGCGTGGTGGTTTGCTTGCCGGCCCGATCTAAAGTTCCCGCGCGCGGCCTTTTGGCGTACGATCGCCGTCCTGGCGCCGCTCGGCTTTCTCCTCGACGTGCTCTTCGGCAACGCCTTCTTCGTCTTCCCAAACAAGCCCGCCACTCTCGGCATTGACATCCCCGCGCGCGGCGGCTCGATACCGATAGAAGAGTTCGTCTTCTATTTGACCGGTTTCATGGTCGTGCTCCTGAGTTACATCTGGTGCGACGAATACTGGATGGCGGCTTACAACGTTCCGGATTATGAAGCTGCGACCAAAGGGATGCTGCGCATCGTGCGTTTTCATTCCGCCTCCGTGATCCTCGGCCTCGTCTTAATCGCAGGCGCAATCGTTTATCGAAAATTGCTCTCCGGCGCACCCGCGGGGTTCCCCTGGTACTTCATCTACCTTACGTGTGCTGCGCTTATTCCCTCGGCCGGATTTTTCAAAACCGCTCAAGGCTTCATCAATTGGCGCGCATTTAGTTTCACCTTCTTCCTCCTGCTCCTGATCAGCCTGCTCTGGGAAGTGACGCTTGCTCTGCCCTACGGCTGGTGGCGATATCGCAACGAAGCGATGATCGGCCTGAAGATCGGTGCGTGGTCCGACTTACCCATCGAAGCGCCCTGCGTCTGGATGGCGGTGAGCTTCACCACCGTGATCGTATACGAGGTGATCAAAATCTGGAAAGCGCTCGGTAGGCGCGCGCTCTCGGCGTTCTTTGGGAACGCCGACGTCAGACGTGGGGAACCGCACTAGAACAAGGTTGCCGGTCTTGTTCGCGCTGCCATAGTTTGTTCGGATGAGCATTCAAGAGCGCATCGATTCCGATCTTAAAGACGCGATGCGCGCCAAGGACATGACGAAACTGGGCGTCCTGCGCATGCTCAAATCAGCATTGAAATACGCTGCGATCGCGAAATCTGACGCAGAAGCCCAGCTGAGTGAGGCCGAAGCCGCGCAGGTCATTCGTAAGCAAGCCAAACAACGGCAGGATTCGATCGAGAGTTTTGAAAAAGGCGGTCGCGCGGAATTGGCAAAAAAGGAAAAAGAGGAATTGTCGATCTTGAACGCGTATTTGCCGCAAGCAATGAGCGCTGACGAACTCGCAAAAGTTGTGCGCGAAACAATTGGAGAAGTCGGTGCGACGGCAAAGACGCAAATGGGTGCGGTGATGAAGGCGTTGCAGGCGAAAGTCGCAGGTCGCGTCGATGGCAAGGCGCTGAGCACTGAAGTGCAAAAGCAGTTGCAATGAAGAGAACACCGAACGCCGCACATCGACCACCGAACATCGAACTGCATTTCCTCCGCTTCGACGTTGGGCGTTCAATGTTGGATGTTGGGCGTTTTTTGTTTCGTCCATGCTGACAGCCATCATCGTCGCGGCGGGCAGCAGCCGGCGCATGGGGTTCAACAAATTGTTTGCGGCAATCGCGGGAAAACCGGTGATGGCGCACACCATTCGCGCATTCGAGCGCGCGGGTTCTGTTACCGAAATTATCGTCGTCGCGTGCGAAGATCGACATGACGAAATTAGAAAGATCGCCGCCAATGAAAGCTTCGAGAAAGTTCGATCGATCATCGGTGGCGGCGAACATCGACAAGATTCTGTCCGTGCCGGTTTGGATCACCTTAACGTCGACACGGAATATGTCGCGGTGCATGATGCCGCGCGTCCGTTGATCACTCCAGAACAAATCGAGCGCGTCTTCGAGCAATGCCAGACGCACGGTGCCGCTGCCTTGGCTGAGCCAATTAAAGACACCATTAAACGCGTCGATGTCGATTTTGTCGTCGCCGGTTCCGTGGATCGACATCAGCTTTATGCCATGCAAACGCCCCAGATTTTCAAGCGTGGGTTGATCGCAGAAGCTTATCGCGCCGTCTACACGGAAAAAGTTTCGGTGACAGACGAAGTTTCCGCGGTCGAGCGACTCGGTGCCAAAGTTATTCTCGTGCTCACCGATGACTTCAACTTCAAAATCACTTACCCTCGGGATTTGCGAATCGCGGAATTCGTTCTGAAGGAACGGACGCGCGGCGCCTAAGATCGAACGCAAGCGCAGCTAAAATTTTAGGCAAGCATTGGGTCGACCGGCACGAGTGGCCGAATCAACTCGGCTGCGGCGGGGACATCTTTGCGCCTGAAACGACGGCCGCGCCTTCGAAGCTTGGCGGTTTCGAGTTCGCTGGCGCGAAGAAGTTGTCCATGTTTCCAAATCCAGGCGTTCCGATTATAGGGACCGACGCGGCGTGGATCGGTCCAGGTGTGGATCGACAATAAGTTATCGGTCACGGCGGCGGCAATGTGCATCGGGCCGCTGTCCACGCTCACGACGAATCGCGCGACGCGAATTAACCAGATCAATTGCAACAGCGAAGTTTGGTTGGTCAGATCAATGCAATTTTCCGGCGTGTGCATCTTCCGCGGCGATTGTCCGACGACCACGACGCGCGTAGGTGCAAAGGCGCGGCAAAATTCCGCGATTACCGCGTTGGAGAGTGATTTGCCAGTGCCACGCGCAAATGGGTGAAGAAGAATGAACGGCGGATACTCATCGAAACGCGGGAGCGGATCTCCCGTCGGAAGCGGCCAACGAAGCGACTCGCCAATAGTGACGTCAGCGCATTCGGCGAGCTTAAGATACCGGTTAACGGCATGCCCGCGGCGATTGACTTTCGCGACACGATCATAAAAAAAGCGCGAACCTTCGCGCGCATCGCTCATCCCGTAAATTTCTTTGGCCCCGCTGATTCTTGCGATGAGCGCGCTGCGCAGCAATCCCTGGAAATCCAGCGCGAGATCGGGTCGGATCCCTCGGGTTTTCTTCAACCACGGCAGCAGGCTCCTGGGCGCGCCGAGGCCTCGGAACTCGCCGCGCGGAAAGAAGTGGACGTGGTTCACGTCAGGATTTCCGCGGAGCAGCGGCGAGAACTCGGGATTAATGACCCAAGTAATCTGAGCGCCAGGATGCGCCTCGCGAAGTAGAGCCACCGCCGGGAGCGTGTGGACGATGTCGCCGAGCGAACTCGGCTTGATGATCAAGATCGATTTAGGATTCAGAGTTCAGGTTTCAGGCTTCAGGGTTCCCGCCTGCAAACTGAACTCTGAATCCTAAGATCGATTTAGGATTCAGAGTTCAGGCTTCAGGGTTCCCGCCTGCGCCAAGGCTACGGCGCGGCAGGCAGAAGTCACCTTCACGTGGTCGGTGATCTCATCGCCCAATCGCCAGCCGCTCGGCGAGCAACCGTGGCAAGCCTGCCTTGACGATCTTCTTTTGCGCGGTGGCTAGATCATATTTTAATCGCCGTTGCTGGACGATGTTGTCGCCGGTGTCATATATGCAGTAAGCGGCGCGCCAATTTCCGTCGCGTGGTTGACCAACGCTGCCCGTATTGATGAAATATTTGTTGTGCGCGTCGATCCGGATGTGTTCCAGCCTCTCCCGTCTTACGCCATCGCCGCGAATAAATACCATCGGCACATGGGTGTGGCCGAAAAAACAAACTGTGGTGTGCTGGTAAGTGAAACTGGCAGCGGCGTCGAGATTATTAAAAACGTAGCCCCATTGCCCTGGGGTATCGAGTGTCGCGTGCACGATGGTAAAATCGTGCACCCGTTGCTGCAATTGCAAATCGCGTAGCCATACTTTGTCCTTCTCTGTCAAGTTGTCGCGTGTCCACTCGATGGCGAACTCGGCCAGTTCGTTAAAGTCGCTCGAGGATTCGGGGAGCGAGGCCTGCTCGTCGTGATTGCCTTTCACGACAGGGCAATCCATTTCCCGGACGCGGTGCACGCATTCGTGAGGGTTGGCGTTGTAACCGACCACGTCGCCCAGACAAACAAAATGCGTGCACTTGCGCTCCCGCGCATCGGCCAGCACGGCCTCGAGTGCCTCGAGGTTGGAGTGGATATCACTGAAAACTGCGAAACGCATGATCGAAACGCGCTACGGTGCCCGGTCGGGAATTCGCCGGTCTTGTGGGATATCGAGTTTGTTTTCGAGAAACTTCAGCCGCGTGATCAAAGTCGGCAGCCGTTCTTTTTTACCCTCGTCATAAAGCTGGTGCAGGCGCTCGTACGCTTCGCGCTCGCGTCCTTCGCAGTAGGAGAGCTCGTAGGCGGAAAAGCGCTTGTCATAGCTGGGCGCCCCGGGGAACGCCGCTGCTTTGGCGAAAAATTCGGACGCGTGTTCGTGGTCTTTGTACTTCTCCTTGTAAAGGCGCGCGAGCGCTTCGTAGAGCTGCGGGCGATTTGGATTATTTTTTATTCCGCGCTCAAGAAAATCTTTACCAAGCGCGAAATATTCCCGCTGTGCCTTGATCCGCAGAGCGAGACGCGGTTGGGTTCGGTCGTTCATTGCGGCCACGCTGGCATTCCAGGCCATGTGCCATGCCGCCATGTCCCAAAACAAAATTGCGCGCGGCTGTAGTGTTGTGACGTGCCGAAACAACAACAGCACGCGACCCCACTCTGTCCGCTCCCATGCGACATGGGCTTGAATGAAAAGCATATCGGCGACGATCGAACGGAATCCGCTCAAGGCGGCGATGAAACCGAGCTGGCCAAGCTTCTCTCGAAGATTCAGATTAAATTCGACACTGCGAAAATGTTCCTGTCGATGTTGCGCAAAGATGGCGCGCTCCGCGGGCAGCTTGATTGCGCCGAAAGCGAAGAGGCTAATGACAACAGAAACGAAACGGATCATAATTCCTTACCGTAAAATACGAACGCGGCCAGCCTTCGGTCGCCGCAGCGACCTACGGCTGGGCACGCCAGCAATGGTAGCGCCGGGGCTAAGAAGGCAAAACACGTCATAGTTCTTTCCCGTAGAACACGAAGGTGGCCAGTAGAGTGTAAATCGTCGTATAGAAAATTCCGAGCACGGCGGTTTTAGCGAAAAGTCCGAGCGAAATCGCCGCGCCGGCGACGATATCATCGACCAGATTAAACGCCTGCAAGTCGGGAAAGATCAGCGCAACGACCGCCAGGAACGTATGCGTAATCCAGCCGCTGCTGTGTCCCTGGAGCCAATACTCGCGCGCGGTCGCCTGCAAGTGGCCGATAAAGTAAATGAAAGCCATGACGACAATGGTGAAGATGTTTGTTGTCGCGAACGTTGAAACAAAAAGCGTCAACGCCGCGAGCAGACAGGCTTTCAGGTAAACAATGACGATGCCGGGGAAAATATCGACGTTGAGGGCCGAAGAGCGGAGCGCGCGCAGAGCTTCGTCGATTTGTTCGCGCGGCGCCTTGGACATTTGGCGCAGGGTTTCATGCAGCACGGTTTGTTCGCGCGTATAGAGCACGGCGAGAAACACCGCGCTCATTATCAGGGTGCTGATCGCGAGCAGTAAAAGCACGCCGGCAATTTTTCCAAGCAGATATTCGAAACGCGGCACCGGCTTGGCAAGAATGGTGTAAATGGTGCGATCCTCGATGTCTTGCGGGATGAGCCGCGCCGTGGCTACGATCGCGAGCAAGGAAGTAAAGATCGACATCGCGCCAAGCGAGACATCTTTCAGGATCTGGAATTCCTGCTGAAAAGTGAGCTGCGCCATGAAGATGGAGCTCCCGATTAACAGCAGGGCGAAGATCAGCAGAAAATAAAAAACTTTCAGGCGCGTCAACTCGGTAAGCGTGTTGAGGGTAATCGCCAGAACTCGTGAGAAAGAAAAAGCGCGATGTCGCGCCACGGCGGCGGTTTCGCTGCTCATGACTTGGGACGCTCGGTAGTCGCGTCGAGAAACAACCTCTCAAGGGTAGTCGTCGATTTTCGGCGCTCGATCAATTTCGCGTTTGATCGATTAATCAATGATTCAATCTCTTCAACGAGATGGGGAGACGCATCCGCGAGGACAAGCTCGGTTTGATTTTCGATCGCGATCAATTCTTGAAGGCGTCCTTCACGCACGAGCACGCCGTCCGCGAGAATGCCGACGCGGTCGCACATTTCCTGTGCTTGTGCCAGCAAGTGCGAGGAAAGCAGCACGGTGATTCCGCGTCGCTTGAGGTCGACAATCAAATCGCGAATCTCCCGCGAACCCGCGGGATCGACGCCTGCAGTCGGTTCGTCGAGCACGACCAGTTTCGGCTCATGAATCAACGCTTGCGCGAGCCCGATGCGCTGCAACATACCTTTTGAATAAGTACCAAGCCGCCGCTTACGTGCTTTTGTCAACCCGACAACTTCGAGCAACTCGGATATTCGATTTCTTAATCGATTGCCGCCGAGCCCACAGAGTCGGCCAAAGAAGCGCAGCGTTTCTTCACCGGTGAGATATTTGTAGAAATACGGGTTCTCCGGCAAAAAGCCGACCGCTTCGCGACTTTTAACCAGGCTACTGTTACGTCCGAAAATTTCCGTGTGACCGCGGGTGGGCGAAACGAGACCGAGAATAATTTTCAGTGTTGTGCTTTTACCGGAGCCATTGGGCCCAAGCAGACCGTAAACTTCGCCGGGCTCGATACGCAGATCGAGATCCCGCACCGCAACGACTGATTGCCGATGGAACGGAACCGGGAAAACTTTTGTCAGCCCCCGGACGGCGACGGCCGGATCAACCATGGCGAATTTCAAAACCGCGCGCGGCGACGGGTTTTTGCAAGCTGTTTTCGGTTTGGTTGCGAATATGCGCGCGAAGTTCACTCTGCGTGACGGCGTCGAGAAAGGCGCGCACTTCATTGTCCTCTCCGTTAACCTGAAGCTCGACGCGGCCATCGGGCTGGTTGCGTACCCAGCCAGTGATATCGAAGCCGTTCGCCATATGCCGAATCGACCAACGGAAGCCGACACCCTGAACGTTGCCTTCGTAAAATACCTGAAGCGAGATCATGCAGTAGGGCCGAGTCTGATCCTGAGAAAAACTCGACTGGGCTAAAGTCTAGCTGCCGAGAGGCGGGTGAAGTCGAATCATTGACCAGCGTTTTACTTGTTTCACTTGTAAGAATAAACGAGACAGAAGCTGCCCTCCTGGCCTTCGACCAGATCGACCGCAACAAAGTACTGGCCGCTGTTTGTTGGCGAAAAGCCGGCCGCAGCTTTTTCTCCGGCATCGTAGGGTTCAGTCGTGACTTGCTTTCCACTCTCGTCATAAACGCTCACTGCAATTTTCTTCGCCTGTTCGGTAGCGCCGACGGAGAACCAATATTGATTCCCAGCGTAAAGATTCACCGCGATGAGGGCGTGCTCGTGTGGTTTGATGGTTCCACACCAATAACCGTCGCGCATTTTGAACCCGTCGTTCGTAAATGCGCCCGCGACATCAAGTGCGGCTTTTCGCGCTCTGACTTCGGTGTCCGTGTCTCCGCGCGCAGGGGTGCTGGCGGTAAGCGCAAAGATTGACAAGAAAATCGATAAACGGCGTCTCATTTCGCGACAGCCTTGTTCTGTATCTCTTCCATCACCTTTCCAACCGCCTCGTTGACTTTCCGTACTTGTTCGACACTGGGGGCTTTTCCTGCCGGAAAAGAAACGAGCTTCTCGATACCAGTGAGCTGTTCGTTCACCTCTTTGACAAGGGGCTCGCCGCGAAGTTCGGGTGAGATTTCGCTGATTTTCGATTGCATGAAGCTGATCAGCGCCGGCTGGCGCAGGACCTTTGCGCTTCGTTCGTCATAGTTTTGCATGATCGCTCCGCTGACCACTTGCGTGCCGCGAATCCAACCGCCGAGACTGACGAGAATCACCAAGTCTTGGTCGCTGTGCGATTGCATTGAGGATTTTACCTCGTTTTGCGTCGCTTCGAGTTCTTCCTGTAACGTGTCCCATTCGTCATTCTCGGCGAATTCATTGATGCTGTTGCCGCGGCTGAGCAGGTTCTCGCTTACTCCGAGTGCCTTTGCGAGCTTGATGATGTCCGAACCAATGTTCTTGACCTGCTGACCGTCTTTCGCTTCCACGGCAATAAAGCCGTCCGCGATCAATCCACCGAGATTGAGTGCGATTTGGGCGCGGTTTCGGTAGGTCATCGGCATCGGACCGCGGTATTGGCCCGCCCAATTTGGTTTGCCCGGCTTTTCGAGTGCCGCGAAAAGTTCACCCGGCGTTGGAATGCTGATCGCCTCAGTCTTAATTGCCTTGGCAAGCTGATCTGCTGGAAGATGCCCCGTCTCTGCGCCGACGACGGCAAAAACAGTTCCAATTAAGCCAATCGCGCTCAATCTTGCCAAACGAATCATCGGTCAGATTATCCGCACCTCGGCAAGATTGCTAGTGGGAATGTCGATGCTAAGACAGAGCGGTTTCACTTGACTACCTTGCTTCCTTATCTTCCTCCCACTCCCCGTGAATGGCGATCCGATACGGTTTTGTGCCAAATTGCTGAAAAGTCCCATCCGAAAGCTTCTTTAAAGAAGCTCATTGCTTTTTCAGGATTGTCGGAGGGAATTTCAAAATGTGTTACTCTGTTATTCATGGGATTTTTGTTTCAATTATGATTTGCTTTTCACGATTCAGCCCGCTGAGGTCACGGAGGGTGCAGGGGAGTTAATATTTATTTACAAACCCGAACCGCGCTTTTCCTAAATGCCAAAAACGTCGATCCGCAATATCGTGGCTCGCGAAATTCTCGATTCGCGCGGCAACCCTACCATCGAAGTCGACGTGCGGTTGGAAGATGGCACGCTCGGTCGCGCGGCTGTACCGAGCGGGGCGAGCACTGGGGAGCATGAAGCTTGGGAATTGCGCGATGGTGATAAGAGGCGTTACGGCGGCAAAGGCGTGACGAAGGCGGTTGCCAACGTTAACGACAAAATCGCGCCGACTCTGAAAACCTGGGATGCGCGCGACCAAAGCAAGATCGACAGTAAGTTGATCGAGCTCGACGGCACGCCGAATAAAAAAAATCTCGGCGCCAACGCACTGCTCGGCGTTTCCCTCGCGGTCGCACATGCGGCGGCCGCGGCGGAAAATGTTCCGCTCTTTCGTTACCTTGGTGGGGCCGAGGCAAGAGTGTTGCCGGTGCCGATGATGAACATCTTGAACGGCGGCGCGCACTCGGACGCGCCAATCGATTTTCAAGAGTTCATGATTATGCCGCGCGGCGCGCCCACATTCTCGGAAGCATTGCGTTACGGCGCGGAAGTTTTTCACGCGCTCAAATCCGTGTTGAAAGATCGACATCTTTCTACGGCGATCGGTGACGAAGGTGGATTCGCGCCGCAACTCGATTCCGCGGAGGACGCATTGGAATCGATCGCGACCGCAGTGGAGAAGGCCGGTTACGAACTCGGCCAGCAAATTTTTATCGCGCTCGATCCTGCCGCCTCCGAGTTCTACGACAGCGAACGGAACGTTTACATTTTCAAAAAGTCAGATGGTTCGCAGCGCAGCGCCGATGAGTTGATCGAGTACTACGCCGGTCTTTGCGCGCGTTTTCCCATCGTCTCAATTGAGGATGGTTGCGCCGAAAATGATTGGACCGGCTGGAAAAAACTGACCGCGATGCTCGGCGACAGAATTCAACTCGTCGGCGATGATATCTTTGTCACCAACGTTGAATTTCTCCGCAGAGGAATTGCTGAGCGCGTGGCGAATTCGATTTTAGTCAAAGTTAATCAGATCGGTACGCTCACCGAAACCCTGGCGACGATTGATCTGGCAAAGAAAAACAATTACTCCACCGTGATCAGTCATCGCTCTGGCGAAACGGAAGACGCAACCATCGCAGACATCGCGGTTGCGACCAACGCCGGCCAAATCAAGACGGGCTCGCTTTGCCGCAGCGATCGCGTTGCGAAATACAATCAACTCCTGCGGATCGAGCAAGAACTTGGTGACAAAGCCGTCTACGGCAGTATGATGCGTTAAGTGGATCAGTCTTACGGAGATTTCCGCGCGCGTCGCGAAGCCACAGTTTGGCAGCGACTCAATCGAATTCTTCGCGTCTTGCTCGTCCTCGCAATCTGGCTGGTGATCGTGAGTCTGTTCGTTCCGCCCTACAAAAAACTGATGCAGAGCCGGGCCGAGATCGACAACCTGCAAGTACAGGTAAACGAGCAACAGAGTTTGCTTGCGCATCAGACTCGCGAGGTCAATTTGCTCAAGACCGATGCGACTTATCTGGAAACGATCGCGCGCGATCGTCTCGATCTCATGAAAGAAGGCGAAACGGTCTTTCGTCTTGAGCCGGCGCGCGCCGCCAAACCGAACGCCATCAAATCCGCGCGCAGGTAATTCGGCGTAGCGCATAAACGCGCGCTTTGCGCATAGCGACGGGTTCAATTATCTTTCCATATGGCTACTGAGCTTCTGCCAATAGATGCTGAAGATTTGAAATCGCGTGTGCGTGAGCTGCGGAGGTTTCTTTGACGTCGAAAAGCTCCAGAAAAATCTAGTCGCAATCGAAGGTCGCATGGCCGCGCCCGATTTCTGGTCGAATCGCGAGCGCGCTCAGGCCGACGTCGAGGAAGTCTCTCGCTTACGTTCGCTCGTTAATCCATTCCAAGAGTTGGAACGCGAAATCGAGGATTTTGATGCATTGCAGCAACTTGCGGCGGAAGAAACCGATGCAACTGCTCGCACTCACGCAGAGAAGGAAGTCGCGACCGAACACACCCGCTTAATTCACAAGCTGGAGGAATTCGAGCTGCGCCAATTTCTCTCCGGAGAAAATGATTGCGCCAATGCATTTCTCACCATTCACTCCGGCGCGGGCGGCACCGAGTCGTGCGATTGGGCTGACATGTTGTTGCGGATGTATCAGCGCTGGATCGAGCGAAGTGGTTTTAAGTCGCAGACCGTGGACATTCAACAAGGCGAAGAAGTTGGTATAAAATCTGTGACGATGCTCGTGAGTGGCGAGTATGCTTACGGACATCTTCAGACCGAGCGTGGCGTGCATCGGCTCGTTCGCATTTCGCCGTTCGATGCGAACAAGCGCCGCCATACTTCCTTCGCCAGTGTCGATGTCGTTCCGGAGATCGCCGATTCCGCACCAATTGAAATCAACCCAGCCGATCTGGAGATCGACACCTTTCGCAGCGGTGGCAAAGGGGGACAAAACGTCAACAAGGTGGAAACCGCCGTGCGGATCCTTCACAAGCCGAGCGGCATTGTCGTCGCCTGCCAGGCCGAGCGCAGCCAGGGGCGTAATCGCGAGCTCGCATTAAAGATGTTGAAAGCGAAGCTCTACGAAATTGAGCAAGACAAAAAGCGCGCCGAGATCGATCGGCAATATGGAGAAAAAGGCGACATTGCTTGGGGCAGCCAAATTCGCTCTTATGTCTTCCAACCGTACCAAATGGTGAAAGATCACCGCACTGGCGCGGAAACCAGCAACGTGCAGGATGTCATGGACGGCAACATCGACAGGTTCATTCAGGCGAAATTGCGTGGGGAGAAAACAGGTGAGGAAAGCGCCGAATTAAAAAATTTGTAGAGGACGCCCTTGGCTTGCCAAGGGACGACAGCTCGCCTCTACAGGCTGCAACAGGCTTCTTCCACTAGTTGCAGCCGAAAGCGCGCGGCGAATTCACCGTGATTATGTGCGCGACAACATGCCAGGCACGCAACTGCGCGCCGCACTCGGTGGACGCGTGGAAAATTCCTTCGACAGTTAGGACAGCGATAGACGAAGCGGCGGCGATAGTTTTTCACCGGGAACGGAAGATTATGACAGCG
>Ga0193727_1000147_pt1 | contig 23961 bp, 30 predicted proteins | sample H2c2metaG_FD_143051 | JGI IMG/M metagenome (GOLD analysis project Ga0193727, IMG submission 143051) | Soil microbial communities from a riparian zone of the East river system, Colorado, United States - H2c2 | ecosystem: Environmental > Terrestrial > Soil > Riparian zone | place: USA: East River...
CGAGCAGATCCATCGCTGCGACATCTACGTCGTCACGAGCTGGATGTCGCCTCACATCAAGGCCGAGATTCCTCGCGTCCGGCGAGTCGGTCTTCACATCCTCGACCTGACGTGGCTCGGGAAGCGTCTTCCTCCGGAGCTGTCGAAGGAACAAAATACGAGGTTGATGAGTGAGCTGGACTCGGTCAATCAACTGATCGAGCTGAGCGCCTCGTCACATTGAAGATTTCCTCAAAATAATCAATTCACTCCTTGTAACGGCACAAATAACGTGCCAATTCATCACATAGCCGAGCGATCCATGGTGGATCAGTGATCACTCGGACGTCTACCTGAGAGGGTGTGCTCGCTTTCGTCTCCTGCGATACTGGAGACTCCTCGCAAGTCGTCCTGCGATAAGGATGATGCTGATCGAGCCCAGACCGGGTTCTCTTGCTCTGAGGAGTTACAGTGGCTACCACCGACGCAGCAACGCTCAACCCGGCTCTCGAACAGTTCATTCGCGAGTCAGTTGTCAAGCAGTACAACCGCTCTATCGTTTCCACCAACCTGATCGCTAAGCAGGCTGGTATGGGAAAGAACCTCGCCTGGGACGTTTCCGTCGGCACGGGAACCGGTCAGGTGTTCGACGACGGTCAGGTCGTCTCGACGTTCACGGTCGACACCGAGGTCCTCGCGACCATGGCGTGGGCCGAGTACGGCGATGCGTTCAAGATCACCGGCCTCGCCGAGGACGCGGCGCAGTTCTCGAAGACGCAGCTCGGCAATCTGTGGATGTACAAGATGATGCAGGCGCGTGAGCGTGCCGGCAAGCTCATCAACGACGATCTGTGGACGGGCTCGGGCACGACTGGTCCGCAGACGCTCTTCGGTCTCACGATGTCGAGCAACGGTCCGTTGTCGGCCTCCGGCACGTACGCGAACATCGACCGCTCGACCTACGCCCAGTTCCAGGGCATCACGCTGGCGAACGGCGGAATCCCGCGTCCGGTCAGTCTCAGCCTGATCGAGTACGGCTTCGAGCAGGTGTTCAACGCGTCCGGCAAGATCCCGACCTACGGGATCACGACGTCGAACATCTGGCGTCTGCTGTGCGAGCTCGCGGGCGGCGAGCGTCGCATCATGCAGGAGGTCTACGTCCGCGGTCAGAAGCTGAACATCGCGCTCGGCTTCAACGCGGTGGAGATCAACGGCGTCCCGGTGTTCAAGGACATCAGCGTTGCGTCGGGCTATCTCGGCTTCTTCTCGGACGACTCGATCATGTTCGAGTATCTCCCGACGAACCCGGCTCGCGTCGCTCGTGGCAAGGTCATGGCGACTGTTCCGGTCGCCGGTCTGCCGCAGGAGCAGGACATGACAGGTCAGCCGGCCGGCTCCGGCCAGCCGCTGATCGCGAACGTCATCGCTCTGCCGTCGCAGGGCAACTTCGAGTCCTGGATGCTCGACGTGACCCTCGGTCTGAAAGTGACGCGTCCGAACGCGCACTTCCTGATCAAGGACATCGCGTTCCGCGCGGAGTAGGCCTGTAGTCTCCAGCGATTGACAGTCGACTCGCTGTGCGAGTCGGCGATCAAGGGCTCGACACTCAACCCGCACAGTCTCGCCATCACTTCTTAGGGCGAGCAAGGAACGCGAACGTCATGGCAAAGAACAGGGATCACTCGCAGAACCTCGCCGCTCCGGCCAGCTACGACCGGGACGACGCTCCGGACGATCTGGAGAATCAGCAGGAGACCAACTCGGTCGAGTGCGTCAACATCTCGGCGCGAGTCGTTCGCTTCGAGATCGCCGGCACTCGCTACGCGCTGAAGCCCGGTCAGTCGGTCTTCCTCCACAAGAGCTACGCGCTCGCTCGCAAGATGGCGGCGAATCGCGACGCGATCCCGAGCGTGGTTGAGCTGCAGACCTCCAAGATGGTCTTGCCGATCACGGACAAGCGCGTCATCGAGGCTGGTCACGGTGGCGGTCGTGCGGCAACGCCGAACCCGGAGTACGGAGCCTAGGTGTTTCAGCCCGAAGAGAAGGCGAAGATCCTCTTCTACCTGGGCTACTCCGGGTTCGAAGATGACGGTCCCGCCATGCGAGCGATCAATTCGCTCGACAATCGCGAGAAGACGATGGGTCCCATCGTCCGTGATCTCCTCGATAAGCTGAACCAGATCGACCTCGACATCATGGAGACGCGTCCGCTCGCGAAAGCCATCAAGGATGGCTCCATCGAACTTCGCGCTCACTACACCATCGGTCATCTGTGGCAGATGGGTCGTCAGTACGTCTCGCGCCTCGCCCGGTGGACCAAGATCCGCGTGTCGGGCGACGTCTTCGGGATGGGCGGCGACGAACGCGGCGACAACTTCTACTCCGGCGATCCGTCGGAGCATCGCATCAACCCGTCGCTCGGCATGCCGTCGACCGGGGACTTCGGGAAGCGATGAAGATTTCTCGGACGCTGGACCTCCACCGTCATGCGTCCGAGCGCCGCTCGCGTCTCCTTATCGGCGGAAGCCAACCGTTCCCCCTGGATGCGCGCTTTCCGACGTCGTGCGACGTCAACTGAGTCGCGAGCGGCACCTCTCACACTTTCACGTTCCGTTAACGTCAGACGACAACAGAGGAGATTTCGATGAAGGGCAAGTTCATTACCATTCCGGCCGTCATGACCGTCGACGGAACTCTCGACCTCGACGCGGCTCTCACGACGCACGTCGACTCGGTCATCAAGACCGTCGACAACAGCGTTCCGGTGACGCTCGCGTTCACGGGAGACTCACAGTATGACAACGGGAAGTTGGACGAGAGCGGTTATCCCGCGCTCGTGTTCCACTTCAAGAGCGGCGCCACGACCGTCCTGGACTTCGACACGCAGGTCGAGGTGAGCCAGCACATCATCCTCGTGACGCCCGGAACTCCGGGCAACGTCATGGACGTTCCCTCCGACGACTTCGCCGCAACGGCGTTCGCGTCCGGCACGATGAGCGCCGCGAACGACGCGTGCATCGTCGACCTGACGGGCATGACAAACGTCTCGCTCTACGTCAACCAGACCGTGGACAGCGGCACGGCAACGCTGATTGTCGAGAAGTCGATCGACGGCATCAACTGGGCGTCGGCTCACGCGAACCTGACCGAGGCGAGCTTCCCGGTCGGCAACAACAAGTCGTTCGAAGTCACGCTCTCGGACGCGAACGGGATGCCGCTTCTGTGCAAGCAGGCTCGCGTCACGCTGTCGGCGTACGGCGCCTCGGGCATCTACACGCTCGTCGCGGCCGGAACTCTCGTCGACGGCTATCGGTAGTCGTTAAATCGCCTAGGTTCTACAGAGCTTCGCGACTAGCCGCGAGGCTCGATAGACTCTGGTCCACTCACAGCTCAAGGGAGATCACGTGAAGAAAAAGTACGCCGTGAATAAGGCGACAGTCGTCGTCGACGCTCTGGGCGGAAACGTCCTCAGCTCGGTCGGCGACTCGGCGGTCGCCGACGTCGAGGGCATGAGCAACGTGTCGGTCTACGTGAACCTCGAGGGAGTCTACGCGATCCTCGCGCTCGGCCTCACCGAGTTTAACACGACCGTCGTCGCTCGCGTCGCGGGCGCGACTCCACACGTCGTGGTGACGCACGGAGCGCCGACGAAGGCCGGAACAATCGCGGAGGTTGGCAACGTCGTCACCCTCACGTACGACACCGGCGTCTCCACTGTCGCGGACATGGAAGCGCTGATCGCCACGTCGACTCTCATCAAGACGCTCACGCCCGGAACGCAGGCGAACATTCTTGCGACTCCCGGCGACGATAAGGCGGACACCGCTCTGTCGCTGACCGGCTCGACGTTTTCCATCGATGTCCTGAAGTCGAGCGACGGCGTCAACTTCTCGCTCGTCAGTGCGGTCACGCAGGCGAACGTCTCGGCCGCTAACAAGGCGTTCGAGCTGACGCTCAGTGACTCGAACGGAATGCCGACTACGGCGAAGTTGATCAAGGTCGCGCTCACGACGCTCGGTCAGACGGCCGGTACGACTCAGTTCACCGCCGCGGTCGGCGGTCTGCTCGACGAGGATCACAAGTAAGCTTCTCACGATGGCTCGCAACTCCGCCATAGACCGGTCGCTTCTCGGCGACGCCCTGATCGGCGTCGTCGACGACATTCGTCGCGACGTTCACAAGGCGCTCGGCACGAGACCCTGGGCGGTCGACGTCGTCAGGCGGACGTGGCAGGGCGGAGTCCGCGCGCGCGGTGCCGCGACTGTGAGAATTTTGAGGCTCGACCCGACGCCGATGGTGAAGCGAGTCTCCAAGGATCGCATGGGTCCGGCCGGCCGCGAGGCAGCGGGATCTGTCGTGCTCGAGGAAGTCTCGCTCAGCTACTCGTTCGAGGAGCTTCAGCCGAAGATCAACAAGGGCGACGAGGTTGCCTTTCGGCTGACGGAGATTCACGGTCAGCGACAGACGCAGAAATTCTACGTCCTCGCGGCCGATCCAATTCCACGTCGCGGCGACAAGGAGGGAGACAAGACCGACTGGTACTGTCTCCTCCACGAGACGACCGCGATGGGTGATCTGGACGGAGTGGACTCCTAGTGGGAACCACGATCAACATCGGCCCGGGTGAGCTCGGCAAGGCGCTGATCGCGGACGGCGCTCGTCGCAAAGGTGCTCTTCAGAAAGCGGCGATCGCGGCCGCTCGCAAGTTCAGGACGCTGCTCGTTCAGCGAACGGACGAGCTGAAGATCACCGACACCGGAGCGCTCAAGAACTCGTGGCGCGCGGAGCGAACTGAAGACGGAGCCGTCGTGTTTAGCGACTGTCCGTACGCTGGAATCGTTGAACTTGGAGCGCGTCCGCATCCGGTCTCCGTCGAGGGACAGGAGGCGATCGCTCGTTGGGCGATGCGCAAGCTCGGCGTCGATGAGAAGGAGGCGAAGTCGATCGCCTTCCTGATCGCTCGCAAGATCTCGAAGGAGGGGCAGAAGCCGACGTTCCTCGTCCAAGATCAGCTGCCGAAGGCGATCGCCTACTATCGTCAGGAGCTGGAGCGGATCATCGCGGAGGACTCGCGATGAGTCTTCGCACTCAGGCGCTCGAGGAGTTCGCGAAGATCCTGCAGGAGAAGCTGGATCTCGCGACGATCGTCGAGGTGATCGCCGCTCCGCCGAGCAAGCCAGCGGAGTATCCGGCGTGCTCGCTTCTGGTGGACACGACGGACTACTGGCTCGCGGACGACTTCGTGTCCGTGAACGAGGACAATGTTCCGCTGATCGGCGCCGAGGCGACGATGGATCTGCCGTTCGACTGGGGACGATTCGATCCCGAGACACTGATCTACAACGCCGGACGGTACGTCGCTCACTGCCGAATCTTCGTCGCGACTCGTCATCCGGAGCAGCGCGCGGACTTCGAGGATCTCGTGCTCGCGAAGTTCCTCGAGGACGACCTCGCACCTGGGCGAATCATGTTCGAGCTGGACGGACCCAAGGTTCTAGGTCGTCAGCTCCCGTGGTCGTGGCCGGTCGCGGTGTTCCTGCCGGAGACCGACAAGGTCTCTCGTTGGACGGCCGAGTACGCGTTCGATGAGCGTCTGTGGGCGTGGATCGACATCGACGTCGAGGTCGACATCCTGATCCCGCGACAGGCTCCGCAAATTACGAAGCTCGTCCTCGAGATGGACGTCAGCGTTACCGCGGACCCGAATCTGCCGGATACCGAGACCGTCCGGGAGCTGGAAGTTGTTCAGGTCGATCAGTCGGGCGACATCAGCGCCTACCCGTAGACAGGAGAAAGCATCATGCCTCAAGTCCGCTACATCAACAGCGAATCCCAGATCGGTGCTCCTGGCGTCTACATCCTGGAGCAGGCTCCCGCCTCTCCGGTTCGCGGACAACGTCGTCGCACCGCTGGTCTCGCCGGTCTGTGCGTTCGTGGTCCCGCGAGCAAGGCAGTTCTCTGTCAGAGCTATCAACGTTTCGTCGACGTGTTCGGCGAGCGTGATCGCAACAGCAACGGCGGACCAATCGGTGGTCACATCTGGCGCGCCCTCCAGGGAAAGTACTGGGGACCGATCTACGCTGTTCGCGTCTGCGCCGACGACGCCGTCAAGGCGTCGTTCAACTTCGAGTCCGCGGCCGGAGGCGGAGGCACCGAGGTCATCAAAGTTCAGGCGTACGGTCCGGGCGTCGCTGGAGACGACATCCAGGCGAAGGTGACGACCGCGACGAACGGTGACGCGAACTACTTCAATCTCGTCGTCAAGCTCTACGGGAAGGTCAAGCTCTTCCCGAACATCACCTGTCACCTCGCGCTCGACAACACGAACCAGGTGATCGGCAACGACGACGGAACGATCGTCCGCGTGACGAAGCTCGCGCCGGGTCGTCCGATCAACAACGCTCCGAGCACCGACGGTGCGGACGCCGACGGCTACGTGTTCCTCGGCCAGACGGTCGCGAACTACACGAGCGTCGCCGGAAGCGACGGAACGCTCGCCGACACGGACTACACCGTCGCCGGCGGTCCGATGGAGATCCTGAACAACACGCGAGGCATCCAGGCGTGCGCGGTCGTTGGTCGCTCGAACACCGCGATCAAGGCGAAGATCGCACTCCTTGGCGGAATCGCCGCTCAGCGCGTCTGGTTCGAGTGCCCCGACGACGAGACTATCTCCGTCAACGACGCCGTCACCGAGCGCGCGTCGATCTTCGGCGGTCGCCTCTCGTACTGGTTTAACCACGAGATGATCACCGATCCGGTCACGCTCGAGACGATTCTCGTCGAGCCGTTCCTGCTGCCGATGTCGATCATCACGCAGACGGATCCGTACATCCACCCCGGCGATTTCGACAACGTCGCGTTCGTCGGTGGATCTCGCGGAGTTTACGCGGAGATGAGCGATCCGGATCGCGATCTCCTCGACGGTGGAGGCGTGAGCTATCTGAACCGCGATCTGGACGCGAACGGCAACTCGGTCATCATCCCCGGCAACGCGCTCACGTGCGACTTCGCGGTCAACAACGAGGACCTCGACGGTCGCTACATGAAGGACTTCCTCCTGGACGCGCTCGGCCAGCGTCTCCGCGGCGATCAGTTCAAGGGCAACACGAAGAAGAACCGAGCCGCGCGCTCGGCCGCGTGCTCCGGCTTCCTGACGACGCTCGCCAAGAACGATCTCTACATCATGCGAGACGAGGATAGCGGGAAGCCGCGGTTCACTTACACGAACGACCTGAGCGTCAACAACGTTGATGACCAGGCGCGCGGTCTCCAGCGCGAGAAGCTCGTCGCGCGGTTGATCCCGAAGAACAAGGAAATCCTCCTGATGGCGACCATCGGGGTGGACGCGACGATCACGGAGCAGTAGGCCTCTCGCACTAAGGATCCAACATGAGTCAAATTCGCGCAAAAGAGGCCCGCTTCGAGCTCTACAAGGATGGAGTTCGAGTCGGTGGATCGTTCTCGACGGCACACGACATCAGCGTCAAGCCGGATGCGACGATCGCGAAGAAGCGGTTCACCGGCGAGGCCCGCGCTCGCGGTGATCTCGACGTGGTCGGCTACGACGTCACTTTCAAGACCGAGAAGAGCGATCACATCTGGTCGGACCTGTGGAACGAGATCCAGGAGGACGAGGCCAACGGTCTCGATCTCCCGGACATCTCCATTGTGATGACCTACGCGTATCGCGGTCTCGGCGGCAACGTCCGGACGGTCGTGCTTCACGGTGATCCGGCGATGAAGATGGACGACGACAATGTTCCCCAGAGCGGTTATCAGGGGAACTCGTGGTCGTGCTTCTTCTCGTACGCGACTCCGGGCTAGTCAGTCAGTACTCTGCGACGGCTCGGGTGGAGCCGATTCGTCGCAGAGAGTTTGAAACTCGAAACTCAGGGGGAATCTGTGATCGTAAAATTCGCCGACCTGTCCATGGTCAAAGACGTGGACGTCAAGTCAGTCAGGATGCGCGCACTGAACGGAGACGATCTCATCGTCGCCGCGGGACGCTGCGCTCCGGTGGGAGAGGGCGCGACCATCGACGCCACTCTCTTCTCGATCATGCTGCGAATGCAGCAGATCGCCCAGTCGATCATCGAGGTCGACGGTGAGACCGTGCGGGGTCCGTGTCTCGCGTCGATCAAGTGGAGCGCAAAGACGCGGAACCTGATCGGCATCGTCTTCGACAGCCTGAACAGCGTGTCCGACGAGGAGGCCGCGGCTTTCACGATGGCGCTGAGCAAGTCGGGGTCAGACGCCGAAAGCACACCCCCGACCGCGCCGTCCGAAAACGGATGATGAAAGAGTGGCTCTGGGTCGCTTGGAACCTGAAGGGCGCTCCGGACTACGAGACCTGGAAGAAGATGGACCACATCGATCGGAAGATGCTGAAGATTGGTCTTCAGCAGATGATCGAGGATCACAACGTTCAGCTGGAGGAATAACCCTCCACGGGAGATCACGATGCCGTTTCCGCCGAGCAAGAATTCACCTCCTCAGCAGGCTCCGCAACAGGCTCCCGCCCAGGGGTCACCTGGGCAGAGCGCGCCTCCTGCGACTCAACAGCAGACTCCAGCGCAACACGGCGACCTGAAGCCGAACGACGCGCATCAGGGCGGGAACACGCATCAGGCGAACGGTCACGCGACGCCGGCTCAGCAGAGCCAGCATCAGGCGGCGATCAATCAGAATCACGGTGCCGGAACCGGCGCTCCGCAGTCCGGCGGATCCAACGACTGCGACGACTGATCAGCCGACTGGAGACGCGAGGTCAACGTGTCTGATCCAGTTCTAGTGAGGAGACAACGGTGAGCGAGACCGAGACGAAGTACAAGGTAACGACGGAGTATCACACCACGGACCACTCGTCCGCGGTGCTCGAGCGAATCGAGCATCACGCCGAGGAGGCCGCGGAGTCCGTCGAGAAGCTGAAGGAGGGTCTCAAGATCGCGGCCGAGGCGATCGGTCTTCGCGAACTTGTGTCCAAGACTGCGGAGACGTTCATCGGTTTCAACAGCGCGGTCGAGGCAACGAAGATCAAGTTGTCGGCGATGATCGGCGCGAACTTCCACGCTTCCTGGAAGCGCGCGACGAGCGAAGCGAACGAGATGTACGAGCAGTTCGAGAAGTTCGCGGAGATCGCGCCGGTGTCGGCGCAGGAGATGTCCGCGTTCGGCACGACCGTCACCGGAGCAGTCCTCGCGGCCGGTGGAGGCATGAAGGATCTGATCAAGATCACCGAGGAGGGTTCGATCGCCACGAAGGCTCTCGGCGGCTCGGCCGAAGAGCTGAATCGTCTGCTTGCGGGTCAGGTCAGCAACCGAAGCATCTGGGGAAAGATGATGCTCGGCACGATGGGAACGGACTCCGCTCACTGGAAGAAGATGACGTCTCAGCAGCGTCTCCAGAAGACGGAGGGCGCTCTCGGCTCCGACACGATGAAGGAGGCGACCGGTGCTCTCCGCGAGTCGTTCGGCGGAGCCGTCGCGATGTTCAAGGACAAGATCGAGGTCGCGCTCGGCAAGGTCGGTCTACCGCTCTTCAAGGAGGTGACCAAGGAGGTTCGCTCCTGGGGCGAGTGGATTGATAAGAATCCGGCGAAGATTGCGGCGGTCACGGAGACTATGACGAGCGGAATCAAGGAGGCGATGTCCATGCTGAGGGACGTCGGCTCGTTCCTGTATCCGATGATCAAGGAGGCGATGTCCATCATCGGCGACGTTATGCACTTCGTCTCCGAGCATCGGGACATGATCACTGGCATCATCAAGGGTCTCATGATCTACAAGGGACTCAGCATGGCCGGTGGAATCGCTGGTGGAATCGGCGGAGGAGCGAGCAGCATCTTCGGATCACTCCAGAAGATGGCGGGCGAACTCGGCAAGTCATTCGCCGGACTGAAGGAAGCTCTCGGCTCGTCCAGCGGCGGAACCACCGACATCGGCGGAATGTTCAAGGGACTCGGCGGAGCGATCATGCCTCTCATCAGCGGCGCCGGATCCTTCGTCGCTCTCGGCGCCGCGGTCTGGGGCTTGTCCAAGGTTCTGTTCGGCGAGACACACGACGAGAAGATGCGTCGTCAGCACTCCGAGCAGCTTGGTCTCAAGGGTGCCGACTGGATGAAAGACTTCAAGGAGCGCGACGCGCTCATGAACCAGCGCAAGGCGCTCATCGCCGGCGGTATGGATCCGAACTCCAGCTATCAGGGAATCTCGCAGCGCTTGTCGTCTCTTCACGGCAATCGCGAAGATCTCATGCGAGCCGGCATCAACGAGGGTATCATCAAGGAGACCATCGAGAACGGTGTTCGTCGCCTCGAGTTCGACTCTCGCAAGGGCGGAATGAGCCTGAAGCCGGAGGACTCAAAGCTCTTCGTCGGAGCGCTGAAGCAGGCGTTCGAGGAGATCTATAACGAGAAGGAGGTCGCGTACGAAGCGAGCAACGCTCGCGACATGCGAATCGATCGCAACTTCCGTTTCGACAAGCGCGGCGGAGGCAGCGGATACTTCGAGGAGGAGATCAACACTGATCTCGAGAAGAAGGAGGAGGAGCTGACGTCCCGCGTTCCGGTGAATCAGACGGTCATCGTCAACATCAATCAGGTGTCCGCGAAAGATCCGGATCGCTGGCTAGCGGACGTCGACGACATGGCCGGTCGGCTCATCAATCGTCCTCGACGCGCGAAGTCCAGCATCGCGACCAAGATGGGAGACGGCTTCTAGCCATGGCTCCGCCATCATTTCAGCGCTCTGCGTTGATGAAGATCGTTCAGCTCGTGCGGAATGGCTCCGGCGCGCTCGAGGAGGGTCTGTCGCGATTCGAGTGGTCCGGCACGACTCACTCCTCGATGCAGGGAACGCTCGATCTGGAGTTGATGAGCAAGACCGTTCGCAAGGAGATGCCCGGATCCAACGAAGTCGTCGAGCAGAAGATGTCCTCCACCTGGCAGCCGTTCGAGATGAACGGCGAGTGGGACGACAAGTGGGCCGGAGCGGGATTCGCGATGGACATGTTCAACGACTTCGCGATCTTCGCGGAGAAGACTCCGTACGTTCGGTTCACACTCGACAAGCACTCGATTCAGGGGCTGCTGACCAACTTCAAGGTCAAGTACAAGACCGCCTCGAAGATCTCCTGGACGATCACGATCTCTCCTCACAAGAACGACACGTTCACGGCGAATACCGGAACGAGCATCGACTTTACTCGCAAGTCGATCGATCAGTGGTGGAAGCAGTTTCAGCTTCAGCTCGCGGCACTCAACGTTCTGCGCGCTCAGCGTCCGAAGATCCCGATGGCGACGAGCTTCGCCGACAAGTTCGACTCGCTCCTGTCGGCCGTGAACAGCGCGCTGACTGCGATTGGCAACATCGCGACGAATGGTCTGCAGTCCAACGCCGAGCGCGAGCTTCTCAAGGCGGCGTCGCTCTTCAGGCGCGTCCGCGGAGCGGCGCTCGACGCCTTCTTCAACACGCGTCAGGCGGCGAATGCCATCGACGTCGCGAAGAACGACGTCCTTGGAACGCTGAACTACGACTCGTGGATTCATCCGGCGACTCAGCAATTCTGGATCATGATGGGCGAGGCGAAGCAGGCGGAGGTCGACATGCTGACTCGCGTCGGTCTGTATCACCCAATCGCCGTCTACCGACCCCTGGGCGGTGAGTCGCTCGAGCGCATCTCCCAGAAGTTCTACGGAACGCCGGACAACGCGAGTCTGATCTACGACGCGAATCATCTCAGCTCCGTAGTTCTCGACGGAAACGAGCTGCTGACTATCCCGGCGATGAGCAATCAGTGAAGCACGTCTCGCTCACATATCTTCGCACGTCGCTCGCCGAGCGTCTAGACCGCGCGGGCTTGCGCCTGGCGTGCGCGCATGGCCGGGGGCTACCTACCGGCACCCCACCCCCGCAACGCGCACCTGACGCAAGCCCTGGCATCGTGGGGCCTGTGGGCGGTACGCCGGCCGGGTGCGGTGCCCAGGTGGCGGACACGATGTGGGAGGTCGTCTAGATGCCAGTCAGCGCTCCCAGATGCGCGGCTCTTCTCACGATCGTCTTCGACGCTCGCACGACTAGTTCAGCCGACAACTCGCCGCCTCAGCACATCGTGATCGAGCCTCGCGAGTCGTCCGTTCTCCTGAACGGATACCACGAGGCGGACACCTGGACGCTCGAGTTCGACGCGCGTCGTCTGCCGTTCGATCCGGACTCGATCGCGTCCGCCAACACGCGCATCTTCATGTGGGACGACGACGACGGATACGTCGGGAGCCGAGTCGACGAGCTGAGCAGCGTCTTCTCCAACCCGTTCACGTCGATTCAGCAGAAGCAGCAGTCCCTCGCGAATCAGTTCGGCAAGTTCGAGATGATTCGCGGCATCACCGACGACGACGAGGGAGTGATCGTCGGCGAGGACAACGTCGTCAAGCTGTCTGGTCGCGACTACACCGCGATCATCATGGCGAAGAACTGGGATCCCAAGGAGACGATCCCGACCGGAGATCCTCTCGACGTCGTCGTCCAGAAGATCGCGGACGAGGCGGCTCCGGCGACGTCGTCCGCTAGGTTCCAGGTCGTGTGGATGTCGAGCGACAAGATCCCTCTGTGCGGCTCCGTGTTCAGGACGTCCAAGGGAAAGAAGGGCGCTCTTCCGGTCAAGGACGGGAAGAACAACTGGGACGTGATCTACGATCTCGTTCTCCAGCATGGTTTCATCACCTACGTTCAGGGCTCGCAGATCGTCATCACGGATCCGGCGACGCAGACGGCGAGCACCCTGGGCCTCGCGCCGCGACTCGTGTACGGAAAGCATCTCGACAGTCTCAGCGTCAAGCGCAAGTTCGGGAAGGACAAGGTTCCGCAGATCATCATTCGCGCGTACGATCCGGACAAGGACGAGCAGGTCGAGGTCATCTATCCGGCCAAGACCAACGTCATCGTGGACGGCCTCGCCGTGACCAAGAACGAGCAGATGTACTTTCCGGGTCCGGCCGGCGTCATCAACAAGGACGCTCTGCTGAGATACGCGAAACTCATGTTCCACTACAAGGGACGCGGTGAGACCGAGTACTCCTTCAAGACCCACTGTCTGTCCATCTTCGACGACCGAGGAACTGAGACTTCTCTTCTTCGTCTTCGCACTGGCACCCCGATCGGCGTCAAGTTCGATCCGTTCGACGACAGTGAGAGTCTTCGTGCGATGACTCCGGCCGCGCGCTACTCGAGTATTCGGTCGCTCGGATACGCCGCGGACGTCGCGAACTTCGCCGCCGTGAACATCGACAAGCTCGTTCAGTACGAGCAGCCGTACTATCTCGGCACGGCGAAGTACGACTACGACATCGACAGTGGTCTCGGAATCGAGGTCACCGCGTACAACTTCGCGTCCCAGCATCGCGAGCAGAACTTCGCGAACGCTCCGACCTACGCCTTCGACACGATCAACGCGGACGCGGTGAGCAGCGGATGACGGCCAATCTAGCCAAGATCTTCAGCGACAGCGACGAGAGCGTTCCGGCGGTCGCGGCGATCGTCCGGAAGCCAACGTCCGGCGAGAATCACTGGGACGTCGTCGACGGGTGTCTGCTCATTCACTGCGTGACAAAGGGTCATCAGCAGCCTCTGTGGGCTCACGCCTCGGGAGCGACTCGTCTCGGACGCGGACTTCTGCAGATTCCGGATCTCGGAACCGAGGTCCTGATCAGCTTCGACATGGGTCTGTTCGAGGGCGACGCGTTCATCGTCGGTCTGTTCGGTCGCTCAGTGTCGGACGGACTCGCGGAGAACGTCACTCTTCTGCTCGACGACAAGGTGAGGATCAAGTCGGTCGGCGGAACTAGCGTACCCCTGGGCACGCTTCCAGATCTACAGGCGCTGAGAGACGTGTTCACCAACTGGGTCGTCGCTCCCAATGACGGTGGTGCGGCTCTAAAAGCACTACTCACCACGTTGATCGCCGGTCCGCCGGTGTGGCCGGCCGGCACGACTGTCCTGGAGGGCGAGTAACGATGAGCGGAGCCGGACTTCTTCTATCACACACGACCGAGGGCGCTCTCGCCCCAGGTGCGGACGTCGCGCGCTGGACTCCGATCGTCGTCGTATTCACCCTACCGGCGACCATGAGCGCCGTCGTCGTCGCACAGATCGGCGACAACTCGGTGCTGACGATGGTCGCGTACTCGACCGAGCTAGGTGGCTTTCAGCCGTTGTTTCAGGACAAGTCGACCGTCGCGATCAACGGCACGACCGTCACGATGAGTGTTCTGCCGAACGGTGGATGGACCAGGGAGTCCGTCACGCTGGTCCCGTACGTGGCGTGGGAGGCTCTACCTTGAGTCTCTCGTACACGGTTCCACAGAACGCAATCACGGTCGCGGCCGCCGATCCGACGAACATCGGCGGAGAGGACATCGCTCTGCCTCTCGACGTGACTCCCGCCGGAGACTGGTCCGTCGTCACGGGAAGGGACGCTGGTCGGCAGTCGATTCTCCGCGAGTTTGGCTCGAACCCGAAGTCGTTCGTGCGTCGCCCGGAGTGGGGCGTCGGTCTCACGGGTCTGCTCTTCAAGGGAGCGACCTCGCAAGTGCGCGATCAGGCGATCAGTCGAGGCAAGACTCGCCTGAATGCGAATCCTCGGGTTCGTCGAATCCTCGAGGTCTCGGGGCGTCTTCCGCCAACCGGACTTGCGATGACGATTCGCGTCGACACGGTCGACGGACGACTCGATGTCGTCGATAGGACATTCAAGCCATGAATACTCCTTCTTGGCAAGATTATTTTGATGTGGGTCAGTACACCGTTCAGGTGCGACGGTCGAAGCTCGTCGTGTATCCCGGCGACGTGACCGACGCGATGATCGCCGGATGCGCGACCATGGCGACGACGCTTCAGGGATACGCGGCGGGTCGCTTCAAGATCACTTTTCTCGACGGATCGTTCGGCGACGATCTCACCGCGACGTGTCACGATCGCGGAGTTGACCGAGACCTGGGCGCGAAGTCCGTCGGGCAGATCACGATTTCCCGGCCGACCGCTGGATCCGGAGCAGGTACCGTCACGGCCGGATTCAGCTTCGCCACTCAGCCGGACACGACCGGTCAGTTCCAGACCTTCACGGTCGACAACGACGTCGTCTTCGGCCCGGGTGATCTCACGAAAGTCGTTGACGCGACCTGCACTGTCATCGACACGGTCGGCAACGTGGCTCCGGGTACGGTCAACCGGATCCTGAACATCGCTCAGCTCTGGGATCCGACGCTGCTCGTCACGAACGTGGACAAGTTCGCCGGCGGAGCGCCTCAGGAGTCGGACGAGGACTTAAGAGACCGCGCTCGCAACTTCTGGACGACGCAGGCGCGCGGAACCATCGACGCTCTAATCTTCGCCGCGAAGCTCGTTCCGGGCGTCGTGCGCGTCAGCGTCGTCGTGGACGACAGCGGTCTCGTCACGGTGTACGTCGCAGACGTCGACGGAAACAGCAATCAGGCTCTGGCGGACGCCGTCGCCGCTGTCATCGAGGGTCCTCCGGCGTGGCGCGACGCGGCGGACATCGTCACCGTCGTCGGTGCGACGCTGCTCCTGGAGGCGATCGACATCACTCTGTCGGTCCGAGCCGGCGTCGACGTCAATCCCCTGCTCGATCGCGTTCGCTCGGCGGTCGTCGCGGCGGTCAATCGTCTCAATCCGGGAGAGACGCTCGAGCGCGAGCTGATCTCCACGGCCGCGATGAACGTCGACCCGGACTCGATCAAGAAGGCTCGTGTCAACGTCCCGGTCGTCGATCTTGTTCCGGACGAGGATCAGTCGATCGCGACCAACGTCAGCTCCGTAACGTTTTCCTGAAATCATGCCTCTAGTCTACACAGGACCGCCCGACGTCGTCGCGAACTTGAAGATTGTCTTCAGGAATGGACTTCCGCAGGACGTGGCTGACGTCGGTCGCAGCGACGAGGACGTCGAGGCGTTCTGCGAGATCATGGCTCTGTCCGAGAATCAACTCTCCGGCTGGATTCGTCAGTCGAGTATCTCCACGGCGAGCGGTCTGTGGTTGGATCTTCACGGCAAGGATCGCAACGTCTTCAGGCAGAGCAACGAAATTGACGATCCGTACCGCGATCGCATGATCATTCCGCCGACCTCCGGAACGACCTCGTCAATCTTGGACGCGCTACAGTCCTTGTTGAATACGGACGCGGTCTACTTGATCGAACTTCCCAGACAGTCCTGCTTCCTCGACCGAAGCATGGGACTCGACAGAGGACATAGAATGGGAGGCGGTCGCGGTGTCGTGATTGCTCTGATCCCGGTCGGTCTGTCCGACAGTACTCCGGCGGTCAAGGATCTGCTCAGAGCGCGAGCGTCGGCCGGTAAGATCACGCAAGTGGAGACATACACCGAATGACCACCGACATCTACAAGAACGTCAACTTCAACGCCGGACAGGAAGTCCGGATGCAGGATCTCGACGACGGGCAGAATTTTCTCGCGGCGCGTCTCAGCGATCAGGTGCTCGAGAAATTGATCCCGAACATGGGAACGCTCGACGGTTCCGCGACCGCGTCGCTGACCGTGACGACTGCAATCGGCGGAGGCACCGGCGGAGTATTCGTCACGTACACCCGAACGGGCGGAAGCTTCATCACGGACGGCTTCGCCGTCGGCAAGGTCGCTCGCTGGACCGGATTCGTCAACGTCGGGAACAACGTTGAAGTTGTGATCATGGCGCTGAGCGCGACCATTCTCACGACGTACACGACGACTCAGGTCAACGAGACCAGGATCGGCGCGTTCCTCACTCTCGATATCGCCGACGTCGAGTTCACGTCGCAGATCGGGACCGACGTCAGCCAGTCGTGGGCGTACGCGCTCTCGGTCGGCGGCGCGAACATGCGCAAGGGAAGCACGAACGCGAAGATCCTGATCACTCCGGGAACGGTTCTACAAAAGATCGGCGCCGCGGCTGGAAACAACCTGACGCTTCTGCCGTTCACGTTCGACGGAACGCTCGAGGTCTCGATCGCCAACGGCGACGCCGCACATCCGCGCGTCGATCTCATCCAGATGAAGCTGGAGATGGTCGTCGACGATCTTCAGGCGCGCATCACGGAGAATCTTCCGGTCACCGCATTCCTGAATCTCGGCGCTCACACGACGCACGTCAACACAATCGTTCAGGCGAAGGTCGCGGGACGCAGCGGAAACAACGTCTCGATCGCGTTCGTCAAGCGCACGAGCGGAGCCGGCGTCACGTATTCCGAGAACGGCAACGCGGTCTCGATCCAGTACGAGGACGGCGTCAGCACCGTCGCGCTCGTCGAGGCCGCGATCACGGCGAACGCGACGGTGATCGAGATTCAATCAGCCGGAACCCCGGGCAACGTGCTCGCGAATCCAGGAGACACGCTCGCCGCAACTCATCTCGCCGGCGGAGTCGACTCGATCTTCTCGTCGCCCTCCGTCGACATGAAGAATCGCGTTCAGTGCACGGTTTCGATCGTGACCGGAGTTGCTGCGACGATTCCTCTGTATCCTCTACCGTCCGCCGGATACGTTCCGCTCGCCGCGATTCAGATTCCCGCGACGTACGCCGGAGCAACGGCGATCATCTACGACGAGGAGGACGGAAATCCGGCGACGACGCCGGTTCTCCACGACCTTCGCGTTCCGCTCTGTATTCGCGCGTACACGGTCTACCCGAATGATTACTGGTTCGACACGACGAAGTGGACGATCTCTGGTAACGGCAAGACAATCACGAGTACGGCGACCGGCGCGAATCTTCTCGCGATTCCGTGTCCGGTCAAGATTGGTCGACTTCTCGGACTGCGAGTAGTCTCGAACGCTCCGGTGATTCCCGGAGCCTTCATCGCTGCCTGGGACGACGTCAGTGGCGGAACCGACGGATCAAACATCACGATGGTCATGTCGGCATCGCTGCTCTCGGTCAAGGCTCCTCGCGCAGTCTTCGAGACTGCTCCGCTCGTCGGTGCGCTGACCGTCGGCAACGGAATCCATGCTCCACCGAGATGGTGCAATGGTCTCCGATCGCCGAAGGAGTTCTCCAGAGGAACTGGAACCGTCGGCGACAGCTCTCTGGTAATTAATATTCCGAATGTCGCGTCCGGCACGCCGCTGATCGGCCCGGTCACTTTCTACGTAGCGGAGGGAATCTAGTCATGGACATCAAGCTGACTGCTAGCATCGAGGAAGCGACCCGCAAGCTGGCGTCGCGCGGTATCGTCCCCAGGACGATCAAGATGCACCCGAAGACGGCATCCCGTCACGGAATTCACGCGACTCACGTGAAGACCGAAGCCGGCGGACTCCTGAGTGTTCTCTACAACAACGACGTCCCCGACGACAAGATCGTCATCGACGGTTCCAAGACGATCGACGACAGCGAGACTGTCGTGATGCCGACCGCTCCGACCGGGAAGGGAAAATAGTCATGGCCCACGGCAAGAAGCTTCTAGAAGCACTTCGCGGTCTCCTCGCGTTCAGCTCGCGAAAGAAGAAAATCGCGGTCGGCGAGATCATCGGCCTCGGTCACGCGAAGGGTCGCATCATCATCCAGCGTCCTCACGAGCACGTCGACGGAGAGCCGGCGTATCGGGACGACGACGGAAATCTAGTCGTCGGGCGCCGCTGGATCGTCGATCCGGCTCTGCTCTGTCAGGTGCCGGATCCGCGAGACGTCGAGACTCTGCACGCCGACGACTCGCTGAACGTCAAGACCAACGCAGGCATCGACTTCCTGCATCATCAGGGATACGGCACGTCCGGTCTCGGCACGAACGGTCTCAATTGGATCGCACTGTCGGACGACGCGCTGACGGAGAACGGCGCGTCGACGACTCTGTCGACGGAGATCGCCTCCAACGGACTGAGTCGCGCTCAGGGTGCGGTCGCTCATACCGGCGGAACGACCACGACGACGATTGCTCACACGTTCACGGCGACCGGAGCGCAGTCGGCGAAGAAGGCGGCTCTGTTCACGCTGGTCGCCGGCGGAACGATGAATCACGCGCTAGCGTTCACGGAGCGCACGCTTCAGGCGGCAGACACAATTCTCGTCACGTTCACCATCACTCTATCGTAAGACTTCGCTTGCTGAGTGCTTCAATGATCGTACATCCATTCAACAATCCGCAGGCAGACGGACTAGATCCCACGATCGCTCGGCCGAGCGACTGGAATGCGAAGCACCTCATTGGTGACGTGCTAATCAACGCGAACGCCGGAACGATCTCACCAGGAGCCCCGGCGTACTGTTCTGGGGCCGGAACGATGGATCTTGCGAAGGCTGATGTCTCCGGAACTTCGGAGTGTATTGGTCTGGTCGTTGGCACACTCATCGCAGGCGTGTTCGTCTACGGTGCCGTCGGAACCGGAATCTCAGGTTTTGTGCAGGAGTTAGATTCAGTAACACTTACCACGGTGCAGTGGGATACAATCACTGGCGGCTCAGGTGGTCTCACTCCACTTGCTCGCTACTATGTTTCCGCGACCACGGCTGGACAGCTCACCACGGTCGCTCCGAGTCCAAGCGCGGCCGGTCAGTCCGTCGTCTATATTGGTCTGGCTCTGTCTACTACTCTCATGCGGCTGCGCGTTCAGCCGCCGATCGGACTGTGATCATGCTGCCCGCGATGCTTCGCCGCTCGTTGTCTCGTCGCTTTGTGATCTCGTCCGTCATCGTACTACTGACGACGAGCAGCGTTGTCACGTGGCACATTGTTCACGCGTCAGACATCGACCTCGCCATCAACACCGGAACCACGCGGCGACCCCTCGTAGTGGTCGGTGGCAAGGTCGTGCAGATGCCGAGCGGCGACTATCTCGATCCAACTACACTCGTCGATACGAGCGGCTGCTCGTCGACCAACGTGATTAAATGGAACGGAACTCAGTTCACCTGTTCCGCTGGCGGCGGAGTCGGAACAGTCACGAACGTTGGATCAGGTAGCGGCATCTTCGGCGGACCGATCACGTCAACAGGAAATTTCGCGATCGACCCAACGTACACTCAGCGTCGAGTCACTGGAACGTGTTCGTCTCCAAACGCGATCTCGATCGTCGCGCAGGATGGAACGGTCACCTGCACGACCGGCGTCGTCGATACTGCAGGAACCTCTCTGTGGAAGAGTGGCTCGACTCTGAATGTTGGACTATCTCCGGTTACATGTGGAGCGGGATCAGCAGTCACTGCTATAGGTTCTAACGGCACCGGAACATGTGCCGCAGTTGGTGGAGGCGGCGGCACCGGTAGTCTCACTGTTAGCACTGGCGCATTCCCGGGGACCACGACCAATCTCTCGACTGTCGGCACATTTGATTGGTTCTGGTATGGTAACACAGGTAATCCAGGAACGGGCGCTGTCGGCGGCGGTGTCGATTGGAGCTCTTCGACGTCAACGTCACTTCACGCCAAGAAGGGCGGTGAACTCTACAGAAGTTTCACATGGGTTGGTCACGGCGTGCATAGTTCAACCGGTGTCTATCCAGGTGTGACTACTTTTACATCAACGGCGTCTGATGATAACTACAGTGTTGCAATGTCTGCGACTGACGGCACCTACGACGTCATGACTGCTACCGGTCTCGGCTATCAGATTAATGTCTCAGCATCCACGACATCTCGCACACTTCGTCTCTACACCGGCGCAAAGGGCGTGATTACTACAATTTCCGCGTCGTTGGACGACGGATCAGCTACTCCAGCGTCAGCCACATTTAGTGCGGCATCCGGTGTGCACGTGTTTCAGTCTATAGACATCGTGTTTCAAGCTGCCTCAAGTACGCGACTTCGTGTGACAGTTTTAGCGACGACACTCAATGGTGGTGTACAGGACGAAGACTTTTTTGGTATGGCGGAATTCTAATGCCGAAGCGTCTTATTGCGTCTGATTGGTTTGTTCTAGTCGTACTCATAGCAGCTACGGTGCTCGTTGCGCTCGATAAGGTCACTGGCGCCGAATGGCGAGTTATAGTGCTGGCTCTCGCAGGACTCGTTGCGCATGCGAGCGCTCTAGCCGCGCCATCGCCGAAGTCAACGCTGGAACAAGCATGAGCAAAGGATTTCAGATCGGCGCGTTTCAGGTGGACGCGTTTCAGATGGGCTCGTCTGCCTCCTTCTTCGTGAATCTTGCTGAGTCCGCCGATGTCAGTGACACAATTGCCACGCTAATATCGTATCTCGTCTCGACGAACGAGACTGTCACAATCAGCGAAACTCTCGCCACACTTCTACGCGACAACGTCTCTGGAACTGACTCCATCGATATCACTGAATCGACGCTCGTTGCTCAGTCTGGTCTTCGGCTCAGTATCCCAGACGTCTGGGAGTTCGGCTTTGGGGAAGATGGTCCGCCGCCGGAGTACGATCCAGCAGTGATTGTCGTCGCGTACCACGCCAGCGAGACAACGATCACAGAGGTCGTCTCACTGGGCGAGACGCTGGTCGCTCTCATGCAGAGCGTCGTCGCGAAGGCCGAGGCCGTCGTCGTCGCCGAGGCGCTGGCGACGCTGACGTCGCACTTTGCTTCGCCCAGTGAGCTGATCGCGGTCGACGAGAATCTCGTCGCGATTCTCAGCGCTCTTGGAGCAGTTAGCGAAGCGTCGGTCACGACCGAGGCAATCGTCGCGAGCTACGCCGCGAATCCAGCTCCGGCGGAGTCTGTTGCGCTGGCCGAGGCAATCGCGGCTCTGACGTTCTCTTCGATCTCACTAGTCGGCAGCGTCGCGTTGACCGAGCTTCTCGCTGCGTCCAAAGCGGTCGCGGTATCGCTGACAGACGCTGCGATCAGTACCGACGAGGCAATCCTCGTCATGATCGCGTGCGCTCAGCATCTCTTCGAGGAGCTTGATCTCGAAGAAAACGTGAGCATCGTTGCTCACACGACCGCGGTCGTGATCTGGATCGTAGCGACGATCGCCGAGACGCTCTACGTCGCGGACGTCGCGCCCGAGATTGCTCTGACGGCGGTGATCGCCGAGGACAGCGCGCTGAGAGTCTCGGTGACGAGCGCGCCGCAGAAGCGCGTCCAGATTCTTTCCGCGAGCACTCAGAGCGCACCTGAGGTCAGCACGTACACGAACATCGTCGAGATCGTCGCCACGGTCACCGTCGAGGAGACGGACAGAGAGCAGCCGACGATTCATCCGCAGATGGAGTTCGGCGACACGCAGACGACAGTTTCGGAGCCCGAGGGGAAAGAGTAACACCATGACGACCTTCAACACTCGCATGACTCGCGGTCAGACCAAGGTCATGACCCTCACTGTTCGCGACTCCAAGGGTCGTCTCGTCGACTTGTCGGCGTCCAAGGCGTACTTCGCGATGCGCGCCGACATCAAGATTCCGCCGTCGGTTCAGCTCACGAGCGACGCGACGCTACCTGATCCGCCGAACAACATCTGGCGAGTCGGTATCATCATCGCGAGCGATCAGGTCGGCTCGACCAAGGGTCAGTTCACGGTGACGATTATTCCGGCGGACACGGCAGATCTCGTCGCGATGGGAGACGACGACCCGTGGATCTACGACGTGTGGATCGTCGACGACGTCATCGGAACCGTTCCGGTGATCGAGAGAAGTAATCTCGGTCTGTATCCCGAAGTTACAACGCTGCCTTAAACTGAATCTTGATCTTGCGCAGCGGCGCAAAGTATGCCACTCACGTCTTAGACGTGGAACCTGGATAGGAGAATCTCGTGGGAAAAAGAATCCTCGGACAATCACTGACTCAGACTGCGATTCCCTCGATCGCTCCGGTCGGCGCCGTCGGTCTCGACATGACTCTGTTTCTGGAGGCATCGCGTCCTCGGTGGTGGCTCATCACCGTCGAGGTGACCACGGCTCCCAGCGATCTGTTCGTGTGGGGCGCGCGTCCCATGGGAACTCCGGACGATCCGTCGGACGACATCTGGGGTCTCCATCAGGACGAGTACGCGACGTTCCCGCTCGGGAAGATCGGCGCGGCTCTGCCGATCGGGACCTATCACTTCATCACCGACGGACTCGGTCTGTACTCCAGAATCTACTTCCAGAAGAGCGCGGGGGCCGTCACCGTGATCATGAGCGAGATTCTCGACGCGGAGCGAGGAAACTAGGTCGCGTGCGCTCGTGTCGGACAGTGACGACACGCCGAACGAGCGCCCGATACCGGTCAGGATCGTCTGTCCTCACTGTCGGCGAGACGACGTGAGAGTCATGCCGTCCGGTCTGTTCGAGATTCACGCGATCGACGAGCGCTACTCCCGCCACATGTGCCGAGGCGGCGGACAACCTGCGACGCGAAGATAGACCAATCATGCCGGACAACATCGACGATCCGACGCTCGGTCGCACACCGACCGACAAGCTCCTGATGGATCACGGCGATCGGGTCGTGCTGGAGGCCAAGATTCAGTCTCTGCGAGACGAGTTCAAGGCGTCTCTCGAGAATCACGTGACCGAGCGCGACAAAGCCGCGGCCGTGTTCTACGCCACTCGCATGCTCCCGCTGGAGCGTCAGGTGTCTAGAGTGTACGCGGTCGCGTGGTTCGCTACCGGATTCGCGGCCGCTGCCTTCACGGGAGTCGTGGTTCTGGGCGTGATCATGCTGTGGATGCACGCGAGTTAAGGAGATCATGCCGCCGAAGAAAAGAGCCCCGACGCCGCTTCCGATGCCGATCGAGACGCGAGACCAGCGAGAGGACGACACTCCCGAGTTCATCTCGGACGAGCCGACGAAGCCTGTGATTCTCATCGAGCGTTCGCGAGACAAGTACACCGCGGAACCTCAGTATCGCGATGAGCTGAACGCGATGCGCGACAAGTACGAGAGCGATCTCGCGTTTCGCGCGCTCTACAACATGGTTCGCAGACAGCATCGCGCGTCCAGCAGATCGCTCGCAGGCATCGCGGACACGTCCATGCAGGTGCATCAGGCGGCGAGTCAGGATCTGGCCAAGATCGGACTCGCCGCCTGATGCACCT
>Ga0193727_1000148_pt1 | contig 23961 bp, 29 predicted proteins | sample H2c2metaG_FD_143051 | JGI IMG/M metagenome (GOLD analysis project Ga0193727, IMG submission 143051) | Soil microbial communities from a riparian zone of the East river system, Colorado, United States - H2c2 | ecosystem: Environmental > Terrestrial > Soil > Riparian zone | place: USA: East River...
GCGGCAAGTGCGCGGGCGTTAACTCCAAGATCTCGTGGACGCAGGTCGAGACCGGCTCAGCGATCACGTGGAAGTACCCAAGCGTGATTCTTCAGGGCGACAATTCGGTCGGCGAGTTCTACTCGGTTGCCGTCGTCAACAGAAAGCAGCAGGCGGACACCGGCACCAAGATGATCCACATCGGCAAGAACACGAAGTCGACGATCGTCTCGAAGGGAATCTCCGCCGGCGAAGGCAACAACAGCTACCGCGGTCTGGTTCGCGTTCTTCCCAAGGCGGAGAACGCGCGCAACTACACGCAGTGCGATTCGATGCTCATCGGGAACAAGTGCGGAGCGCACACGTTCCCGTACATCGAGGTGCAGAACAACACCGCAACTCTCGAGCACGAGGCATCCACGTCGAAGATCGGAGAGGACCAGATCTTCTACTGCAAGCAGCGCGGTGTGAGCGCCGAGCACGCGGTGTCGATGATCGTGAGCGGCTTCTGCCGCGAAGTGTTCAAGGAGCTGCCGATGGAGTTCGCGGTCGAAGCGCAGCAGCTCCTCGGGATCACACTGGAAGGCAGCGTCGGTTAGAACTCAGGCGTCCACTGAGCGATCATGGTACTAGGGAATCCGAGAGACAAAATCCGCGCTGGCTGGGCCTGGCTCCGCTCGGGTCCCAGAACACCTGGCTATCCATTCACGGCGAACTGGACGTTGTTCAGCCAGGCAGTGTACGCGATTCAAACAACATTCAATCAATGGTTTCGTGCTCGAAATAAATGATCTCCACGCCGGCATCGGCGATCGGGAAATACTTCGTGGAATAACTCTCAGAGTGAAGGCTGGCGAGATCCACGCCGTGATGGGGCCAAACGGCTCCGGAAAATCGACGCTCGCACAGGTGTTGGCGGGTAATCCGTCCTATGAAGTCACCAAGGGAACGGTCAGCTACAACGGTCTGAACCTCCTCGAGATGGCTCCCGAAGTAAGGGCGCAAAACGGAATCTTTCTCGCATTCCAGTATCCGGTGGAGATCCCGGGTGTCTCGAATGCGTACTTTCTACGCTCCGCTTACAACGAGATCCGCAAGGCAAACGGCCAGGAAGAAGTCGATCCTCTCGAATTCCTCGATCTGGTCGAGGAGAAGCTGAAGCTCGTCGACATGGACGAGTCTATGCTGTCGCGATCGGTGAATCAGGGATTCTCGGGCGGCGAGAAAAAGCGGAACGAGATTTTTCAAATGGCTGTCCTCTCACCGAGGCTCGCGATTCTGGATGAGACGGACTCGGGACTCGACATCGACGCGCTGCGCATTGTTGCGGAAGGCGTCAACAAGCTTCGCTCTCCCGAGAACGCGACGATCGTCGTCACCCACTATCAGCGGCTCCTCAACTACATCGTTCCGGATTACGTTCACGTGCTCGCGAACGGGCGGATCGTGAAGTCCGGCGGGAAGGAGCTGGCGCTCGAGCTCGAAGAGAAAGGCTACGACTGGTTACAAGGTGCGGGCACGGCGGGAGCCGTTGCTTGAGCGACGTCGCCGCTAAAAAGAGTGCTCGCGAAAATCCGGTTGTCGCGACAAATGGCGTCGGGAGAGATCCCGCGCGTAAGGATTTGGCGGGCTCCTTGACCACGCGTGCTCCGGACTCGAAAGAGATCTATCGAGAAGATTTCGAGCGCCAGGCTTCTGCTCCAGCGTGGCTGCAGACCCTCCGCAAGCAGGGAATGGCTCGATTCCAGGCGCTCGGATTCCCCACGACGAAAAACGAAGATTGGCATTTCACGAGTGTTGCGCCGATCGCCGAGCGCACATTCCACCCTGCCGCAGCCGGCTCGGTGATCGGGAAAGCCGAAATCGATCGCTTCAACTTCGGGGAAAGTGGGTGGCACACCCTGGTGTTCGTGAATGGTGCATTCTCGAAAGATCTTTCGTCTGACGCGCCGCTTGGTAACAAGGTACGCGTGACAAGTCTTGCCAGCTTGATCAAAGCCGGTACCGCCGGCATAGATCGGCACATCGGCAAGATCGCGGCGTTCGAGCAGCACGCATTCACGGCGCTCAACACCGCGTTCATGAACGACGGTGCGTTCATCGAGATCGGGGCCGATGCGGTCGTCGAGCAGCCGATCCACCTGCTGTTTTTCTCTGATGGAGAGGGCGTATCGCACCCGAGGAATCTCATCGTCACCGCACGCCATTCGCGCGCGACGGTGATCGAGAGCTACGTCTCGTTAGGGGATTCCGCCTACTTCACCAACGCCGTTACCGAGATATCCCTGGGCGAAGGCTCACACCTCGACCACTACAAGCTGCAGCGTGAAAGCGAGAGCGCGTTTCACGTGGGAACGGTGCAGGTCAGAGAGGCGCGCGACAGTCAGCTTCATTCTTTTTCGCTGGCGGTGGGCGGCTCGCTCGCGCGCACGAACATCTACACGTCGCTCGATGGCGATGCCGCCGCCTGCACGCTCAATGGGCTATATCTCACCGACGGCGCCCAGCACATGGACAATCAGACGAGCATCGAGCACATCGCTCCGAACTGTCCGAGTCACGAGCTGTACAAAGGAGTGCTCGATGGCCGGTCGCACGGTGTATTCAACGGCAAGGTGTATGTTCACCCGGAAGCTCAGAAGACCGACGGCAAGCAGAGCAACAACAATCTTCTGCTCTCGCCCACCGCGCGTGTCGACACCAAGCCGCAGCTGGAAATCTTCGCCGACGACGTGAAGTGTACCCACGGCGCGACGGTCGGAAGGCTGGACGAGCTGGCGATGTTCTATCTCAACAGCCGGGGAATCGGGCCGGAGACGGCGCGCATTCTTCTCACTTACGCATTCGCTGCCGATGTTCTCGAGACGATAGAGCTCGAGCCACTACGGGTGCAGCTCGAGAATATGGTGCTCGCGCGGTTCGTAGATGACGTCTGAACTAACGGCGTTAGTTCATAACTACGCTGCCGCCTGCTGCCCGCCTTACGCTGCGCGCTGTTCGCTGAAGCCGAGGGACGGTTCATTTGGCGCAATGGTGTCCGCGATAATTGCTGTGGCTCGCGCCGACTCGCATTACGCCAGAGGTTTTCCTCCTACGCCACTTCGAACTGTCCCTCGGCTTTCGCGCTATGCGGGTAGCGTTGAGCGGGCCGCAGGCGGCAGCGTAGTTCTCAGTTTGTAGTTATCGGTAAAGCGAGAGGTGTCTATCTGCCGAGCAGGTAGAGTATCACCACGATGACAGCGATCGCTCCGATAATGACGTTCGTCGGAACGCTACGCGGCGAATCGGGATCCAGATCGCCGGCAAGTATCGGGTGCTTGATCGTGTTGCGGCGGGTGTTGATGTCTTTTTCCCGCTTGCTTGCTCCCGCGGGCTCGATCACCGCGACGCCAAGGGGAAGCCGCTTAGTCGTGAAAGTCAGTATCGCCGATCCAACTTCCACTTTGTCGCCTTCGGCCAGTGAACGCGGCTCGGCGAGCATCGCCCCGTTTACGGTCGTGGGATTAACACCACACGGGTGCAAAACGAATTTGCCATCTTCCGAGCGCAGCTCGGCGTGATTGCGTGAAACTGCTGGTTCCCGGATCAGAATGTGGCTGGCGGCATCGCGTCCGATCGTCAGCAGCGAGTTCCTGACTGGATAGGCGCGGCGCTCGAATTCGTATATGAGGTGGGCGCTGTCATCGCCCGGGGCCTGTAAAGCCATGAAAGCCATTCGGTCTCCGTGTAATTAGAGGACGAACGAGCCTTTGGGCAGGCCACATAAACACCCCCTCCGAAAGGAGACTTTTGTTAGGGGCTCGTAGGCGAGGGCTTAAGCGCGTATTATACCGCCAACCCACAATTAACTCCCCGGAGGGGGCATGGCGACAAAACTCGAAAAAACCCTGAAGCGCGAGATCACGATCGACGGAAAGGCCTACATGGTGGCGATCTCACCCGAGGGAGTTAAAGTCACTCAGAAGGGCTTCCGGAGAGGCCCAGAGATGACATGGCGTGCTATCATCAGCGGCGAAGCCGAGATGACGCAACAGCTCAAGTCATCGGTGGGTTCGGGCGGGGGCGACTCGGAGCAGTAAGTCCCGTCAGGGGCTGGCGGGTGGGTTCATGTTCATGTTCATCGGGAGGTTCGGATTGCTCTGCACATCCGAGAGGTGCTCCTGGATGATCACCCACTGCCCGCCTCGCTTCTGAAACACAGCAGTCCACGCCCCGCCAATGACGTGGTTCATCCCCGTTGGCGTAAGGTGCGGAACACGATACGTGCTCGTCATCACCGCCGCGTCGGGGGCGAGCACATCGATGTTCATTGACGTCCACTCCCACTTGGGACTCTTCATGTTCTGGCCGACATAGGTCCAGAACGCCTTGATCCCCTGCTCCAGCTGCGGGCGCGTCGTGGTCACGACGCCCCCGCTTGCTGAGATTACGCGTCCCTCTTTGGGGTAAAGACTCATCAGGTTCTTTACCGGATCCGGCTTCGACAAATCATAGGCTGAAACCACGAGCCGTTTGAGAGTGTCGGCGATCGCGGTTTTTTCCGCCGAGGGCATGTCGGCGGCAGTTCGTGGCGCGCACGCAAAAGCCACGCACAAGACAAGCCCGGCGAGGAACGCGTATCTCATTGCGGCGAAGCTATATGGCTGACCCAAATCCCGCGAGTCTCGCGGTCGAGACAGGGGCTGTCCAGCAGCGATGACACGGGCCCCCCAACATCGGCGTTAGCCCCCGTTTCAGGGGCTTAACGAACGGTGTACCCATTGCCTTTATAGATGGCGCCGCCGCGATCATCTGTTCATCGCCGGCGCACGACGAGACGACAGTCATCTCCCAGTTTCTGGGAAGAGGAGTTTATGCGTAAGAATTATCTGTTCCTTGCAGGAGCCAGCGCCGTTCTTCTCGCCGCATGCAGCGGTGACAAGAAGGCGTCGATCAATGATGATCTCAAGAATCAGCTGGAGCTCGCCTCCTCGTCCGATGGGATCACCCTCGCCAACAGCTCCCCGAACGCGGGTCAGCAAGTCGTCTCGGCAATCGAGCAGACGGCTCCACCAAGTCGCCAGCAGGCTCCCTCTGCCAAGGTGAGGCACCACAAGGCGGCTCCGAAGTCGCCTCCCCAGGTAGCTCGGACCAAGGCTCCAGCGACAGTCGCGCAGAACGAGACTCAGTCGGTCGCTCCGGCCCCCGCCGATGACCCGACTCCTGTGTCGCCGCGCCCTCAGCCGGTCGCGGTTTCCTATCCAAGCGGTCCGTCGTCTGGTGGTGACGATGGGCGTGTGAGCACCGGCGGCGGTTCAGGTGTTGGCGCGGTCCTCGGCACAATCCTGGGCGCGGTCATTCGCGGCGGTATTGTCGTAGGAGATGGCGACAACTGCGATCCACGCACAGAGGGCGGTCACACCTCTGTCAACCAGCGAATCCCGGTCTGGAATGGCCGGCCCGGTGGCAGTATCAACAGATCCGGTTCAACTCCCCGCCGCATCCCGCGCTTTTAGGCCGTAAGGGATGCGGTCGACTCAGACCGCATCCCCTTTTTGTATCCGAGACGACAACCATGCAGACAAAACTCTCGAGGACAGCCGCACCGGTCCTCCTTATTGCTATCCTGGCTCTGGCGTCCTGCAAGCAGGGCGACAAGCCTGAAGACGCGCTGGCGCAGGACACATCACTCGCGCGCGATCTCCAACTCGCCAACGCCGACACCGCGGCGCAGCCGCAGCTCAAGGACGTTCCCGTGACGGTCGTTCCGGCCGAAACGCCGACTGCCCCGACGCCAAAGGTCGCACAGCGGCAAAAACCGTCCGAGATCCTGACGCCCAACAAGAATCCCCGTCGCGTGGCTACGACGCCTAAGTCCGCACCGCAGCCGGTCGAGACAACTCCGCCGACCACCAGCAACGGGAACACGGTGAGCGAAGGCACGACCGGGTCTGAGCACGGTATCGGAACGATCGCGACTGGATCCGAGATTTCGCTGTATTCGGGGCAGCGCGTTTGCACCAATACCTACGCGGTGGGAGACCGTTTCACCGCTAGTGTCGCAGAATCGGTGCAGGGCTCCAATGGAGTCTCGATTCCGGCCGGCGCGACGGCAGTCATCGAGCTGACTTCGCTCAAACGCAGCGAGAACGCGAACGACAACATCCAGATGGAGTTCACGGTTCGCTCGATCGCCTTCAACGGCAAGACCTATCCGGTCAGCTCCACGGTTACCGCGGCGCAGGTCGAGAAAGTCCGCAACGGAGACGCCAGCAACGACGCCAAGAAGGTCGCAACCGGCGCGGTCGTCGGCGCCGTGCTCGGTCAGATTTTCGGTCATCACACCAAATCCACTGTAATCGGAGCCGCGGGTGGCGCGGCCGCTGGAGCAGTAGTGGCCGGTGTCACAGGGAAGTACGACGGCTGCGTTCCGAACGGCGGACGGATCTCGCTAAAGCTCAATCAGGCGATGGTGGTACAGCAGTCGGTCTGACCATAAGCGATCTCGAACAAAAAAAGGCGCGCTCGAACGAGCGCGCCTTTTTTCATTTCAGTACGAATGTCTATGCGCCGTAATTCCGCGCTATCATCCGGCCGTAGTATATCCCGATGCCCGTGCCGACCATGCTCAACATGAAGGCCGTGGTGAAACCGACCTTCGCGCCGAGGAACCAGCCAGCGTAGCTACCGACAGTCGCGCCGACAAAAGAGAAGAGTTTACCCATACCATATGGACGACTCTTCGGCGCCGATGGGCACTAGACGACGGCGTCTTCGGAGTACAGCCTGGCGCCGACCCACGCTGACAGCAGGAAGTTCACCAGCCCGACGATCGCGAAGCTCCACCAGAGGCCCGAGGTCATCATACCCATGTGCAGGTATCCCGAGAGGAAGATTCCGGCGAGGAGCCAGAACAGGACGGCGGCATAGACTGCCGTCTTCAACCCAGGGCCAAACCGCGGGCGAATCGCCGCGTACGTCCAGACCAGCAGAATCCCGAGCGCGAGGTCCATGACGACATAGCTGACCATAACCGAGGTCGTCATCATCGCAGCGGTCATGCCCGGCTTGAAGGCTTCTGACTCCGCTGCCATGCGCGCGCCCAATATGAACTTGTTCGATATGAAATCGATCACGTTCATCACGACACCAGCAGCGATGCCTCCGATCAGTACCTTCTGCGTGTTAATCGCCATGCTATCCTCGGTCTAGGGAGATGGATGCGAGTGCGACCTATCCGAGTGAGTGTCTATATCAATGGCTGCCACGTCAAGAGGAACACATGTACCGCCATTCTCGTATATCCTCTATATATTGAAGTCCAGACAGGGGTGCCACGCGGGATCCAGGCTGCCAGTTTCGGCAGCGACGCGCGGCTGAGAAAGTCCCTCAGAACCTGATCCGGTTAGTACCGGCGTAGGGAGTCGAACGATGGAAGCACGTACGCAGATGCATTACGCGCGTCGGAACGAGACCACCGATGCGATGCGCTTCGTCGCCGAGCGCGAGGAGCTTGCGCCGGAAGTGGTGCGACATGAAGTGGCGATCGGCCGGCTGATAATTCCCGCCAACGTCCACCACTTGGCGGGCGCGCTCGAGCCGATGGCGATCGGAAAAGTCGCGCGAGTGAAGATCAACGCCAACATCGGCAACTCGCAGGTCTCCTCAGACGTCGAAGGCGAGATCGAAAAGCTTCAGATTGCCGTGAAGTACGGCGCCGACACGGTGATGGATCTCTCGACTGGCGGCAACATCGATGGAATCCGCCGTGCGATCATCGCTACGTCGTCGGTTCCAATCGGCACTGTGCCCATCTATCAGGCGGTGCAGGGCGGTCCGGACGGCAAATGGGATAAGGAGCTGGAGGAGCTCACCGCCAACGATCTGCTCGACATGATCGAGCACCAGGCGAAGCAGGGCGTCGACTACATGACGCTACACGCCGGAATCCTGATCGAGCATCTCCCGCTCGTGCACGGCCGCATCACCGGCATTGTGAGTCGCGGAGGATCTCTGCACGCGGTGTGGATGATGGCGCACCGCAAACAGAATCCGCTCTACGAGCGATTCGACGATGTGCTCGAGATTCTTCGGCAGTACGACGTCACAGTTTCGCTCGGAGACAGCCTTCGTCCGGGATGCATTGCAGACGCCAGTGACCGCGCGCAATTCGCCGAGCTCGACACGCTCGGCGAGCTGACCCGGCGCGCGTGGGAGCGCGACGTGCAGGTGATGGTCGAAGGTCCGGGGCACATTCCGATGGACCAGATCGAGATGAACGTCCGCCGCATGAAAGAGGTTTGTAGTGAGGCCCCGTTCTATACGCTCGGCCCGCTGGTCACCGACATATCGCCGGGCTACGATCACATCTCGAGCGCGATTGGCGCCGCAATGATCGGGTGGTTCGGATCCGACATGCTTTGCTACGTCACGCCGAAGGAGCACCTCGGCCTTCCCAACGCGGAAGATGTGAGGCAAGGAGTTATTGCATATAAAATCGCTGCGCATTCAGCCGACGTTGCGCGCGGCAGAAAGGGCGCTCGCGACCGCGACGATGCGCTGTCACGTGCGCGTTACGCGTTCGACTGGAAGGAGCAATTCCGCCTGAGTCTGGATCCCGAGCGCGCGCAGGAGTACCACGACGAGACGCTGCCGGCCGAGTACTTCAAGAGCGCGGAATTCTGCGGTATGTGCGGGCCGAAATTCTGCTCGATGCATCACTCCAGAACGATCGAGGAAGGCATCGCGCAGATGGCACGTGAACTGGAGGAGCGGGAAGCCACGGGCCAGGGATTGACCGGTGTCGTGGTAACGGCGCAAGAGCAACCGCTGGTCGGTGTTTCGGAGAGCTGAGCTCGAGCGATTCTGTGAGCGGTGCACCAGTGTGGCGCGCGTCTCACGCGTGTGCGCGACGCTCTTTTGCGCGGTGATAGGTGCCACCACTTGCGTCAATATTCGCACTCCGGGCGATACCGGTGCGAAAAAGGTCCCGCCCGTCGTCGTCGGGGGACCTGGTGGAGATGCACCGGTGAGGCTCGACATGCGGCCGATGCTCGCAGCCGATTCGGCTTATTTCCGCGCCCATCCGCTGATGGTTCCGGTAGAAGGAGTCAAGCCATCCGAGCTGACGGATACGTTCCACGAAGCCCGAAGCGGCGGCCGCATCCATATGGCAACCGACATCCTCGCGATGCGCGGGACTCCAGTGCTGGCTGCCGCGCCGGGGCGGATCATCAAGCTGGCAAATCATGGCGCGGGTGGAATCACGATTTATATCGCTGATGCGAGCGGACGCTACGTGCAGTACTATGCGCACCTCATGGGATACGCTCCGAATACCAAGGAAGGTCTCGAGGTGCAGGAAGGCGATGTGATCGGGTTCGTCGGAACGACGGGCAATGCGCCACCCAACACGCCGCACCTGCACTTTCAGGTGATGCGTAGCGATGCCAACTATTGGAACGGCACGCCGATCGATGTGCGCACCTTCATGACGAAGCAAGGCAGGATGAGAAATTGACCGGAAAAGAACGCGCGGAGCTGCGCTCCGAAGCACACCATCTCAGTCCGACTGTGCACATTGGGCAGCATGGACTCACGCCGGCTCTGGTAGGCGCTCTCGACGACGCATTGCGCACGCGCGAGCTGGTGAAGGTGAAGCTGGGGAACAAGGACGACATAAAGCCGAAGGACTTGGCCGCTTCGCTTGCGGAAGCAACCAAGTCTGACGTCGTGCAGGTCATAGGTCGGACCGCGACCCTCTTCCGTGAGAATCCGGATCTCGACAAGAAGCGGGGCGACATTCCACCGTGGCGGCGGTAGCTTGAAACTCGATTTTCAGGGAGGCTGACGTGGGCGCAGCAGCCGTTGCAGCCGTAATGAGAAGGCGGGAGCGGGAGGTCGTCGACGATTTCCGCGCTGCCGGGGCTGTTTCCCGTGAGACCGCCCAGTCGTATACCGCGGTGGGGCTCGGCGAATCGCTGGGACTCAAGCGGTTGCGCGACCGCGCCGTAATTCGCGAGGCAGCGCCGGGTACGTACTACCTCGACGAGGAAGTGTGGACAGCAGTGCAGAGAACCCGGCGCCGGATCGCGACGGTCTTTCTCGTTATTCTCGCCCTGGTTCTGTTCGGCGTCCTGATGGGGACTATCAAGACATGATCCGCGCGGTTGCTATTCAATCGGGCAGGTCTATTTTTCGGCAAGGAATGATCTTCAGCGCAGCTTGCTATGCTGCGGCCGTCGCGGAGTTATCGGGAACGACATGCCCTACGTTATAACTGAAGCCTGCAAGAATACGAAGGACCGCGCCTGCGTTGATGTATGTCCGGTGGACTGCATCTACGAAGGTCCTGACCAGCTTTATATCCATCCCGATGAGTGCATTGATTGCGGCGCCTGCGAGCCCGAGTGCCCTGTGACCGCGATCTTTCCGGAAGAGGACGTGCCCGCGAATCTCAAGGAGTACGTTCAGATCAACCGCGAAGTGTTCAAGAGCGAAGCACCCCCGGGACGGCCAAACCGGTAGCCACCCAAGCGCGGGCGACTGGCGGAACCCGGTGCTCGGCCCTCAATATCTGATCCCATGACCCCTCCTATCGTTCCCGGCAAGAACGGAATGTCCACTGTGCTGCTCTCCCATCCATCGGGGAGCTCGGCGGACGTATATCTGAACGGCGCGCATGTCACGTCCTGGATTCCCGCGGGCGGCAGGGAAGTGCTGTTCATGGGAAAGACGGCTACGTTCGCGCCGGGCGACCCGATTCGCGGCGGAATTCCGGTCGTGTGGCCCCAGTTCGCGAACACCGGACCGCTGCCACAGCACGGTTTTGCCAGGAAAACGGAATGGCAGCTCGCGGAAAACGACGAGTCGGCGGACGATCCGTCGTCGGTGAAGCTCGTGTTGACCGACGATCATCGCACGCGCGACCAGTGGCCATACCATTTTCGCACCGAACTCACCGTCACGATCGATGACAAAAGTCTCGCGGTGAAGCTGGCGGCTTTCAACACCGGCGACGAGCTGTTCAGTTTCACAGCAGCGCTCCATACGTATATCGCCGTCGCCGATATTCGCGAAACGGCGATACGCGGCTTCACCGGCAAGTGGTACCTCGACAAGACCCAGGGTGGAAACGAGACGAAGGACGAGGCAAAGAAGCTCGTGATCTCAGATGAAACGGACCGTGTCTATTTGAAATCTCCGAAGAAGGTAGAAGTGGAGGACCGCGGGAATGAGCGCCGAATCGAGATCCGGGCAGCGGGATTCAAGGATGCGGTAGTATGGAATCCGTGGGCCGAAAAAGTGACCGGATTCATCGGGCTGGACCCGACTGACTATATGAAAATGGTCTGCATCGAGGCGGCGCAAATCGGCTCTCCGGTGGAGCTCAAGCCCGGCGCGACGTGGAGCGGCTCCCAGACCCTGGCGATCGTGTAAGTGCCGCCGTTCCTCCGCCAGTCCACGTTCAGCTGGCAGTGCGACAAATGCAAAATCTTTTTCAAGGCGGGAAAGGGCGGGGTGTGCCCGTCATGCAAAAGAGCGCTGTGCGATGAGCACTTGTACGGATCGTTTCTGGAGAAAATGAAGGCTCGGTTCGCGAGCGAGAGACCGATTTGCGTCGAGTGCCGCGCGAAAGCTTGAGCGGTCGCGAGACTAGAACCGCACGGAAATACTACTCGAGCACGTTGTCGCGGTGTTTCCGGCGACGCACATAATCTTGCTCTTGATCCAAAACGCGAGAATGAGCACCGCGTACTGCAGAAACGTGCTGATCTCGCTCCGGAACGCCTCTCCCCAGTGATACTCACCCACAGCCTGCGGACCTTTCGGCGGACGGGGAATCCAGCGCGGAGTCTCGGACTTGTAGTCGAGGTACTCGCGTCCGAAGATCGATTCGAGCACGCCTTCCTCGTAGCGGACGATGGCTCGTACTCGACTGCGAATAGCAGTATTGCGATCGGCAGGAACCAGAGCACGCCCGAGATCGTGACGAATCCCATCCAGATGAGAAAGTTGCCGATGTAGAGGGGGTTCCTCGCCCACGCGAAAATCCCGTAGGTGACCAGGCGCTGTACGTTGCGCGACCGCCGGCGCGTCACGGTACCGGCCGCTGCCACTCCGGCGAGGCGGATCGCTTCACCGATAACGATCAAGGCGAGTCCGACTTCCCAGCGGAATGGAGAAGTGCCTCCCGGCATCACCAGCGGAATTCCCAGGAAGAGCAACGGCAACCAGCCGCGGTGGCGGAACAGCACGGCGCCGATCTGCGCGGGAATCGACTGTTCCGTCGCGCTCAGGTTTTCCGGTGCGGGGCCGGAATTACTCACGGACTGTTTCTCCATCCGAGTCACCGATGCTGGTTGGCAGCGGGTCTGTCCTGATCAACGGGTCTTTTCCTCTTCCCACGGCGCGAAGAGTGTGCGCCACTGATCGGGGACGGGAATCGGTTTTCCCTCGTGAGACACGGTCACGTACACGATCGACGCATCACAGACGACCATGTTGCGCTGATTCCGAACTTCCTGGCGGACGATGAAGCTGGTGTTCCCCACCGAGGTGAGGCCGGTTCGTATGCTCAGATCATCGCCCGGGAATGTCTGCGCCTGATAGGAAGCCTCGACCTTGCGGACAACCGCCCACAAGCTCGACTTCATGTATTCGTCGTAGGACATGTGCTGCTCCAGCGCAGACCATCGCGCGCGCTCGAGCAGGGTCAACATGTGCGCGTGATTTACGTGTCCCACCGAGTCACAGTCGCTCGGATAAATGTGGATCTTCAGATCTTCAGTCATCGGGTCGTGGATGGGAGTGGCCAGTGACGAAAGTTAACGTCCGAGGGGCGCGACACCATTAAAGCGCTAGATTTGGGTGATGCCTCCTGCCAATCCGGACGGCGCCGTCTACCTCGACAAAGCACCCGAGGTTGACCGCTTCCTCTCTGAAATATCCGATGTGAAGGAGCTCGCCCTCGACACCGAAGGGGCGAGCTTTCATCGCTTTCTCGATCGCATCTATCTTCTTCAGATCTCGACGCGTAAAGAGAGCGCCATCATCGATCCGCTTCCGATCGGATCGCCCGCCAGGCTGGGCCAGCTACTCGAGAGCAAGGGCGTGGAAGTCGTCTTCCACGACGCCGACTACGATCTTCGACTGCTGCATCAGGATTATGGCTGGCACGTCACCAACATCTTCGACACCCGTGTCGCGTCGCAGCTGCTGGGAATCAAGTCGTTCGGGCTCGCTGCGCTGCTCGAGCAGTTCTTCGACGTGAAGCTGGACAAGAAACACCAGCGCGCCGACTGGTCGATGCGACCGCTCACTCCCGACATGCTGCAGTATGCCGCCCAGGACACCCGGTATCTGCTCCAGCTCAAGGATCACATGGAGAGCGAGCTGACGAGGCGCGGGCGCCTCCACTGGGCGGAGGAGGAATTTGCGCGCCTCGAGGGAACGCGCTGGGAAGCCGAGCAAAGCATGGAGGGTTTTCTGCGTCTCAAGGGTGCGCGTGATCTCTCGCGCAGAGAGCTCGCCGTTCTCCGTGAGGTCGCAAACTGGCGCGATACTGTGGCTGCCCAGCTCGATCGCGCGACCTTTCGCGTGATCGGCAACGAAGCCCTGTTCGAGATTGCGCGCCGAGCACCGATGAACACATCAGAGCTGAGCACGATCAAGGGAATGCCGAAGGGAATGATCGAGCGCGCTGGCGCCGACATAGTGGCCGCGATTCGACATGGGATGGAAGTTCCGGAGGCGGAGCTCCCGAAATTTCCGAAGGGTCAGCGCTGGAACAAGGATCGCGATTTCGACGACAAGGTGAATCGCCTCAAGGCGGTGCGCGACGCTGCCGCGACGAGGCTGGAGCTGGATCCGGGAGTGCTCTGCTCCCGCGAGAGACTCGAGAATGTCGCCCGGGGCGGAGCGAAGACGATCAACGATCTCGCTGCCGTTCCCGATCTGCGACGGTGGCAGATCGAGGAGATGGGAGAAGGGTTTATAAAAGCGCTTACCGGCGGCGGCTAAGCGCTTCGGTCAACGCAAAAGTCTCAGTAATTTCATTGCGGCACCTTGAACAGGAATCGCTGTTTCATCCTCGTCGCCACCGCGCAGTCACCAAGATGGGCGGGATGATATCGAGTCCGACTCAAAGCATCCAGTACAGAGGTGACGAAGTCCCGATAGTTCGCGCTCACGAGCTCGAGCGATTCCATGGCGATCACGCCATCCGCGTCGACGGTGAATGCGAGAGTCACGCTGTCCTGCACACCCGCGAGCCGCGCCGCGAATGGATAGTCCGCATTGACGCCCGCCGCGGGCATGGCGGCGTAGGTGAATGGCCAGTCGTATCGAGGGATCTTCGCGCTGAATACGTGGCGGATCGCGGGAACCGAATCCGGTGCCTCCTCTGGCTCGATCTGAATGACTATTGGAACCGAATCGTTATGCCCTACCGGCGGGCCCATCTCCGATCGGCTCATCCAATGGAGCGTTGAGTTCACGCTGTCGGCGAACAGCGGGGTCAGCGCGATGTCGACCACCTGTATGTCGGACAACTTTCCGTCGCTGCGGGCTGTGGCATATGCCAGCGCTCCCAGGCTCAGAACCCCGCCCGCACAGCGTGAGCCCAGCGAGTCGCATGGCTCGGCGCCCTTCACGACATTGAGCGGCAGGCTCGCCGGCATCTTGAAGTGCGAGCGGAATTCCTCGACGAACAGGCTCTCGAAGTCTTTCGGCAGCTCGACCTTGGGGTCCAGCGGCGCTACGGACATCTTGACGATCATCGAGACCGTGTCGGCCGCCTGCAGTGTGTCCAGACACCCGACAGTGTGCGCACCAGCCGGACGGGAGGAGCCCAAGGTGCCGGTCGATCGGGAATTCGTTGCGCAAGCCGCGAGGAATACGAGCGGTGCGGCAATCAGGCTGAGGGAATGAGGACGCACCGCGCAATGTTATCGGGTGACGTGCCCTGTCACTAGAAGCCGAGGTATGCCCTCACGCGCGGCTCCATCTTTTCGGGCGTCCAGAACGGCGCCCACACGAGATTCACTTCCACTTTCTCTACGCCCGGCAGCAACTTTATCTCATTCTCGGCGTTCGTCATCAGCTCTGGACCTGACGGGCAGGCCGGGGACGTAAGGGTCATGTCGACCTTCACGGTCGTCCCGTCGACGGCGATGGCGTAAACCAGGCCCAGGTCCATGATATTCAGCTGGAGATCCGGATCCTTGACGCGTCGGAGCGCGAGCTTGACCTGGTCCTCGGACACGACTCCGCTGGTCGCAGGGGCTTCAGTCGGCACTGGAGTCGTGGCTGGTTCATCGCTCATACCGAATAATCACTAGACCGCACTCCCTGAAACAAGAGCGGGCGCCCTTGGGCGCCCGCAATATGTCTTGAACCAGCTTCGTCGAACGCGGAAGGTCGCGCCGGGCTCCTAGTGACTCTTCTTGGAGCTCTTTTTCTTCTTCGCGGTGCCCGAGCGGCTCTTGGAAGTGGCGCTGGCGATGCTGTGGTGCCGGGATGACCCGTGACGGCGTCTCGACGCGCGGGGTGGCGGGTTCCAGCCCACCTCACGATCGGCGCGGAATGCCTTGGATCCAGCGGTAAGCTTCGGTCCGTCGAGTACCGACAGTACCGCGGCGTCCGAGAGGTCGGCGCGGACATCGGAAATCACCTTGGCTGGCCGCAGTGCCCGTGCTGCGTGCACGCGATTGGTCAGGAGGATCACGAACATCTCTCTCTCGGGATCGATCCACATCGACGTCCCGGTGAATCCGGTATGGCCGTAGGCGGTCGGTCCCAGGTATCTGCCCGAACCGTAGTCTCCTTCGGCCGTATCCCAGCCGAGGGCGCGGTGACCGAACGCGCGCGAAGTGAACAGCTCGACGGTCGGCTTGCTGATTATCTGGACGCCGTTGTACTCGCCGCCGTTCAACATCATCTGGGCGAATACCGAGAGATCGGCGGCGGTGCTGAATAGGCCGGCGTGACCCGCCACGCCACCCAGGGCGTAGGCGTTTTCGTCGTGGACCTCACCGCGCAGCGGGTAGCCGCGGGGCGGGGTGACTTCAGTCGGGGCAATGCGGTAGCGCAGAGAGTCGGCCGGACGATACATCGTCTCGTTCATGCCCAGCGGCTCGAACACGCGGCGCGTCAGGAACTTGTCGAGCGGCTCACCGGACACGACTTCGATGAGCAGTCCCAGAACATCCGCACCGAGGTCGGAGTAGATGTATTGGGCCCCAGGACGTCCTTCGAGCGGGGTGTTCAGAACGAGGGCCCGCGCTTCGAGTGGGGTCTGTGCGATGCGCCAGATGTCCCTGCCCGCCGGGAGTCCCGAGGTATGCGTCAGAAGTTGACGGATGGTGACCTGGTCCTTGTCGCCGCCGCCGAATGTCGGGATGTAGTTAACGACCGGGTCGTCCAGCCGGATCTTGTTTTCGTCGTAGAGGATCATGATCGCCGTAGTGGTGCCGACGACCTTGCTGAGGGATGCGATGTCGTAGATCGTGCGCTGGGCATCGACCGCCGTGCTCGACTCACTCCAGGAGAGCTTGCCGAATCCTTTCTCGAAAACCGCCGCGCCCTTTCTGCCCACGATTACCGAGGCACCAGGGTAGCCTCCAGCCTTGATTCCACGCTCAACAACACGCTCTATAGCGTTGAGGCGGGTGCTGGACATGCCGACTTCTGTCGGTGACTTGACCGGCAGACCATCGCCGGCTCTGGTCAACGTCAGAGCGGTGAGAATGACTCTAAGCAACGCTAACTCCTTGAACTACTGTTATTTATACTGTCCGCGAAAGCCGAAGTTCCGACCCGGCCGGGATGGCGCCAGCTGCTTCGCGGGGTGGGCGAGGCGTACGCTTGCAAACGATTGCGTAGGGGGAAAGTCACCAGTTTTCGAGGGAAACTATAGGTACAAGTGCAGTGACTAATCAAGAGTCCGAGATGCCATTCGATCAGCTCGACCTCAAGCGCGCGATAGCCGGCGACGAGAGGGCGATGCAGCGGCTTTGGTCGCAGCATGCGCCACACATCGACGCCGTCGTTCGCAGGCTGTGCGACGATTCCGAGCTGGCCGCTGACATCTCCCAGGAGGTCTGGATGCAGATTTTCCGGGCTCTCCCGAGTTATCGAGGCGACTCGCAGTTCGGAACATGGGCCCACCGCATCGCGGTGAACCGCACGCTGAATGCACTACGCAAAATCCGGCGCATTGCGAAACTGGAGGTCGACATCGAGGACGATTCGGCGATGACCGAGCAGGATACAGATCGGACATTCGTGGCGGAGTCGATAGAGCAGGCGATGCGCAAATTATCGCCCGGCGCCCGGGCGGTGTTCGTTCTTCACGATATCGAAGGGTACACCCACGGTGAGATCGGAGAGGAGCTTGGCATCACCTCGGGCGGATCGAAATCGCAATTGTTCAAGGCGCGGGCAAAGCTGAAGAAGCTGCTCTCGCATTTAGTGGATGAATCATCAACCGTCGCAGTAAAGGGGAAGGGACATGTCGCATCTGTCTGAAGAGCAGCTGGATCACATCATCGCCCAGGAGCGGTCGCGCGAGCAGCCGCCCCTCAACGAGTGGCGGACAATTGCCGCGCGCGCCAGGGAAGAGGGCCTCATTCGCGAGACTCAGGCGAGTCGATGGTGGACGTCGAATCGGCCGTGGCTGCAGTCCGCGGCGGCGGTGCTACTGATGATTGGAGGAATCGCGATCGGACGAGCGACAATTGCTTTGCCCAGCGCGGTCCAGAGTACAGCCAGCAACCCGACCGCCGCGGTGGCGACGGTCGGGACGACGTCGACCGCGTCCTCCAACCAGTCGACTGTTTCGCCCTCGGGGAATGCCACCTTCGCTTCCGTCGATGCAGCGTCAGCCGCACTCAAGGAGGCAGTGAGCCAGTATCAGCGCGCATCCGAGTTTCTCGCGGTCAGCAATGGGTCTCCCGCAATGAGAGACAGCGTGGCGATGTACTCAGCGCGAGCCGCGGCGCTCGACAAGATCGAGAATGCAACGGTAAGCGCGCTGCAGACCGCTCCACACGATCCGGTTATCAACCAGTACTACCTGGCGACGATGGGCGCTCGCGTGGCAACGCAGCAGCAGCTCGTTCAGCCGGTGGGATTGAGGGGGTTCTAGCGTGAGCGCCGGCTGGATTATGCAAACGCCGCGGAATGCGTCGCAATTCATGGCGCTTGTCGCGTTTCTCGCTCTGCCACTCGAAGTAAACGCGCAGAGAACGAGAGTGATCGTGGCCCCGCCAACAGGTTGGTTCGGAGTCAGGATTTCGGACCAGGCAATGATCGACGAGGGTGGCAACGCGTTCTTCGATTCATACCCGATCGTAACTGGCGTCGACACCCTCTCACCGGCAGCGAGGGCAGGTGTCCGTCCAGGCGACGTGCTTCTGTCATTCAACTCGCACGACATGCGCGGGGGTTCCGTCGAGCTGACCAAATGGCTCAAGGTGGGCGCCCCTTTTGTCCTGAGGGTCCGGCGCAACGATAAAATTCGCGTCGTCAGGGGCACGCTCGGCAAGCGTCCCGACGGTTGGGAGCCCAACATGGTCGTGGAGCTTTCTGCGGCGGAGATGATGGAGATGAGAAGCGGAGCGATTGCCCGGCCGCCGATGGAGAATGGAATGATCCGCGCTCGAACTCGAATGCCTGTGCCGGAACCCCTTCCTGCACTGCTTCCTCCCGCTTTGGGATATGGAGGCGGAACCTATCCGTTTGCTGGCGCTGAGTTCACGGCATTGAACCAGGACCTTTGCGAGGCGCTGGGTGTGAGGCCCGAAGGTGTATTCGTCACGAGCGTGATCGAAGGCTCGCCGGCGAGAGCAGCAGGGCTAAGGGGCGGTGACGTCGTCGTGAAGGCGGACAGTGTCAAGATCGAGAATCCAATCGATCTCGTTCGGGCGATCAGAAACGCGGATGAAACCGATCACACGGTCGACCTACAGATCATCCGAAAACGTAAGCCTCAGGGCCTGACGCTGCGCTGGTAAAACCCTAGCTACAGAGGGGGAAGCACTCTCGCTTCGGGCAGCAGTGAGGCGTGAATTGCCAGGGCAGCTATTGCCCCGCTCGCTGCCGCGACGATCGCCATCTGTGGACCCGGTGCAATGTCGCCCGCTGCGTAAACGTTTTTCACAGAGGTGTGATTGCGCTCGTCGATGACGAGCCGCCCCATCGTGTCGCGCTTACATCCGAGCTGCGCGCCTAGGTCGTCCGCCGGGTACTGGCCGATCGCGAAATAGAGGCGCTCGCAATCGAGCGACATCGCGCCTTCCAGCTCGATGCCCACGATTTCGCTGGCCTGCGACACCGCGCGCTGAATCGGCGCTTCCAGAACCGGAATGTTCAGCGCCTTGAGCTTGTCGAGCAGAATCTGACTCATGTCGGGCTTCTCGCCATTCGTGCAAATGACGAGCTTGCTCGTCCACGTCGCGAGAGCGAGCGCCAAGCCCACGGCCTTTCGTCCAGTCCCGACGACAATGGTCTTTTTGTCACGCGTCTCGTAGCCGTCGCAGTCAGGACACACGTGAACGGTCTCGCCGTAGCAGCGCTCGAGTCCCGGAATGTCCGGCCAGTAATCCTTGATGCCGATGGCGAGCAGAATTCTGTTGGCCTCGATCGTCGTTCCGTCGCGAAGACATGCCGCAAACAGCTCACCGGTCTCGTTGATCGCTGAATCGACGACGCCGCTCACGAACTCGACTCCGTACTTCGTACACTCATCCCGACCGAGTGCGCGCAGCTCGGGTGAGCGAATGCCCTGGTGTCCCAGGTAGCCGTTGATTGCGCGCGTTTCCCAATTTCGTGGATCGCCTGAGTCGATGACCACGACCTTGTGCAGGTAGCGGGCAAGCCAGAGTCCGGCGCATAGTCCGGCGGGTCCGCCACCGACTACGGCAACGTCATAACGTTTTGGAGACATGCCGGGCGGGGGTGCAAGTTCGATTCCTGCCATCAACTCGGAATTAGATTACCACCAATGAAGATCGCGATTCTCGACCCCACCAGCGGCATTGCCGGCGACATGTTTCTCGGCGCGCTCGTCGACGTCGGGCTCGACAAAGCCTGGCTCGAGCGCCTGCCATCAACCCTGGGATTGGCGGGAGTCGAAGCTCGCATCACCGACGTGCAACGCTCCCATGTCCACTGCGTCAAAGTCGATTTCGAGATTCCGCCTCAGCCACATGGCAGAGCGGTGTCAGAGATCCATCGACTGATCGATGTCGTAAAGATTCCGGAAAAGGTTGCGCGGTCGGCGCATGCAGCATTCGAAGCAATCGCGGCTATAGAGAGTGCAATCCACGGTGTCGCGCCCGACGATCTGCATCTTCACGAGGTGGGCGCGGTCGATGCGATTCTCGACATCATCGGATCGATCTGGGGCGTCGAGATGCTCGGCATTGAGCGCGTCTATAACACGAAGGTCTCGCTCGGCGACGGTACCGCGAAGACCGCACACGGCATTCTGCCTGTCCCCGCTCCGGCCACCATCCGGTTGCTCGAGGGGTTCAATGTCAGACACGGGCCGCCGGGATCGGGAGAGCTCACGACGCCTACGGGAGCAGCACTGCTGCGCGTTCTGTCGAAGGGAACGCCTCCCCAGGAATACACGCCGCGGAAAAGCGGATATGGCGCCGGCACGCGGGACATCCACGGCCAGTTCAACGCGCTCCGCATAATTCTGGGCGAAGCATCCATTGATGATCACGATCATCACCAGCATCACCGTCACGAACACGTGCATACCGAGCATCTGCACGTGTTGAGCGCGGACATTGATGACATGTCGCCCGAGGAGCTCGCTGGCGCCGCCGATGTCTTGCGCGCGGAAGGCGCGCTCGATGTCGTGCTGTTACACACTACGATGAAAAAGGGAAGATTGGGAACTCGCGTCGAGGCACTGGTACAGAGCTCTGATCTCGCTCGGCTCGAAGAGAAGATCTTCCTTCAGTTCACGACCCTGGGAGTGAAGACATTCGACGTCGTCCGAAACGCGCTCGAGCGCGAGTCGCGACTCGTTCGATTCGACGGGCGGGACATCAGGGTCAAGATTGCGACGCTGCCGGACGGAACGCAGCGAGCAAAGCCAGAGTTCGACGACTTACGCCGAGTGGCTGAAGAGACCTCCCGACCACTGGCGGAGGTCCGGTCGGAAGTGATGAACGCACTCAGCGAATCCGATGTCGCTTCGGCCGCGGCGCGAGGGAAGTAGCATGGATCTCGAGTCGAGGCTCATCGCAACAATTCGCGCGGCGGCCGGCGAGCGCGTCGCCTATGTCTGCTATTCGGGCGGGATCGATTCAACGGTATTGCTCGCTGCATCGGTGCGAGCCGGGATCGAGACGATCGCGCTGCTCGGCGTCAGCGCTTCACTCGCGGCCGCCGAGCGTGACGATGCGCATCGGATCGCCAACGAGATTGGAGCGCGCGTCGAGGAGGTCGAGACCAACGAGATGGAGCTCGAAGGATATCGCGCGAACGCCGGCGACCGCTGCTATTTCTGCAAGAGCGCGCTGTATGACACGGTTCAGGCACTGGCCGCCACGAGGGGTTCTGACGAAGTGATTTTCGTTGGAACTCACGTCGACGATCTCGGAGAGCACAGGCCGGGATTGCAGGCGGCAATGGAACGTGGAGTCGTCGCGCCTCTCGTTGACGCGGGATTCAACAAGGTCGATGTACGTGAACTCGCGCGTTTGTGGAATCTCTCCAACGCTGAAAAGCCGGCTGCTCCGTGCCTCGCCAGCAGGGTGCCCGTGGGAATCGAAGTGACGCCCGAGAAGCTTGCACAGATCGAGGCTGTGGAAGAGTTCCTGCGTCTTCACGACGTCTGGCCGGCGCGTGCGCGCTGGCACGAATCGGTGGTTCGATTGGAGATACCGGCGGCGATGTTCGAGCGCGTGGTCACTGATCCCTTTCGTGGCGAGCTCCGGCGCGCGTGCAGAAAAGCCGGCTTCAACTTTGTTGCGCTCGACCTGGGCGGACTACAGAGCGGGAGTGTCTCGCTTCCCTTGGTGGCGTCGTGACGCAGGTTCGCTGGGACAAGGATCGCGAATCTCGCACGGGGGTCCCGGAGGTCGTTTATGGTCCGGGAAAGACGAATGCGCATCTGCGCGGAATCTTCGAGAACGCAGACGATCTGCGGATGGCATCGAGGCTGAGCGATGACCAGATGGAGGTCCTGAGCGATCTCGCGACCATCTACCCGGAAGCGCGCATGGCCGTGCGCAATCCTCGGCCAAAGCGCAATGTTCCGGCAGTGCCGGTGATCACGGCTGGAACAGCCGACATCCCCGTGGCGCTCGAGGCAGCGACTACTCTCGACGCAATGGGTATCCCGACTTCGACCCACTTCGATGTCGGTGTCGCGGGAATACATCGACTTCAATCCATTTTGCCGGAGCTGACCGCCGCCCGCGTGTGCATCGTCGCCGCGGGAATGGACGGAGCCTTGCCGGCCGTTATCGCGGGATTGCTCCGCGCACCGGTAATCGGAGTGCCGACTTCAATCGGTACCGGCGTCGCTCTGGGCGGAATGGTCGCGCTCAACACGATGCTCGCCAGCTGCAGCCCCGGCGTGGCGGTCGTGAATATCGACAACGGATTCGGAGCGGCTTGTCTCGCGCTCAAGATCATCGGGAGCAACGCGCCGGACTAGAAACGGAAACGTGCGCTGAACAAACACACGGCCTGCAGCGGTCGAGCCCAAAAAGTGGAATGGGCGTGCGCACGGGGATTAACCTGACTCTCTCACGGAGTGCACATGAATGGCCCTGTCGCGATCGATCCGCAGCTTTTCAACTTCGGACTACTCATTATCCGTCTCGTATTCGGCCTCGCCTTCGCCGCACACGGCGCGCAAAAGCTGTTCGGCTGGTTCGGCGGGTACGGGATCGCCGGGACCGGCGGGTTCATGGAGTCGCTTGGATTTCGTCCGGGCAAGACGTTCGCAACTGCGTCCGGACTCGGCGAGTTCTTTGGCGGCCTGCTGTTCGCCCTCGGATTTCTCGGAGCGGTTGGACCGGCTCTCATGCTTTCGGTGATGCTCGTCGCATCCATCACCGTGCATCGCAAGAACGGGTTCTTTGCGACCAGCAATGGCATCGAGCTCCCGCTGCTCTACTCAATCGGCGGGATCGGGATCTCGCTAACCGGGCCGGGTCTTTATTCCGTCGACGCAGTACTCGGCAACGACCGGATGCTGACGCCAAGAATGACCTGGATATTCCTTGCACTCGGCCTGATTGGTGGAATCGGAAATCTTGCGCTACGTCGGCCTTCACCAAGCAGTCCCCCCCTCTGATAAACTGACGGCGGGCACGCGTAGTGCGAATACGCCGCCCGTAGCATGACCGAATCGACGCAGAATCAAGCGGCTCCCGCACCGCTCAGCCATCGCCAGATACTGATCGCATTCAGCGGCCTCGTACTGGCGATGCTCCTCGCGGCCCTCGATTCGACGATCGTCTCGACAGCGCTTCCGACGATCGTGAGCGAGCTCGGCGGGCTCGAACATCTGGCGTGGGTCGTCACGGGCTACTTGCTGGCGCAAACCATCGTTACACCGATCTACGGGAAGCTCGGCGATCTGTACGGGCGAAAGATCGTGATGCAGTCGGCGATTGTGCTCTTCCTCGTCGGCTCGGCTCTATGCGGGCTGAGCCAGAACATGACGCAGCTGATTCTCTTTCGCGCGATCCAGGGATTGGGTGGCGGCGGACTCGTAGTCACGACGCAGGCTGTGGTCGGAGATATTGTTCCGCCGCGCGACCGAGGCCGATACCAGGGGATTTTTGGCGCCGTGTACGGCCTCTCCAGCATCGCCGGTCCACTGCTGGGCGGCTATTTCACGACGCATCTGTCGTGGCGATGGATCTTCTACATAAATCTGCCGGTCGGAATCGCAGCGATGGTGGTATTGGCGGCTACGCTCCCATCGCTCGCGAATCGGGTGCGCCACTCCATCGACTACGCCGG
>Ga0193727_1000149_pt1 | contig 23918 bp, 23 predicted proteins | sample H2c2metaG_FD_143051 | JGI IMG/M metagenome (GOLD analysis project Ga0193727, IMG submission 143051) | Soil microbial communities from a riparian zone of the East river system, Colorado, United States - H2c2 | ecosystem: Environmental > Terrestrial > Soil > Riparian zone | place: USA: East River...
GCGCCTGCGTGCGCTGGGCGCCGCGCGCGAGCTGCTCCTCCCGCGCGGGCGGCTCGTCTTCGACGTCTTCGCCCCGAGCGCGGGCGACATTGCCGACACGCACGGCCGCTGGCTCGAGCGCGAGCCGGGGATCTTCGAGCGCGCCGAGTGGGACTCGCAGGCGCGCACGCTGACGCTGTCCGTCCGTGGCGAGAGCGGCGAGACGAGCTTCGTGCTCGCGTGGCTCTCGAACGACGAGTGGCGCGCGCTGCTCGAACAGGCCGGCTTCCAGGTCGTCGGCTGCTACGGCTGGTTCGACCGCCGGCCGTTCGCGGGCGGCGAAGACACCGTCTGGATCGCCAGGAAGCCCGGCTAGACCAGCTCGACCGGGTCGCCGACGGCGACCTCGCCGGACTCGACGATCCGCGCCAGCATCCCGCGCTTGCCCTCGAGCTCGGCGCGCAACCCCTCGCGCAGCTCGTCCATGCGGTGGCACGGGTCGCAGACCATCGTGATCTCGAAGACGGCGTCGTCGCCGACCTTCACGCGCTGGCCGACCGGCCATCGCTCGACGTCGGTGCCCTCTACGGTCAGGTTCTCGCGGATCGCGCCCGGCTCGACGCCGACCGAGTCCAGGTGCTCCTTCGACACGAACAGGACTTCGCGCTTTGGCGGGTTGGCGTGGGCGCAGCCCTCGAGACCCTCGCCCGCGATCGCGCGCCGGCGTTCGTGGGACACCGAGACGCCGCTCTTACGGGCCGGCGACGTGAAGACACCGCTGATCCTCGCCATCGGCGTCATCCTATTCATGCGATCGGCGCCAGTCGTAGAGCGCGATCGTCCCGGCCATCGCGACGTTGAGCGACTCAGCCGAGCCGGCAAGCGGGATCGTCGCGCTCGCCGCGCAGGCCGCGACCACGTCGTCCGGCAGTCCCTCTCGCTCGGAGCCGAGTACGAAGCGCGAGAGCGACGGGTCAAGCTCCGAGAGCGGCGGCGCGTCGTGCGCCACCAGCGCGACCGCGCCCTGGGGAGCGAAATCGGCCATCGGCACGCGGAAGATCGAGCCGGTCGAGGCTCGCAGCGACTTCGGCCCGAACGGGTCGGCGCAGCCGGGCGAGAGCGCGAGGTAGGCGCCGAACGCGTCGCAGGCCCGGGCCAGCGTGCCGACGTTGCCGGGATCCCCGACGCGCCAGAGCTCGAGCCCGAGCGGTGGCAGTTTCCGCTGGGGCAGCGCCGTGCGGAAGACGCCGATCACCCGCGGCGCGTGCCCGAGCGTCGAGACCTCAGCCAGCAGGTGCGACGAGACCTGCTCCGCCCGCAGAGCAAGCTCCGGCGGGCGCGCCGCATCCACGAGCGCGAAGTCGAGCTCCCAGCCGCCCTCGAGCGCGGCCGCGACCAGGTCCTCGCCCTCGGCCACGAACTGGCCGAGCTTGTCGCGCTGCCGCCGCGTCTCCAGCTTGCGGACGAGCTTCAGCTTCGGGTTGTCGCGCGAAGTGATCACTCTCGCCACCGAATCCAATTGCCGTGGAAGTCACAGCGGAGCAAAAAACGGCGCTCGCCGCCGGGCCAGAGGCCGACCTCGAGCTCGTAGCTGTCGTGCCGGTCCTCCTCGAGCTCCTCGACCGCCCGCGTCGAGACCCAGCCGAGCGGGCCCTCGCGGCCGGCCTCCTCCAGCAGCGCGCGCAGCTCGGCACGCTTCTCGCGGCCGATGTAGCCGGTCGAGGCGGTCTGGAAGACCACCGTCAGCGCCTCCTCGTCACGCTCGGCGAGCACCGCCGGGAGCAGCTCGACGTAGTCGCCACGAACGAGCGTCGGCGGCTCGCGCCGCAGGATCGCGATCGCGCGGCGCAGCCGCTGCGCCCGCTCGACGCGGCCGGGCCAGATGAACGCGTGCAGCAGGCGCGCGCCGTGCTCGCTCGTCACGTCGACCGGATTGAGGTCGATCCCGAGCCGCCGCCGCACCGCAGGCCGGCGGGCGAGCACCTCCTGCGGCACCGGCACGTATTCGACCCCGCGCAGCAACAGCTCGGAGGAGCCCCAGCGCCCGGCGCGGTAGGCGTAGGCGTACCGGTCCCACAGCAAGTTCAATCCCGCCGAGGGGCCGAGCTCCACGAGATCGAGCGTCTCCGCTCCGTGCTCGGCGGCGAGGACGAGGAACGCCGGCAGTAGCGCGAAGCAGCGCTGCACCTCGTTCGTCTGCACCGCCTGCTCGCGGACGAAGCGGGCGAGGAAGTCGCGCCGCGCCTCGAGCGCCGAGCGGAAGTCGTCCCAGTCGCCCGAGAGCGCGTACGGCTCGATCCCGGCGAGCTCGAGGTAGTGGACCCCGCCGAAGAGTCGCAGCGGCACGTCCCAGCTGAGCTCGTCGACCAGCTCATCCACGAGCGGCTCGCTCGCGCAGCGGCGCGCTAGGCGCGCGTACACGGGCGAGCCCTGCGCCTCGAACTGCGTGGCCTGCCGGCGGAAGATCCCGCCGCGATCGCTTGAAGCGCTCAGGCCTCGAGCGCGGCCTTGGCCTGCGCCGCGATCTTGCCGAAGGCGTCCGGATCGCTCACCGCGAGGTCGGCGAGCACCTTGCGGTCGAGCGGGATCTCGGCCTTGCGCAACCCTGCGACGAACTGGTTGTAGGAGAGCCCCTCGCGCCGCGCGGCCGCGTTGATGCGCATGATCCAGAGGCGCCGGAAGGTGCGCTTCTTGTTCTTGCGGTCGCGGTAGGCGTAGACCAGCGAGTGGTCGACCTGCTCCTTGGCGCGCCGGTAGCTGGAGTGCTTGAGGCCCCAGTAGCCGCGTGCCTGCTCGAGCACCTTGCGGCGCTTCTTGCGCCCGTGAACGGATCGCTTGACTCGCGGCACGGACTACCTCCCCAGCAGCTTCTTGATCTCGCGAGTGTCCGAAGCCGCGACCGGCTGGTCGCGCCGGAAGGCACGCTTGCGCTTAGGCGATTTCTTCTCGAGCAGGTGGGCTTTCGGCGCTTTCCGCCGCAGGAGCTTGCCCGTTCCCGTCACCTTGAACCGCTTCTTCGTCGCGCTGTGTGTCTTCTGCTTTGGCATCTTTGTGTGTCGCTCCGGCGTTCTTCGTCGGGCCCAGCATCATCACCATGTTGCGGCCGTCCTGGAGAGGCGGGGACTCTATCTGCCCGATCTCCTTCACGTCCTCGGCCAGCCGCATCAGCAGGTCACGCCCGCGCTCCGGATGGCTCTGCTCGCGGCCGCGGAACATGATCGTCACCTTGACCTTCGCGCGCTGGTTGAGGAAGCGCTCGACGTGGCCTTTCTTGGTGTTGTAGTCGTGGATCCCGATCTTGGGCCTGAGCTTGATCTCCTTGACGTTGACCGACACCTGGTGCTTGCGAGCGAGCTTGGCCTTCTGCTCCTGCTCGTAGCGGTACTTGCCGTAATCCATCACCTTTGCGACGGGCGGATCGGCCTGCGCGGCGACCTCGACCAGATCGAGGTTCTTGCCCCACGCGTACTCGCGCGCTTCGTCCGTGTCCTTGACACCGATCTGCGAGCCGTCGTCGTCCACCAGCCGCACCTGCGGCGAGCGAATCATCTCGTTGATTCGCGCCTGCGGTACCGGGGCGCGATCGGGCTCCACGTTTCGGCGTGGCCTCAAAGGCGTGTCACCAAGCTCTCGTTTCCTCCTTCTCTACGACAAAAACCGCTGCAAGCAGCGGCCCTAAATCCTCGTCCTGCGACTCGGTTGAACCTCCGCGGAGCGCGTGCTCGGAAGGTGAGGGTGGGCCCCTGCTTGTGCAGGGTTACAGGGTAGCAAGGTGTGAGAGCAATTCGTCCAGCGTCCGGGTCGACTGCTCCCCACCCCGTTCGCGGACGGCGAGCGAGTCGTCCGACTCCTTGTCCCCGTAGACGATCGTGACCGGGATCTTCTCGACCTCGGTGTCGCGGATCCGCTTACCCACCGTCTCGTCGCGCTCGTCCACCTCGACCCGGAACTCGGCCAGCTTCCGCGCCAGCTCGTGCGCGGCCCCACGGTGGCCCTCGCCGACCGGCAGGATCCGGATCTGGACCGGCGCGAGCCAGAACGGAAAGGCGCCGCCGTAGTGCTCGATCAGGATCCCGATGAAGCGCTCGAGCGACCCGAACAGCGCGCGGTGGATCACGTACGGCGTGTGCTCCTCGTTGTCGGCGCCCATGTAAGTGAGGCCGAAACGGGACGGCATCTGCGAGTCGAGCTGAATCGTCCCCATCTGCCAGGAGCGGCCGAGCACGTCCGTCATGTGCAGGTCGATCTTCGGGCCGTAGAAGGCGCCGTCGCCCGCGTTGATCGTGTACGGGATCCCGCGCCGATCGAGCGCGGCCTGCAGCGCGCCTTCGGTGAAGTCCCACTCCTCGTCGGTGCCGAGCTTGTTGTCCGGGCGCGTCGAGAGCTCGAAGCGTGCCTCCAGGCCGAAGAGCTCGTAGAGATAGGCGGCGAAGTCGAGCGCGGCGAAGATCTCGTCCTCGATCTGCTCCGCCGTCACGAACAGGTGCGCGTCGTCCTGCGTCACGTGCTGGACGCGCAGCAGCCCGTGCAGCGTTCCGCCGCGTTCGTTGCGGTGCAGAGTCGAGGCCTCCGCGTAGCGCAGCGGCAGGTCGCGGTAGCTGCGCAGCGTCGAGCCGAAGAGCAGCATGTGGCCGGGGCAGTTCATCGGCTTCAGGCCGAGCGTCCGGTCCTCGCCGTAGGGGACGAGGAACATCTCGTCCTTGAACTTCTCCCAGTGGCCCGAGGTCTTCCAGGTCTCGACGTCGTACATCAGCGGTGTCTTCACCTCGACGTAGCCGCGCCTTGAGTTCTCGCGCCGGCGCAGGTCTTCGAGCGCGTTCCAGATCACCATCCCCTTCGGGTGCCAGAACGGCATCCCGGGCGCGTGGTCGGAGAGGTGGAACAGGTCGAGCTGCGCGCCGAGCCGGCGGTGGTCGCGTGCGCGCGCCTGCTCGAGGTTCTCGAGGTACGCGTCGAGATCGGCCTGGTCGTAGAAGGCCGTCCCGTAGATCCGGGTCAGCTGCTTGTTGTGCTCGTTCCCGCGCCAGTACGCCCCGGCGAGGCCGGTCAGCTTGAAGGCCCTGACCGGCGTCGAATCCTGCAGGTGGGGACCGCGGCAGAGATCCCGAAAGTCGCCCTGCGTGTACATCGTGATCGGCCCCTCCGCCGTGTCGACGAGCTCGACCTTGTACTCCTCGCCCTGCTCGGCGAAGTAGCGCTTCGCCTCCTCTGCGGCGACCTCCTCGCGGTTCCAGGAGCGGCCCTCCACGAGCTCCTTGCGCATCTCCTCCTCGATCCGCTCGAGCGCCTCCTCGCCGATCGGCTCCGGGAAGTCGAAGTCGTAGTAGAAGCCGTTCTCGATCGGTGGCCCGATCGCAATCTTCGTGCCGGGGTACAGACGGCGGACGGCCTCGGCGAGCAGGTGCGCGGTCGAGTGCCGCAGCACGTAGAGCGCGTCGGGATCGTCCTTGTCACGCGTGGTCAGGATCTGGATCGGCTGGCCGTCCTCGAGCGGTGCGCGCAGGTCCTGGACATTGCCGTTCGAGCGGACCAACACGGCTTGCTCGGCCAGCTTCGGGCCGATCGCGCGAGCAGCGTCGAGGCCGGTCGCGCCGTCCGGAAGTTCGAGTTCCGAATTGTCGGGAAGGACGACCTTCATGTCGGAGCAGGATACTTCGCGCCCCTGGGACGCCCGCAACGACGAGCGGCTCAGTCGTCGCCTTCGACCGCGGCCTTCAGCTCGGCGGGGCACTTGAGCCAGTAGCTCTCACGCAGCCATTCGAGCGCGGCCTCGAGCGACTCCTCGTCGGTCACGTTGGCGGTGATCCAGCCGTAGCGGCCGACGTGGCTGGCAATGCGGACGTACGGGAGCAGGTGCGCGATCTGGCGCTCTTCCTGCGTCAGCTTGACCGTCACGTCCACGGCGTCCTCGCGCGTCACCGCCCAGCCGAAGACCTTGTTCTGGCCGACCTTGAAGACCGGGAAGTCGCCCCAGGGCCGGTCCTCGTAGGTCTCCGGGAACGAGAGCGCCAGCTCTTTGACCTTCCGCTCGATCGTGGCCGTCCGCACCGCCGCATTCTGTCCGTTTTGGGACCGCCTGCGAGGCGTACACTCAGGTTATGAGGCCCGAGACGCTCACGCGCCGGGTCGGGGCGGGGTTGTCCGTCTCACCCGAGGCGGCGGAAGCTGCCGGTGAGGCTGCGCGCGAAGCCGCCGCGGCGCTCGGCGGCGCCCCGGTCGACCTGGCCTTCCTCTTCCTCTCGGCCGACCACTTCGCCGGCGCCGAGGTGGCGCTCGAGGCCGTCGAGGAGGAACTGGCGCCCGCGCACGTGCTCGGCTGCGTGGCCGAGGGCGTGGTCGCGCGCGACCGCGAACTCGAGGACGGCCCGGCCGCGGCCGTCTGGGCCGCGTCGCTGCCGGACGCTGTGATCGAGACCTTCGAGAGCGTCGCCCTCGACACGGACGAGGGCATCGCGGTGACCGGAATCCCGAACCTCGACGACGCCGACCTCGTCACCTTGCTGGTCGACCCGTTCACGTACCCCGCGGCCGGCTTCCTCTCGAAACTGAACGAAGAGGAGGGCGCGGTGCCGCTCGTCGGCGGTCTCGCGGCGGGCGACGGCGAGCCCGACACGCAGGCGCTGTTCCGGGACGGCGAGGTGCTGTACGAAGGCGCGGTCGGCGCCGTGATCCGAGGCGTCCCGGTACGCACGGTCGTCTCGCAGGGCTGCGAGCCGGTTGGTCGCGACTCGGTGATCACGAACGCCGAGGACAACGTCGTCTTCGAGCTCGCGGGCGAGCGGGCGCTCGAGCGGTTGAAGGGCGACCTCGGGACGCTCACGCCGGAGCAGGAGCGAAGCGCCGCGCGCGGCGGCGTGCTCGCCGGCCTCGTGATCGACGAGAACCGCGCCGACTACCGCCGCGGCGACTACCTGATGCGCGGGCTCGTCGGCGTGGACGAGGAGACCGGCGCGCTGGCCGTCGGCGAGGCGGTGCGCATCGGCCAGACGCTGCGCTTCCACGTCCGGGATGCGACCTCCGCCGACGCCGACCTGCGCGAGAACCTCTCGGCCGCGCTGAACGGCGAGCGGGCCGCGGGGACGCTGCTCTTCACCTGCAACGGCCGTGGCACGAACCTCTTCTCGTCCCCGGACCACGACGCGCGCGTGGCCGCAGAGCTGCTTGGCGGCGACTCGCTGGCCGGCTTCTTCTGCGCAGGCGAGATCGGCCCGGTCGGCGGCAAGCCGTTCCTACACGGCTTCACGGCGACGGCCGCGATCTTCCTCGAAAGCTAGACGCTCTCGGCCGCTACGCGGATGCCGAGCGCGACGAGCACCGCGCCCGTGAGCGCCTCGAACGCGCGCCAGACGCGCGACCGGCGGAGCAGCTCGCTCGCCCGCGAGACCGCCAGCGCGTAGCCGCTCAGCCACGTCAGCGTCAGAGCGCAGAAGACGGTCCCGAGCGCAAACAGCGCGACGAACGAGCCGTGCGGCGCAAACTGCGGCAGCAGGCTCGTGAAGAAGACGGCCATCTTCGGATTTCCGAGGTTGCTGAGCAGCCCCTGCACGAGCGGCGGTGTCCGCAGCCGTTGTTCCGGCGAGGCCGCAGGCTCGCGCGTGAACGCCGAGCGCAGCGCAGTCAGCCCAAGGTAGAGCAGATACGCCGCACCGGCGATGCGCAACGCCAGGAACGCCGGCTCCCACGCATGGAGGAGCGCGACGAGCCCGGCGCTGGCGGCGAGCGCCCAGACGAGCTGCCCGAGGGCGACGCCGGCGGCGGTGTGAACCCCACCACGCCGCCCCCGGGCGAGCGTGTTGCGGATCGTCAGCGCGGTGTCCTGCCCGGGCGTGACGATCACGAGCGCCGAGACGGCGAGGAACGCCGCCGCGTGCGCGAGCACTTAGGCGCTCTCGGCGAGTGCCGTCGTGCAGCTCGAGCGGCCGCGCTTCTCGAGGTACTGCTGGTGGTAGTCCTCGGCGACGTAGAACGTCTGCGCGGGCTCGATCACGGTCACGACCGGCTTGCGGTAGCGGCCGGACGCCTCGAGCTCGGCCTTCGAGCGCTCGGCGGCCGCGCGCTGCTCCTCGTCCTCGTAGAAGACGACGGAGCGGTACTGGTCGCCGACGTCCCAGCCCTGGCGGTTCAGCTGCGTCGGGTCGTGCTTGCCCCAAAAGACCTCGAGCAGTTGCTCGTACGAGACCCGCTCGGGGTCGAAGGTCACCTGGACTACCTCGGCGTGCCCGGTCTTGTGCGAGCAGACGTCCTCGTAGGTCGGGTTGTCGAGCGTCCCGCCCTCGTAGCCGACCTCCGTCTTGGTGACGCCGTCGACCTGGCGAAACGCGGCCTCGACGCCCCAGAAGCAGCCGGCGCCGAATGTTGCCTTCTTTTGCACTTACTCCTCCTCCAACTTGAGTGCTGCCGAATTGATGCAGTAACGCAGCCCGGTCGGGTGCGGCCCGTCCGGGAAGACGTGCCCGAGGTGGCCGCCACAGTTGGCGCACATCGCCTCGGTGCGGGTCATGCCGAAGCTCGTGTCGCTCTCTTCGTCGATCGCCTCGGCGTCGGCCGGCCCGTAGAACGCAGGCCAGCCGCAGCCTGAGTCGAACTTCGCGTCGGAGACGAACAGCTCGGCTCCGCAGCCGGCGCACCGGTAGGTGCCCGGCTCGAATCTGTGGTCGTACTCGCCAGTGAACGGACGCTCCGTGCCCTTCTCCCGCAGAACGCGGTACTGCTCGGGCGTCAGCTCGGCCCGCCACTGCTGGTCTGTTTTCTGGATCTTGGTCACGTTGAATAGTGTTGCAAGAGCGCGGTTCGTTACATCAGGCGTCCCTCGAATGAGGGATTTTCGAGGTCAACGCCGCGCAGAGGGCTACTCTCACAGAGCGCGAAGGAAGACTGACGTTTTGTCATTCCTGCGGCCCACAGCCTGCTGGTAGCAGGTGAGGAGGCCAAATCGGTAACTGGGTTTCCTGGGTACTCGTCGCCCTCGGGGCTTGGGTGGCGACCTCGGCCGTCATCGCTGTGCTCTTCGGGCGCACGGCCTTGCTGATGAAGAGGCCGCACGAGGAGCTGTCGGTCGCCGCGCCCATCCTGCCCGTAAGCCTGCCCGCGGCGAGCATCTGGCCGACCGGGCGACAGCGAATCCTCCTGGTGGACGACGACCCTGGCCTCAGGCTCCTGCTGCAGACGACGCTCGCCGCGGACGAATACGCGATCGAGGAGGCCGGCTCCGCAGAGGAGGGCGCAGAGCTGGCCCGCTTCTGGCACCCGGCGCTGGTTGTGCTCGACGTCAACCTGCCGGGGAGAAGCGGTCTCGCCTTCTGCAAGGAGCTGAAGGAACGGAGCACGTACGGCTCGCCGCACGTCGTCCTGCTGACAGGCGGAGAGACGAGCAGCGAAGAGGCTCGCGCCGCCGGAGCCGACGTCCTGCTGCGCAAGCCCTTCAGCCCGCTCGACCTGATGGGCGCGATCGACAGCGCGCTACGGAACGAAGTCTTGCTCCAGGCGAGCGCCGAAGCCGGCCCCGACCAGTTGCTCACCTACGCACGCGACCTGAGGGAGGCCGTCCAGGCCGAACGAGCGCAGCGACGGCTGCTCCAGCAGGCCTACCGCCAGACGATCACCACGCTGACAGACGCGCTCGAAGCGAAGAGCGAGGCCACAGGCCACCACGGTCTTCGCGTCCAGCGCTACGCGGTCGAGCTGACCGAGGCGATCGAGCCGCGGCTACTCGACGACCCGAGCCTCGAATACGGCTTCCTCCTGCACGACATCGGCAAGATCGGGATCCCCGAAGCCATCCTCGAGAAGCGCGGCGCCCTGGAGATGGAAGAGCGCCGCGTGATGCAGCGACATCCGGTGATCGGCACCGAACTGCTGGCGGGTGTGCCGATGCTCGAGGGCGAGGGCCTGCAGGTCGTCCGCTCTCACCACGAGCGCTGGGATGGACAGGGCTACCCGGACCGCCTCCGCGGAGAGGAGATCCCTCCGGTCGCGCGGATCTTTGCCGTCGCCGACACCCTCGATGCGATGACTACCGACCGCCCGTACCGGCGGCGATGCGAGTGGGAGCAGGCGGTCGACGAGATCCTGCGCGAAAGCGGGCGGCAGTTCGACCCGCTGGTGGTCAGGGCATTCGCCACGCGCGAGCAGCGGCTGCGACGAACGCAGCAGGAACTGGCTCGCAGCGCGTGATTTCAGAGGAATGCTTCCCTCAAGCCTCGACGCCGCGACCGACCTAGGCGGGCGCGGGCAAAGAGCGGCTGGAATCGACGCCTCTTCAGTTCACTCGCGGGAAGCGCGTCACTCTGACGAGGGGGCTTCACGGGGGAAACCGGGTTTCCCCCGTGAAACGAGCCAGCGGCGCGAAGCGCCGCTGCGAAGTGAGTGGGCGGTACTGGGCTCGAACCAGTGACCCCCAGCTTGTCGAGCTGGTGCTCTCCCAACTGAGCTAACCGCCCTTGGGACGAGCGATTGTACCGGGGCAGGACGAAGACCGCCGGGCCGGAACCTATCCTTCGTGGCTGTGAACCAGCGCACCCGTTCACCCTGGGCGCGCAGGCCTGACGTCCGGATCGGCGCGGTGATCGCGGTCGCGGCACTTGTGGCGTTCGTGGTCTGGCTGCTCGTTCGCGGAGGCGGCTCCGGATCGTCGGGCCAATCCTCGGCCGAGCCGATCTCGCCCGAGGCGGCGACGCCCGCGCACATCCGTGACCTCTCCGTCGAGATCGGCCGGCCGATCTACTGGCTCGGCCCCAGGGAAGACAACGTCTACGAGCTCCAACGCACCGTCCAGGACCGGATCTACGTCCGCTACCTGCCGCCGGACGTGGGCGTCGGGACGAAGTCGGCCGCCTACCCGCTCGTTGGCACGTATCCCGTCCAGAGCGCCTACGGCGTGCTGAAGAGCCTGGCGAAGGTTTCGGGCGAGACGTCGTTCACCGCGCCGCGGGGCGCGATCGCCGTCTACAGCAAGTCGCTGCCCACGAACATCTACCTCGCCTATCCGGGTTCCAACGTGCAGATCGAGGTCTACGACCCCTCGCCCGCGCAGGCCCGCTCGCTCGTCGCGTCGGGGCGGGTCGTCCCGGTCGGTAGCTGACGGCTCTGCTCGTCTCCTGGCTTGCCTTCCCGCTCGTGCTGGCGGGGCTCTCGTTTGGCTGCGGTCAACTGCTCGAGCTCGCGGCCGGGGCGAAGCTGCCGCGGCCGTTGCGCGTGCCTGCGGGCTTGACCGTCGTGATCCTCGCGGCGCAGTTCGCGACGCTGACCGACGCGACCGCCGAGCTCGCAGGGCCGCTCGTGGTGGCGCTCGCGCTCGCCGGGCTCGTGCTCTCGCCACCCTGGCGCACGCGCCTGGAGGGCTGGGCCTGGGCCGCGGCCACCGGTGTCTTCGCTGTCTTCGCCGCGCCGATCGTCCTCTCCGGGCGGGCGACCTTCGCGGGCTACATCAAGCTCGACGACACCGCCACCTACCTGGCGATGACCGACCGGGTGATGCAGCACGGCCGCAGCCTCGCGGGCCTCGCGCCCTCGACCTACGAGGCGACGCTCGCCACGACGCTCGCGATCGGCTACCCGACCGGGAGCCTGATGCCGCTCGGCCTCGGCCACCAGCTGCTCGCCTACGACACTGCGTGGCTCTACCAGCCCTACCTCGCCTTCCTGGCAGCGCTGCTCGCGCTGACGCTCTACGTCGTGCTCGAGGGCACGATCCCGTCGCGGCCCGCGCGAGCCGGCGCTGCCTTCCTAGCCGCGCAGCCCGCGATCCTCTACGGCTACGCGCTCTGGGGCGGGATCAAGGAGCTTGCGGGCGCGCTACTGCTCGCGCTGATCGCGGCGCTGCTGCCGTGGACGCTCGCGCCCAAGCGCGGGCCGCGTGCCGTCTTCCCGGTCGCCGCGGCGTGCGCGACGCTCGTCTGCGTCCTGAGCCTGCCAGGCGCCGTGTGGCTCGTGGCGCCGCTGGCCGCTGCCGGGGTCTTCCTGCTGCGGCATCCGACCCGGGCGCTGCTGCTGCGCGCAGGCTGGTTCGGGGCCGCCCTCGTCGTGCTCGCGATTCCGGCCTTTGTCGCGGCGGTCGACTGGCTGCCGAAGATCGGCGCCTTCGACAAGGAGACGAACCTCGGCAACCTGATCGGCCCGCTGAGCGGCTGGCAGCTGTTCGGCATCTGGCCAGTCGGCGATTTTCGGGTCGACCCGCACGATCTAACGCCCGTCTACGTGCTGATCGCCGTCGTGATCGCCGCCGGCCTCGGTGGACTCTGGTGGGCCTGGCGCCGGCGCGCGTGGGAGCTGCTCGTCTACGTGCTCACGGCACTGGTCGGCTGCCTGGTCTTCGTCGGGATCAGCTCGCCGTGGGTCGGCGGGAAGACGCTCGCGATGGCCTCGCCGGCCGTGCTCGCGGCGGCCTTGGCGGGGGCCGGCGCGCTGCTCACCCGCAAACGAGTCGTCGAGGCCGGGGTGCTGGCGCTCGTGATCGCCGGCGGCGTGCTCTGGTCGAACGTCGACCAGTACCACGACGTCTGGCTCGCGCCGCGCGGCCAGCTGCACGAGCTCGAGACGATCGGGCACGAGTTCACCGGAGACGGCCCGGCGCTGATGACGAACTACGAGCCCTACGGCGCGCGCCACTTTCTGCGCGGGCTCGACCCCGAGGGCGCCTCCGAGCTGCGGCGCCGCTTCGACTATCTCGTCGACGGGACGACGCTCGACAAAGGTGCTTCCGCCGACATCGACCGCATCCGGCTCGACCAGGTGCTCGTCTACCGAACGCTCGTGCTGCGGCGCGGGCCCTCCGCGAGCCGGCCGCCGTCGGCCTACCGGCTCGTCTGGAGCGGCCGCTGGTACGAGGTCTGGCAGCGGCCGCTGCACCCGAAGCGGACGATCGTCGCGCACCTGCCGCTCGGGAACGCCAGCCAGGCCGCCGCGGTGCCGCCCTGCCCGCGCGTGAAAGCGCTACGTGGCTCGCTCCTCGTCGCGGCGACCCGGCCGAAGGTGATCGGCCTCGGCGCACCGCCCCTCCGGGGAACGCAGCTGCTGCGGGTGAACGTGCCGGTCGACGGCGTCTACACCGCCTGGATCGCCGGAGACTGGTTCGGGAACGCCTCGATCTCGATCGACGGCCACCAGGTCGGCTCGCTGCGCGAGGAGCTGAACTGGCCCGGCCTCTACACCGACCTGGGCTCGACGCCGCTGACGGCCGGCAGCCATCTCATCGCTGTCAGCTACGAGCCGGGCGGCTGGCGCCCGGGCAGTGGCGGCACGCCCTTCGCGTTCGGGCCCGCGGCGCTGAACAGGTTCGACGACGAGCGGGAGGCCGTGATCCACGTGGCTCCCGCGAACGCAGGCTCGCTCTGCGGGCGGCGGCTCGACTGGGTGGAAGCGCTGCGCTAGAAGAGCTCGGGGCACCAGGGCTGGCGCGCGGTGCCGAAGATCGCGTCGGCCCGGGCGATCGCACCGGGCTGCAGCTCTTCGACCCGGCCCGCCAGCGCGAGCCCCGCGAAGGTGAAGCCGCCCAGATAGGCCGAGCCGAGCGCGGAGACGTCGAGCGCCAGGTCGGCCGCTGCGGTCGTGCGCGAGACCGAGCCGCCCTCGACGTGCCAGCGCGCCTGGTTCCAGGGACAGAGCTCGTCGCGCAGATCGAGCACGAGCGAGCCCTCGCCGAGGCTCCGGGCGGCGAGCGCGGCGTCGACGTCTACCAGGCGCACCCAGAGCCCCTCGAACACGTGAAAGGCCAGCCGGCGCGGCTCGCGGATCCAGTGGAAGAGCGGGTGGTCGAGCGGCAGCCAGTACGCGTCGATCCGGGCGACCCAGTCGATCGCGAGCAGGTAGCGCCAGACGGCGTCGAGCGCCCGGGGCGAGGTGCCGAGCGCCTCGCTGACCTCGAGCTTGGTCTCGGTGACCATGTGGCGCATCCCGAAGTCATGGCGGTAGAGCGCGTAAGCCTGCGCGCCGTCTTCCAGCTTGATCACGACTGCGTTGCCCGGCGGCTTCCCGGGTCGTTGGCGCAGGCGCCGTACCTGCCACCAGTCACGCGTGCGCGTGAACATGCCCGTCGTCTCGGCCTGAACGCGGTCGTAGATCGCCGGCAGTACCTGGACGCGCTCGTCGGGGTCGAGCAGCCGCGCTTGTCCCAGCGGCTCGTCGTGCCAGGGCCGCGCGTGCTCCTTCGGCAGCTCGATGTCGCCGGCCAGCGCGGCGAGGCCGTACCCGAAGCGGCCGTAGATGCCTCCCTCGGCGGCGTACAAAATCGCGATCGGCTCGCCGCGCTCGTGGGCGTCCGCGAGCTGGCGACGCATGATCGCCGTCAGCACGCCGCGGCGGCGGTGTGTCGGCAGCACGCCGACGGCCATCACGCCGGCGGTCGCGACCTGGGCGCCTCCGGGCACCGTCGTGTCGAAGAGGTACGCGCCCGCGCCGCCGACGATCTCGTCACCGTCGAACCCGGCTAGCACGCGCTCCGCGGGCAGGATCGTCGCGAACCGCTCGAGCTCCTCGGCCTCGGGCCGGCTGCCGAAGTAGTTCCAGATCGGCGCCAGCGCGGCGCCGACCTCCTCCGGCTCGACCTGCCTGACCTCGATCACGGAATCCGCTCGAGCGGCGCGTAGTCCAGCATCAGGCGGCGCTCACTGCCGTCGCTCGCGAAGCGCACCGTGACCAGGCCGCCGCGCTCGATTGCGGTGACCACGCCTTCGCCGAGGGTCTCGTGCCGGACGGAGTCGCCGGTCGAGAGCGTGGGCACGTCCGCGCGAGGCGCAACGCCGGTGGGCGAGCCGTAGCCCGACCACGAGGCCGGCTGGAGCCGGCTGCGCTCGACATGGGTCTCCGGCAGCTCGTCGAGGAAGCGCGAAGGCAGGTTGTACGAGCGGCTGCCGTAGAGCGAGCGGGCGCTGGCGTGGGTCAGCACGAGCCGCTCCTGGGCCCGCGTCATGCCGACATAGGCGAGCCGACGCTCCTCCTCCAGCCCCTGCTCCTCGATCGAGCGGGCGTGCGGGAAGATCCCCTCCTCCATCCCGATCATGAAGACGGCGCGGAACTCGAGCCCCTTTGCGTTGTGCAGCGTCATCAGCGTGACGAGGCTCTGCTCGCCGCGGATCGCGTCCTGGTCGGAGTAGAGCGAGATCTCCTGCAGGAAGCCCGAGAGCGACGGCTCCGGCGCGGTGTGCTGGTACTCCTGGGCGACGCCGACGAGCTCCTGCAGGTTCTCCATCCGGCCCTGGGCCTCGATCGTCCGCTCGGCGCGCAGCGAGTCGAGGTAGCCGCTGCGCTCGAGCACGCGCTCGAGCACGTCCGGCACGTCCATATCGAGCGCGCCGGCCATCAGCGACTGGAGCAGTCCGTGGAGCTGCTGCACAGCGCGGAGCGGCGCTGCCGAGATGCCCGCCTCCTCCGCCTGCCCGAGGGCCTCCCAGAGCGAGATCCCGTACGCATCGGCGTGGGCCTGCAGCCGTGCGAGCGAGGCGTCGCCGATTCCGCGCCGCGGCCGGTTCGCGATCCGCTGCAGCGAGACGGCGTCGTAGGGGTTGTCGATCGCCTGCAGGTAGCCGATCACGTCCTTCACCTCGGCACGCTCGTAGAAGCGCGGGCCGCCGATCACCTGGTACGCGATGCCCTGGCGGACGAGCACGTCCTCCAGCACCCGCGACTGCGCGTTCGTCCGGTAGAAGACCGCAACCTCGCTGCCGCTGAAGCCTTCTTCGACGAGCGCGGCGATTTCGGCGGCGACGAAGCGGGCCTCGGCGTGCTCGTCCTCGACCTCGAGCGCGCGCACCGGCTCGCCCTCGCCGAGCTCCGACCAGAGGTTCTTCGGCTTGCGCTCGCGGTTGTGGGCGATGACCGCGTTCGCCGCCTGCAGGATCGTGTTCGTCGAGCGGTAGTTCTGCTCGAGGGCGACCGTCTTGGTCTCGCCGAAGTCGCGCTCGAACTCGAGGATGTTGCGGATGTCGGCTCCTCGGAACGCATAGATGCTCTGGTCCGGGTCGCCGACCGCGCAGACGTTGCGGTGCTTCTCGGCCAGCAGCTGCAGCAGCCGGTACTGCGCGTGGTTCGTGTCCTGATACTCGTCGACGAGGACGTAGCGGAACGCCTTCTGCCAGCGCTCGCGGGCCTCGGGGAAGCGCTCGAGCACCTGCACGGTCAGCATCAGCAGGTCGTCGAAGTCGACCGCGTTCGAGGCGAACAGGCGCCGCTGGTAGAGGTCGTAGGTCTCGGCGACGGTCTGGTCGTAAAACGACGCGACGCGCTCGGCGTACTCGGCCGGCGTGACCAGCTGGTTCTTGGCGGCCGAGATCTGCGCGTGGATCCCGCGCGGGACGAAACGCTTCGGGTCTTTCTCCAGCTCCTCGAGCACCTGCTTCGTCAGGCGCACCTGATCCGCCTGGTCGTAGATCGTGAAGTTGCTCCGGTAGCCCAGGCGCTGCACCTCGCGCCGGAGAATCCGGCCGCAGGCGGCGTGGAAGGTGAGGATCCAGATCGTCCTCGCGACCGGTCCGAGCAGATTCTCGAGCCGCTCGCGCATCTCGCCGGCGGCCTTGTTCGTGAACGTGATCGCCAGGATCTCGTTCGGCTTCACCCCGCACGCGTTGATCAGATGCGCGACGCGGTAGGTGAGCACGCGCGTCTTGCCCGAGCCCGCGCCGGCCACCACGAGCAGCGGGCCCTCGGTCGTGACCACGGCCTCGCGCTGCGCGGGGTTGAGATCCGCGAGGTACTGCTCTGGCGACGCAACGGCCACATCGCCGATGCTAGCGGCCTGCTAGAAACCCATCCCGTGGGCTACGCGTTCGGGACGATCGACGAGTTGGGCGACGGCGTCTTCCGCAAGGTGCGGCGGGAGCTCGGCGTCACGGCGTTCGGGGTCAACGTGCTCGTCATCCCGGCCGGCGTCGAGGCGCGGCCGCACTTCCACGAGGAACAGGACGAGCTGTACTTCATCCACGCCGGCCGCGCGAGGTTCGCGCTCCCCGGCGAGTCGCGCGAGCTCGGGCCGGGCGGGCTCTGCCACGTCGAGTCGATCACGCCGCGACAGATCACGAGCGTCGGCGACGAAGATCTCGTGATGCTCGTCGTCGGTGCGAAGCACGGCTACGTCGGCCGCGACGGCCGGCCGGCCGATCCGTCGAAGCTCGGCTAGAACCTAACGGCCGCGCGGCGGAACTCGCCGAGGCGGCGGCCGTAGAACGCGAGGCCGATCATCGCGGCCAGCGCGGTCGCAAGACTGCCGGCCGCGGGCGTGAAGACGGAGGCTGCGGCGGCGGAGGTGCCGCCGTGGCCGGCCATCGCCAGCGCGCCGAGCGCCGCACCCTGGTAGAGGCCGACGTTGCCGGGCAGGAACGGCATCGTGTTCGCGAGGCCGGTGACGACCATGTAGAGCAGCGCCGTGCCGACGCCGACATGGACGCCGACCGCGTGCAGCAGGAAGAGGACGCCGAACCAGCGGGCGACCCAGGTCACGACGAGGATCAGGCCTGCGCGCAACATGATGCGTTTCGGGGCGGCCGCGCCCGCTAGGAACGAGCCGACGCCCTCGGGCAGCCGGTGGCCGAGCCGGTGGTGCAGCACCGAGACGAGCAGGAGACCGCCGGCGGCGAGGGGCAGCCCGACGAGCATCGTGATCTTGGCCCAGGTCGGAACGGGCAGGAAGAACGCCGAGGCGGCGCCGACGAGCACGAAGGCGACCATCTCGAGCAGGTGCGCGCAGAGCAGGCTCCCGCCCGCGCGCGAGAATCCTGGCCAGCGCGGGCCGGCCGCGACCTTCAGCACCGCGACCTTTGAGGCCTCGCCCATACGTCCGGGCAGGACGGTGTCGAGAAACGAGCCGACCGAGCTGGCCGCGTACATCGCACGGAAGCCGACCGGCGAGCGCACGGTCGAGTTCCAGGCGAGCGCGCGCAGCGGCTGCACCGCGGCGCAGATCGCGAGCCCCGCGAGCAGGTAGCGCCAGTCCGGCGTCGCCGCGGCCTGGAAGACCTTCGTTCCGGAGCGAGCGAGCAGCAACCCCATCCCGGCCGTCGAGACCAGGATGAGAGCGATCGCAAGCTTCTTCGACCCCACCTTCACCTGCACGACATCGGCAATTCGCCGCCGCAAGGCCAACCCCTGGAAGGGGGACACGGGCGTACGCGTGAGAGGTGAGGTCGACCGCATAGGGGCAGGTCACACGACATGCCCCAATCGGGCAACCGGGGACCACGGTATCAGCGATCCGAGACGGGCGACAATGACCCGGATGCGCCTTTCCGAGCTCCAGCAGCGCCGAGCGCTCGAATGCCGGCTGACGCCGGACCGGGCGCTCGGCTCGCTCGACGAGGCGGAGGCGTTCCTGCTCGACCGCGGCCTACTGACACGAACCGCCGACAGCGCGCTGCCGAGCCTCTTCGCCGCCTGCCACGAGGAGCCGTACGCACCGGGCAAACCGGGCTTCGGGCAGTGGCCGCGCACGAAGTACCCGTGGTTCGGCGAGCTCGGCGCCCGCGGCCACGCGATCCTGGCGATCCACCGCGGGAAGAGCCTGCTGGTCTCGCCCGAGACGGCACGGCTGCTCGACCCGCTCTGCCGCGCCGAGCTCGCGAGCCGCAAGGACGACCCGCTCCTCCGCCACCTCGCCGAGGCCGGGCCGTCCGAGCTCGACGACCTGCAGCTCGAGCTCGGGCTCGCGCCGAGAGAGCTGAAGCGGCTGCGCGCGCCGCTCGAGCGCTGCGGCGCGGTCGTCGCGCGCAGCGTCGTCTACGAGGACCCGCACCGGCACACGAGCGAGCTGGCGCGCTGGGACCAGCGCTTCCCGGAGCCGGCCGAGGACGGCGGGCTGGCCGCCCTCGTGGTCGCCGGGGTTCGGGCGGCTGTCCTCGCGCCGGAACGGGAGCTGCCGCGCTGGTTCCCGTGGTGGGAGGACGGGCTCGTCGAGCGGCTGGTCGGCGAGGGACAGCTGGTCCGCCCGGAGGACGACTGGGTGGCGGCGCAAGAGCGGGGCCGCCACTAAGGACGGCCCACTCTTGTCAGGTCAGCCAGAGATGGTCGGCCGCTAACGGTCGTGGCCGGGCGGCGTGAAACTGTACGTCCCGTCCCAGCGCCACAGGGTGCCGGCCACGTGCGTGACGTCGACGCCCGCGTGGAACCCACTGAATCGCCCGGTCCCTCCGGAGAACGTGACCTCACCGGAAAGCGTGTGGAAGTCGAGCGTGACGTGGCCGAACGCGTCGTTGTTGCCCGGGCCGTCGAGGACGAGATCGCTGTCCAGTCCGTTGGCGCCGGCCGCCGAGGCGTAGACGACTCGCATGCCTGACGCGATCGCGTTCAGGCTCGACAACTGGATCGCGCAGTGTTCGCCGGCGCCGAAGTTGTATTCCGAGCAGTCCTTCGTCACGTGGAGATCGCCGCTTCGGGGGGATGCTGAGCCGGTGACGGCGAACGCTCCCGCCACGACAACGGCCAGCAGCAATCCGAGGGTTGCCTTGATCTTGGTCATCTCTTCCTCCTTTGCAGGTCGACTGCTTCAACGATCCGGTCCGCCTCGAGGCCGGCCCGCTCGAACGCCTCGGCGACGCGCTCGGGAGAGTCGGCTTCGACCAGGTGCAGACAGGTCTCGTCGCCCGGGATCAAGATCGAGCGCAGGTAGCGGACGGCCGTGCCATCGCCAAGGCGGGCGAGCAGGGCCGAATCCGGGCCGGTGACGGTGTAGAGCTCGACCAGGTATTCGGGCATGGCCCGAGGCTAGGTCCGGCACCGACCGCGCGAAAGACCTGAAATCCGGGGTCTTTGCTCTAGAGCCGGCGCGCCAGTTCGGTGCGTGACCGCACTCCGAGCTTTCGATAGATCCGTTTCAGCGCGTCCTCGACGGTGTGGACGCTGATAAACAGCTCCGCGGCAGTTTCCTTGTTGGTCTTGCCGGCCGCAACGACCTCGGCGACCCGCCGCTCGCTCGGCGTCAACCCGCCGCCCGAAGGAGCACGGCCACCGATCCGTGCCAGCTCGGCGCGCGCGTTCTCCACCCAGACCGGCGCGGGTAACGACTCGAAGATCGAGAGCGCCTCCTCGATCGCCTCCCGCGCCGCCTTTCGCCGCTTGGCCCGGCGAAGCATCGTCCCGTAGATCAGCAGCGTGCGGGCCCGCTCGAAGGGCGCCGGCATCCGCTCGTGAACCTCGAGAGCCCGCTCGCAGCTTGCGAGCGCCGCCTCGAGGTCTCCCTCGGCTGCCTGGAGGAGACCGCGGCAGCGCGCGCCCATCGCAAGCGGCCAGGGAGTCCCGAGCCGGCGGCCGGCTTCTTCCAGCCACTCGAGCTGGATGCGCGCCTCGTCAAGGTCGCCGACCGCAACCAGCGCCTCGATCGCGAGCTCCCGGGCCGGATAGAGGCTCGGCTCCCTCGCGCCACGTGCCTCGCGCCGCCGGACGACCGGAGCCAGCCTCTCCGCCGCCGCACGGTAGTCGCCGGTGGACAGGTCGATCAGGCCCAGCAGGGCAAGGTTCCGCTCCAGGAACGCCTGCTCGTTCTCCTCGCGGCAGAGCGCCGCACCCTGGGTCGCATGGGCGCGAGCCTCGTCGAGACGGCCGAGGTAGGCGTCGACCAGGCCACGGATCCAGAGAAACGATCCACCCTGAAACTCGAGGCCCCAACCCCCTCCTGACTGGAGCATTGCCTCCGCAAGCTCGTCGGCGCGTTCCCAGTCTCCGGCACGGCACGCCAGCTCGGTCAGAAAGAGCAAGGCATTGTCCTGTGCCGGCTCGTCGCCTCTCGCTACTGCCGCGGCGTACACCCGTCCCAAGGCCTCGCCGGCAGCATCGTGCTCGTCTGCGTACAGCAGGCGCAACCCCTCGACGAGCGTCGGCGGCGTGTGCGTCTGCAAAGGCCCGACCAGTTGCTCGAGCTCGAGGGCACGCTCGAGCACTCCCGGTGTCAAACCGTCCGCGCAGAGCTCCGAGAAGCTGAGCTCCGCCAGGTAGATGGCGAGCAGGACGAGGTCGCCGCTGTCCTCCACAACCTGAGCCGAGCCTCGGGCCAGCCTCACTGCTGCCGCCGGTCCGTGGCGAAGGAATGCCGTCATCACTCGGGCCATGACGATCTCCGCTTTCAGCCGAGCATCGGTCTCGGCCTCGATGAACGCCTGCTCGAGGAGTCGCTCCGATCTCTCGAAGTCGTCAAACGAGCTCTCTCCGAGCCGTCGCAGCACGCGAGCGCGTTCAGCACCCGGTGGCAGTTCTTCGACGAGCGGCTCGAGGATCGCACGCAACCGCTCCACGTCCCCGCTCGCGTAGTGAAGGTCGGCGGCGAGCAGCTGGCGGCGGAGGAGGACGCCGTCGCCTGGCGTGGTCGGCGTGAGCGAGAGCGAGAGCTCGGCTAGCTCGGCGGCCGCCCCCGATGCGCCACGCGAGGCCGCGACAGCGGAGGCAGTCTCGAGCTCGTCGGCGACACTGGTGGACGGCCTGTCCGCGCCCAGCGCGAGGTGCCGCGCGCGCTGCTCGACGTCGCCGACGAGCTTCGCGAGACGCCGATGGAGCAATCGGCGCCGCCGAGGGTCGAGCTCCGACTCGACCTGCGCGGCCAACAGCGGATGGCTGAAACGAATGCGTTCGTCGTCGTCTAGCTCCAGGATGGCAACGGCTTGAGCTTCACGAAGGCGTTCGAGCACCGTCGTCGGGTCGGAGGCCACTGCCTCGACGATGGAAATGGTTGGCTCGCTGAGTAGCGCGATCGGCTCGAGTGCCTCGCGAACGTCCTCCGGCAACGCCGCGAGCCGTGCAGAGACAAGCCCGGTGAGCGACGCGGGAATCGTGAGGTCTCCGGACTGCTCGAGCGCGCGCGCGAACTCGAGCGCGTAGAACGGATTCCCGCCCGACCGCTGGTGAAGCTGCAGCAGCGTGTGCCTACGAAACGAGACGCGGAGCCGCTCGCGCAGCAGGCGGTGCGTTGCCCCCACGCTCAAAGGGCCGAGCCGCAACCGCCGCAGCCGTTCTTCCCGAAACGCGCGCTCGAGCCCAAGCGGAACCGGCTCGGAGCCGTCGCTCCGTCGCGCGATCAGAATCGCGGTCGCCGTGCCCGCAAGCCTGCGAAGCGCAAACCCGAGCACGGACGCCGACGCCGGATCAAGCCACTGCGCATCGTCGACCGCCACGAGCAACGGCTCGCTCCGATCCTCCCCGAGCAGCTGGAACACCGCGAACGCGATCGCCCGCTCGTCCGGAGCAGACCCCTCGACATCCTCCAGCAGTAGTGCTGCCGAAACCGCCCGGCGCTGCGGCGACGGCAACCGCGCCAGCCCCTCCGGCAGAACCGGCCTCAGCAGGTCGGCGAGCGCGGCGAACGAGAAGGCCGCCTCGGCGCCCGCCGGACGGCACGAGAAGACGGCGAAACCTCGCTCCCGCGCCTCCGATACCGCCGCCTCGAACAGCGTCGTCTTCCCAATTCCCGCCTCGCCGTCCAGCACGAGCGCCGTCGGGAGGTCGCCGTCTACGAAAGCCGTGACAGCGGCGAGCTCCTCATCCCTACCGACGATCCCTGGGAGCGTGACGGGCACGACATTGTTGACTATGGCACGAGGCAGGGCCCGGGCCTAGCCGGCCGCTCGGGCCCCGAGAGGAAACGGCTTCCGGGCGAGCGGCGGCAGCACCTGCGCGGTCACCCAGACGGGCGTAGTCGCGTAGCGCTGCGAGTAGCGGAAGCTGCCGTCGGCACGGCGCAGGCGCGCCAGGTAGCCGATCGAGCCCTGCGGCACTGCGCGGCCGGCGGCGACGAAGGCCTGCACCGCCCAGGCCGTGGACTGGGCATCCGAGCCGCGGCCCGGGGTCAGCTCGAAGCCACCGTCGCGGTTCCGCAGGCGCAGCAAGTACGCGAGGCCGCGGCGGATCGGCTTGCCCGTCACGCCGGCCGAGCGCAGCGCCTCGATCGCGGCCGCGGTGTCGTTCGAGTCCGGCTGCCCGTTCAGGTACCAGGCCCAGCCTCCGCTCCGGGCCTGTTGCCGCAGCACGAACCGCACCGCCCCGCGCGGAGCCGGCTGGCGCGCTTGGCGGAGGGCAAGGATTCCCCAGATCGTCGAGTTGACGTTCCGGCCAATCCGGCCGTCCTGCCGCTGGTCGGAGCGGATCCGTGCGAGGAGCTTCAGCGGACGGACACCGAGGGCGCTCTCGGCGAGCGCGACGAGCTCGAGGTCGGTCGTCTCTGCGAGCCCGGCTTCGTGGGCCTGGAGGTACTCGAGCGCCTTGCCGGTGTCGGCGCCGGACGCTTGAAGCCCGAGCGCGACCCAGGCCGTCAGTAGCGGGCCGGCGGAGCCGCCCGATTCTGCGAAGGCGCCGCTCGGCGCCTGGTGCGCCTGCAGGAACCCGGCCGGAGTCGCCGCGAGGGCGACCGCGAGCGCGGCGAGCCTCACGCCCACACGACCTCCGCCTTCAGCCGCCGGGCATAGCGCTCGAGCAGCCGCCGCAGCTCCGGCCCGGCGACGAGTGCGAGCACGAAGTTCCCGGTCGCGTGCGCTCCGTCGAACCAGATCCCGCGCAGGTACAGCGCCGTGAACGCCTGCCAGGTGTGCGGGTAGAAGCTGAGCCACTCCCAGACGTCCATGAAGGCGTCGAAGGCGAAGCCGAGCGCGAAGCAGGTCAGCGCGAGCGGCACGCGGCGGCGCAGGAGCGGCGCGGCGAGTCCGCCGATCAGGCCGCAGGCCCCCCAGGCCAGCATCTGCCACGGCGTGTAGGCGCCCTGGCCGAGATAGAAATTCGAGACCAGCGCGGCAAGCGCGCCGACGCTGGCCCCGGCGCGAGGGCCGAGCGCGACGCCGGCGACGACGGCGATCACCGTCACCGGCTGCACGTTCGGGATCGCCGCGAACAGGACGCGCCCCGCAGCGGCCGCCGCGGCGAGCGTCGCGATCAGGACGAGCTCCTTGCTCGAACCGGGGCCGCTCTCGAGCCAGGAGACTCCGGCGGCGATCAGCGCACCCGCGACAAACAGCAGCGCGAGAGCGGCGTCAGCCGGCACGAGC
>Ga0193727_1000150_pt1 | contig 23913 bp, 36 predicted proteins | sample H2c2metaG_FD_143051 | JGI IMG/M metagenome (GOLD analysis project Ga0193727, IMG submission 143051) | Soil microbial communities from a riparian zone of the East river system, Colorado, United States - H2c2 | ecosystem: Environmental > Terrestrial > Soil > Riparian zone | place: USA: East River...
GATGCGGAGGTTGATGTGGGCGGGCATAAGCCACTCGGTCGAGTTGGCGGCGTGCCAGGTGAGCGCTTCCATGGCTTCGGGGTAGGTCCAGTGGCCGAAGTTGGCGATGTCTCCCCAGCTCAGGATCATGGCTTGGCTGATTTTGCGGTTGTCGAACTTGACGATTTCGGCGATGAATGCGCGGAGTTCGGGGTCGTTCATGCGGTGCCTCCCTCGATGAGTCGCAGACCCTCGGGCTGCTGCTGCTGCTGGTCGAACGGGTTGTAGCCGAGTAGGCCGGCGATGGCGACGTCGGTGGGGTGCATCGCGTTGCCGGTGACGAGGGGTGGCCTCGAGGTGGCTCCGCGGGCTTCCTTGCGGATGTCGTCGACCATGGCGCCGAGGAGTGCGGGCCCGATGCCGGTGCGCGAGTCCCAGCGCTTGAGTGCGGCATCGATCTCGGCATCGGTGGCATCGGCGCGGAGCCGCTGAACCTCGAACGCGAGAGAGGTCCGTGTTCGGGCGGTGAGTCCGTCACCGATTGCGAGGGTGACGGCCTTCATCGCGTCGACGGACCCGGGCCCGCTTGGGGCTGGCCCGGACTCGCGCACGTCTAGGTCAGGGGCTGCCCCCATAGTCAGTCCGTGGTCTTTGTCTTTACTAGGAGAGGAGTGGGTGGGTGTGACTCCACCTGTGACACCGCTGTGACGATGGCCGTTGACCTGCGACGTTGCTAGAAACGCGCCTTTTTCGTCGCGACTTTTTTGCTTCCGCGTAGCTGCTGCGGCGCGTTCTTTTTCAACCTGGGCCCTCATCGGGTTGCGGTGTTCGGAGCCCCATTCGTGGAACCGGTAGCCCGTTTCGTCCGCTTCCCAGAGGCCGGCTGCGACCAGTCGATCGGCCTGTTTGCGCGTGCCGAGCATGTCCACGATGTCCGTATCGATGTGACCGTCGGTAAGATGTTGGGCGCAATACGAGCCAGCTCGTACCCAGAGCCCGAGGGCTGCGTTGCCAGCCGCACGGGCTTTGCGGTGTAGCGCGAACCCGTCGTCTACGTTGAACCATGGCATGATGGGCAGGCTTCCTTTCGGTATGTCGTCGATGTGAAGCCTGTTCGTCGGTGGACAGAGTGCGAGGGCCCGGGGCGGCCGGTTGGTCGCCCCGGGCCTTTTCGCGTCTGCGTGCCCATCATGCCGCGTGGTGGGCGATCACTGGTAGGCCGCCGGGCCGCTCGGCCGTGGTGCGGTGTCGGTTGTTGAGTGGCGCGGGGATGCCGAGTTCGGCGCGGCGTGCGCGTACCCAGCGGACGGATACGCCGAGTGCGGTGTTGATCTCTTTGGGGAACCAGCCGCCGTACAGCATCTGGTCGACTTTTTCGCGGGTGGCTTTGCCGACGCGGAGGCTGCTGGAGTGCCAGGCGGGTGCGTCGGTGTTGCCTTCGGTGGTGCGGGCGCGTTGGCGTGGTGACTGGCCTCCTCGGACGGTCCATTCGTCGCCGGTGTCGAACGCGTCCTGGAGGCATTCGGCGGCGACGTCGCAGCGTGCGCACACCCGGGCGACTTCGGGCGGGACGTAGTAGAGCTGCTGGCCGCTGTTGCCGACCTCGAGCACGAACGACTCGGGGTCGGTGCCGGCACAGTTCGCGTCCTCTCGCCAGTCTGCTGCCATGGTGGTCACCGGCTGAGGTGGGTGGAGGGGGTGCGGTTGATGCGGCCGTTCCATGCGCCGAGGGTGTCGCCGGCGTCGAAGTTGTCGATGTCCGGCTCGACCTCCCCGCCGGGTGCCGCCTCGAGCCCGGTGGCGGCCTGGAACGCTGCCCGACAGTTCGGGCAGGCGCACAGGACACCGAGGTCTTTGACGCGGGTGCCGGGGTCGAGGATGTAATCGACCTCGATGGTGTCGCAGGTGCGGTAGTTGGTTACCCAGGTCGTGTCGACGCCGCGGGGGCTGACGGTGATATCGCGGCGTCCGTCCAACCAGGTGAACACCTGGATTTGCTCGGGGGAGACGCGGACGCCGGTGGTGTGTTCGACGAACGCGGCCAGCTCCTCGCCGGTGGGCTCGTCGAGGTCGAGGAGCGCGGCTTTCACCGTGCGGTGTGCGCGGCGGATGTGAGCCCGTGCGGCGTCGTAAACGGCGACTGCGCCGAGCAGCGCGAGGATCAGGTAGGCGCCGATGGTGTCGTTCATCGCGGCCACCGGGCGTCGAGGAGCAGTGCGGCGTCGGTGGCGGGGTAGATCTTCTGGTCGGCGTCGCGGAACAGGATGGTGGTTTCGCCGGCGCTGCGTGTGACGAGGACGCCGCGTACGTCGCTGGCGAGTACGACGCCGTCTCCGGGCCGTTTGGGGCCGTCGCGGAGGTTGTCGACCTGGGTTTTCATCTCGCGGCACCGGCGTTCGAGATGGACGTTGTCCTGCTTGAGCTCGGCGATGGCGGCCCGCTGGGTGTCGACGATGCCGGTTTTGGCGTTGAGGTCCTTGCGGAGTTCGTTGCGTCGGCCCTCGAGGGCCTCGCCGCGTACACGGGCCGCAGAGAGCTTGTCGCGGAGGTGCTCGATTTCGCCGCCGTTGAGCTGGAACAGTTTGGACTCGGCGACGTCGAGGCGGCGCTTGAGGGCCGCGGCTTCCTGTTGGGCGTCGTCGCGCTGGGCACGGTAGGCGGCAGCGTCGGCCTGGAGCTGCGCCCGCTCGGCCTCGACGGCGGCCACGACGGTGGCGAGGCGGCTGGTGATGGCGGTCGGCTTCGGAAGGGCGAGGCCCTCGGGGACGTTGATGGAAGCCTGGTCGCGTCGGGCTGATTCGCACTGCTTGCAGCGGCAGTCGCCGGGCGACACGTAGGCGTCGAGGTCGTTGTAGGGGTTGTAGGGGCTCATTCGGTGTCTCCTGTGGTGTCGGTGGTGGTGAGTTCGGCTACTTGGCGTTCGATGGCTTCGCGGCGTTCGGGGGTTGCGGTTCTCCATTCGGTTTTGAGGGTGGCGAGCTGGTCGGCGGGGATGGCCTCGAGGGGTTCGACGACGAACATGGCGGACTTGCCACGGCTCACGAGGAGCGGGAGGCGGCGCGGTTTGGCGAGGTGGGAGAGGTGGCTGATTCGGGTGCCGCCGACGTCCATGCCGCCGAACCGCACCGCGGGGTCGCAGTAGAGGGTGACGCGGCGGCCCGTGTAGGTGGCGGCGTCGGGTCCCCAGCAGAAGACCAGCACGCGCCTCATCGACTTGCCGGGGCGCCACACGCGGGGGAACTCGGCAAGCTCGATCTGGACGGGCTGCTCGGCGTTGCCCGCGGCGACACCGGTGATGGTGAATGTCCTTGGTCCCGCGATGAGGTCGACGGCGTCGAGCTGGTCGGAGACGGGCGCGATGGTGTCGGAGATGTCCACGTCAGATCACCATGTCCTGGTAGATGGTGCGTTCGGTCACCGGGAGCCCGACAGTGGCGGTTTCGTAGTCGCGGATCATGGCGGCGGCGTTCTCCTCGAACTTGACGCACGCCTCGACCATCGCGTCGTGCCAGACGGGGTCCGGGAGGACGCGGGTCCACCACATCGGCATGCCGCCGGAGTAGGACACGAAGTCGATCCACTCGCGCCCGGACACGAGCAGCGCGGCTTGGCATTGTGCGGCGTGTTCGGCGGGGACCTGGCCGCCGAGGATGGTGCGGAGGTGACCTTTTGCCCGGGGCGCTTTGACCTCGATCAGGCCGAGGTCACCGACGACGCCGTCCGGGGAGTAGCCGAGCGACCAGCCGTCGCCGGACCGGACCATGAATCCGACTTCCCGAACGCGACGGCGGGTGACCTCGGCGTACAGGTCGCGGGCGCGGGCCTCGTCTTCGATGCCGCGGAGCATGTCGTCACCGACGTAGGTGGGGTCCGTGTAGCCGGTGATGCGTTCGGCGACGAGCAGCGCAGTCAGGCCGCGCACCTTGTCGTTGTTGGCGACCTTGAGTGTCGACGGGGTGACGAGCTGTCCGACGGTGGAGGCGGTGACGAGGCCGCGGCGCTGGTCGTGCCACTGGTCGGTGCCCTGGATGACGTCCGGGTACTCGGTGAGGGTGCTCACTGGCCCACCTTGGGGACGAAGTCGAGGCTCGGCCGGTCGTCGGCCTGGTGGATGAGGTGTTCGCCCTCGGCGACCATGGTGTCGTAGAGCCCGGGGAAGCCGGCGACGATGGCCCCGACGGATGCTGCTCGGGTGGCGAACTGGTCGGCGTGGATGAGGGGTGTGCAGCGCGGCGGCGCGGGCTTGTCTGCCAGCCACTGGTCGAATCGGCCGTAGGCGTAGGCGCGGGCAAGTTCGCGGATGAAGTAGTAGGGGGAGTCGTACGCGGGTTCGGGCATCAAGTGTCCTCTGCTGCTGCTGGTCGGCGGGCTGGTGGTCAGTAGGCGCGGTGGCCGAGGGTTGCTCGGTGCCAGGCCTCGGCGTTCATCTGGGCGACGCGGGCGCGGCGGTTGCGCTTGCCGGACCCGGCGGCCCGGACGACGCCGTAGATGGTGCCGGCGATGGCCCCGGGGATGACGATGAAGTCGAGCCAGAGGGCGAGCAGGATGACGGCGGCGTTCACGTGGCGCTCCCTTGGTAGGTGAAGCGGTGCTTGCGGTCGGGTTCGCCGGGTCGGCCGGTGAGTGGCCGGCGGACGTCGGGTGCGTAGATGAGGTAGGTGACGGGTGGCGGCCCGTCGGGGATTTGCTCGAGCAGGGTGACCTCGATGCGGACCGGAACGGGGATGTTGAGGGTTTTGGGGAGGAAGCCGCCGAGGGTGGCGACGTCCATGGTGAGTCCGTCGTTGGGGCCGCCACACAGTTCGACCATGACGCGGGTCATTCGGTGGCGTTCCAATCCGTCTCGTCCTCGTCCTCGATGTCGGTGCGGGAAGGGGTCCGCTGGGCTTCCCAGCCGGGGTCGTTGATGTCGATGCGGTTGCGTCCGGTGACGTTGAGTGGCAGCGGGGTGCCGGCGGGGAGGCCGAGCCAGGCGAGGAGGTCGGCGGGGTTGATGACGAAATCGCCGAGGTCGCCGGTGCGGCCTGCGGTGAGCTTGCCGGCGCGGATGGCGCGGCGGATGGTTTCTTCGCCTTTGCGTGCGGCGTCGGCGGCTTCGCGGGTGGTGTAGAAGAGTGGCGGGCTGGTCACGGTGGCCTCCGGTGCGGCGTGGTCGGTGTTGGTGGAGACGGTACGCCGGATAGTGATTTGTCGCAATATGTTGCCATTCGTCGTGGTTGGGGTTAGCGTTCTGCCTCACACCACCGACCACGGAGGCAGCAGCCATGAACACCACCGACATCACCCCGACCGACTTTGAGGACCAGAACCCCGGCGACGCCGCAGACGCGATCCGGAAGGCCCGGTTCAAGGCAGCCCAGTCCGCGGCGTTCAACGAGATGGCTGACCGCTACGTCGCCGAGGGCAGCCCCGCCACACTCGCCGCCGCGTATACCGTCGGCAACTTCCGGTTGCTCGGCGCGGACGCTTGGGCGCTCGGCGAGGCGAGGGACGCGTTCCTCGGTGCCGAGCTCGACCCCGCCGAGTTGCACGCCTGATGGGCGTCTCGATCGGTTTCGGTATCGGCCCAGTGCGGGTGTCGCGCCGGATTGGTCGCCATCGTCGGCGGCGCACCTCTTCCGGGCTCGGCTCGGCGTTCACTGTCCTGCTCGCCGCGGCTGTCGTGTTCTACGTCGCCGTGGCGTGCTGGACGGCCGCGCTGGTGGTCCTGGGTGCGTCGCTCGCCAAGCCGGAGTGGCGACCGACAGCCCGACGCACCGCCACGATCCCGTGGCGCATCCTGAACCACCTCATCTAGGAGAGCGTGGAAGCTGCCGAACGCGTCGGTGCCGTCGTCGAGGCCACTGTTCGAACAGGTGTACGCGTTCCCGTCCGGGCACGTCATGCTCATCGACGAGACGGGTGCGCACTGGCGCGCCGAGAAAATCGAGGACTAGCAGTAACGTTCCGCCGCCCACCGACGACATACCCAGCACAACCAACCGAGAGGACACCACGATGGCCCGCCACAACGCCAAGGACGACAAAGCCGAGCAGGACCGCATCCGGGAGACCGAACGCCGGATCAACGAGCAGAACCGGAAAGAGGCCGACGCGGCCAAGCGGCTCGAGAACCTGCTCAAGGACGACAAGTAGCCCACAGTTCCGAGCGGGGCCGCTGCTCAACCGGCGGCGGCCCCGCGAACCGTAAAGGAGCACCGTGAACCCGTTCCGCTCGAGCTGGCGCGTCATGACCCTCATCACCATCGGCCCGGTCACCGCGGTCGTCGTGGGTGTCGTGCTCGTGCTCGGCGCGCCGGACTGGTCCCAGGACGCTTCCTACGGCGGCACACCCGTACCACCAGTCGTCACCCAGCAGCACGGCTGGACCCACACCAACCGCTAGCAGCAGAAAGCAGACCATGACCGACCACGTGAACCTTCTGGAACTCATCGCCGCCGACTACACGATGCCGAAAGGCTACGACCGGTGGCTCATCCGGTCTGTGCGACCTGATCTGCGGTCTTCGCGCGGGTTCCGCTGGCCGTACCCGGGCGGCGTTGCTCGAGCAGACGGGCCTTTCGAGGCGGACAACTCGGGGGGCTGCCCGAGCGCCGTGGGCGACGGGATTTGCGCCGCCACGAACTGGGCTGGCATGTCTTCCGGCGGTATCCCGGCGGTGACGCTGTTGCTGGTCGCCGTCAAGACGGGCGACATTCTCGGGCACGAAGAGGGCGAGTCCAAGTTGCGGTTCAAGGCCGCCAAGGTGGTGGACGTCATCGACGGCACCCAACTGTTGAAGGAGCGCGGGGCCAACGCGGACCTCAGCTCGGCGGACCTCAGCTCGGCGAACCTCCGCTTGGCGGACCTCCGCTTGGCGGACCTCAGCTTGGCGGACCTCCGCTTGGCGAACCTCAGCTTGGCGAACCTCCGCTCGGCGGACCTCCGCTCGGCGAACCTCCGCTCGGCGGACCTCCGCTCGGCGAACCTCAGCTCGGCGGACCTCAGCTTGGCGGACCTCAGCTTGGCGGACCTCAGCTCGGCGAACCTCCGCTCGGCGAACCTCAGCTCGGCGAACCTCCGCTCGGCGAACCTCAGCTCGGCGCCTCACGGTAACGCCAACACCCACCTGCCCAGCGGCTGGTCAGTCAACAGCGACGGCCTGATCGTTCCAGACTAGGGCGTAGAAGGGCCCCGCCGGGCAGCAGTCCGACGGGGCCCGCTCATCTTCCCCTACTCGGCGCCGGGGGCCGCCTCGGGGGGCTCGGGGTGGTCGGTGTCGCCGTCGTCCTCCGGCTGGTTGGGCTGGTCAGGTGGAAGCGCGGCCCGGATGTCAGCGACCTTGGCGACGATCTTCTGTACGTGCCCGGGGTGCGTACCGGTCAGCTGGATGATTTCCTGCTCGAGCTCGGCGAGCAGCGCGTCAATGTGGATCATGGTGCCTCCGGTTCCGCCGCGGGATTGGGGTCGAGCCCTTGCACTGGCGCGAGGATAGCGCCGAACGCCGCTGGTGGCGCGACGCGGTTCCGCGGCCCGACGACGACGCCGGTGGTGGCGGCCGCGATGGGCAGCAGCGCGAGCAGGGCCGTCGCCCACGTCGGCAGGGTCACCCCTGCGCCCTCGAGCGCGACCAGGACCGCGGCAGGCGGGATGCCGAACAGCGCGACCAGCCACGCCTTGGCGTGCGTCTCGAGCACGCTGAGCGCGCCGATCGGTCCGCCGTGCTGCCCTCTCACGAGGCGATCCGCGCGGCGAGCAGGTCGGCCACGGCTTTGGCGATGGCCGCGACGTCCACGACAGCGACGGGCGCCACGTTGGCGGCCTTGAGCGCGTCCACCTCAGCCTTGATCTGCGGCACCGCGCGGAACACGTCGCCGACGTTCACGTAGTCGCCGGTCGCGACCGTGCCTGCCGGATTGCCGCCGGTGACCAGGATGTTGTAACGCATGAACAGGGCGACGTCATCATTCGTGGTTGCCACATCTGCCTCCGGTGCCGGGTCTACGCCTGGCCAGTAGTCGGCGACGCTGGATAGGTCCCAGGCCGCCGTGTTGGTGTGCTGTTTCGCGACCGCGCCCGCGGGGATCGCCGGGTTCTTGTCGTACTTCGCGATCCAGTAGTGCGGCTCGGGGATGCCCGCGTTCTGGAACGCCGCGCGAACCAGCGGCCACGTGCTGTAGTTGCAGTAGACGGTGGGGTCCGCGCCGGCTGCTCGGCGTGCCGCGACCCAGGGGGGTGCGTCGGCCGGTGTGGGCATGTTGGCGCCGGACTCGACGTCGAGGACGTGCCCGCGGCGGTCGGCGGCGCGGACGGAGATCTCGACCTTGCTCGCGTTCGGGAAGCGGTCCCACTCGGCTTGTGTCCACGCGTACGGGCCGTTGATGTAGCCGGCGACCATCGTCGCGGTGGCGGGGATATTCGCCGGGGAGACGGCGTCGTACATGGTCCGCATCTGCTGCTGCCTTTCGGTCGAGGTCGAGCCTACCCGGTCACGTGCACACGTACTGCGGATCGCCGTCGTTCGTATCGGCTGCCGCCCGGGTGCATTCGTGCTGGACGCCTAGCGCGTCCGTGTAGCCGTACGCGGACAGAACGGGGCCCGGAGGCCCGGTGGCCCCGTCGACGCCGTTGGTGCCGTTAGTGCCGGGGTCGCCCTTGACCGACACGCCGGGGTCGCCCTTCGGGCCGGTGGCACCCGTAGCGCCGGGTGTCCCGTTAGTGCCCGGTATCGGGGCAGGGATGAGGGGCTTGATCAGGGAGAACAGAAAGTCGGTAGAGGGTGCTGGGCCGACCGCACCCGTATCGCCTTTTGGGCCGACAGCGCCACCGGGCCCCATCGCGCCCGTGGCGCCCGCCTGTCCTGGTGAACCTGGTGCTGGCGCGCTGGCCACGGGTGTGCCGCCGAGGTCCTGGACCTGCTTGGAGAGCTGTTGCACCGCCGAGTAGGCGGATTGCGCGGTCGCGTCCGAGGTGGTGAGCTGCGTCTTCGCGTCGGACAGTCGGGTGGCGAGCACGAAACCGAACGCGGTGAGGCCGAGCACCCCGACCAGCATGATGGCCATCCCGGCGAAGAACCACCTGTGCGACGCGTCATCGCGTGCGTCGTCCGCCGCGGGCTGGACGACGGTGCGATCGATGTCACCCGTCATGGCCGCTCACCTCGCCGTTTGAACTCCTCGTAAAACTCTTCGAACGCTGCTCGGCGTTCGTCGTCCTCGTCACCGGCGTCGGTGTTGAGGGCCTTTTCGATGACTCCGCGTGCTGCTGCTCGGCGCTCGCGTGGGCTCGAGCGCCGGACCGCCATGATGCCGACGACGCCGCCGGAGATGGCCGTGATGCACGCGGCGATCCCGGTGAGGATCGTTCCCCAGTCAACCACGGACGCACCTCCCGCATGGTCTCTCGCCCTCCACTGTGGACTCTGCGTGACTATACGTCGGTGATCAGTGACGACGCGCCGAGCCGTTCGATAATCATCGAACTGGGGTTGGTGGCCCCGCCGAACACGCTGATGGTGCCGGTGCCGGTGAGCCGCTTGCCCGTGGCCACGAACGTCTTGGTGATGGCGGTGGTCGTCTTGAAGTAGCCCACCACCGTGAGCTGCATGGGCGCGCCGATCTGCACCTGGTTCGGGTTGGGAAGGTTCGGCGCCGGGAGCAGGTCGGCGACGATTTGAGCGCCCGCGAGGTTCGTGTCCCGGATGGCGAAGTCCGGCTCCAGACTCGACGTGATCGCCTGATAGTTGATGATCGCGGTAATCCGGAAGAACGAGTTCGCCGGGAGCGGGACAGCGCCCGTGTCGATGTTGACCAACGCTTCGGTCGCGGCGATAGCCGACGCCAGCGTGGCCGTGGTGGTGTAGCGCTTGCCGCCCATGAGGTTGGTGGCCGCGCCCGCGAGGGTGTTGGCCGCGATGGCGGCGTTGTTGACCGTCGTCAGCGCGGTGTCGATGACCCCGAAGCCTCCGTCCATCTGGGCGGGCCCGTTGGGGCTGTCCGTGAGCGCAGACAACGGGATAGACCAGCCGGGTGTGACTGCCATGTGAGCCCCTTTCTATTTCGGTTCGACGGCGAGTAGGCGGGTGCCGACCGCCACGCCCGTACCTGTGCCCGTAACGGTGACGCGGTACATCATCTGGAAATTGTTCTGCCCGGGGTTGATGCCGTTGGACTGCAGCGTGTAGAAGCCCATCAGATTGTCGCCCTCGGTCGGGGGCGGAGCCGCTCCTCCCTGGCCGCCCTTGTGGACGGTCGTACCCTGGAACGGACCCGGCGCGACGTTGGACGCCCCCGAGATCTTCCATCCGATCTCGATATCGGACTGGTTGCTCGACACATCGGCCGACCAGGTAACCGCGACCTTGCAGGACGCCCCGACCTGGACGCTCAGCGCCGGGCCGTTGTCGGCGAACGCTGTCCACACCCCGGCGGTCGGGCCGAGTATCACGACGCCCCCCGCCGTCGCCGTCTGAATCTGCGACGTGGCGTTCTGCCCGGGCAGGCCGAGTTTGCCCATGATGACGTAGGAGTCGTCCATCTTGAGCAGGAACACAGTGTCGCCGGGGAAGTATTGGACGTTGGAGCCCTGTTGTAAGACGAGGAGGTTCTGTAGCACGGTGCCGTTGACCTGGACGAGGTTTTGGTTGGTGTTCTCGTTCCAGGAAATGATCTGCCCGGAGAGCTGGAACACGGACTTCGCGAAGCCGTTGTTGCCGTCCTGGCCGCCGGCAGCGCCGATCGCGGCGGCGAGTGCGGACGTGAGTTGCTGCTGCAGCGGGGTCGTCATTTGAACACCGATACTCTCGTCGAGGCGGACATCGTGCCGCCGGCAGCGGTCAGCGGGGTGGTGATCTTGTCGAGGGTGTGGAGTTCCGACTGCCGCCCGTGGTCGTACGTGACGAGGACACAGTCGTGTCCGACGAGGGCGTAGTTGGGTGTGGCGTTGAAGTCGACTTGGTAGGGCAGGCCGCTCCGGAGCGCGATCTGCGCACGCGCGGCGGCGATGCACTGGTCGGGTTGGGCGAGGAAGTTGCTGGTGTAGTACTGGGTGACGACACCGAACGGGCCGAGGTAGTAGGTCGGCGAGGCGGGGTTGAAGTCGGCCCACACGCCGGAGACCGCGTTGCCGCCGGCAGGGCCGCCCGACGCGACGCACACGTTGAACATGCCCTCACGGGTGGTGCTCCGGGACAGGCTCGATAGCACGCCGCTCGGGCCGCCGTTGACTTCCCACACGGGCGCCGTAGTCGACGGCAGCGACATCACTTGCAGGCGACCCCGGTAGTCGAAAAACATGATCTTGCCGAGCGAGGACACCACATCTTGCAGGAACGCGAGCCGGTCACTGTCGAGGATGTGGGAGACGGCGAACGTGGTGTCGGCGAAATCGTAGTCGACCGGGACGCCCGGTAGCGCCGCCTGAACGACGCTGGTAATGCAGTCCTGGACGCTCGAGCCCGGCAAGAATTGCTGGGGCGCGATCGGCTTGAAGTCCTGCACCGCGCGCATCCGGTCGTACGCGGTGACGGTGATCGGGCCGTCCGGCGCGTCGGGTTGCGCGCACACGTACATCTTGAAATAGCCCTGGCCAACCCACTCGGTGAACCCGTTGCCGTACTGGACGCCGCACTCGACGTACAACTCGTTGCCGTAAGGGACCAGCAGTCCGCTCGAGTTGCCTGGCCACGACCCGTCGGTCGAGAGGTCCAGGCTGCCCTGAATGTCTGCCGTCGTGTCGTCCGTGATCGAACCGCCAGAGATGGGGATGTAGGTGTTGCCCGGGTTGGTGGCGGGCGTGGTGGTGTTGACGACGCTGACCGGGGACGTGCCCGTCTGGAAGGGCGCGACCACGGCCGCGCGGGACACCATCTTGTGCGGGCCGCGGAGTGCGTCGAGGAACGCCTGCGTGACAGCGCGCATCAGGGCACGACCAGCGAGGCCGTGGAGACCGAGTTGACGAGGTCGAGCCAGGTGGCCTTGGCGGCGATGACGTCCGCCCAAGTGGCGTAGGTGTTGACCACGTCTTGCCAGGTGAAGGTGACCCCGGCGACGGTCGCGGCGGGCGCGGCGACTTCCTTGAACACCACGGCGTGGTAGCGCGCCTTGGTGTGCGCTGTCGCCCGTGTCCGGCTGTACCCGGTCGCCACGACGTACATCGAGAACACGCCGTCCACGGTGCCGTTGGGGGCCTGAAGCAGCATCGGTACGCCGGCGGCGATGCGGGCGTCGAGGCCGTCGCAGTCCTGCAACGTGGTGGTGCGGAACGTGATGGTCACCTCGCGCGATCCCATCACGTCGGTGACGACGCCCGGGTTGGTGCGGTTCACGATGTCGTACACCGAACTCCGGGAAGGCCTGGATACGTCGCCCCAGTCGGTGACGACGACGGCGGTGTTCTGCCCGGGGAAGGTGGGGAACTTGAGCCACACCGCGACGGGTACCGGGGTGACGACCGCGGTCTCTTGCTTGACGAAATCGGCCTGCCGGAACGCGAACAGCAGCGACCTCGAGATCGCCGCTACGCCGCCGGTGACGGTCAAGGTCTGGGCGGTGACGGAATGCAGGTTCGAGGCTGCCGACACCCGCGAGTAGAACAGCGACTGGCCGGAACCGAGCGCGTTCGCGAGGGTGATAGTCGAGCCGAACGGGGTGAGCGTGCTGCCCGCAGTGGCCGCGCCGTTCTGCTTCCACGCGAAGTGGATGATCTCCCGGTTGTTGCCGGGGATGGTCAGGAAGTTCGTGGGGATGTTCTGCGCCGAGGCGTTGACCAGGCCGTTGATCACGTCATAGCCGGGTTGCGCGTTCTGCCACCCCACGATGAACGCCGAGGTGGACGCGCCCGCCGCGCCGCCGGTGAACGTGACTGTGGGCGCGGTGTCGCCGGGGACATAGCGGCGCGTGTAGAACGCCATCGGGCCGTACACCAGCTCGGTGGACCAGCCCACGATCGTGGCCGGCGGCGAGCCGGTGCCGGAGTTCTGGATGCCCGCGAACAGCACCATCAGGTCGCCCTCGGCGATGCCCGCCGGGAGCCCGGGTACGACGGGCGTGTTGTTGCCGGTCGCGTGCGTGCCTTGGGCGACAAACGAGATCTGGGCACTGTCGACGTAGGTGGCGCGGTAGGTGTTGGCCACCGACGGCTTGAACTCGGCATCCCAAAATGTCGCGGTGCCGCCGGCGATCGGGACGGCTTGGCCGCCCCGGACGGGCGCCCAAGTGATCCCGTCAAGCGAGCGTTCGAACAGCACCGTGTCCGCGTTCGCCGGAATCGACGACGCCGTGAGTTTGAGGCGCCCGAGATCGCTTTCGGTGTAGACGGCCGTGAGGCTCATCGTCGGCTCCCCGTTCCGGTGGTGACGCCGGTGACGACGCCAGTGAGCACGTCCGCGAGCTGGACCTGCGTGACCTGCTTGACGCCGTCGCCGAAGTCCGCGTTGACGTTGATGATCACGGGCTGCGGTGCGTCGAGACCGGCGGTGAGCGACGCAGTGCCGCCGCCGGACAGGAAGTTCTGTGTGGCCGAGGGCAGCCCGGACCCGGCGGCCATGACGGCGGACGTCATCCGGCCGGCGGCCTTCGTGGCGAAGTGTGCGTGCTTGTCGATACCGGCGGCGAGGCCCTCGGGGATCGCGACACCGGGCCCGTCGCGGAACGCCTTCGACGGGGAGTTGACCTTGAGGATGTTGTTGACGGTGTTGAGCAGCCCGGATGCGACGTTCGCGGCGGCGGCCAGGGCGGATTGGGCCTTGCGCTTGATGCCCGCAGTGAGGCCGTCCACGATGGACTCGCCGATACCGGACATCTGGCCGTTCATCCCGTCGAACGCGCCCAGGATGCCGTTCGCCGAGCCTGCGGTAGCCGAGTTCCAGGGCTGGAACTGCGCGGAGAGTTTCCTTTGCACGTCCGACGTGCCGAGCCCGACGATGGCGCCAAACTGGCTCGTCTGCGACTGCAGACCCCAGAGCGCACCGCCGGCAGCGGCTGCCGTGTTATGCGACCACGGCTGCAACTGGTCGGCGAGGTTCCCGGAGATGGCCGAGTTGCCGTCCATCACGTCCTTTTCCATCTGTGCCCAGTTGGTGTGCACGATGGTGTTGGACGTCGATGCCGCGTACTGGAATCCGGATGTCATGGTGGCCAGGGCGCCGGACAGGTCACCGGTCAGCGCCTGGACCAGCGCGATCACGGTATCCGTCACGAGCATAAACGGGATCGATAGCGCGAGAACCACAGGCGTGATGCCGATAAACGAGAACGCCATCACCTTGATCAGCGGCACGATGCTGCCCAGTGCAGGCGTCAGCCCCTTGATCAGTGCGTCGACGAGCTTCCCGAACGCGCCGACCAGGGGGACCAGCACGGGCCCCATGTCCTTGATCATTTTGATCAGGGCTGGACCGAGGGTGTTCGCGATGGTCTGGAACACCGGCTTCAGCTCGTCGAACACCGGCTGGAGCTGCTGCCCGACGGCGACCGCGATATCGAGAATCGGCTGGATGAGCGGGGACACCGCGCCGAGCAGGGACTCCGCGGCGGTCGCCATCGTCGACAGTAGCTCACCGATGGACTTGAGTAACGCCTGCCCGGGGAGGCTGGTGACGAATTCCTTGATGACTGTGAGGACCGGCTTAGTGGCAGACAGAAGGTCGCCGAAGCCGCCGCCGAGCCCGTCGAACAGGCCCTTGCCGATCTCGGCGATCGTCTTGAAACTGTCGCCGATTTTCTTGATCTCGGCGATGCCGTTGTCGATCCACGTCTTGAGGCGGCCGTCACCGGCGGCTTTCGTGATGAACGCGTCGAATTTGTCGGCGAGGCCCTTGAGCCCGCCGGTGAGTTTCACCAGCTCGGGCATGGCCGTGGCGGCGATACGGATGAACGCCTGCCCGATCGGGGCGAGACCGGCGCCGATGTTCGACACAAGCTGGCCGGTGCCGGTGAGGATGGTGTTCAGGTCCCGCGTGGTCAGGCTGGACTTGAGCATCGCCGTGAACGACACCGCGACGCCGGAGATGGACTTGGCTACGTCGTCGAAACCGGGCTTGAGCTGCGGGATCAACGTCTTGAGGTTCGCGACCGCGGGCTGTAGGTCCTTCGCGAACACGGCCGACACGGACGCCTTGAGGCTGTCGATCGTGGGGGTGAGCGCGCTGAACGCCTTTTTGATGCCGTCGGCGCCGAGCTTGAACGTGAGCAGCGCCGCGACGCCGGCGGCGACCGCGGCAGGGATGAGGAACAGCGCGCCGGAGGCGACGACGGTGGCGTGCCCGACGGCGACCAGCGCGGGGATGGCTTGCTGGAGCCCGATGCCCAGGGCGCCGACCTGGCCGAGTGAGCGTGCTGCGTTGCCGGCGAACGAGGCGAGTCCGGCGCCGAGGTTGGACAGTTTCGACGCGAACGACTTGGACCGTTTGTCGGATTCGGCCTCGAGCGCGTCGAGGTTCCGCTTGACGTCCGCGGCGGCTTTATCGTCGATCTTGGCCTGGTCGGATGCGGCTTTCTTCGCGTCCGCGGCCATCTTGGAGTTGATCTTCTCTTGCTGCTTGTCGACCAGCTCAAGATCCGCGGCGGCTTTCGCGGCCGCCCGTGTCAGGCCGTCGGTGGTGCCGTCGAACTTGATCGTGATCTTGCGGATACCGGTCGCCATCAGTCGCCCCGCCCGAACTCGTTGATGACGTCGTCGGCGACCCGGTTCCACGCCTCATCGATCTGCGCGGCGTTGCGGTCCACAGTCTTGAAGAAGAAGTAGCCGTCGGTGCCGAGGTGCGGGTGCCACTGCCGCCCGGAACTCGAGCCGTAGCGCGGCGCCCCGTACCAGCCGGACCGGCCGTCCATGCCGAACTCGGCGGCGAACAGCAGCCCGTACGCGGGCTTGCGGTTGCGGCCGAGCCGCGCCGAGCCGCCCATCGTGATCGACGGGACCCGGTCCCGCACCGCCTTGATCGTGCCCGCCACCAGGCCGACCTGACGGCCCTCGGCGTACCCGGCTGCCTTCGCGTTGAGCGCCAGGAACCCGGCGAGTTTCTGCGACTCGTCGCGGAGCTTGTCGGACGCCTCTTTCGGCAGGTACTGGAGCTTGCGGAGAGTGGTACGGACGCCGGTGATGCTCACCTTGACGGTGAGGGTTTGCCTGGCCATCCGTACCACCTCCAATCCGGGGCTAGCCGCTCAGTGTGCGGCGGGCCTCCGGCCCCGAGGTGTGCGGTGTTGCGGTGAGCTTAATGCGCGTCTCGAGTATCTCGAGGGCCGTGATCAGGTCGCGTTCGGGAACATCTGCCCAGACGTGGGCGGGAATTCCGGTCCAGACGGCAAGCTCAAGGACGGCGTAGGCGACGGAACCGGCAACGTAGGGCCCGCCTCGTCTGCGTCCTCCTGGGTGTCGAAGTCGAGCGCCGGGTAGGTGTCGACGAATTCGGCTTCGGTGCCCGTGTAGCCCAGCGTGCGGCGCGCGGTGACCCACGCCAGCGGGTAGAGGTCGGACATCGCGAGCCGCTCGAGCAGGGTGCGCAGTGACCGGCGCTGGGTTTTGTCGGTGCGTTCCCACACGTAGATGTCGCGGGAGTCCGCGACAACCACGGTGGGCGGGTCGAGCTTGTCCAGGGTGAACGTGATTTCCATGCTGCTGCTCGCTCTCCTAGGCCATGGTGATCGGCTAGCTGGAGACTACCGCGTACACGTGGGTGCGTAGGACGGCGCCCGGGGTCGCCTGAAAAAGGACGTTGAAGTAGGTCAGGCCGCCGGAAACCTGCGTGTAGTGACCCGCGATCGGCACGGGAAGGGCGCCCGCTGGGAACACGGTCGCGGTGCTTGAGTCGTACCCCGAGTCCTCCGTGGCGTAGCCGCCGACGCTGAGGATCACCTGCCCTGCCTCGGGCCCCGGGGCGCCCACGTCGACTAGGCCGTCAGAATCGGCGGTGCCCGTGTAGTGCCGCCAGACTACGGAGGTCGTCACTGGGCAGCTCCGACAACCGCGCGCGTCACGGAAGTGATCAGGGAGTAGTTGACGTAGGCGCGGCCGATGTCCGCGCCGACTGGGGTGGTGACGTCGACGGACGCCGCGGTCTGCCGGTAGTTCGGGCTGGACAGCGGGATGATCGTGGGGACGGTGCCGACGGGCACGGTGACGGCGCGGTCGGTGATCGGCAGGTCGCCGTCAACAACGCCGGGCGTGACGATCGTGACAGTGATCGGAGCGCCGCCGCCGTTGACGACGTGCAGTGCGACGCGGCCGACGTCGACAACGTCGTTACCGGCGGTCGGGGCGGACATCGTGGGCAGTAGTCCCGCGAACGGGATGAGTTGCGTGGTGACTGATACGCGGGTCATGGGTTATCCAATCCGGGTGTAGAAGAGGCTGTTGCCGGACAGGGAGCCGACGATCTGGAGCGTGATCTCGGTCATTTCCGTGACGCGCGCGTCACCGCCGACGGGGGCCGCCTTGATGAACACCTGCCCCGCGAACCGGACGTGCTCCCCCACGATGTCCGGGTGGTGGTCGAGGACGAACGGCAACGTCTGCCCGTTGTTGGCCCACAGGAAATCGGAGATCCCGGCGAGGCGCCAGTCCGCGACGAACTTGAGGTCCAACGACGGCTCGTCGTCGGTTTCCTCGATGAACACGTTGTTGGTCGCGTCCGTGCAGAACGTGTAGACGCGGTCGCCGTCCTTGATGCCCGGGTCGAGGGTCCAACTGGTCAACTGGCACTCGAAGTCCACGGCGTTCGCCGTGAACGTGACGGACTTGAGCCGCCTTTGGTGAACGCTCATGTCAAGCTCGCTTCCACGGTGAATTGGTAACAGGGGTAGTCGGTGCCGCCGTTGGAGATGGTCGCCGGGGCCGCGGTCGTGACGGCCATGTAGTTGAGCACGTCGATCGCCTCGGACACCGCGGGGACCAGCGGGAACAGGGCCTCTAGCGGGCGTTCGGAGAAGTCGGCTATCAGCCACACCGTGAACGTCGCAGTGTCGGGCTGCTCGGCGTACACCGCCCAACCCAGTGTCGGCGGCGACACCATCACCCCGGGCGGAGACACGATGTCACCAGGCTCGCTGTAGATCCGGACGCCGGGGATGCCGGACACGGCGGCCACCAGCGCGTTGAACGCGTCCCCGATCACGCTGCTCGTCATCCGAGCACCGCCAGGGCGAAGCGTCCGATGCGGAGTAGCCGGTCGATGTCCGGGTCGAACGTCGACACCCTCGCCGCGCCCATGTCGCCGAGCTGGACCATGCCGTCCGGGGACTGCTGGCGCCGTACATACCGCGCGGCGAGGCGGATGGTGCCGAGCATCAGCGCCGGGTCCGACTCGGGGTCCGGCAGCAGCACGAGAGGGTCGTGCGCGTAGTTGAACAGGGGCCGCTGGTCCTGGACGAACGACGCCGCCGCGCCGAGCTCCGCAGTGATGCGGGGGTCGTCGCGCGCGTCGTCGAGAGCGATCTTCTGATCGTTCTTGTAATCGTCCAGGACCGGCGGCCAGCTCACGCTTCGCTCCCGTCCAGGTCGAGCATCTCGGGCACCCAGCCCTGTTCGGTGAGGATGTGCCCACCGGCCCGGGTGTAGTCGGTCGTGGTCTCGGGCTCGAGCGACTCGTCGACGTCGGGCGTGGCCGGGTCGTCCGGCTTCCCGGTCTTGCGTGCGGCTGCCATGATCAGGAACCTCCGTCTACTGCGGACGGGTCGAAACCGGCCACGATCCGGCCAGCCGCCGCCTGCGCTTCTGCCTGGGTGCCGAACTCGCCCTTGAGGATCGCCGTCGAACCTGAGACCCCGAGCTGTGCGAGCGTGACGAACCAGGGGTCGCCGCCGTTCTGTGCGCCGGCCGCGACGTTGAACGCGTCGCGGCGCACCCAGTTTCCGCCTGCGGTTTCGAGCCAAACGTCGCCCATCAGGGGGTCACGGTGTGGCGGATGGCGGCGAGGCCGCGCGGGCGCAGCAGCCGGGTCGCGGAGTAGCCGAACAGCGCGAGGTCGATGTTCGCCGGGCCGCTGCGCTCCTCGAACCGGAACGTGAGGAGACCGGATTCCCAGTACCACACGTCGTTCGAGTTGAACATGAGCACGTCCGCGTCACCAGCGGCGTTGCCGGTCATCGACCAGGCGGGCTGGAACGCGAGCCCGTCGACGTACCAGCCCTGCGAGATCGCGTTGCCGAGCCCGGTCGCGTTCTGCGCACCGATGCTCGGGAGCAGCGGACGGCCGTCAGAACCCGATGCGGACGCGAGTGCCGAGGTGGCTTCCTGCGACATGAGGGCCCGGTTCGGCGAGGCGAAGCGACGGAACGGGTACAGAGCCTCGGCGGCCCGGATGCCCGCGAGCAGCTTTTCGCCGCCCTGGGTGCCGGTCGTCGAGACGGTCGCGCTGGCCTGCGCACCGGACGGGACGAACCCGGCGGTGATGGTGCCAGCCTGGCCGTTGGCGCCGTTGAGCTCGGCGTACACCTTGGCTTCGGTCTGCTGGGAGTAAGACTCCTGCATGGCCTGCATCGCGATCGCGTCGATCGCCGGGTTGCTCGAGTCCATGATCTCGCGGGTGAGCTGGAACACGCCGGAGATGGCGCCCGGGGTGACCGTGACCGTGCCGATGGTCAGGGTGCCCGACGTCGGGTTGGTGCCCTCCGTGTGCGTGCTCGTCATCGACGCCGCGGAGGTGAATGACGGCAGTGTGAACGGGGTCGCGTCGGTCAGGGTGCCGCGGGACACCGAGTTGACCAGCGGGCGGCCCTGCATGAGCTGGGTGACGTACAGCTCCGGCCGGTAGCCGGGCGGGATGACGGCGGCCGCGTTGCTGGTGTTCGCCGCGCCGAACGTCAATTCGTCCGCCGCGAGCTGCGCAGCGTCCTGCGTCTGCTTGGTGAACTTCGCGAGCCGGTCACGGGCATCGGAGTCGCCCTCGGTGCGGGCCTTCCACGCGTCCTTGACCATCGAGTGGCCGTGACCGTTCATCGCGTACACGGGGGCTTCCCGGGTCACGGTGGCGCGGCCAGCGCGGACAACGTCGCGGCCGCCCGGCTCGAGCTGGGGTGTCGGCAGTGCGGCGATGGCGTTCGTCATCGCGGCGGTGAACGCGGCCTCAAGGCCGGCGGTGAACGTGGCCATGTCCGGCAGCGTCGCGCCGGCCGGGGCCGGCGGGGTGACGGCCGGAGCCGGGGGAGTGACGACCTCGGGCATGGTGGGTGCTTCCTCTCGGGAGGCGACAACCGCTGCCACTCTGGCAGCGTCGAAAGCGGGCATCGCGGTCAGGGCGACCGCGACAAGGGTGGCGGAGGAGACGTCGTACGCGCCGGTCTGCTCGTTGTACTCCACGGCGTCCTCGGGCGAAGAAAACTCGACCTCGACGGACATGCCGTCGTATACGTGGTCCTCGGCGGCGAACAGCATCTGGTCGCCGAGGGTGCCGCGGCCGACACCGAACGCGGCGTTGAGCCCGGTCGCGGTGCTGGTCAGGGACTTAGCGGCGGCGAACGACTCGTCGCGGTTGTGGTCCTTGTTCAGCTTCACCCGCGACACATCCGACGACCAGTGCAGCGACCCCGGCGCGAAGGACCACTTGCGGCCCTTGCTCATCGCCGGCGTGTTCCAGGGGATCACCTGCCCGGAGATGGTGCGGCGCTCACTCGACGCGGCGAACGACTCGGTGCCAGTCGGGAAGTCGAACCGCAGAGTGCCATCCGTGGCGGCGTCGAACGTGACCGGGACGCCGTCGCGCGCCCACCGGCGACCGGGGATCACGGCGTCGTTCATGAACGCGATGTCCTGGTCGCGCATGTGCGCGGCCGCGGCGACCGGGGTGCGCTGGTTCCCCGGCGGCGGCGACTTCACCGGCGCCGCCGGGGCGGGCACCGCCGGGACCTCGGGGGTCACGACCGGGACACCAGCGGGAACAGGGGCGATCTTGGCATTCGGAATCCACTCCTCCTCGGCGATCCGCTGGTCGTCGTACGCGCCGACACCGCGGCCGGCGGCGTAGACCTGCATCCGGGTGAGGGTGTCGGACCGCAGGAAGCCGGTGTAGTCGAACCTCACGGTGACGTTGCGGGGGCACACGTCGTTCATCGACAGTCGGCCCTCGACGGCCGACACGTACGCGGCCAGCACGAAATCGATCAAATCGAGGCGCCGCATCTCGGCGTTCGCGTACGTCTTCGAGTTGATCGCCACGCCGAGTTCTTCGGGGTCCAGCCCCACCAGCCGGGCTATCTCGAGCACGAGATAGTCGCGCTGCGCCGCGAGCTGGAGCTGCTCCGGGGACCACGCGAGGGTCTTCAGTTCGACGGCGGCACCGACGTAGCCGGTTGCCCGACGCCGGCGGGTGGTCTCCCACTGGTCGAGCATGTCGTCGACTTTTTCCGGGGGCTGGTCAGCGACGCCGTCTTTCGGGGCGAAATACGACAGCGGGGGGATGCCGTCGATGCTGTTGCCCGCGGAGATGCGGAGCTTGATCGCCGCGCGGATGGTCGCCGCGCCGGCCTCGAGGAGCGCGTCGTGCGGGGACTCGAAGCGAATCAGCTCGGCGTCCGGCACCCACTGCCACGCGCCACCCTGGGTGTGCCGGTCCGGGTCGATATCGGACGTGTACACCTGCCAGTTCTTCCGGATCGTGACCGACAGCGGGTCGAGCCGGCGCACCTCGGTGGGGTAGCCGTCGAACCCGAACTTGGTGATCCGCCACCATGAGTACTTGTGGAACAGCAAGTCCTCGAGCACGTGCGTCATGCTGATCGACCGGGCGTAGTCGTGCTCCGGCTGCCCGAGCAGGGACGCCGTCGAGCCGGTCTTGAGCCGCTCGCGGGTGTCGAGGTTGTACGCGCGGAGCGGGAGCACGCCGAGGGTGCCGCAGATCAGGTCCCGGGCGCGCTTCACCGCCGGCACGGACATCGCGGCGCGCCGTTCGACGCGCGGCTCGAGCCAGCCGTCGATGCCGACGGACGCGCCGTTCGTCATCTCCGGCGGGATGTCGAGCTGGAAGTTGAGGGGCGACACGCGCGGCGGCCGCGGCTCGGCGGGGCGCGAGGCCTCGACGGTGGGGTAGTTCTCCCCGAACGTCCAGAGGTCTCGAAGTCGCATGATCGAGAGAGTACAGCCAACCGGCGGCAGACCGGACGCGCCGAGTCCGTTTCGTGTCTACCGTGCCCGACCAGCCCGGATGAACAGCTCCGGAGGCGGCGGCGGCAGTGTCCGGGCTAGGTGCGTCGCGCCGGCGGCCGCGTACGTCCCGTCGACATGCAGACCAGCCTTGTGCCGGGTGAAACGCCACGCGTCGCCCTGCCGGAGCTTCTCCGCGGCGGCGACGTGCGCGTTGAGCATCTGGTCGTCGGAGTGGGCGATCTTGTGCGCCGCGACCTGTTCGGCGAACCCCATGCACACCGCCGTCACCGCGGCCTTGAGTTCCTCCACCTCGACCCCGAACGGCGGCCACGCCTCGAGCGTCCCCGCGGCACCCCGCTCGGCCATATCCGCCGCGAACGCCGCCGCCGGACCCGACGGGAACCAGCCGAGCTTGCGGGGCTTCACCCTCCGCACCCACTCCGGGAGTTCCACGCGCATCGCCTCGACCGACGTCCACGACGCGAGCGGCTCGACCCGCACACGGCCGTCCCGGAGCAGCGCCGCGGCCACCAGTGACGCGTGCTGCCCGTCCATCGAGACGTCGATGCAGCACGCCACCGACGACCGGTACTCCTCGAGGTCCCCAAGCTCGAGGCACGCCGTCCACGCCTCCGCGTCGATCGCCGGGTCGAGCATCTGCACCCGCATGCACATGATCTCGGTCTTGAACCCCGCGAGTTCCTCCCCGCCGGCCTCCTCGGCGCGCACCGCGTCACCGAGCAGCGCGTCGAGGTCGATGCGGTGCCCGAGGTTCGGGTTGGCCATCGCGAGGGCCTCGACGTCCGTCGGCCGGGACCCGTCCGGCGCCGAGTACTCGAAAATGGCCAGACGAGAGTCGCCCACGCCGGTCTCGATGAACGCGATAGCCGAATTCCGCGCCGAGTCGAGCACGACGGACTTGTCGTCGCCCTGGTTGCTGATCAGCCACGCTTGGGCCATCCGGACAGCGTTCATCGCGGGCATCGCGGCATTCCACGCCGACCAGTCGTGGTGCTCCCGGAGTTCGTCCATGATCAGCCGCGCGATCGTGAGGGACCGGCCACCCTTGCGGTTCGACGCGGCGATCTTGTACCGCGACTTGATCCGCTGGTTGTGCGGGTTGACCAGCGACAACCTCTGCTCGCCGTTCGCGCGCCGGATGCCGCCCTTGGGTATCTCTGCGGCGATTTCGTCGGTGTCCTCCGCTAGCATCACGGCCTTTTCCCACGACTCGCGGGCGTAGTCGAGGTTCGTCGACGTCCCCAGCACCAGCCCCACGTAGTCGATGTGCAGCCAGAACAGCGCGAGGATGACGAGCAGCTCCGTCTTGCCGTTCTGCCGCGCGACCAGCACCAGGACCTGTCGGAACCTCGGGCGGCCGTCCTCGAGCAGCTCGAGCGCGTGGATCACCACCCACTCTTGCCACCGGTCCAGCGGCCGGCCGAGCACGTCCCGGGCGAAGTCGATGACGTCGAACCCGTCCGTCGTGGAACGGTCAAGCTCACGGAGCGGTTTCGTCCAGAGGCGGGGCACCGCGCTTCCCAGCACGGCGGGCGCGGAGTTCGTCGCTAGCGGATTGCTTGACTGGTCCATCCTGCTGCCCCGGTCCCGTGGTGACCGCTGAGCGCGCCTTGGGCGTCATGCGGAGTTCGATCAACGCTGCCAGCAGCTTAGGCCCGAAGTCCCGGAGCGCACCCGGGTCGTCGCCGGCGTCGTCGATCGCCGCCGCGTACTCGAGCGCCAGAGCAACCGCTACTTCGTCCTCATCTCGCCGTGTGACGGCCTTGAGTGACTCGAGTAGCGATGTGTACAGCCCGGTCACGGCAGGCCCACACGGGCCGAATCAGCCCCGGATCGACCGGAGAGGGAGAGACCAT
>Ga0193727_1000151_pt1 | contig 23895 bp, 36 predicted proteins | sample H2c2metaG_FD_143051 | JGI IMG/M metagenome (GOLD analysis project Ga0193727, IMG submission 143051) | Soil microbial communities from a riparian zone of the East river system, Colorado, United States - H2c2 | ecosystem: Environmental > Terrestrial > Soil > Riparian zone | place: USA: East River...
CCCGATGCCATTTGTAACCTGCTCGGCGCGGCACTAATTCAACACCAAAATCAGATTGAATTTTTGCTTTTTCGATTTTCTTTAGAATTCTTTTTCGCATTGATAGAAAATTCGCTTTTTATTTGATGTGTTTTGAGTGGGTGTAGGTGTGGAGCATGTGTGTGCACGTCTACAGCATGAGTATACGCTACTAGGGTAGGCGTGTCAAGGACTATATTGTCTTTGGTTTCATGGAGTTAGGCTCGATCCGGTCGGATGGCCGATACCCCCTTGGGGTGGGGTATCCCTGACTGACTCTACTGTACCCAGATGAGATTGAAAACAAAGGATTTATTCGAGTAGGGGTTTAAGGTTTGGTCTTATGTTCTCTTTTATTAATATATCTTAATAATATATTAGAATCAACACAATCCAGGTACCTGAGTGTCAGTCACGGGGTGGGGGGTCCCTCAACCTATCCATTCTACACCACAATCCCATCTAACCCTATGAAAACACTCATGATAACCACCCAAACGTCATCACAAGCGTAGCATGGAACCATGCCCCAGACGTGCACAGACCTGCTTGTGGCGTGCGACCCCCCCAAATGACCCAGTTTTATTGAAAATAATCACTCCTACCATCATTTTTTTCTTGACTCCCTCCACCAGTATGGTATCATTACTCATGGCAACAACTAGAACGGCTTTCCTCATGACGCAAACACAAAGCGATGTAGCAGGGCAGGTCGGATCTAGCCTGTTAGCCACAAGAACACCTAAGAAAAGGATTCACAAAATGTCGGAAGAAACGAAAGTAGAAGTACCCCAGATTAACCGGACAGTTTTCGATCTCGACTCATTCGAGGATGTTTATCTCTTGAAAGAGGTTCCATTCACTCCCGCTACCAGTGTGGAGGAAGCGCTGAAACGTCTGGGCGGAGATTCCGCGAAATTGTTGGAAGCTGTTAATGATGGTCTTTTGGCCGATGCAAAGCGCGTCGCGGCGCATGACACGTCGATTCCTTGGATGCAGGACGTGGAAACGGAAGATGGGAAAACAGTTCGGGAGCAATTTTCTGGCACCATCGCAGATTCAAAGGTCGTCAATGGTATGGTTCTCAACTTGGCAAAATCTGTGTACGGTTATAATAAAGCGGCTGCCGCGAAAGACAAGGCCGGAAAGACTAAGGCAAAGGAACAAGCGATGGCGTTTATTGCTGGTAACGAAGTTATCAAGAACGGCTTGAAGGAAAACGCTCTTCCTGAATAATCGGGACTAAAGTACCATTTCAATCTCCTCTCATTCTGATATTATGGATGGGAGGAGATTTTCTATTATGATACCATCATGGCTAACAGAAGTACCTGAAACAATCGAGACGTCGCGCGGATTCTCATTTATTAGCATTGTGAATGGGCAGCGGGAAACATACATTCCATTGTATGATAATAAAGGACACTACGTGGGGCATGTATCTGCACCTGCTGAAACCTTACACATGGGTATATGCTAAATGCATACCCTCTTCGATTTTATCGCTGCATCAGCCATCATGGTACTATTTATAGAGGCGCTTTTGTCAATAGTACCTTAGTAATAGTACAATTCGCCAATAGTAGGTACTGGTACTCCCCCAAAAGTACTAGTACCACGGCCGGACGGTCGGCCCTACTCCCTTTAGATCCATTCATATTAAAAAAGGAACTCAAATGCAAATTCAAAAAAATTTTCAAAATTTAGAAGAAATACCAGATTCTTGGTCCGCTGAACTTGGAAGACTTGTAGCTCAAGCGCGGGAAGATAATAAACTTCTCTTAACCATATATCATGAATTAATTTTTACTCCGGATGGTTTATGTAAAGAAATTGCTAAAGGTCGATTTAGATGGGGTGTTGTTAATTGGAAATTAATTGATCGAACTCCTGATGTAAAAATAGATTATCCTTAATCAAAATGACTCAACAAGAAAAAATAATCAAATTCAGAAAAGCCCTCCACATCTTTTGGATAATTTCCCTGCGGGAAAAGATAGAACATGGAGAATTAGATTGGGTAATTGGAGAATTTCTTAAAGGAAATAATCTTAATCTACATGCAGATATTTTTTTAATAGCAAATGATATTATTTTTATGAATGCTCTTCTCGACGGCACTGAACCTGAAAAAGATGTCATCGACAAATTCATTAAACTTAAATATCCAAAATCATCAAAACCATAATCAAACACAAAAGGTAGGCTTATGCCCCCTCAATCAAGAATCTCGAAACGAGCCGCGCCCCAGTCTTTCGAGGAAATAAAAAAAGAATTCCACCGAATCCAACAAGCCTTTAGTCAACTACTCTTTGATGCAGAAACTTTCGAAGAGGGAAGGCTTGTTTTGAAAACTGAACAAATACTCATTCCACAAATTGTGGACAAACTACGGTTAATGAATGACCTACGGAACTTAGATCAAATTGCACTCGACCATCAAAAGGAAAATTCAAACAAAGATGAAACTATTTAGAAAATTTTTATTTTTTTTCAGCACCTTACTCTTTGGGCAAAGCCCGATTTGCCGAATCACAAACTTCTCCCCCGCCATTAAAATGGTTTCCTTCGGTCCCGCCTCCAGCGCTTCTGAAAGATGTGGTTTCTGGTTAAATTCACCCACCCCCGGCCATGTGCAAATTGCCTGTTATACGGCCTTGAATCCTATTCCAGTGCATAATGCTATTGAGACAATTTCCCTAATAGGGACTCAAGGGAATTGGACATTCCCCGATGGAGCAATAACCTGGCTAATTAAACCCGGTGCTTTTGAATTGGTCGGCGCCGCCTCCGATCAAATCGAAGTCAAATTAGTTGGGATATTCTGATGCCAAACAAGAAACACAATTCAAGGTCCGGTCAGAAAAATTTCCAATGTGATTTCTGCTCCACCCGCAACTCCTGGGTTACACAAATTAGAATTAGAGGCGAAGCGCAAGCTATGTGCCCAGAATGTATTGCAGAACTTGCAAGACAATGTAGAAAGGAAAAAGAAATTAACGATGCCTCAGAGAGGTTACATAAGTCAGAATCCGGCGCGGTTACCAGTGATTCCGATCGAGGAATTAGGAATCAGCCCATACAAACAGAAACTCCTACGGATGCGCGTTGATGGATTCTTACCAAAACAGATTGCTCATTTAGAGAATCTAAAAGAAGGTACAATTCATAATCACCTCTCACAAATTTTCCATAAGCATGATGCAACAAGTTTGCTCGATTTTCTAATAAAAGTGGGCTGGATTAGAGTTATCTCTAACACTTCACAACCCTATGATTTAAGAGGAGATTGAGGCTTGACAAAGAAGCGACGTAAGGTGTATGATAGGTTGTCACCCAAAATGCAACCAAAAAGTTCTGATGAAATTTATGCGGAACAAAGACTAAAAGATTCCCCACTCCAATTCAATCCCAAAAAGGCTGAAAGTCATGAAACTAGACCCATCTCAAATTCACCAAGTTCTCAAACAAGCATCCCCGCTCTCAGCGACGAAGTCTGAGGAGCCGCGCCCAGCTTTTAAGAATCAACTCGAATTAAGTGGACTTGGGGAAGATGAAGTTCTATCGGCTATTGGTTCGGTGATGCGTGGTGGAGAAACGGATCAAGTTAGGCTCCGCGCGGCTGAATTTGGTGCGAAATTGCATGGATGGACACAAAATGATGCAATCGCCGTCCCAAATGTAACGATCATCATTAAAGATGCACAAGTTGGTTCTATCAACTCTATTTTACTCCCAAGATAAGGAAATTTCAAATCAATGTCAACTGCCACAACTTCTTCACCAACACCCGGGTCTGCTCTTGCAGCATCAACAGAACAAATAATCTACACATTGCATTATCGGCGTGGTGATAACCCCCACCCAATGCAAAAGAATTTCAAAGCATCCTCCGAACTGAAAATTCCTCAGCTCGTTGAGCGGTGTAAAACTTATTGCACCAACATGTCCTATCGCTTCATAAGCGTAGGGCCTTGGCTTTCCGATCTCTCGATGGATGAGAAAAAGCAACAGCAACTTGACTAACCCATGCGAAAATTAATTTTTATTTCATTTTTATTTTTGTATGGATGTGGACAAGCTGTCATTCAGCATCCCGGCGCCGTCAATTCCTTTGACAATTATGCCTACGACACACTCCGAGTCGAAGAAAAAACCCTCCTTGATATAAAATCGAAACTCCCCACAACTACCGAGCTCACTCCGCTGTATGATGTTGCGAAGCAACAGTACAATACCACAATTTCTGCCTACAAAGTCTATCACCTCACTGCTGTGGCTGGTAGCAACCCGGATCAAACTGCACTTAATCAACAAATAATCGATTTGGTAGCAAAAGTTGCGGCTATCTTCCGCGCGGGAGTTACTACAAAGTGACATTTGAACAAATTCTTGTGGAATTAGAGTTGGCGGCAGCAATAGCAGCAGCTACTGGGACTGGGGATGTGTCTGCCGGGGCAAAAATCGCTGATACCCTCATTAAAATTGCCCAAGTTGCTGTAAAAGCTCATCAAGATATCATCGGTGAGCCAATCGATTTGGATTTACTACAACCGATTGACTAAAAATGTTGATTAGTGATGATAATTTCACTAAAATAGCATTAGGTTTGATTAATTCAATCCCTTCTGTTATTGCTGGTATTGCTGGCATAGCTGCTAGTTATTTTGCGTATCGCGCACACGAAAGTGCAAAAGCAACACGGGTGATTGTGGATGATACTCAAGCTACTGCAAATCGGACAGAAGAAATTGCAGCTCGAACAGAGATAAATACTAATGGCAAGATGGAAGAACTTCTTTCAGTTACCAAAAGTAAAGCTTTTCAAGATGGTAAGAGAAGTGAGATAGATAACCCCGGAAATAAGGATACAAAATGACCCTCCAATCTTGGTTTTGGCTCTTTATGGCATTCTGGTTGATTTTTGGTTTCTGGCGTGGCTACAAGCCTGACGGACCTTATCAATTTGATGTTGCTGGTGGGCATCTTCTGACATTTATTTTATTTGCTATTTTGGGTTGGAAAGTGTTTGGATCTCCACTTCAATGAGCCGTCAAATCAATATCACAAAACATTCCGCTTTTCAGTTCGAAATTAGACCAAAAGTTTGGTGTCTGAGTCTCGGCATCAACTTTCCCGACAAGATGATTTGGTTTAATTTCCTCATCTTTAATACGTGTCTGGTGTGGGGCGCTGAGCCTGGCTCTCTTTCCGAACAGGTTGTTTTCAATTAATATGGATTTACAGGGGATACTCTCGAACTTGTTGGGCAACAAAATCTCAACCGTAAGAACGGCAGATGGTACAACTTATGGTCCTGCGGTATCCCTTGTAACGCGAACTCCTATTGATTATACGGAAGATATGCCTTCGAATCGGCAAGGTGAGTATTTCCCTAAAGACAACAAGATTCGAATTAATCCTAATTCAAAAGGATTTCCAACAAAACAAGTTTTGAGACACGAACAGGTTCACGCGCTTCTGCAAGGATTGCCGCAAGCAGGGGCGCCACAGACAACTTCCGCGCCGGGGTTTATGGACATTGCGCGTAATATTCAGGGAACCCGCGCGGGGGATGTACAAGATGAAGTTCCTGCATATATGGCGCAGTCTCCGACATCTCAGTTCTATGGAATTTCAGATCAGCAGCGCAACGACTATATGAAGGGTCTTATGGATCAGCTAACGAAATTAGATCCAGGCATTGCTGCAAAGATGACAAGGCTCTCAGGAGTTAAATAATGGCTTCTCTCAATAAAACAGTTCGAGATACAGCTGCGAAAATGTCGGCGCTGCCGAAGCCTAAAGCTGGTTCTGCACATCGAATTTCTGTGCAAAAAGCAAAAGGTGGTTACATTTCCGAAACCGAATACAGATCATCACATGATGGTCCTTATTATTATCCACCTGATAAAGCTGTACACAAAACTCTCAGTTCAGTGAAACAGCACATGGCTCATGCATTTAATGAAGCTGATGCTGACGAGGCTTAATATGAACAAAATGGATGCAATCCGCGCCGCTTTTAAGAAACACCTTAAGCCAGGATTTTCGACTAAAGCAGATACATCGAAGGAAGCAGCCACCAAAATTCATTCGGCGCGTGTTTCCAAGAAGTGAGGAAATATGTTCGAAATTCAAATTCATCACTATCATCACTTCAATAATGATAGTCCAAACGAAATTAAGCCACTTCTAAAGGAGTTGCTTAGAATTGCTACACAAAACACCCAAACTCTCCAGGAGATAAAAATGACAGATCAGCAAGTAAGTGATGTACTCGATCAGGTAAATGCAACTACGAATGGAATCGCAGCACGTCAAACTGCGGATTCCACCACTTTGGGAACCGTGAAAACGGAACTCGAAGCATTGTTGGAAACGCAGGGTCAACCTGGTGGAATTAGTGATGCAACTGCTGCAAAATTGCAATCGATGGCAACCACTATTGGTCAGTTGAAAGTAAATGCTGATGCCAATAGTACAGTTTTGGAAGCAATCGCAGCGGAAGGTCAGCCAATAGTTCCGCCGCCTCCGCCTCCTCCGGCTGGTTAATTTAGTCGGAATTTAAGTTCTCACAACCAATAGATTCTTGCCAAAGACCATTTATGTGAGTTGTGAGCAGTGGGGTTGGTTTCATGCAGGTGTTCCCAACCCCACTCTACCATCTTCGGCCATTTGAATGAATTTAGAAATAGGTTTCGCCAACGATCAACAGAGAGAAGTTTTCTACGCGCGGGAAAGAAATCAATGTTTCTCCGGTGGATTCAATAATGGTAAATCCTTCATCGGTTGTTTCAAACTCTTAGTTCTCCTCACCACATTCCCTCGATATAAAGTCGCGATTTGTCGCCAAGTCGGCGCGGATCTCAAAAAGACTACTCGTCAAACCTTCTTCAAGATTTGCCCTAAAGAACTAATCGCATCCGATAATCAACAGGATGGGGTTACGGTCCTAATTAATGGATCAGTGATTTTTTGGTTACATCTTGATAAAGTGGATGAATCAACACTGCGCGGCTTAGAAGTCAATAGTGTGCTGGTAGATCAGGCGGAAGAAATTGAAGAAAAAGTTTTCGACATTCTTCAGGCTCGTGTTGGAAGATGGGATGATGCAGAGATACCCCAACGATTGCTGGATGAAAACCCACTTTGGCCAAAGAATGAGAAAACGGGTAAGTATATAGCACCGAGCTATTTTTTGTTACTCTGTAACCCTGATACCCAGTTTCATTTTATTTATCGTAAGTTTCATCCGGATTCTCTTGATCGGAACCCTGGTTATTTCTTCGCGGAAGGTGAATGGGATGCAGGTTTAGGCTCTGTCGAAGGCTACCAAGATGCACTTCTTCATGACGATGAGTGGAAAGAAAAATACATCAAAGGGAAATGGGGAATCTCAAATGCCCAAATTCACCGTCTGCTCTCCGAATCATTGTTGGACTACACACCAGAGCTGATAGATGAAATCAAAAGAAAAGCAAATATCTTCAGATCGATGGATCATGGGGAAACATCACCAACCTGTTGTTTGTGGGCAGCCTCACTTAGAGGAGTGTACATATTCTACAGAGAATATTACATGGCAAATGAAGTCATTAGTAAGCATCGTGCTAACATTGTCGAGCTTTCTGCTGGTGAATCTTATGCTGGGTCATATGCTGATCCTTCCATTTTTCATGTGGAAAGTCAAAAAAATGGTGGATTCTGGACAGTTGCGGATGAATACATCACAAGGGACATAGCCGCACCGCCGATAAGTTGGATTCCGGCGGATAACAATGAGTTTGCAACTCGAAATAGGATAAATGAACTCCTTAGGGAATCCGGAAATTTTAAGCATCCGATCACAGGAAAAGATGGGAGTCCGGGTATTTATTTCATTAAACGATCCGACAATTATCCCAATGGCTGTTACCATTCTATTACCCAACTTCAATCTCAAAGACGGAAACTTATTGGATATCATGAAGGAAAAGCTATCTACGACGATGCTAGAGAAGATTCTCTCACGGACCATGCTTATGATCCGATTAGATATTTCATAGCAATGCATGGAACTCAGCGCCCCGCCGAACATCGGAAAGTGCCGAGAAATTCCATAAAATGGTTTAAGAATCAGATGAAAAAGAATAAAATTTTGACAGCCGGCTCAACATCTAACTAAATGGTTTCTAACAAAACAAAACAGGTTGTTGACGATCAAATCTGGTCCTCACGGATCAGCAGTGCCAACAAATACCACAATTCGTGGGAAACCCTCTTCAAATGTAAAATTCTTGAAGATTATTATGAAGGTCGTCAATGGGCTAACGTCACAGACGGGTACAGTCCGTATACAATCAATAAGTTTTTTGAGACAATTGAAATCAAGATTGCTGAATTCATCCCCACTTTCCCCAAATATCAAATCTCCGCGCGGGAAGCCAACAGCGACGATGATTTAGAATCAGCGGGCAGCGCCGCCACACTAAAGCAAGATGTCCTCAATTCCATAATTATGGACAATAAGCAGCATTTTCGTCAAGAAATGGAGATGGCTTATAAAGACAGTTACTTTAGATTTGGAATGGTGGAAGTTGGGTACGCCGCGGATTGGATTCTCAATCCTAATGCACAGAAACCCCTATTGGCAAGTGGAACTGAAGTAAATCCGGGAAAGAAATCCAAGATTGTTCAGGAACCCCCCGAACTCCCCGTCAATGAGCGTATTTATTTCAAACACATCGGTGCAAGACGTTTTAGAGTAGGTGGTGTAGACAATAAATATCTAAATCGCTGCTCGTGGGTTGGATATTATGAATTTGTCTATAAAGATGATCTTCTCGCTCTAAAAGGTGTCAAAAACTCCGATAAAATTCAAAATGCGATTCCCACCAATCATGACCAAGATGTCATTTATGGGGACAGCGACCACGACAAAATTAAGAATGGTGCTGTTAAAATCTGGCATATTTGGGATCTCCGCGCCCAAAATCGACTCTTAATCCTCGATAGTCCTTGTGTGACAATTTATGAGAAGAAATTCAAAAGACTCCCTCTCTTTGATTATCGTCCTAATCGTCGCACTTCTACTGAAGGTTTTTATCCAGTGCCCCCTGCATTCCAATGGCTCTCCTCACAGGATGAGGTCAATGAAACGCGGGAATCACAGCGTGCTCATCGTCGGAGATTTGTCAGGAAGTTTCAAGTAGTTCAAGATTTTATTGATGATGAGGAAATTGAGAAATTCGAATCTGGTGCAGACGGCGCGCTTATTAAAGTTAAGCGTCCTGGGGCAATCGGGCCTATTGAAAATGCCAGTATGGGTCAAGAGAATGACAAAGCAATGGTCACTTCTCAGGATGATCTTAACAAAATATCTGGTACTTCCTCTGAATCACGCGGCGTTGCAGATCGTACTACAGCTACACAAGCGCAAATTATCAATCAGAGATCTGGTATCAGAGAGACACATGAGCGGGATCTTGTAGTTGATTGGCTTTGTAATATCGGTCGAGAAGTTCTTTTGACGGCGCGGGACAAATTCGTTATCGGTACATGGGCACAACTCACCTCAAATATCAAGGAACAGTTCCTTGGTCAGGTTGAACAAACAAATCCTGCTTATCAGTGGGTGAGTGCAGAGAAATTGCAGGATGGTTACGACTTTAGAATTGATGTAGATGTAACTTCGCTGAGTGAGAATGCTGCTCAAGATGAAAAACAAAAATTCATTGAGTTTCTTTCCGTTCTTGCTAATTACCCTGCTATCGCTTTTAGTCCCCTCCTTGTGCGTGAAGCTGCTTATCGCGTGGGCTATAGAAATGAAGCAGTAATTAAAGAATTACAGAAAATGGCATTGATGCAAGAATTAGGGAGACAGCAGCAAATAGGCCAAGCTCAACAAGCCGCAGGTGCTGGTCCTCAAAATGGCGCACAACAATTAGCGCAACAAATGACTCCTCCGACACAAACTCAGGTTACTCAACAAATTCAAAAACAGGTTCCTGGGGTTCATTAATGTGCCAGCAAAAAGACTTAATATCGAAACTCTGGCCTCCCTCCGACGGGTTTTAACTCCGAAGGAATCGAGATGCGTCGCAGATTTAATCTTTACTCCATTAGAAATGGATCTCTCTATTGGAGATTTAGATGTAGTTTTTGTAGGTCCTCCGAATGGCGGTGCGGGAACATGGCGCTATTCAGAAGTACCAGTCGATGAATACATGAATTTTAGGGATGCCTCATCCCGTGGAACTTATTTCAATCTCTATATCAGAGACCAATACTCAAGTGAAAGGATCAATTAAATGCCACCCGAAGATCAAGTTCAAGACGATGTAGAATTACCAGTAGGGGATGTTATAGATGATACGAACGACGATTCTATTGACGATTCTACTGATGGTGATGTTCAGGACGACAATCAAAGCAACGATGAGGATTCTCCTGAAGAAGTTGCTGAAGCCAGAAGAATTTATAAACTTCTAAAAGACCCCAAAACGGCTACGAGTCTCGTAAGAGAGTTAGCCCACGCCGAGGGACTTTTAGATGGGACGCCCAATACGCCGAAGGACATTAAAACGGCGAAGGCGTCAATAAAAGATATTCTCAAGGAAAAACTTGGGGATAAATACGATTTCCTCACGCCTGCATTGGCGGAGGCTTTCGAAACAATTCTCGCTGGTGAGCGGGAAACTCAGCAACAAAGCATCCAACAGATGCAAATCGATCAAACAAAGCGAGAGACGACAGATGTTTTGTCAAAACTCGCCAAAGAAACAAAAGGGGAGTCTCGCAAAGTAGAATCCCGAATGCTTGAATTAATGAATGAATTCCAGATCGGCCCTGGAGTTCCAATCGAGAAATACCTCCGTGGTCTTTATGCACAAGCGTCTGCTGCGCGCACCGCTACAAATGCTAAGAACACACAAAACGATAAAATTCGTCGAAATGCAAATGATGCACCTAGCCGATTGCAATCTTCCTCATCTGGGGCTGAAAATACCCGTATTAAAGATGCTGGAATCGATCCAAACAAACCGATGACTTTGAAAGAATCCGTCGCCTTTGCAGTCGCTCAACAGAGTCGTCAGGGAACACGAAAATAAATGTCTGTAACTTTTGGAGCATCCTCTGCTCCTTCGCAGGTAACACTTAATCTTGATAGTCTTTTTGGACAGTCCTTAGCTGCCTACAAAAAGACCTTGACGGATAATATTGGCGCAACTAACGCTTTCTTCTATGAAATGATGAAGAAGGACCTCTATGAGAGTCAAGAGGGAAGTTTCATTCAAATTCCGTTGATGTATGCTTTGGCTCCTGCCGATTCTTATGATGGTTATGACGAATTGTCTACCCTTCCGACAGACGGCATCACTGATGCTATTTTCCAATGGCGTCAATGCGCTTCTCCTATTGCTTATAGCGAGAAAGAACGAAAGCAGAACAAAAACAAAATCATCGATCTCGTTCAAAGTCGAATCAAGCAATCTGAAATGGGCTTGCAAGAATATTTTGCACAGGCTCTTTTGTGGGGAGCGGCTGCTGATGGTGGTAGTTTGACGGCGGCGCGGACTTCTGCCATTAATGGATCTTCGAGTATTGATCCGCTTACGCTTCTCATTGCTTTTGACCCGACCACCTCAACTTCTATCGGCAATATTAATCAAAATACTTCAACCTGGTGGCGTAACAAAACCAAAACCAGTGCAGCAACCACTTATGATGGTTTCCTTCTGGAATTGGATAACATCTTTAACAGCACCGCACTAGGAACTGGTGGAAAACCTACTCAGGTTCTCATGGATCAAATCACGTATGAACTTTTTGTTCATGCTCTCTATCAGAAATATCGTCAAATCAAAACCGATGAGAATTTCCCGTTTGAAAACACTCTATACAAAGGCGCCCATGTTACAATGGACGACAAAGTACCGGATGTTTATACAGGAGTCACTTCGGCTGCGACGTATGGATCTGCTTATTTCATCAATGCAGCATTTTTCAAACTGATTTATGAAAAGGAATCAGATTTTGAATTGCTGAAGGATGAGAATGGCAAGTCCTTCCAAAAGCCCACCAACGGCGACAGCCGTGTCGCGCATATTGCGTGGATGGGAAATACCACTGTCAGCAATCGTCGTAAACAGGGTGTATTCGGTAAGATTGCTCGGACTCTCACGTAGAACGCCCTAGAGATAAATAGGGAGAAAGAGGAAAGTTAAATCCTATGAGAATGAAACAAGTCGGCAACAAGCGAGATCTGGTAGCGGTTGTTGTCCGAAATGCTGAAACCAGTGCTACAATCCCCGCCGAAATTCCTTTTGCTTTTGTAATGAATGCGACAAATGATGGTTTGGATGTTGTACTTCCTTCGACCGCAACTGGAGCAAAAGCCACCTCTTTTGCAGCTGGAATTGCTCTTTCTGCGATGGCAGCGGGTGTTTATGGGGAATCCCAGGTTTGGGGTTTCTGCCAAAATGTGATTCTGAAACGTCAAACACGTTCAGATTCCACAGGTGATTGGTCTTCAAATGCGACTGGTTTTGTAACCGGACTTGCTTTGTTGATCGACACTGTTTATAATGCTATGTCAACAGCAGCTTCGACGGGTGCAAGTATTTATGCACCAATCGCAGTTTTGGCGGAATCTGTTGCAACATGGGCTTCAACTGCTTCGAATACTGCCGATAGTCGTACAGTTATTACAGTTGCGACCAAAGCATTTATTCGGATGATGTAGAACTCAGCCCCCACCTGCAAAGATGGGGGCACTTCTCAAATTCAAATAATCAAAGGAAAATATCTTATGAAAATCATGATCGGCATCAACACACTCACTCAAATGGATCAACTCGCCTATACCAATCATTGTCAATTTTGGTATCATCTTGGTAAAGACTTCCCAGAAGTAACTTTTGCTCTCTCCAATCCCCGCCGAGCTTCCATCGACAGAATGCGTAATCAGACGGCGCGAGTTGCATTGGAAAACGATTATGATTATGTCATGTTTATTGATGATGACGTACTTATTCCACTAGATGCTCTTCGACGCCTTTTAGACGCTAAGGCGGATATTGCTGCTGGATGGACGATTATACGTGGTTATCCGTATAATAACATGTTTTTCAAGTTTGATGTAGATGGTAAGGATGTCATCTATTATAATGATTTTGTGCTCAATGAGCAGGGTTTAATCGAGTGTGATGCAGTGGGATTTTCTTGTGTGCTCATTGATTGTAAATTGCTCAAGCGGGTTCCCCCACCATATTTCGTAACTGGTCTTTTCAATACTGAAGATGTTTATTTCTGTATCAAAGCAAAGAAGTTTGTTCCTGAAGTCTCTATCGTCGTAGACCCGAACGTAAAAACAGCCCACATCTTAGGATCTGAGGTGATCGAACCCAACAATCGAGAAGCATACAAGAAATTCTTCGAGGAAGTTTATCCTGAAAATGTCCCGAAATTTCCTAAATTGACTGAGAATGGTGATAGAGGAACTGAATATCTTAAATATGTGAAAGAAGCTATCAAAGATGAAGTCTCTTAATTTGGGTTGTGGTGCTGCTAAGATTGCCGGCGCGGATAATGTCGATATCAACCCAGATTGTAAAGCAGATCTTTCTTTTGACTTCAAAGGTCCTTTTCCCCTGCCGGATAATGTGTATGATGAAGTTTATCTTTTCCATGTAATTGAACATATTGAGAAGAAATTTCATGTACAGCTCTTTAGCGAGATCCGACGGGTCATGAAAGCTGGTGGAATTCTTTATGTCAGCTACCCCGAATTTTCTAAGATTGTTCAGAATTGGTTAATCAATAAAAATGCTGATCGAGTATTTTGGGAAGCAACGATTTATGGTCGCCAATCCTGGCCTTCTGATTATCATGTTTGTGCGATGGATACGCTTGATTTCAAGCAGTATCTCTACGAACGTGGTTTTAATATGATTTCACATCGACCAGAACCAATCGATCAATTCAACACAATTTGTAAAATCGTAAAGGGTGAAGCCCCTATCATGTATGAGGAAGTGGTTTTTAATGAGATTTTCGCTAAGAAAGGTTAAGAATGGCAAATACGATTGATCGATTTGTTAGTGTGGGGACAGCACTACCAGATACCGCAAAAGTGGGGAAGTTGTTTTTTTTGCTCGGTACGCCCAATAAGTTATATGCCTGCAAAGTGGCAAATGCGTGGGTAGAAATTGGAACCCTGGATGCAAATGGTCTTTTTACTCCCGCCACAATTCAACCCTCTACAGCTTATAATGCAGTTGATGGAACGGTGGGCGGAACTGGCGTAGCGACCATCGCTGGAACAACAACGATAACTTTTAAGAACGGATTGTACATTTCCAAGACCTAAATGACCCGCGCCGAGCAAGAGTTGCGATTACGCAATTATTTTGAGAATAACGACTATTACTCGTCATTCGACTTCTTGAACAGCATTCAAGATGGTTATGATGAAGTAATAGCATTTTCTGGTTGTATTGTCAAAGCTGCTGTTCTCCCTTTTACAGCAAACCTCACATACTATGATCTCCTTACACTTCTCCCCGACTACATTGGGTTAATCAGCATCTATAATACGGTGACAAATCGCTGGATGTCTCCAACATCTGAGAGGAAGATGGATAAGATCAGGCCAGATTGGGAAACCTGCTACGGTACTCCTGAACTCTTTTATCCGGTAAATCACCGCTTTTTAGCCCTTTACAGGAAACCTTCAGTTGTAGGTTATGGGAATTTCTACATCTATTACATAGCTTCCGCGCCGGCCCTAGCCGCAAATGATACTATTCAAATTCCCACTGATTATGTAAGTGCACTCGAAGATTATTGCATTACAGATCTTCAGGAGCAAGCTCAAGAATTTTCCAAAGCTCTGATGAGATTTTCATCTTATCAAGAAAATTTAAGTCAATTGCAAAGATGGGCAAAATCATCTCGCCAGCCTGATCGGCTACCCAATTTGAGAGGTTAAGCTATGGCAACAATCTGGTCTGATGATTTCCTCGAACAATTAGCGACTGATGCTGAACAAGAAATTCAGCAAGCGATAACCTGTATCTATCATAGGTTCTTTCTGACAACAGTTGCTGGTACATCTATTTACACTCTTGATGGATTAGTGCGCGGAATTAAACGAATAACCTGGCGGGGCAGAAAAGTCGATCCTTGTTCTTGGGAAGATTTGCACGCGCTTTCGCCCCATACTGCTGTTGTAGATAGTGGAAATAGGGTCGAAACCTCAGAAAGTAGACCATTCTGGTATGCTCTCCATCCTACAAACATCCATGATATCCGATTTTATCCTACTCCAAATGAATCCTTTACTAATGTTGGAGACCCTTTTTCTCCCACTCCAAATGAAGCTAAATGCACTATTAGCTGCTGGAGGAATATTGATCTTACTAATCCTCTATACAGCCTCCCAGCTTATATTGATAGGCGGACTCGGAAAGCCTACATCTTGTGGAAAGCATTTGAAAAAGAGGGAAAAGGGCAAAATCTAACGGCATCGAAGTATTACGCACAGAAGTACAAATTCTTGATCGAACAATTCAGAGCCATTAATCAATCTCCTTATGTCAGCAAGCGATATTCATTAGATGATGGTACACTCAGTACCTTGGAAGCTAGACGATACCCAAAACCGACACTTCCTCCAAATTTTGAAAGGATTATTTATTAATGGAAAACATTTCAGAAGGACCGGAAACGAAGCTCGTGGATGGGATTCGGCTTCGTGGTGCATTACGAATTGCTCTCTTAGACCCAGAAGGTAAAATTCTTCAAGAACGAATAATCAATAATTTGATTGTTCTTGGGGGCCGCGCCTGGGTTTTAGGACAACTTGAAACAACCAATCAGGTAACAAGTCAAACGATTTCCCATATGGGAATTGGTTCTGGATTGGTTGCTCCTGTTACTGGAAATACAGGATTAGGACTTGAAGTAACTCGCCGTGCCATCGCTTCATTTGACACAACTCTCTTAACTGCAAATCCACCCAGTTGGACTGCTCAATGCACTTTGGCAACAAACGAGGGAAATACAACCCTTGGAGAAGTTGCGATGTTCAATTCCAACGCTGCTGGTACAATGCTCAACCGCGCCACATTTGCCTCTTTCGTCAAAGCTACTTCCAACACCCTCGCCATTTCGTTTACTATTTCTGCTTAGTCGAAAGGATATATGCTTCAGAAACTTCATCATGGTCCGGGAATTGTGATTGGGCTTCCCACATTAGGGAGGCCCGTTTCAATAGATTGGGCACTTGCTTTCAAATCTCTTAATCCCCCTATTAACTTTAACACAATCTTCCAAATCGTCCAGAATCAAGAAATTGGAGACGCGCGGCAGGCTATCGCTGAGATGGCTGTAGAAAAGGGAGCAAAATTCCTTTTCTTCCTTGGCGATGATGTTGTGGTTCCCTCACATACCCTCAGAAATCTCATTTATCGCCTTGAACAAGATGCAAGTATTGCAGTTGTGGGAGGTGTGTATTGTGCAAAAGCAACGCCGACATTTCCTCTTGTATTTCGAGGGAACGGCCAAGGCAGTTATTGGGACTGGAAAATTGGTGAGTTTTTTGAATGTACCGGACTGGGAATGGATTGTACTCTTATCCGCACTTCCGTGCTAGAAGGCTTAAGCAAACCCTGGTTCAAGACGGTAGATACTGATCAATATTTTGATGGTTTGAATCAAGCGGAGGTTTGGACAGAGGACTTGTTCTTCTTCAACAAACTTGCAGAGGAGAAGCCTGAGGCGAAGGTGTATTGTGATGGTGGTGTAATTTGTGACCACATTGATGTTTACGCGGGGAAGAAATACAATCTCCCTCCTACATCATTGCCAATGCGTCAAAAAGGCGCCATCAAAGATAAAAAGTGCCTCATCATTGGTCCCGCGCTGAATCTCCAAGACGATAGTTTTGACGTTACCACTTATGGAGATTATGACGGCGCGGATTATCGTGGTCCCGTCGGATTAATGCCTTTTGAAGAAGGACAATTTGATTTCTGCGTCGCACAGGGTGTGAGTGTCAACTTTCCTGATTACATCAAAGAAATCCTCCGAGTGCTCAAAGTTGGAGCGAAACTCTCTCTACTTCCTGGGGAATGGATGGATTATCAGAAAATGGCAGATTGGTTCAAACAACATCTCTCGATGGAATCAAAGATTGATGGTAATTATCTGGAACTGACGAAAATTTAGGAGATCTGATGGCTGGTAATATTACAGAAAAATTAGGTACTAACGGACAAACTCTTACCATTACTTTGGCCAGTTTAACAAACAATAGTTTGCGTCAATCTACTGTCATTGACAATACATCTGATCTATTTCAAGATGTTTTGTTGATGTTGAAGATTAAATCCGGTGCTTCCAGTACTGTATCGACTGGTGTAGTTAATGTTTACGCCTACGCTACTGTGGATAATGGAACCACATATACAGATACTGCAACTGGTACAGATGGTGCAATTACACCAACTTCTCCAACAAATCTTCGATTTTTAGGTCAACTCAATGTGGTTGCGAATTCCACAACTTATGTTGGTGGTCCTTGGTCTATCGCAGCTGCATTTGGTGGAATAATGCCTGCAAAATGGGGTATTGTTGTTGAGAATAAAACTGGTGGAACATTGGATGCCACTGAAGGAAGCCATGCGAAGTTGTATCAAGGTATCTATTCTCAATACACATAAATGGCACGATTCACTAAAAATGTCCTTTGGACACAAAAACCCCCACAAGGGACAGTTATAGTTCCTGGAAATTATGCTCCAGATGTGATTGCTTGCCCGTTCAATGAAACACCTGGTGGGAAAGTTATATTCAATTATGCAACAGGACCATTTAATTTTCCCAGGAGTGGTACAACAGTTAATACAGTTACAAGTTATGTGGGGGGTCGGCGCGGCTCACGTCTGAGAGTTACTGACGTTAATACAGCGATGGCATCATTCACAAATGGAGGTTCTTTTACTCCAACTGTTGGCGTGACAATCATTTGTGGATTTAAGAAAACAGATGCAACTCTTAGATCATCTGGTGCTTTTGGAACTAATGCAGCTTCAAGACTTGGGGCACATTGTCCATTTAGTGATGGCGTCGTTTACTGGGATTGGGATAATGCTGGCGCGGGATTTAGAATTTCTAAATCAGGATTAACTTTTGGGGATGATATTTGGGCTTTCACAATGGGTCCTGTCAGAGGTCAAGAAATCTGGCAGAATGGAATTTTAGTAGCTACCGGATCTTATGGAGGCACACGAACTGCGAGTTCTCAAGATTATATAATCGGTAATCACAACACCACTTTAGCTGATCTTGTAGATTGGGATTTCTTTTATATGTGGAGTTACCAACTTCCACAAGGAGCGGTTCAGCAAATTTGTGAAAGACCTTTTAAGGTTTTTGATGGTAGTTATAAGACAAAGATTTGGGCAGGATTCCCCGCCGGATTCCTTCCTATCACAGAAACTCTCTCAGATACTCTTGTATTATCAGATGCTATTGGATTAGGATTTGGGAATGCTTTATTTGATTCTTTTACTTTCTCAGATGCATTCACAACGCTTGTTCCAATTTTAGGACTGAGTTTATCTGATACATTAAGTTTGTCAGATTTCGCTGCATCGACTCTTGGCTTAATCATATCAGAACAGCTTCTGCTCTCTGATCTATTAGATTATGGTCTTTCACTTCCTCTCTCAGATTCGGATTCAATAACTCTATCAGATGCTGTAATCTTCTTAATTGGAGTAGGATTAGGAAAATCTGATACCCTCACATTCAGCGATGTATTGAGAATTGCAACTGATGTAAGAAGAACCCTCGGGGATAACATTTTATTGAGTGATTTCCTAGTCACTCTCCTCGCTGGATTGCCAACATATTCGGATAGCTTTGCTTTGTCAGATACGGCGCGGCTTGGCTTGTCACTTGGATTAAGTCAAAATGATTCTCTTGTTTTGTCAGATGCTGTACTATTGGCCATCGTCAATAATCTGATTGTGACCAAATCGGACACATTGAATCTCTCTGATAACATCGAGCTAAGTCTTACTGGTACTGGTAATTTGGACCAGTACATTCGACATTGGTTGAATGATGTTCCTAGATAATGCCTACAACACTTACAACATCCGACCAGCTTACGCTGACAGATTCTCTCATTCTGCATTTGGGGAATCCATTCACCCGCGCGGTAGGTGATAATCTTTTCCTGTCAGATTCAGCTCAATTTCTCGTTAATCTTCTCTCAAATCCCTCCGATCATTTCACCTTTTCAGATCAACTTCGAATATTAAAATCAATCCAATTGGTCTTTGCCGACGCTTTCAGCTTCTCAGATAATTTAGTGGACCCGGTGGAAGCCGTGCAACTTCTCCTCTCTCTTTCAGATTCTCTTGTTCTATCAGATGTTGCTTCAATTTCATCGTCAGAAACATTAGAACAATACTTGCGGAGATATCTGAATGACGTTAGCTGAAGCTAGTTTTGCAATTCTAAATGTTCTTGAAGGCGTCAGATTGAGGTCTTATAAGGATGTTGCAGGAATTTGGACAATCGGTTATGGGCATACTGGGCCAGATGTTAAAGAAGGACAAATCATAACTCTGCAAGAAGCGCAAGTTTATTTTGAAACTGACACAAAACATCTTTTTGATATGGTAAGAGGACTTCCTCTTCAAAAAGCAGTAGCTTATGTCAGTTTTGGTTATAACTGTGGAGCTGGAGCATTGCGTAGAGTTTTGAATGGACAAGCCAAATTGACAGATTTTACAAAAGCAGGTCGTCCTCTAGTTGAATATCCTTCACTTGTTGCACGTCGTAAATTTGAAGATGTTTTGATTCAAATGTCTGGAGTCGCATAGTAATGGGGAATCTGACAAAATTAAATTGGCCAGGAGGATACTATCCCTCCCAAGATGCCATCGGCGGAAATCCAGAAACACTCTTACGAGCAGATAATCTCCAACAAGAACAGGAAGGTTCCCTTGGCCTGTGCAGAAGTATTTCCCAGATCAAAACCTTTAACGATGTAATTACCAATTTCTACAGCAAGACATATGGCGGGGTTGAATATCTTTATGCTGGGGTTGGTAGTTGTCAATCTGTCAAGGAATTCCTATTTGATGGGACGCAGCGTTTTACTGGGGATTTAATTAGTAATGCGAATGGGCGTCCTGTTTTTGGAGATGCTTACGGACAGGTTTTAGTTTGTGCAGGATCACAGAGGCATAAATTCAATGGAGCAACTGTCTACAAACTTGGATTAGAGACTCCCCTCATTCCCATTCGATCCAAAAATCCTCAAACAAATGTAGTTGAGACTTTCATTGAAAATGCTGCTGAAGCGGAAATTGTACCTTCTGCACAAGGCGGCGCTGCTTGGACTTTGGGTGAAGGAACCTTAGATTCTTCTGACGATCATTCTGCCAAGTTTTTTCCTGATTCAACAACCAACCGCGCCGTGCTTTCATGTACCTTCACTCCACCAATTGACATCCTAAATATCGCCGCGCAACAAAGCACAAATCCAGGTAATGACACATTCTTCATGGATGTGCAACTTGATGATCCCAATGCTTTCTCCTCAGTTCGGGTTAAACTGAATTTGGATGCTCTTGGACAGAATTATTATTGGTTTGAATGGACTGTACCTGGTTCTACAGAATTTAGTCTTTCAAGAGATGCTTGGTCGAAAATTTCAGCATCCCGCTCCCAGTTTAATCGGCAAGGAGAAGATGTATCTCTTGATTGGAGAACGATCAAATCTATTGAAATTAGCGTTAATGCCGTAGCATCTACTTCATTTGTTTCAATCGCTACTCCTCGATTCATCGGTGGTATTAATGGGCAACTTTTAGGAAGTTACCAATATATCTATCGATGGATTAAAGATATGGGAACCTATTTGGCAAAAAGTCCATTTAGCCCCGTTTCAGAGACATTCACCGTTATCAATGGGTCTGTTTTTGTTCTCCCCGCCACTCCTACAGATCAAACAGAAGCAGGTGGATTGCAATTTTGTACGGTTGAGATTTATCGACGTTCGGTTCCATCTACCGAATCTTACTTCAATTCCCTTACAGGACAATTTGCACAACTACCAGATATCTTGGATCAATTCTATTTGGTTTCAGATGGAACTGGTCCTGGTGCGTATACTCAGGATATTGTCGGAGATGTTGAAACACTTGAGAGAGATACTCCTGCCAACATATTTTTGGATTCAGTTCAAAATATTGCTGAGCCAATTGTAGACATCGTTGGAATTTATAATGACAGGGTTCTCTATCTGACGGCATCTTCGCTCTATCTTTCTGAGCGGTTAAATCCAGATTCCTATGATGTCCGCTATACATTGAAATTCACAGGAGATCCTTTCGATACAAATTTTTGGATCAAATCTATCAATAATGCGACATTGATGTTGGGATCAAACCATGACCTTTATGAGATCAGTGGAACTCTGCTCGATTTGCCAGACGGTACTCTTGATATCAATGTATACGCTTTTGGAGATGCTTATCCTCCTATTTCTCTTGATGTTGCTAAAGTTGATGGACTTCTTTTTTATGTCGCTGCTGATGGGGTGCGCACAACATCTGGATCTAATTCGAGCTTGTTAAGCCCACATCTCTCTCAATTGTTTCAGGGTATAGATTGTCATGGTGTTCCTGCTATTCAAATCTTCGCCAATGGAGTTCAGCGATATTATCTCACTGTTGGGCATGGGAAACTTTATGTAGCTTTGCCCCATACTGATGGATTGAGGAGATTGTTTGTCTACGATTTGATGAAAAAAATCTGGACAATGCGATCTACTTACATAACTGGTTGTCATACAACAGCTACAGATAAGGTTATTTTCGCTGAGGGTGGTGTAGCATTTTTAGCAGATTCATCGAATACGTATTCTGGCGGCGCGGCACAACCCATTAATTTACTTACAGTTTATGACCATGATGGAACCCCACGGAATCGCAAAGACACAGAAACGCTGAAACTTGTAGTTAATACAGGTGGAGCAAATGTCGATGTGTACCTTGGTGTGATGAAAGCCACTGGGACAAATATGATGTTTGTTAGAACTATTAACACATCAAGTTTACAGACAGTCTATATTTCGCTCAAAGAGATTAGTTTCTCTCTAGGTTTTCGTTATGCGCTTCAACTCATCGGCGCGGCTCTAACACAATTTCAACTGACCGAATACACAATCGAATACCTTCCAAGACCGGAGCAAATCAACTATGTTCGAATTCCTAATTCCAATCTGGGTTCTACCGGACGTAAACGATTTATTTCAATCCCTTTCGTCATTGATTGTTTGGCTGCTACTGTACGTTGTACTCCCATTATCGATAATGCGTCTCTTTCAGCTACTTCAAACTTTACATCGATTGACCAAAAAGAAACCAAGAACCACTTCTTTCTCTCAGAGACGGTAGGAACGGATCTAGGTTTCATACTAGAGTCATTAGATGGGTCGCCGTTTGAATTAACTGGACCAGATTATAGCAAAGCTGTTAGTGAGACAATGCCCGCTCCTGCGGAGTTCTTGCTAATCCCCCCGTCTGATTTTGGATCACCGAATCGTAAAAGAGCAACATCTATTAAATTCGAACTGAATACAAAAGGTGTTGATGTAACTTTCACGCCCCGTGTGGATCAGGTTGATTATCCTCCAATGACTTGTAATAGTGGAGAGGATAAGAAGAAAATCTTCGAATATTTCTTCAGTATTGCTCTTGGGGATTTCACTTGGTTTATGCTTGGAGGATCTTTTTTAGGTGTAAGTCCATTTGAGTTGTATGGTGAATTAATTCCGCAGAATCTAGAAATCTTTCCTCCTCGACTCAAATCACTGTATCTAGCGGAGAACAATTATGGTGCGGCTGCTCGCAAACGGATTCGTACCCTTCCACTTGTTATTAATACTAACGGTTCTGATGTCACATATCAGCCTTATGTGGATGGTGTGCTTTATCCTCCTACTGTTCTTAATTCTGCAAAGAAAGCAACTCTTTATCATTTTTTTGCTACTGATTCTTTTGGGATTGACTACGCTGGGTTTTTGTCTGGACTACAGCCTTTCGAATTCTACGAAATGGCGACTCCACTTGGTGTCGAAGTCTTGCCAGTTCCGAGAAAATTTGATCAATTGGGTCCTCTGCGTTTCGACAAAATTGGAAAACTCTTCTCACTTAGACTCAGAGTCATATTGGTGGGAACTACAACATCTATTCCTTTTGCTATCTATGGGGATAATCAAGAAATGGATCCGACATACGACACTACTCCTCAATACAGTGGAGCTTTCCAGATAACTCCTGGGGAAGATGTTGTGGTGCAAGCAAATTTACCAAAAAGTGTTAATTCAACAATCTTCAGAGTAACTTTGGGACCAACGTTGGATGCGTTTCATAGATTTGATTTACAAGCAAAAGTAGCAATTAGTGGTATGGAAACTGATTCGAAATGGATGCCAATAAGATGAAAAGTTCACAAATACACGAACCAACTCCCGACACAAAGTATCATGCAAGGCGACGTGAAGATATGAGAACTCGGACTAAGCAGTATGGATTTTATGTTGTTGCGAAAGAATCTCCCGCGCCGACGCTTTGTTCTGGATGTAAACGAGATTTAGTCGGAAGTAGTAATTGGATTAAGATTAATGGATCTCCAATTTGTGGTGAATGTCTGAATGCGCTCGATTAAATCATTAGCGGATGTACAAATCGTTCTAAATCAACTCTTAAATTGGCAATCCAATAAGGAATCTAAGGACTGGGATTTCAATGGATTGAGGATTAAGAATGCCTCTCCATCTAAAGATCCCTCAGATTATGTTATCCG
>Ga0193727_1000152_pt1 | contig 23824 bp, 19 predicted proteins | sample H2c2metaG_FD_143051 | JGI IMG/M metagenome (GOLD analysis project Ga0193727, IMG submission 143051) | Soil microbial communities from a riparian zone of the East river system, Colorado, United States - H2c2 | ecosystem: Environmental > Terrestrial > Soil > Riparian zone | place: USA: East River...
GCCCGGAGCGAACGCCCTCGGCGTCCGCCAGGCGGTGGAACGGCGGCTCGATGAGCTGGCGGGCAGCTTCCCCAAGGGGATCAGCTACAAGATTCCGTTTGACACGACCCCGTTCGTCACTGCCTCGATCAAAGAGGTCGTGTTCACGCTGCTCGAGGCGATGGTGCTCGTGGCGTGCGTCGTATTCGTGTTCCTCCAGAGCTGGCGCGCGACCCTGATCCCGATGCTCGCGGTGCCGGTGAGTGTCGTCGGCACGTTTCTCGGTCTGCTGCTCATCGGGTTTTCGATCAATGTGCTCACCCTGTTCGCGCTGGTGCTCGCGATCGGAATCGTGGTGGACGACGCCATTGTGGTGATCGAGAACGTCGAGCGGATCATGGCGACCGAGGGTGTGCCGGCGCGGATTGCGGCCGATCGCGCGATCCGCCAGGTGGCGGGGGCGCTGGTCGCGATCGTGCTGTCACTCGTCGCCGTCTTCGTCCCCGTCGGGTTCACCGGCGGCGTGACCGGCGGGATGTTCAAGCAGTTCGCGATCACGATCGTGATTGCGGTCGTGCTGTCGGGAATCGTGGCGCTGACGCTGACGCCCGCATTGTGCGCGCTGCTGTTGCGGGAGTCGGCCCATAGCCACACGGCCGGCTTCTTCGGTGCGTTCAACCGGCGCTTCGCCCGGGTGACGGGAGGCTACGCCGGCGCGGTCGATCGCGTGCTCGGCCGCCCGCGCGCGTGGCTCGGCGCGTTCGCGGTGGTGATCGTGCTGGCGGGAGTGCTGTGGCAGCGCGTGCCGCGCGCCTTTATCCCGACGGAAGACAAGGGCTACTTCGCGATCGCCGTGCAGCTTCCCGACGGCGCGTCGCTGCAGCGCACCACGGCCGTCGTCCAGCGCGTGGAAGGGTTCCTGCGCCAGGAACCCGGTGTGGTGAACATCGTTGCCCTCACCGGCTTCGACATTCTCTCCCGCGCCAGTCAGCCCAACAGCGCCACGATCTTCGTGAACGCGAAGCCGTGGGAGCAGCGCGATCGCAAATCGTCCATCGACGCCATCACCGGCCGGCTCAACGGCCGCCTGTTCGGGATGCGCGACGCGATCGCGTTCGCGTTCAACCTCCCGGAGATTATCGGCCTCGGCGCGACCGCCGGCGTGGAGACCAACATCCAGAACCGCTCCGGCCAGAGCGTGCAGGACTTCGCGCGCGAAGTGCAGGCGTTCCTGCAGGCGGCCAACCAGCTGCCTTCGGTGCAGGGAGTGCAGGCCAACTTCCGCGCCAACGTCCCGCAGCTGTACGTGGACGTCGACCGGGCCACCGCCAAAGCGCGCGGGGTGAAGCTCACCGACCTGTTCGGCACGCTGCAGGCGCTCCTGTCCACCCTCTACATCAACGACTTCAACCTCTATGGCCGCACCTATCGCGTGCAGCTCGAGGCGCAGGCGCCGTTCCGGGAGACGCCCCAGGACATCGGCGCGTTGTACGTGCGCGGCGCGAACGACGCCATGATCCCCGTCTCCTCGCTCGCGCGGACCGAGTTCAAGAGCGGCCCCACCCTGCTGACGCGCTTCAACGGGTTCACCTCCGCGTTTCTCACCGGGGTCCCGCGGGCGGGGCACAGCTCGGGGGAGATGATGAATGGCCTGGACGAGCTCGTGCGCACCCGCTTCGCGTCGGAAGGAATCGGCATCGCGTACTCCGGTCAGTCATACCAGGAGCGGGCGTCCAGCGGGGCCGCAGGCCTCGTCTTCGGCCTCGGGTTGGTACTGGTCTTTCTCGTGCTCGCGGCGCAGTACGAGAGCTGGTCGCTGCCGTTCGCCGTGCTGCTGGGCGTGCCGTTCGGGGTACTGGGCGCCTTTTTCGGCGTGTGGGTGCGCGGGCAGCCGAGCGACATCTACTTTCAGGTCGGCCTGATCACGGTCGTCGGTCTCGCGGCGAAAAACGCGATCCTGATCGTCGAGTTTGCGAACGAGCTCCGGACTCAGGGCATGCCGATCCGCCAGGCCGCGGTCCAGGCGGCCCGCCAGCGCTTCCGTCCGATCATCATGACTTCCCTGGCATTTATTCTCGGCGTGTCGCCGCTCGTGGTGGCGGGCGGGGCCGGCGCGGCGAGCCGCCATTCGATCGGCACAACGGTGTTCGCCGGGATGCTCGTGGCCACGCTGATCGGAATCTTCTTCATCCCGCTGTTCTTCCGCGTCATCCGTGGGCTGGCCGACCGGGCGCAGGGGGAGCGAGCATGAGCCCGCGCAGCCTGGCGGTCCTGCTCATCGCCCTGCTCGCCGGGTGCGCGGTGGGCCCGGGATTCCATCCGGAGCCGGTCGTGCCCGCAGCCACGCGGGTGGGGGCGGGGAGTCGCTCCGACTCGGCGCGCGCTTTCTACGACTCGCTCGCTGCGGCGCGCGCGGCGGATTCGGTGCAGCCGGCCGTGCCGCTCCCCGCGCGGTCGATCGCCACCGACTCGCTCGCCGACGTCGCCTGGCTCGACATCTTGCACGACTCCACGCTCACGCGGCTGGTCGAGACGGCACTGCGGCAGAACCGCGACCTCGCGCTGGCTGAGGCGCGCATTCGCGAATACCGCGCCTTGGCGGGTGTGGCGCGCGGCCCGTTGTTCCCGAACGTCGCGCTGAACGGCAGCGCGAGCACGAACCAGGTCGCGTTCGGCCCGCCCCCCCCGATTGCATACAAGGCCTGGCGGGCCACAGCGGACGCCTCCTGGGAGCTGGATTTCTGGGGTCGCATCCGGCGCGGCGTGCAGGCGGCCGGGGCGGACCTGGCTGCCCAGCAGGCGGCCGAGCAGGCCGCCGCGCTGTCGCTTGTGAGCGACGTCGCGAGCGGCTACCTCCAGCTGCTGGAGCTCGATCAGGAACGCGCGATCGCCGAGCGGACGCTCGCGTCCCGCCGCGCCACGCTCGATCTGGCGCAGCAGCGCTACGCGCGCGGCGTTATCTCCGAGCTGGACGTGCGGCAGTTTGAGGCCCAGGTGGCGGTGCCCGCCGTGCGCCTGGCGCAGGTCGAGCAGTTGCGCGCCGTCCAGGAGCACGCGTTGAACGTTTTGCTCGGCGAAGCGCCAAGTACCATCCAGCGGGCTACGTCACTCGCTGGGGCTGCGCGCGCCGTCATCGCCCCCGACTCCCTCCCGGCAACCCTGCTCGCCCGCCGGCCCGACGTCCGGCAAGCCGAGCGCGATTACGCGGCGGCAACGGCGCGGATCGGCGTGGCGGTTGCCGCGCGCCTGCCGACGATCATGATCACCGGCTCGTACGGTTCACAGGCGTCGGACGCCGGCAGTCTCTTCACGTCGCAGACCAACGTGTATCAGCTCCAGGCGGGGGTCTCCGTCCCTTTGTTCACGGGGGGGCGGCTCGTCAACGCGGCGCGCGCGGCACGAGCGCGGGCAGAGCAAGCCGGCGCGCGCTACGAGCAGACAGCCCTGACAGCGCTTCGCGAGGCGGGCGATGCGCTCGCCGGCGTGCGCGCGACGCGCGATCAGGTGGCGGCGCAGGAAACGCAGGCGCGGGCCCTGCGGCGCGCACTGGAGCTCGCCGACATGCGGTATCAAACGGGGGTTGCGAACTACCTCGAGGTGCTCGATGCCCAGCGCAGCCTGTTCGACGCCGAGCTGGCGTTGAGCCAGGCGCAGCTGTCTCAGCTCACAAGCGCCGTGCGGCTGTACAAGGCCCTGGGCGGGAGTTGGACCGCGGCGCGATAGCAACGCCGCTCCGCCATCATCCCGCCGGCGCCTGCACGACGATCTTGCCACGCGCCCGCAGGCACATCAGCCGCCCGGCACGTTCGCGCCACCGCTCCGGGACGCGATGCTCACCCAGGACGGCGAAGATTTCTTCGGAGGTGTGGTTGATCAGCACCTCCCGCGAGATCAACAGCGTCGACCCGCCGGCCGGACCCACGCGGAACACGTACGTGGCCGCGGCGTCGTCCCGCTGCACTTCGACCCCAGTGGGGTGCGCCCGCTGGCGCACCCACGCGAGCACCTGCCGCACCGCATCGTCCTCGGGTGAGACGCGCGCGCCGTCCTTGGAACGCTCCCAGGCAGCCTCGAGCGACTCCCACCGGCCGGCGAACTTCTCCATCGCGTACTCGACCGTGTCCTTGAGGGAGAGACCGAAAGGGACCGGTTCGTAGGAGTCGTAGAACTCGGTAACGATCCCCAGGGTGTCCGGGATCAGGTCGTCCATCGTGCCGCGAATCGCCTCCCAGACGTTCGCGTCTTCCTCCAGCAACCGCGACAGGAGGAAGACGCCGTACGCCATGTGCCGGTCTTCGTCGGCGTGCGCGCGTCGCAGCCCCTCGCGGAACCCTGGCAGCAGGCCGCGGGCGTCCAGGGCCATTTCAAACACGTGGTATCCCGCCTCGCCGAGCACCCCTTCACCTACGAGGGTGTAATTCACCATGGCCTCGGCCAGCACCGTTGGGGCCGGATTGGTCAGGAGAGCCTGCATGGCATCAGGGAGCTTCTCCGAGAACACCTTACGAAAGCTCGGAGTCTGGTAGCGAAGCAGGTCGCCCGACTGACCGCACACCTCCTCCAACACGCGGCCGAAGAACTCGATATGCTTCGCTTCATCGGCGAGAAAGGTGGCGAGAAACAACTCTTCCTCGAGCCGGTTCTCCCGCACCACGGTCGTGAACAGCGGCAGCAGGTCCCGGGTCATGCCCTCTTCGGCCGCGAGGAACATGGCGCTGAGACGCACGAGCGCGTCCCGCTCCACCACGGTGAGTCCCGCCCAATCTTTCACATCCTGGCTGAGGTCCAGGAGACGGGGATCCCAGGTACCCTGCTGTTTCGCCTCGTGGTAGAGGCGCATGGGCACACTATCGTGTCGCAATCTGCCACGCGCGGGGCTGCGGTCCTGCGCCAAAGGGTCACCTCCCGGTGGGTGAATCTGGCATGGGGAGGTGCCCGGTGGACAGGTGGGGCGCCCCGGAACGGGGCATGGGGTCGCTGGGATGTGTGGCGTAGATCACGGCGCCGGCGCCCGTCCCCGCCCCACCGTGACTGCCATGGAGCCCTCACGAATTTGGGCCAGGATCTGGGTGGCGGCGAAGCGCGAACCGGACTGGGGAATCGTGCGCCAGGGCGCGTGGTACCCGGTCGTGCGTGGTGACTCGACGCGGCTGGTGCTCGATGTGCCCGGAGGTCCGGTGGACCTGCCGAGGGAAGCCGTGGAGCTGAGTCCCAAACAGCCGCGCCGCTTCACCGCGGTGTATCGCGCCAGGAGCGACGCGAACCCGGTACGCGGCACGCCTGCGGATCTGGGGCGCGTCTACGCGGTGTGTCCGATGTGCTCGTCGCGGATCAAGCTACCGCCGGTCCCGCCCCTCACGATCCGGTGCCGCAAGTGCCAGCACGAGGAGGTCGTGGCGTGGTGGGAGACGGGGTGAACTAGAGGTGCTGCACGGCCGCGAATGGTACCAACCTTCTCCGCCGCTCGTCCCATAGTGTGAGCCGCACACAGCGGAAGCTTTCCCACAACGTGAGAGTCGGGACTTGGCGTAACTCCGGAAGATCGTCCAGCGCCTGCTGCAGCCGATAGTTGGGGATGCGGGGATGGAGATGATGGATGTGGTGCAACCCGATGTTCCCCGTCGCCCACTGCAGCAGCCGGGGGAGGCGATAGTACGAGCTTCCCTGCAACGCCGCCGCGTCGTATGCCCACCGCTCGTCGTGCTCCCAGTAGGTCGGCTCGAACTGATGCTGGACGTAGAACAGCCACACGCCGACCGCCGTCGATAACAGTGTCACCGGCAGTTGTACCATCAGGAATTCCCGGAACCCCAGCAGCGTCCCCATCAGCACGATCAGGGCGAGCAGTCCGACGTCGGTCCAGAGGATGCTGCGCCGCTCCCGCGTCCATTCACGCGGGACGATCGTGGGAATGCGATGGCGGACGAAAAAGTGGAGCACGGCGCCTACGCCGAACAGTACGACCGGGTGGCGGTACAGGCGGTACCCGAACTGCTTCCAGCGCGACCGGGCGAGGTACTCGTCCACCGTCCAGGTGTCGATGTCACCAAACCCGCGATGCTCGAGGTTGCCGGACGTGGCGTGATGGAGCGCGTGGGTCTTCTTCCAGTAGTGGTACGGCGTCAGGGTAAGCACGCCGATGATCGAGCCAACGATATCGGCGGCGCGCGCCGACCGGAAAAACGCGGCGTGCCCGCAGTCGTGCTGGATGATGAACAACCGGATGAGGAAGAAGCCCGCCGGGATCGCGAGGAGGAGGGTGAGCCAGTAGCCCACGCTGAGGCTCGCGTACATCAACGCCCACGCACCCGCGAACAGCGCTGCGGCGCTCGTGAGCTGCCAGACGCTCCGCCACAGATCGGGACCCTTGTAGCGCGCGAGGCGCGCCGTCCATGCGGCATCGGTCGCCAATTGCCCTGTCCTTGTGAAGGTGGAGCCCTGAACGTCGCAGGCGGGAAGCCGCTCGGCTGCCAACGCTAATGATGTCCCCAAGTGAAGTCAAACGGGGCGTGATGCCCATCACGATCGGCCGGTGCATCGTGCCGGTGATGAAAAGAAGTGCACCCGCCAGATCGGCATCAGGGTTTCCCCCAACGGCAATCCAACTCCTTGACTCGCTGAGCGGCGGCTTCCGCTCGGGCCCGAAACCGCGGCTCCCCACCCGCCCAGTAGCGCGCGACCGAGCGATAGGCGCGGCAAATGTCGCCAGGCCTTCCCCTTGTCTGCTCGAGCAGAACCGCGAGCCGCCACTGGGCCAGCGGCGCGAACGCCCAGTCCACTTCGGCTGCCTGCGGGTCACGTTTGGGGTAGCCGACCATGTCTGAATTTTCGCCCCATACCAGCTCGGACCGCGCCTTGGCGGGGCTTCCGGTTCGCTCGTACCATCGTGCCCGCAACAGGTGCAGCGCCGCTCGGAAGAATGGGTCGGGGATGCGCCGGGCCGGGAGGGCGGTCAGGGCCTCGCTGGCCTCCAGAGCCACCACCGCAAAGCCCCGATGTGCCAGTGCTGTAGCGTGAAGCAGGTCGACCAGCGGCTGCAATGCCGGATCCTCGATGTGCATCGCAGCGGGGAGATCGACGTGCTGGGCACTCGCTGCTTCCACCATGCCGAGCATCCAGACTGCGCGCGGCTCAGCAGTGTCGCGGGCTAACGCCGTTCGCACGGTCGGCCATGCGGTGGCGAAGCGGAGCGAATCTTCATCAAGCAGGATGGTGGCCGCGGCCAGCTCGGTGGCGAAGAGCCCCAGCACTGGGAAGTCCTTCGCGAGCGCCCGGGCGTAGGCCAGCGCGGTGTCGGGCCGTCCCAGGCCGACCAGCGCGAGGACGCGGCCGATCCCGGCCGAGCGCGCGAAGCCGGGCTCGCGCACCAGCCGCTCGGCGAGTGCGAGCCCGCCCTCCGGGCTGCCAAAGCCTGCGAGGAAGCGCGCCCCGGCATCGATGTCGACGATACCTGCTTCTCTCGCTCGGGCCACGAGCTCGTCGGTGCGGCGCAGGGCTGCGTCCCGCGGCAGGAACCGCCACGCAGCGGCCAGCTCCATGAGTGCGAGCGTGGCGAACGACGGATCGCCCGGACTGCTCAGTCCTTCCGCGCGAGTAAGCGCATCCAGGGCTTCGGCCGAGTCGCCATCGGCGATGCGCACCTGCGCGAGGTGCTGTAACCCGGGCGCGAACTGGGGCTGGAGCTTGAGGACTTGCTCGAACGGTTCGACGGCCTCCCGCCGGGGATGACCAACGAGCGGACCGCGGTGCAGCAGTTCATCGCCCAGGCGAAACTGGCCGAACAGAAAGTCCTTCCAGCGGCGGTTGAGCGCGCCGAGCGAGTCGAGTCGCACTCTCTGGGGAAGCCCCTCAGACCGGATCAAGGTCTGGTAATAGTCCGGAAAATCGGCGACGTGAGCGTGATAGCGCGCGGTGTCCACCGGGTCGTTGTCCAAGTCGAACCAACGACTGACCTCGGCGTGCCGCCAGTAACAGATCCAGCACGTCGGGTCGAGCGCGGCGGCGGCAGCGTACGCGGTCCTGGCGGTACCCCAGTGACCATGCGCAAACGCCCGCTCGGCCCGCAGAAATTCGAGCCGCCCGTCGGGGTTCTTGGGTAACACGAGCAGCGACATCGCGGGGTCGAGCAGTTTCGCCGTCCCGAAGAGCACGCGGGAGACGAGGTCGGAGAGGCTGTCGGCGAGCACGGCCCACTGACCCGGCGCACCACGGACCTCGAGTCCGTCGATACCCTCGACCGCGCTTGCCAACCGGACCCGGGCGCCACCGGCCTCGCTCGCTATCTCGGGCCGTACGCCGAGCGTGTGGCGTCGGCGGGTCCACCAGCGCGCCAATCCCGCAGCGCAGTCCGCTGAGAGTTGGGGATAGGCGCTGAGGCGCTGCGCTAGCCCGCAGGCGATGGAGTCTCCGATCCCTGCCGGCATGCCGGGCGGCGCACTCGCGACCTGAAACGACAGGTGGAGCGTCGTGGACCGCGGCGGCGGGCGCACCAGCCATCCGATGAGCGCACCCACCAGCGCCACGCCGATCACATTGCGGCGGTACGGCCACACCCGCGTCCGCCACAGGGCTCGCTTGAAAGAGGTCGCATCCGGCCAGCGACGCTCCGGCTTGAGCTCCAAAGCGCGGCCCAGCACGCGCGCCACTCCGCGGGGCACACCGGCCCACTCACCCTCCCCAGGCACGCGCTTTTTCCAGCGGCGGCCTGTGAATGCCTCGTACACCACCATCGCGGCGGAATAGAGATCGGATCGCGAGTTGGCTTCGACGCCGCCAAACAGCTCCGGGGCCATATACCCCGCCGTCCCGGGCATGAGCGACGGGTCGGTGACCTCGCCCGCGGTCGTCTGCTTGGCGATGCCGAAGTCTGTCAACACGGTACGCCGATCGATCAAGAACAGGTTGGAGGGTTTGACGTCGCGATGGATCACGCCCAGGCGGTGCACCACCTCGAGCGCATCGAGGAGATCGCGCCCGACTTTGCGAGCCTCGTGGTGCGTCAGGCATCCGTGGGTTTCGAGGCGCTGCTGCAACGTATCGCCGTCGAGGTGCTCCATCACATAAAAATGGAGGCCGTTCCGCTTGTCGACCTTGTGCACCACGACGATGTTGGGATGGCGCAGCTTCGCGAGGATCTGGGCCTCGCGCACAAACCGTGTAACGCCCTCAGCCGTGACGAGGTCGGGCCGCAGTACTTTGACGGCCACGAGGTAATCGAGTGCAACCTCCCGCGCGAGGTACACCACTCCCATGCCGCCGCTTCCCAGTTCGCGAAGCAGCTCGTATTCCGGTGCTAACGCCGCGCGGAGACGCTCGAGCAAGGGCGACACGACTCACCTCGGGTCGAGAACATCCGCGCCCTGCGCGGGAAAGTCAAACCGCTGGCAACTGTCGTTGGGCGAGCGTATGATTGCCTCGGTCCAGAACCCGGTGAGGATGCTTGCACCACCTCTTTGTCGCATACCTGCAGACCGCGCCGGGCGACTCCGTGTGATCGAGTGCCGTACGCTGGGGACGTGGGAGCTGAAGGTGGACGGCCAGGCTCCGCCATCTGATCTCACCTGGAAGAAGAATTTCGGGCTGCTGGTCTATCTGGCTCGCTCTCCGAAACGAAGCCGCGCCCGGAACCATCTGATCGGTCTTCTCTGGGCCGACAAGCCGGAACACGACGCCCGGCGATCGCTCAACGTGGCGCTGAGCACGTTGCGCCAGCGCCTGGGAGCGGAGAGTCTGCATACCGATGTGGACCACGTGCGGCTTGGCGCCGGGGCGGTGGACTTGGACCTCGATCGCTTCGACGCTTTGGCCACGGCGGGCGCGCTCGGCGCAGCGGCGGACCTCGCCCGTGGTGAGTTCCTGGAGGGCTTTGCGCTGGCGGACGCTTCCGCGTTTGAAGACTGGCTGCTGGTCGAACGGAATGCCGTGCGGCGGCGCTCGCTCGATGTGCTCACGCGGCGCGCGAACGAACGGCTCGACGCCGGGGATTCAGGCGAGGCGGAGGAGTTGTGCACCCGGGCCTTGGGCATGGACGACCTGTTTGAGCCGGCGGTGCGCACGGCTATGCTCGCCCGTGCGATCGGCGGAGACCGCGCCGGCGCGCTTTCTCGCTACGAGGCGTTCAAAGCTCAGCTCAAGACGCGGCTCGGTACCCAGCCCAACCAGGAGACCGAAGCGTTGGCCGAGCGCGTGCGGCGTGAACGCACGTGGCGGGCGCCGACGGCAGCACCTGCACGCGCGGATCAGGGCGGGCGGCGCGCCCCCTTGGAAGGCCGGGCCGACGCCCTCGAACGGGCGCTCGTGGCGTGGCGGGCGTGCCAGAGCGAGCGGCACCGCAGCGTCATCATCCTCGAGGGTGACTCAGGGGTTGGGAAGACGCGCCTCGTCGAAGAGATTGCCGCACGTGCCCGAGTCGACGGCGCAGCGACGGCCGCAATTCGCGCCGTCGAAGCCGATCTTACCTCTCCCTGGAGCGGCCTCCTCAGCCTGTGCCGCCACGATCTCCTGGCTGCGCCGGGCGCTGCCGGCGCGTCGCCGGCCGCACTCGCCGTCCTGCGCGGCGAAGAGCCTGCTCCGGAGTTCACCCGGGCTTTCAGTGAGCTCGTCACGGCCGTGTGCGACGAACAGCCGCTGCTGCTCGTGCTCGACGACGTGCAGTGGCTCGATCGCGAATCACTGCTCGCGATTCTCGCCACGCTCCGGGATCCGCCGGCACCGCTCGCCATCGTGGTCACCGCGTCGTCGCACCCGGCCAGGACGGAGGTGGACGAGGTGCGGGCACGGCTGGGCCGCGAAGTGACCGGCGTGGTCCTCCGTCTCGGGCCCCTGTCGGAGGGTGCCATCGCCCGGCTGGCGCGTTGGGCCGTGCCGGCGTACAACGACGATCAGATCGACCGTCTCACGCGCCGCGTCGCCGTCGACTCCGCCGGTGTTTCCCTGCTCGTGACCGCCCTGCTCGAAGCGGTTGCCGCGGGCCTTGAGCTTCGGACGTCCCAGGAAGGGTGGCCCAAACCGGGTCGCACGCTGGATCACACCCTGCCCGGCGACCTCCCCGATAACGTCGTCGGAGCGATCCGGGTCATGTTTGGGCGCGCCAGTGACGACGCGCAGACGCTGCTGAGGGTGGCAGCGGTCCTGGGTGGTCGCAGGCCGGCCGGGCTGCTCGGTCGTGGTGGCGAGTTTGAGGGCAACCGCCTGGCGGCGGCGCTGGACGAATTGGAATGGTCGCGGTGGCTGACGGCCGAGCCTCGGGGGTACGCGTTCGTCGCGCGCATTTTCCAAGACGTCATCAACCGCGACATGGTGGAGACGGGGCAACGCCTCCGCATCGTCCAACGATGCGCGGACCCGTCATGACCAACATCGTTGACGGCGCGTCCCAGACCCGCTACCTAGCGAGCCAACAAGGTCCGGGGATCACGATGTCCGAGGTTCCACACTGGGCGCGCGTGCGCGGCAACGGCAACTACCGGATTCGCCGCGGGGCCTGGTACGAAGTGGTCAATCTCACGGCGGAGGAGGCGGTTCTCAACGTCAACCGCCGGCCGGTTGCTATCGATCGCTCCGCGGTCCAGGTCGTTCCGGTTCGGCCGGCACGATGGTCGGTTGTCCCGCGCCCGCCGGACGCCGTGAACCTCCCCGTGAGCTGGGGCTCGAGGTACGCGGTGTGTCCGGGGTGCGCCGAGCGGGTGCCTCTCAAGGGACAACGAACCGAGTTGTCGTGCGCCCGTTGCCACGGCGTATTCCCCGTGGCGTGGGACGACCCCTTCTAAGGGCTGAGCGGAATTGACTCACACGATTGCCGGGCTGCTGCTGGCCCTGTGTTGCGTCGTCGGGCTCGTGCTGGTCCCGCTGGGGCTGCCGGGCCTCTGGGTGATGGCGGCCGGGGTGATCGGCTACGGCAGGCTGACCGGTTTCGGCACCGTCGGGGTCGCGACCATCGCCATCGTGCTTGGGCTTGCTCTCCTGGGCGAAATCCTCGAGACCTGGGTTGGATTCGGGCTCGCCCGGCGCTACGGTGGCTCGCGCCGGGCGGGCTGGGGAGCGCTGCTGGGCGGGCTGGTCGGAGCCGTCATCGGTGTCCCGGTGCCGATCGTGGGCAGCGTGATCGGCGCGTTCGTGGGGTCGTTCGCCGGCGCCGCGCTGTTCGAGTATTCGTGGTCCTGGGCCCCCGAAACGGCGGTGCGCGCCGGGTGGGGTGCCCTGCTCGGACGCGCCGCCGCCGCCGCGGCGAAAATCGGCCTCGGCGTTGTGATCGCGGTCGTGGTGGGCTTCGCGGCGCTACGCCGCTGAGCCCCGCCGCGCGTCCAGACTCACCGACCCGGCGCCAAACTGGGTGATGAGCAGCGCGCCCCCCAGCAACCCGACGTTTTTCATGAACATGGCCATCTGGAACTGGCGCATCATCGGGTCCTGTACGTTCCAGAAGGCGTGCATCACCAGCGTCACGGGGACGAGGAACAGCACGATCAGCCATGCGCCGAGCTTCGCCTTATAGCCCAATAGCACGCTGAGCCCGCCCAACGCGGCCATCACGCCGGAGAGCGGCACGAGTATGTTCGCCATCGGCACGCCGCTCTGCGTCGCGTATCCGATCGCTCCGGCGGTGAAGTGGCTGGCGAGCGTCATGATGAAGATGAGGGAGAACAACAGTCGACCTACCGGGGTGACGTAGCGCATGGGGCTAACCCTCCGAAACGGGGTGGACGGCTTGGGGTCCATCTCCTAAGGATCGAAGGTAGCGCTTGGTTCCCGCGCTTGGGGCCTACGCGCTGGCGCTGCGGTGCCGGCGTGCCACGGGTAGCACGGCGGCCAGGATGCTCCCGTGGCCGGCCTTGCTCTTCACCCACACCCGGCCGCCATCGAGCTGGCCCAGGCGGCAGGTGAGCGACAGGATCGGGGTGCCGCTCAGCACACCATGCATCTGCAGCACGCTCGACGGCCGGAACGCGCTGAGCAGGCGGTCGAATCCCCGCCGCCGCATGAGGGTGCCTCGGTCCGCTACCACAACGGCAACCGAATCACACATGCCCCGGGCACCGTGCAAGGTGGCGACGGCGAACGCCTGCACGACAGCGCCTTTGGCGCTGACCTTGATCGCATGTGTGAGCAGCGTGCACAACAGGCGCTCGAGTTGGAGCGACTTGCCCCTGGTGCGTGGCAGGTCTGCCGGGCAGTCGATCTCTACGACGATATGCTTCCTGATGCCGAGGGCACGCACATCATCCACGGCGTGCAACAGCGCCTTCATCACGTCGACGGCCATCCCGCCCGCTAAACTTTCCGCGCGTCGGGTGTCTGAATCCGGCTTGGTTATGCGGGCAGGTGAAGGCTGGAGCGAGTCCCAGACCCTCAAAGTGAGACATCCCCAAACCGCTCCACAGGACAGGAAACTGGAGCCGCCTGGTCCCCGTCAGCAACATACCCCCGGGGGACAAGCTGGGGACAGGCCCACGTTACGGGAGATGCAACCTTTCACCAGCGCACTCCGTCTTCACTCTCACCGGTCGAGAAGAGGATGTCGTGTTTCTGAGGACGGATCGAAAGGCGTCGTGTTCCTTGCGTCGCCGGAGCTCGCGCCGCAGGCGCAACTCGTGCCGCTCGACGTACCCCTCCAGGGATTCCAGACCCTCATCGCGCCGCCGCAATCTGCCCGTCGACTTTTCGGCGCCCAACCCGGGCGGCTAGAGCTCCGGGGTCGCGTTGCGGGTCCGTCCCAACGCGACAATATTTTCGGTCGAGGAGGTGTCGCATGATTCTCAGATCCGCTCCACCGGGCGTCGTGCTCGCCCCGCGCGTCGTCGAGTAGTCTCGGCATGATCGACCTGGCTCCCGCGCGGTAGCGCGCTGCGGCGGTACCCTTGTCGAGCGGCGCAGGAGATGCGACACTAGCGGCATGTCCGAACTCCGCTTTGCGCTCGGGGAGGCACTTGGTTCCGTCTACATGGTGGAACGCGAGGTGCGTCCGGTGGGTGGCTGCCGTCTGTTCGTCGCGCTGGAATTGCCGGCCGGCGCCGAACTGCTGGTCAAGGTGCTGCCCGGGGAGTTGTCGCTTGTAGTGGACGCCGCGCGCTTCGCGCGGCACTTGCTCCTGCTCGCCGACCGCCTGGGCGATCCCAGCCTCGTGGCCCCTATGACGTGCGGCCGGGCGGGCTCCTTCGTCTACCACACGCGGCGCTTTGTCGAGGGGACGACCCTGCGCGCTCTGCTCGCGCGCCACGGGGAGTTGCCGCTGCACCGCGCCGTTGAGATCCTGCGCAGCGTCCTGGCGGCCCTCGCCCACGCGCATGCGAACAAGGTGGCCCATGGCGACCTCAAGCCGGAGAACGTCCTGCTCGCCGAGCGGCAGGTGCTGGTGGTGGACACCGGCATTGTGGACGCCGCGGCGCAATCGCTCGTGGCCGGGCCGGCCGGGGCGGTGCAGGCAGCATTGTGCGCGCCCGCGTATCTCACTTCGGAGCGCCGCGGCGACGCCGACGCCCCCGGACCGGGACCGGGGGACGACCTGTTCGCCGTGGGGGTCCTGGCGCACGAGATGTTGACGGGTCAACCGCCGGCGCCCGAGTCGGAGGCGCTCGACGAGGTTCGCACCGTGCCGTCGTGGTTCGGGGAGTTGATTCGCCGCTGTCTTGCGACCGACCCGGCCGGCCGCTGGGGAGACGCGGCGGCCGCCCTCGCCACGCTGAGCGGTGGGAATTGGGGCGGCTAGATCCCTTCGGACAGACCGGCGACGCTTTGCGAGTCGCCGCTGAATGACTCCCGCACGGAATTGTCGGCGTTGAGGATCACGATGCGCGGCCGGTGTCCCCGCGCTTCCGCGGGCGTGAACTGCGCGTACGTGATGATGATGACGGGATCTCCCACCTGGACGAGGCGCGCCGCGGCACCGTTCACGCGGATCATTCCCGAACCGGCCTCTCCGACCATGGTATAGGTCTCGAACCGCTCTCCGTTGGCCACGTCCACGACCTGCACGCGCTCAAAGGGTTGAATCTCCGCCGCTTCGAGCAAGCGGGCGTCGATCGTGATGCTCCCCTCGTAGTGCAGCGACGCCTGGGTGACCACCCCGCGGTGGAGTTTCGACTTGCAAAGTGTCAGCAGCACGGATGCTCCCTGAAGATGCTTCGTAAGCTAGCGTACTCCCGGCCGGTCGTCACTCTTGGGAGCCAGCGATCGCTGCGTACTCCTGCACCCCGAGCTGCAACAGGGCCGCACCGACATTGTCTTCAAGATGATTCACGCTTGCAGTCCCCGGGATCGGAAGCATCACGGGGGAGCGCTGCAGCAGCCACGCCAGCGCCACTTGTGCCGGCGTCGCGCCGAGCTGTTGGGCGACCCGTGACAGCGGACTCCCGCGCCGGGCCAGGACGCCGGTCGCGAGCGGGTACCAGGGGAGGAACGCGATGCCTTCACGCCCGCAGTGGTCGAGCACATCCTCGTATTGCCGGTCGGCGACGTTGTAGCGGTTCTGCACCGAGACGATGGGGACCATGCGGCGCGCCCGTTCGATTTCCGCGACGCTCACCTCGGACAATCCGATGTGCCGGATCTTGCCTTCGCCCTGGAGCAGTCTGAGCGTGCCGATCTGATCCTCCATCGGCACCGCCGGGTCGATCCGGTGGAGTTGGAACAAATCGATACGGTCGAGCTTGAGGCGCCGCAGCGATCCTTCGCATGCGGAGCGCAAGTGCGCCGGGTGGCCGTTCGTCGTCCACTTGCCTGGGCCGGGGCGATCGAACCCCGCCTTCGTCGCGATCACCAGGTGGCGGGGGTAAGGGTGCAGCGCTTCGGCGATGAGACGCTCGCTCACTTCGGGCCCGTACGAGTCGGCCGTGTCGATCAGCGTGACGCCGAGCTCCAGGGCCTTGTGCAGTACGGCGATTGCAGCGGTGTGATCGGGCGGCTCGCCCCACACTCCTCGCCCCGTAATCTGCATCGCCCCGAACCCCAGGCGATGCACCGGCAGATCTCCCCCCAGCATGAACGTCCCGCTCCGGGCCGCTGGAGACAGCGCGTGAGCGGCGGCGGCCGCGCGATCGGAGTTAGGGCTCATGGCCATTCTATGATGGACGCGCTTGTTCGGCAGGTGACACTGACCCCAACGATACCGCTGAGCTGGAGGTTCCGGCGGCGGGCTCCCTAGACTGTTGGCGCCACGACCGGCAGCGCCGGAACCGCAGCGGGAGACTCCACCTCTCGCAACGCGACGTACCCGCGGTAGCCACACGCGCATGATTCCGTGGTCCGGCCTAAGCGATCGGTTCCGAAGCCAAGGCGCAGGCCGCACTGCGGACAGCGGGGTGGGCCGCCGGCCGTCATCATGCCGGCCCGGGCGAGGGCCCGGCTCACTTATGCCTGAAGGTGATGCGACCGCGCGTGAGGTCGTAGGGCGAGACCGCGAGCGTTACGCGGTCACCGGCGAGTACTCGAATTCGGAATCGACGCATCTTACCAGCCATGGTGGCGAGGACGTAGTGCCCGTTGCTGAGGAGCACGCGGAACGTTGCGTTGCGCAGCACCTCTTCGACGGTTCCGTTCATCTCGATCGCTTCTTCTTTGGCCATCGACTCCGCCCGGGGTGGTTGAAACACGCGACACGGGAGATCCGGCGCATACGAAAGGCGGGACGGGCGCATCGGCCAATCCCGCCTGGATGTTCGCTCCCGGCACGCGATGGAAGGCGTGCTCGACGCTGCACGAAGTGTAGTCGGGTGACACGACAAAGTCAATCGCTGCGGTGCTTTACCCACTCGCGCCCGTGTACCGTTTGAGGGCGCGTTGCCACAGCCATCGCGCCAGCGCGAACGCCGCGATCGCGACCGCGGCGGCCACCAGTCCGATGCCTGGTCCGAGACGCCCCGTGAGGGCGGACGCCGGGATCGTCGTCGTCCAGGCGATTGGGACCAGATAGACGAACACGAACCGGAGCACACCGGGATACGCCGACACCGGATAGCGCGCGCCCTCGTACAGCGCGTCGAACAGCACCGAGAGATTCTCCACCGCGACCAGCCAGAACGCGAGGCTCATCAGTACGACCCAAATCGCGTACACGACCACGGCGGCGGACGCGAATGCGACGCCGAACGCCGCCAGTTCGAGTGCGCTCGGCACGTGCCCCAGGCGGTGGAGCGCGTACGCAGCGAGGCCGAGTCCGAGCGCGACGTCCGTGAGCCGCCAGATGTCGAGACGGCGGAACGAGACGAACGCCTGCGCGTCCACCGGCCGCGACAGCACCAGGTCCAGTTGCCCGCTGCGCACCTCGCCGGCCAGCTGGCCGATGCCGGGCCGCAGCACTGCTTCGATCACTCCCGTGAGCGCGTTGAAGACGCCCAGCAGCACCACCACCTCCCAGTAGTCCCAGCCCCCGAGGCGTGTGGTATGGCGGAAGAACACCGCGAGCGTCAGCAGCGCGGTGCCGATCCCGAACACCGTGCCCAGCACGCTCGCGAAAAAGTTGGCGCGATACTGCAGCTCCTCGGCGACGTTGAGACGCCAGAGGGCCGCGAGGACGTGCAGCCACCGTGGCACTCTTCCCCCTTCCCTCTTCCCCCTTCCCGCCGTTGTTGTCGTCATCCTCCCACCGCTCCATAGCGTCGAATCCCGCGGCTCCAGGCGACGCGATACGCCGCGAACCAGATGGCGAGCCAGATGATCTGCCCGGCAAAGCCGCGCCGTAGCGCGTCCCCGTCAGGCACGGCGCCCGTGAGCAGGTCTATCGGGAACGCGAGCATGTAGCGGAACCAGAGCACGCCTGCGATCCCCGCCACCGCCGGGGGCAGCAACGCGAGCGGCGCGATGCGCCCCGCGAGAAACAGGGACACTCCCGCGTGCAACTCCATGATTGCGGTGGCGCGTGTCGTCCAGAATGCGAGCAGGCCGGTCGCAAAGCTGATGAAGAACCGCATCATGGCGGCGCCGACCACGGCGAGGACCGCGAGCGCCCAGCGCGTCGGTTGGATCGGCATCCGGGCCGCCGGCCACACGGCGGCAGCGAGCAGCCACACCGCGAGGATGACCACACCGGTCCGCGCTTTGTAGGCGATGTTGTCGGCTACGGCCTCGTGCACCGGATTGAGCGGCCGCGCCAGGCGAAAGTTGAGGTCGCCTTCGCGGATCCAGCGATCGAGGTACCAGGAATCCCACGCGATGGTCAGCTGGTTGACGAGCATCAGGGCGAAGAAGTAGCGCACGAAGTCCCCGCGGGCGTATCCGGCGACCGGTCCGGCGCCCGCGATCGCCCACCAGATGCCCAGGGCGATCGCGGGCTCCGTCACGCCCCACAACATCCAGAGCCCGATCGCTGCCCGGTACTGGAGGTCCACCAGCCATGCGTTGCGAATCAGCGCGGCGTAGGTCCGGATCCACCCACCGAAGCCGCTCACTCCGCCACCCCTTCGCCCACGCCCTCGGCGAAGGCCTGGCGGATCACGTCCTCGATCGGCGGATCTTCAATCGACAGGTCCACGACGGGAAGGGCGGCGAGCAACCGCGCGCTCGTCGCGGGGGCGGCTTCGCGCGGGACCTCGAGCACGGCGTTCGGGAACCGGAAGCTCTTCACGTCGCCGAACTCCGCGAGCGACTCGGCCGTCACCCCGGCGCCGACCACGAGCTCGAGCCGCTTGGTGCGGGCGATGCGCGCGACCAGCGCGTCCAGCGCGCCGTCATACAGCAGCCGCCCCCCGTTGATGATCAAGACGCGCGATGCGAGCGCGGTGACGTCCTGCATGTAGTGCGACGTGAGCAGCACGGTCGCGCCGTGGCGATCCCGGTATTGGGTGAGAAAGCGGCGGATCCCCTCCTGGGCGGTGACGTCGAGGCCCAGGGTCGGCTCGTCGAGAAACAGAATCGACGGCTGGTGCAACAGCGCCGCCGCGAGCTCGCATTTCATCCGCTCCCCGAGCGAGAGCTGGCGCACCGGCTTGTCGAGCAGATCGCGCAGGTCGAGCAGCGTGACGAGCTCGTCCAGGCGCTCGCGGTAGGCCGGGCCGGGGATCTCGTAGATCGCGCGGTTGAGCTGGAACGTTTCTTCGGGAGGAAGGTCCCACACCAGCTGCTGGCGGTTGCCGAGCACCAGCGCGATGCGGCGCTTGAAGTCCGCGCCCCCACTCCAGGGAGCGAAGCCGCCTACCTCCACCCGCCCGCTGGTGGGGTAGAGGAGCCCGGTGAGCATCTTGAGCGTGGTGGTCTTGCCGGCTCCGTTCGGTCCGAGGAACCCGACGATTTCCCCCGGGTCGATATGGAAGCTCACCTGACGCACAGCGCGCACGTCGCGGTAGCGCGGCCGCAACAGCGCCCCCAGGGCGCCGCGCAGCCCGGGAATGCGCACTTTCACGCGGAAGGTTTTGCTCAGCTGCTCGGCGGCGATGGCGGGGGCCATAGGCAGGAAATTTACACGGGGCGGGGCGCTCCCTCCGGCCGCCTCACTCGATCGTGACTCGCTGGCGCGGGCCGGTCTCGCGGACCCGCACGGTCACCACCCGGCCTCGAGCGTCGTAGGTGTACCCTTGCGTCCCCGCCGCTCCGGCGGGCCGCAGGTCTCGCCCGTCCACCCGGACCCGGTGTGGCGCCCGCTCCACGGCGTGGAGCCGAATGACGAGCAACGGCGACTCGGAGCTCGCAGGGTATCCTGCGTGCGTCACCGCGCGCTCCACCCACGTCGCGCCGTTTTTTTCGCCGCAGGTGAAGCGCGTTTCCCGGAACCCGCCGCGTTCGTAGGCAAACGTCTCCCCATCATCCTCGTAGAGTCGCAGCTCGCAGGGCGCGGCGCCGGGAAATACATCCAGAGTGGGCGCCTCCGGCGCGCGCTCGCCGATGTACTGCACCGGCTCCTGGCCTGGCAGCATCGCCGACTCCCGCAGGAACATGGGGACCTGCTCGAGCGGCGCGGGAACCACGATCGCGCCGGGGCCCGCGTACACCCGCTCGCTGTGCATGTCGAGCCAGCGTCCCGCCGGCAGGTAGACCTGCTGGAGCCGCTGCCCGTCGCGCGTCACGGGTGCGACCAGCAGGTCGGCGCCGACGAGAAACTCGTGCTGGTAGCGGCGATCGTACGCGCTCGAGTCGCTCGGATAGTGCCAGAAGAGCGGCCGCAGGATGGGGGCGCCGCTCGTATGTGCTTCGCGGAACAAGGTGTACAGGTACGGCAGCAGCCGGTAGCGCAGTTCGATCGCCTCCCGGCTGATCGCTTCGACGTCCTCGCCGAACGACCATGGTTCCTTCCGGGGCGACTCCGCCGTGGCATGCGTCCGGAACAGCGGTGAAAACACGCCGACCTCGAGCCAGCGCGCGAACAACTCGGGCGACGGCGCACCCACGAAGCCGCCGACGTCGGTCCCGACGAACGGCACGCCCGAGAGGCCGAGCCCCAGCATCATGAGGATACCGAGCTCGAGATGGTCCCATGACGCCACGTTGTCGCCGGTCCAGACGGCGCCGAACGTTTGCGTCCCGGAGAATCCTGCGCGGGTGAGCACGAAGGGACGGCGCGCCGGTTGCCGTGCGCGCAACGATTCGTAGGTCGCCTGCGCCATTCGAAGCGCATAGAGGTTGTGCACCTTCTTGAAGGTCGAGCGGCGGCCACCATCGTCCACCTCGACTTCCACGGGGAACGCTTTGCCCCACACCGCCGGCTCGTTCATGTCGTTCCAGAAGCCGGCTACGCCGAGATCGGCGAAGCTGTCGAGCCGCTTGCCCCACCACGCCCGCGTGGCGGCGCGGGTGAAGTCGGGGAAGTACGCGGGCCCTGGCCACACCGACCCGATGAAGGGCGCGCCGTCGGGATAGCGGACGAAATGCCTCCCCGCGAGCCCCTCTCGGGCCACGGCATACGCGGTGTCGGCCTTCACGCCCGGATCGACGATCGTCACGATCTTGAAGCCCAGCGAATCGAGCTGGCGCAGCATCCCCGCGGGATCCGGGAAGCGCTGCGGATCCCACGTGAACACCCGGTACCCGTCCATGTAATCGATGTCCAGGTAGATCACGTCGGCCGGGATGCGTTTCTCGCGGAACGTGCGGGCGAGCCGCAGCACTTCCGCCGCCGGGTAGTAACTCCAGCGCGATTGCTGGTAGCCCAGGGCCCAGCGCGGCGGCAGGGGTGCACGCCCGGTCAGGGCCGTGTACTCTCGGACGACGTCCGCTATGGTCACGCCGGAGAAGAAGAAGTAGTCGAGCGGGCCGCCCTCGGCGGAGAAGGAGAAGTACCGCTGGTTGCCGGCGCCCAGGTTGAACGTTGTGCGGTAGCTGTTGTTGAGGTACATGCCCCACGCCGCCCCGTCGCGCAGGCCGACGAGAAACGGAATGCTCTCGTACAGCGGATCGGTTTCAGGCCCATAGGCGTAGGTGTCCGAGTTCCACATCACCCACTCTCGGCCCGTCTTCTCGAGGTCACCGGTTTTCTCGCCCAGGCCGTAGAACCGCTCGCCGGCGACGAGAGTCTTCCATGCGCGTACCTCGTTACCGTCCCACCCGATTCCCATCCCCGAGTCGTCGCGCGCGAGGGCGACGCCGCGGGCGTCGAGGAAGTCAACGCGGCACGGGGTCTTGTGGATCACCACGGTCAGCCGGTCGGAGCGCAGCACGAGCCGCTGCGTTTCGTCGACGAACGTCAAAGAGGCGCCCGGCCAGTCCCGGGGCGCGACCGGATAGTCGAGCAGGTCTTCGGTTTCGTTGGGTCGATCGAGCGTGACGCGGACGACGCCCGCGTCGATAAAGCGGACCTCGAGCGTGGCACCGGGGTCGCACCTGGCCGCGATGCCGGCAGGCGTGCGCTGGTACGACCGCAGGTCGCCGAGGAAGGTGTATTGGGCGAAAACCGCCAGTAGGACCGGGATTGTCACGCCTGTGGGTGAGCGCATGCCGTGTGCCGCTGAAACCCGTGCGGGCGCTCGCGTTTTGACGTCGCGACAGCGTGGCGCCCGTGCCACGGTGCGATTCGTGAGGGAATCCAGGGGCTGGGGGTCGGGCGGTTGACAATTGGGGACCCGAGTGCGATGCTTCCCGCGAGCGAAAGGGCCGCGGCATAGTGCCGTGCGCTGAACACCAGAGACCGATGTGAGGACCTGGGGCTGTCGCCTGAGGTCCTCTATTTGTTTCTGAGATCAGCACTCTCCTCGGAAAAGGGGTCGCGTGGAAGTCACGCTCAGCGAGAACGACCGACTAGACTTTGTCTTGAAGAAGTTCCGCAGACAGATCACCAAAGCTGGCCTCTTCCAGGATCTCAAGAAGAAGCGGTTTTACGAGAGCCCGTCCGTTCGACGGCGGCGGAAGGACAAGGCCGCGGCTCGCCGAAAGGTGAAGCGCGCGCGTCGTCGGGAACAGTTTTAGTCAGGAGTATTACACAGATGGCACGCATTACCGGTACCGTGAAGTGGTTCAACGACGCCAAGGGGTTCGGTTTCATTACGCCCGAAAACGGCGGCAAGGATTGCTTCGTGCACCACACCGCGATCCAGGCGGAAGGTTTTAAATCGCTGGCCGAGGGTCAGCGCGTGGAGTTCGAAGTAGTCGACGGTCAGAAGGGCCCGGCGGCGCAGAACGTCGTGAAGCTGTAATCACGCACGGCACCACCAGGACGATACGGCGCCCCGCACGTGAGGGCGCCGTGTTCGTTATCGGACCTGTCCTCTAGCCCACCCAGGTGATGACCATGGAAGTCAAGCCGAACCGGGTTCTGCCTTTCGTTGCCTCCGTCGCCCTGCTGGCGGCGCCGCTCGCGGGCCAGGCGCGCCCCCGCGTCGAGCAGCCCGCTCCATCCCTGCGGCAGCTCGGGAACTCGATCGAGGCGTTGGCGCGGCGTGTCTCACCGTCCGTCGTACAGATCCTCGTCACGGCGCTCGGGTCGAGTGGCCAGTCCCAGGGGGCAGGCGTCCTCGAGCGGCAGCGCATCATCGGGTCGGGGGTGATCGTGGATCCCACCGGATTCATCGTCACCAACGCCCACGTGGTGAACGGCGCCGAGCGCGTACGCGTGGCGCTCACGATCGGTCCCACGGCGAGCGGTGCAGCAGAACGGCCTCTGGTGGGCCCGACCCTCAACGCTCGCATCGTGGGCGTCGACGTCGAGACTGACATCGCAGTACTCAAGATCGACACTACCGGCCTCCCGGCGATGCCCTTCGGGGACTCGGACCGGCTGCGCAAAGGCGAGCTTGTGTTCGCCTTCGGCAGCCCGGCGGGGCTCGCCAACACCGTCACGATGGGCGTGGTCAGCTCCGTGGCGCGCGAGATCGATCCGCAGCGGCCGGTGGTGTACATCCAGACCGACGCGCCCATCAACCCCGGCAACTCGGGCGGCCCGCTGGTGGACGCCGACGGTGCGCTGGTCGGTATCAATAACTTCATCCTCAGCAAGAGCGGCGGCAGCGAGGGGCTCGGGTTCGCGATCCCGAGCGGCATCGTGAAGTTCGTCTATCAGCAGCTCCGCGCGCGCGGGCAGGTGCATCGCGGGATCATCGGGATCCGCGCGACGGAGATCACGCCCGAGCTGGCCGAAGGACTTGGCCTGGCGCGCAACTGGGGCCTGCTGCTGGAGGATGTCGCCCCGGGCGGGCCGGCCGAGGCGTCAGGTCTCGCGATCGGGGACGTGGTCGTGGCGATGAACGGCCAGCCGGTGGGGAGCCTCGCGGAGTTCGTTTCCACGCTCACGCTGCGCAACGTCGGGAAAACCGTGCGCCTCGACGTGCTGCGCGGCACGCAACCCCTCACGCTCCAGATCCCCGTCGTCGAGCGGCCGGACAGGTTCGACCGCCTGATGTCGGAGATCGATCCCGAGCGGAATCTGGTGCGCCGCATCGGGATCATTGGGGTCGCGCTTGATTCCGCGACGACGAACGCGGTTCCCGGGCTC
>Ga0193727_1000153_pt1 | contig 23751 bp, 20 predicted proteins | sample H2c2metaG_FD_143051 | JGI IMG/M metagenome (GOLD analysis project Ga0193727, IMG submission 143051) | Soil microbial communities from a riparian zone of the East river system, Colorado, United States - H2c2 | ecosystem: Environmental > Terrestrial > Soil > Riparian zone | place: USA: East River...
TCAAAAACTCCCACCCCGACAGCGGTCGAGGCTGCGCTGCCACCAGGGACAATCCAGCAAACGCTTGCAATCATTATGGGTGGCGGCGCCGGCACGCGTTTGTTCCCATTAACGAAGGATCGTGCCAAACCCGCTGTGCCACTCGGGGGAAAATATCGCATTGTCGATATTCCCATCAGCAATTGCCTGAATTCCGGGCTGCGCTCGATTTATGTGCTCACCCAGTTCAACAGCATGTCGTTACATCGGCATATCCAGGCGAGTTACAAATTCGACAATTTCTCGCGCAGCTTTGTGGATATTCTTGCTGCTCAACAAACGCCCGCTAGTTCGCAATGGTATCAGGGAACCGCCGACGCGGTCCGGCAAAACATGCGCTATTTCCTGGAGCGCCCATTTGATTATTACCTGATTCTGAGCGGCGACCAGCTTTACCGGATGGATTTTCGCGCGCTGCTGCATCAGCACATCCGTGCGGGCGCGGATATCACGCTGGCCACCAAACCGGTCCATCGACATCAGGTTTCCGAGTTCGGCATCATGCAAAGCGGAGTCGATCGGCGAATTGGGCGTTTCGTAGAGAAGCCGACTGACGAAGCTGTGCTGCGCGAGATGAAGATGGACCGGGAGCTGCTCGGCGCCATCGACTTGAATGAAGACGAGGAATTATTTCAGGCGTCGATGGGAATCTACGTCTTCAATCGGAAGGTGCTGATCGAATGTTTGGAGAATGACCTGGCCGATTTCGGCAATCATATCATTCCACAGTCGATCAAAGACCGACGCGTAAGCGCATTTATTTTTAAGGGTTACTGGGAAGATATTGGAACAATCCGGGCTTTTTATGAGGCGAATCTTGATCTCACCGACATCGTTCCCGAGTATAGCTTTTTCGAGCCGGAGTCGCCGATCTACACGCATCCGCGGTTCTTGCCGGGGAGCAAAATAAACGGGGCCACCCTTCGGCAAGCGATCATTTCAGATGGATGCATCATTTCCGATGCGCACCTGGAACGCTGCGTTGTTGGGATACGCAGCATTATTCAGAGCGGCGCGACGATCCGTAACAGCATAATAATGGGTGCGGATTACTTTGAGCACGATCGACGCGGCGATTCAGGGCAACCGCCGATCGGCATCGGGCGCAACTGCGTGATCGACCGTGCAATCATCGACAAGAACGCACGTATTGCCGACGGGGTCGTAATTACCCCGGAAGGTAAGCCGCCTAATTTTGACGGAGACAATTACTTTATTCGCGACGGCGTCGTGGTGGTGCCAAAGAACGCTGTGATTCCAGCGAGTTTTTGGATCTAGTTAGCGGGCTTTGAACAACGAACCCTAAACTGATCCGGATAGGCTGCTGCGCGCAACAGGCCGGCGCTACGCTACGTAACTATCGCCTCTCGGTGAACTCCGAGAGCTGACCGGCCGTCTCCCATTTCTCCTGCTTATTCCAGGGAATGGTCGAATCACCATGGTCGTCGGGATCATTAACCAGACGAGGCGTTTCCTGGGTGCTCGCACACGAGGTGATGGCTATCGCCAGAGCACATAACAGTGCGGAGGTGACGTTTTTCCGAAGTTTATGAACCTGTGCCAGCATAAATGACGGTATCTCCCGGTTGCACTTGGACGCCGCGTGCCAAGCTGCCGGACATGATATCGCCGATAGCGGTCGCGGGTTCAACTGAAGAAATACGAATTTTACCGATCAGGGTGCCCTCCCGCAAAACAAGCATTTCTGAATTCGGTTCGACCCCTTGGCGAGCACCAAGATTTAATACAACAAAATTGTATGCCTGATTGACTGCAAGGACGGTCCCGCGCACACCTGTTCTCCGGACACCAGTTTCCCGGCGCTTTCGCTCTTCCTGGGGCGGGGCGGAGCGCTCTTGAGCGCTCTGAAGTTTTTCGGACAAGAAGGCTTTTTCCTTTTCCGCGCTGTCGAGTTGACGACGAGCGTCATCGAGTTGCGCCTGTAGTTCCGTGGTAGAGGCGGCGGCAGCAGGAGTTTCCGACGGTTTGGCTACCTTTTCCGCTTCTTCCACCCGCTTTTGCAACGAAGCGATCTCGCTCTGATTGGCATCCAAACGTGTTTGCAGATCGGCTTTTTCCTTGTGCAATTGCGCGAGTTCCGCTTCAGCCTTTGCCGCTTTGTTTTCTGCTTCCGCGGCTTTGTTTTCTGCTTCCGCGGCCTTGTCTTCTTCTCCCGTTGCAGTGGTTTCCTTTGTCTTCAGATCTCGCTGCTGAGTTACACTTCGACTCTCAACCGCACGCCGTAACGCCTCGGCATTCGCTACACTTGCGCGGAGCGCTTTCACTTTGTGGCTGTTGAGAGCTCCGAAAATCGCGGCCAGCATCAGAAACAGAATTGAAAGGCCAATCACGTTTTTTTGAGTGACCGGCGAAGTCGCAGAACTCGGGGGAACCATCGAAGGTCTTCTTTTAACAGCACAGGACGTTCAAATGCAAATTCCAATTTCGGTTTCATCGGGCGATCCGAGCAGATTGAATCTCGAATTCAGATTGCGTTTCCCGGTGTTTCAACCGATAGACGCTCCATGGGTCAACAACACCGGACAAGAGCTAAACGGAGGCGACGAAGAGCTTATCTGCAGCGCAAGAAAACGTCACTTCGTTCGGCACGCCGGGAACCGGCCAAGCCGCGGGCAAAGAAAGAACCGGTCACGCCGGAATAATGCCGTAGCCGCGCACATACAAAATTCAAGGCCGAGGGACAATGCCGGTGCATTTTTACCAATGCCGCAGCGCACACGTTATTTAATCGTCGATGGGCACAGCATCATCTTTGCCTGGCCTGAATTGCGCAAGCTCCACCAACGCCGTTCCTCGCTCGCGCGCGAAGCGTTAATAAAGCAGCTTCGGCATTATCAGGACTGGACTGGCGTGCCCGTGGTCATCGTTTTTGATGGTAAAGGCAGAAAAGTCAACACGAGTTCAGACCCGGGCGAAGTGCAGGTCGTCTATTCGCGACACGGACAAACTGCCGACGCGATTATTGAGCGGCTCGCAAGCAAATATGCAGAACGCTTCGATCTCACGGTAGCTACCTCCGATTTAGGGGAAGCAGAAACTGTGCACGCCTGCGGCGCGGAATGGATGTCTCCCAACAGCCTGCGCGAACTCTTGGAGCAGACGCGCCTGTAGACGATTGGCGTCTGTTTACAGCCCGAGTTTCTTTTCGATCTCTTTAACGCGGGCGAAAAGTTTCCCCAGCCGGTGGATCCAGGCAATCTGTTGTTTGACTTCGGCAATTGGAGCCGCGGGATAGCCGAACCAAACGCCTCCCGGAACACTTTTGGAGACCCCGCTTTGGGCCGCAATCACACTGCCATCGGCGATTTCGACGTGGCCTACAATGCCAACTTGCCCCGCCATAGTCACACGCTCACCCACACGGGTGCTGCCGGAGATGCCGGTCTGGGATACGATGATGGAATTTTTCCCAATGACAACGTTGTGCGCGATCTGCACGAGATTGTCGATCTTCACACCTTGCTGAATCCACGTCCGGCCAAACCGGGCGCGATCAATCGTCGTGTTTGCACCGATCTCGACATCATCGTCGATCTGCACGATCCCGACCTGCTGAATTTTTTCCTGTCGGCCATCTATTACTTCAAATCCAAAACCATCAGCGCCAATCACTGCGCCACTATGAATGATCACACGCGAGCCAATGCGGGTCCGCTCGCGAATTGTTACTCGCGGATAAATAAGGCATGCCGCTCCAATTCCCACTTCATGACCGATGTACGTCCCGGCGCCGATGGTTGTATCATCACCGATCCTGGCCCCGGCTTCGATGACCGCATACGGTTGGATCGACACACACTCTCCAATCTGGGCACTTGGATCAACAATCGCGCTTGGATGAATCCCAGGTGCAAATGTGATCGGTTTCGGCGCGAGTTTAAGCACGACTTGCTCGAAGGCCTTGGCTGGATTCGAGACGCGAATCTGAGCAGCGGAGATGGGCTCGGCAAAATCAGGTGGAACGAAAATGGCAGAGGCGCGCGTTTTGCGCAGGAGTCCAACGTATTTTCGATTCGCAAAAAAACTGATCTCCCCCGGAGTCGCTTCTGCGAGCGACGCAGCGCCCGTGATCTTTAGCGCCGGATCACCGGCCAACTCGCCGCCCGACATCGTCGCTAGTTCTTGAAGAGTGAAAGGCACGGAGAAGTTAAAGCGTTGAAGCGCGGTAAAAGGTAAGCGCTAGCTGGCATCTTGGCTCCGCCGCGGCGGACGTTTTTCGATGAATGCCTGCACGCCCTCGAGCGCGGCCTCATCCATCATGTTGCAGGCCATGGTTTCTCCGGCCGCTTCGTACGCGGCCGTGATACCCAGTTCAGCCTGGCGATAAAAAAGTTCTTTCCCCATCGCCACGGCAACGCGCGGTTTGGCGATAATGCTGGCAACGAGCTTCTCGACCTCGGCGTCGAGCTGCTCCGGCGCTGCGACACGGTTGATCAGACCGCGTTCCTCGGCGTCCTCAGCGCTGATAAAGTCGCCGGTGACGAGCATCTCGAACGCCTCCTTGCGCAAAACGTTACGCGAAAGCGCCACGCCTGGCGCCGAGCAGAAGAGACCAAGATTCACGCCGCTGACGGCGAATTTCGCCGTACTTGACGCCACAGCGAGATCGCACATGGCCACAAGCTGACAACCCGCAGCCGTCGCCACGCCGTGGACGCGAGCGACCACGGGCACTGGCAGACGCTGCACGGCCAGCATCACGTTTGAGCATCGCGCGAAGAGCCGCCGGTAGTAGTTGAGCGATGGCGTCGCTCGCATTTCCTTCAAGTCGTGCCCGGCGCAAAACGCTTTGCCTTCGGCGGCCAGAACGACTACGCGCACCGATTCATCGCCGGCAATCGAATCGAACTCGCGCTGTAAGGCCGCGAGTATCGCCTCCGACAACGCGTTGAAGGCCTGCGGACGGTTCAATGTCAGCGTGACCACGCCGCGCGCATCCTGGCTGCGCAGGACGACCGGCTCGTCGGCCCCGAGAGTTTTCGGGGCTGATGCCGGCTCGATTGATACTGAAGAAGCTCTCACAGGCTGGGACGCTTAAACGCTACTGCTGAAATTCCAAATCCGAAATTCGAAAAATTTAGTTTCCGTTTGTTGCAGGCGGCAACATCATCTGGCAACTCTCCCAGACATGACAGAATGCGAAGCCTTGAATGAAGATCGTCGCAATCGCTAATCAGAAAGGTGGTGTCGGTAAGACGACCACCGCCGTCAATCTCGGCTCTGGTTTAGCTGAGCTAGGCCAACGGATTTTACTTATCGATCTCGATCCACAAGCAAACGCGACCAGCTCGTTCGGCCTCCAAGCAATGGAGCAAACCAGTCTCTATGAGCCACTGCTCGGCGGCGCGTCGATTACCGAAAGAATCTTCCCCACGCGGAGTGACGCCCTTTTCATCGTGCCCGCCGACATTGATCTTGCCGGCGTCGAAGTCGAGATCGCCCGAATGCCGGATCACCTCACGCGTTTGGCGAAGACGCTCAAACCGTTACATACCGATGAAACATTTGATTTCGTTCTAATGGATTGCCCGCCTTCGCTTGGAATCCTGATGAGCAATGCGCTGGCTGCGGCGGATGAACTCCTGACTCCGATACAATGCGAGTATTTCGCTCTCGAAGGTCTGGTGAAAATTGTCCGGCTGGTTGAGCAGGTGCGGGATTCGGGCGCCAACGTGCGACTCGAGCTCGGCGGCATTGTCATGACCATGTTCGACGGTCGGACAAATCTCAGTGAGCAAGTCGTGGCGGAAGTGCGCGAGCATTTTGGCGAGCGTGTTTATGAAACTGTCATCCCGCGCAGCGTTCGTTTGAGCGAAGCACCGAGCTTCGGCAAATCGATCCTGGAATACGCGCCCAATGGGGCGGCCGCCAGCGCGTATCGCGCCCTCGCGCGCGAGTTCATCCAGCGCCATCTTCCGCCAGCCACTGCTCCCGAGTAATCGCAAAAACAAGCGTAAAAGCAGCGCACGCGTCCTTGTTTGGGGCCACCATTTCGCAAGCCGCAGGGTAACGCCAGAAGGTTGCCCGCGAATGACGCGGATCTAGGCAGATGATTTTCGCGCCTATTCGCGTGATTCGCGGGCGCTGTCTGCGGAGTTAATAAAGACGAAAGTTGAGCGAGTCTCGATTCATAATCGACATGCGAACAAAGACCGATGAATACGCGCGTCCTGCAACACCGCCGGACACATCAAGCTTAGCCGAAGTGCTCGCCGCGGCGAGCAAATGCACGGCATGTCACCTTTATAAACACGCCACCCAAACTGTGTTTGGCGAAGGACCAAAGGGCGCACCGATGATGCTGGTTGGGGAACAACCCGGCGACTACGAAGATGTGGCCGGCAAACCGTTCGTCGGACCGGCAGGGAAGATCATGGATCGCGCGCTTGAAGAAGCCGGAATCGATCGAAGCCAGGTTTACGTTACGAATGCAGTAAAGCATTTTAAGTGGGAACCGCACGGGAAACGCCGGATTCATCAGAAACCGAACTCGCGCGAGATTGCAGCCTGCCGCCCATGGCTCGAGGCCGAGCTACGCTTGGTGAAACCGAAATTACTGGTCTGCCTCGGAGCGACCGCTGCTCAAGCGATCTTCGGGCCGTCGTTCCGCGTTACGCGCGAGCGCGGCAAAGTATTGTCGTCCAAGTTTGCGCCACGCGTCCTTGCCACGGTTCACCCATCTTCTCTACTTCGACAGCCCGACGAGGAATCGCGCGAACGCGAGTACAGGCGGTTCGTTGTCGATCTTCGCGCCGCGGTGAACGCCGCCGGCGAAGCATAAAATCAAGGAGGAGCGCTTCCCTCGAGCGCCCATTCTTACCCTTTCCCTCCTCGTTGTCCGCCGAGTTTAAGGCGTGGGTGAAGCAGCTGGAGAACCTTCCGCTGCCGCGGCGCCCTTCTTCCCCTTCCCTGCCTTCTTTTCACCTTCGGTTTTCGCTCCGATCTTTACCGTTTTTGCTTCCAGGGTGCCGTCAGCATTTTTCAAATACGTGCCTCTGGCGCGTTCATTTTCGACGACGTCAGTCATGGTCGCAGCGGCGCCAGCCTTGGTTATGGTGGTATTCTCTGTGACTTTCAAGACGTGCGACCCCTGTTTGCTGCCGACCGTAAACGTTTTCGCGCTTTGATCGACCGCCGAAATCTTCCCACGGAATGGAAGTGGGAGTGTGGCAGTTTTGGCGGCTGGTGATGCCGTTCCCTGTGGCAAAGCAGCGGGTGAAGCTGTTGTCGCGGGCGTGAGCTGCGCATTAAGCGGCATGCAAAGAGCAAGACTTGCGGCGCAGACACCGCCTGCGAGATAGAATTTGGTTTTCATATTCTTTCTGGTTTGTTGTTGGTTGAATTGAGGATCGCCAATCGATCTCCGCAATTCGACGAGATCAGATGCAATTCTCTTCAATCGTCTACGATTTGATCTCACAAATGCAAGCCCGCTTTTGCAGCTGCGCTCTTAAACCGGTCTTGCGCGCGCGGTATTCTTTCGGTTGCTGACAAATCGGCTTGTCGTGATATTTTCGCTCCGCTGCCGGGGGTATAGCTCAGTTGGTAGAGCGTCTCGTTCGCAATGAGTCGAGGCGAAATTCTCTCACGTTATCCCAAGCAGTCGTAAGTCTTCTACGCCACGCGAAACTGATGAGACGGGCCTATCTTACGTTGTCCCAAATGCGCTTAAAAAAACGCTTGAGTGGATAAATGGAGTGTAACAAGCGTGGCCAGCCCGTCCTCGCGCGCGTGTGTGTGTGTTGCGCTTGCACGAGGTCGAGGAAAACGCATTTTCTCACCGCGAACATGAATTGCACTTTAGTTAAACAACTTCCCAACCATTGCGTTCCAGCGTGCTTGGAATCGGTTGCAAAGGACAGCGGAATCAATTCGATCACTCAAGACAACATTGTCCGACAATTTCCAAGCGTCTTTCCGAATGGCGTGCTCAACGACTTAGACAAATCCCCAAACCTTGAAAGCGTAGTTCGCGACTTAGGATTGGCCGATGGGATTTGTCGGATACGATTTAAAGACATCGAAAATCTCGCAGACTTGCATCGTGGAAACGAAATATTGTTGATGTGGGAGAAGGTCGCAAAACATTGCGTTAGGGTTTGCGGTTGCGACCTCAGTTTTCAATCGGTTGCAGTGATGGACCCTCAGGAAGGCGACTTGCAAAATTACGACGTTGCTCGGCTAAATAGCTTGGCTCCCACTTTAGTTTTTTTCAAAAGAAGCCACGGATGACCCGCTCACAGCACGTTTACGAAGTCCGCCCGCGCAACGATAAACGCGGCGTCTATCTGATTTCCGATGCGCTGCCATTCGGTCGGCTGTGGTACGGTGAGCCGAACGCGGTTCGCAAGGCAATCGGCTACGCCGAGTTTCGCAGTCGCTCACATCGTGCTGTGATTCGTGTTTGCGTCTTTGCGGCTCCTAAACGCATTGGACTAAAGTCCTATAGGCGGCTGTTCGGCATTGCTGGTAAAATCATTCTTGATTACGTCATCCGACGTTTCGACGCACCTTCGGCCTTACTGAAAAGCGGACTGGATCTTCGCTGAGACACCGCTTAGCGCGATCTCCAGATTCAACTGGAGCCCCGAGTCACCTGAAGCGAAGTGCTGTTTAAAGCGCCTCGTGAGGATGATTCCTCGTTCTGCGCGGATTTGGAGCAGTCAACCTCTAAAGGAAAGGCGAAACAATGGAAACGCTGGCGAGACAAATTGAACACGGGATGCATGGCGTGTGGAAGCACTGCGCGATTTACGGTAAGGACCTGGAACGCCTTTGGCCACTGAATGAGAAAGATCGGGAGGCAAAGATCGCGCAATTTGCAACGCAATATGGATTCCGTCTGAGGTTCTATAGCGAAGGAATGTGCGCCATTTTCGACAAATCGCCCTCGCCAAATGGGCAAATGATGGATGCCCCAGTAACTCCAAAAGCGTAATTCGCGTTTACGAACGCTTGGAACCGTTCGGGATTTTCATGCTTGACCGTTCGCTTGCGTCGGGATTAAGAAATCGAAACGGCCGTCCTCGAGCGAAACCTCTACAATCGTGCTTCGCGAATCGAACCGCTACGATATTATTTTTTTGGAATCGCTCGCAAAATCAAATTGCCAAGCCAATCGGGATTGGCGACGCCCTCACGATACGCATTCAATGATTCCACCGAAGAATTGACGCGCAGATTGCTGTAAGACTGGTCCTGATTTTGCCACCGCTCGTGCCAGTAAACAGCGGCTTTAATGCGTGGATAACGCGTCCGAAACAGCTTGAGCCCCTCTTTAATCCAGCCAGTTTTGCCAAGCCCGCCGCCTTGCGTCGAATGTGGAAATTCGCCGGTCGCCCATTCCGCGATCATGATCGGCTTCTTCGGATCAAGTCTGCACATCTCCTCATACGGCCAATCTACCAGCGAAGGAATGTTTGGATTTGGCTCGTCCCTAAATTGTTGGCCGTAAACGCTGAGCCCGAGCCAATCGACGTAATCGGAACCGGGATAGTAAGCAGGCGCGCAGTTCCAAGTCTCATAAGGATAGGGATAATTGTTTGTGTGAAACATCCACTTAATATTTGTCGCACCACGCGTGCGAACGCGATCGACTACATGGCGATAGGCCGTGCGGAATGTTTCTGGACCTTTCCAATTGTTGTGCTCGCGGTCCCATTCATCCCTCCCGTAATAAGTCCCTGACCAGGGGAACCAGGCCCCGTTCATTTCGACGCCGAATACGACGATTAACGGATGGCCAAAATCTCGGGCCGCGTCGGCCCACCTGTCAATGTAACCATCCCACGTCCCGGCAATGATTTCGTTTAAGTTAAACTTGTCCGGCCCGCGATCTTCTTCATAGGGTTTGTCCCAGGGCGACCAGAAGACGAGCGGCAACGAACCGTGTCGCCATATGACATTTAAATTGTCTGTCGGGAAACCTTGCTCGCCCCAATAGCTCGAGGAAGCGATGAGGGCCTGATGTTTGCCCACCATCGTCTCGAAATCCTCGATTATTTCCAGCGTCACGTCGTCTTCCTCGTCGCCGAAATCCATGAATGCCCCCGTGTAAGCGCCGTGTTCAGGAATCACAACCTCAACCGGACCATTCGGGTCGATGTGCTGGACTGCCATATGCTTGTGGCATCCAGGTAGCGCCAAAATCGACGCAATCACTACAACAACCACTTCAAAAACTGCATCCGCGCGCATTGGGCTCGCAAGTTCTGCGCAAACGCCGTACCTGTCCAGCGCGCGCTGACTTGCTTTATTCGCCCGCTGTTATCTTCTGCTTTAGCTCGAATTTGTAGGCATGCATCAAATCGAAACCAAGCTGACTTTCATTTGCCTCGCCTGCTTTGCGGCAGGGACAGCACTTTCAGAAGCAGGGACGTTTTCGAATCTGCAGAGGCTATTTGCCGTTGTGGCCATCGTCGCGGCGGATCAGCCGGTGAATAAATGCGTGCCGAGACAAGCGCTCAGCGGAGGCATTGACGGCCACGAAAGAGGTGAATGCATCCAGATGTTTACCGACAGAAATATCGCCGAAATGCGATCGGCTGGACTTGGGCCGCTCACATATCGACTGCGCACCGAATTGGCGGGTGAAGTTTGGCATTGGAATCCGCGCGGCACGTGGAGCGATGCGATTCACCAGTGCGGATATTGGACCTCGGACGATTCAATTGCCGAACCGATTAACCTTTCCTACGGCTATCGCTTGCCACGTCGCGGAAATACGATCGATCAAGCGAACGATGATGGTTACTCCCGAATCGCGGATGGCGACCAAGATTCTTTTTGGAAAAGTAATCCATATCTCGATTCTCACTTCACCGGCGATTCTGACAACGCCCATCCGCAGTGGGTAGTGATCGATTTAGGCGCGGCCAAATCAGTAAACTCCATCCGTATTCGTTGGGGAACGCCATCTGCCCAACGATATCGCATCGAATACTGGACTGGCGACGATCCGATGCACTTGCACACCGACGAGAAAGATGACTGGCGCCTTTTTCCCAAAGGTGAAGTGAATGATGGATTAGGTGGGGAGGAAAACATCCGACTCTGTGACAAAGCTTTGTCTGTTCGATTCATGCGCGTCCTGCTGAATCGGAGTGTGGGAACGAGCGCACAACCCCCAAATGATATTCGCGACGGCGTCGGATTTGCCATTCGCGAAATCAGCATCGGCCGGATCGACAGCAAAGGTCGCCTTCATGATTACGTCCAGCACGCGGCGGATCGACACAAGCAAACCATCGTCTACGTGTCGTCGACTGATCCCTGGCACCGAGCCGAGGACATCGACTACAACATTGAACAGCCAGGTGTGGATTTCATTCTGAGGAGCGAACTTACCAATCACCTGCCAGTCCTCCTACCGGTCGGCGTTTTGTATGACACGCCGGAGAACGCGGTGGCGGAGATTGAATATTTGTTGGGACGAGGGTATGCGTTGGAAGGAATCGAAGTAGGCGAAGAGCCTGACGGCCAGTGGGTTTCTCCGGAGGATTATGCAGCGCTTTACACTGGAATTGCTCGCGGACTCTCAGCGCTGTCTTCGAAGCTGAAACTCGGAGGGCCCAGTCTCCAGAGTTTCGAGACGCAACTGCTCACATGGCCCGACGCATCGGGCAACCGTTCTTGGATGAATCGGTTCCTGAATTACGTTCATGCAGCAGGATGCCGCTTCGACTTTTTCTCATTTGAGTTCTATCCCTTCGACGACATCTGTTCGGATGCGGCGCCGCAGTTGTTGGAAATCCCGAAACGTCTGGGCGCTATGATGGCTAGCTTGCGAACGGACGGAGTTCCCACTGATATCCCATGGCTCATGACCGAATATGGCTATTCTGTCTTTACTGGACGCCATGAAGTGGATATCGAAGGCGCGCTGTTCAATGCAGATACGGTTGGGACTTTCCTGACATTGGGCGGTTCCAAGGCTTACCAATACGGTTACGAGCCAAACTACCTTGCAGATGAACTCAAATGTTCCTGGGGCAATCTCATGATGCTTCAGTTAAACCCCAACAGTGAGCAACTGGATCGCCTGTCCGGTTACTACGGGGCCCAGCTGATCACGAAAGAATGGATGCAGCCCACGAATGAAGTTCACGATGTATTTTCGGTAAGCATCAAGCAGCGCGCCTCAAGATCGCAGCCCACTGTCAGCGTCTATGCGGTGCACCGGCCGGATAAGCAATGGGCGCTGCTAGCAATCAACAAGCATCCCAAGCAAGCAGCGCGGCTCACCGCCCAGTTCAAATTCTCCGACACACAGCCGCCAATAAGTCTCGCCGGCCAGGTTGAGGTAATTCAATTCTCCCGCCAGCAATACATATGGCATGACGACGGGCCGAATGGACATCCGTTACGCAGCATGCAGCCCTCCCATTTCCGTGGTGCGGCATCTCGATTTTATGATTTGCCGCCGTACTCGTTGACCATTATTCGGGGAAAACTCCCAGAGCGATGATCGGCTAAACGCGCACTGGCACTGAGGCCGTGCGCTCGAGTTTGCCCCAACCGACCCATGCGCCTTTTACCGCCCGGAGGATCGCTTTCCAGATGCAGTAGCTGAGTATCGGACGATAAATCAACCGCATTGGCAAAATGCGCCAGGCGCGCACAATCGGTTCACGCTCGAGAATGCAGGCAAGCGTCGCGAGAATCAGGTCCATCGCCAGGAAAGTGATGACAAATGGCATCACCGCACTCCATAGGCCGAATGGCAGTGAGGCGAGCAACAGCAAATCCACCATCGGGGTGACGGCCACAAGAATGATCTGGAAAAGCCAGATACTTGGCAAACTAAACCAACCGAGCGCACGATAGTTCCAGTTGAACACCATGTCGCGATGTTTCCAAAGACATTGCAGTGTGCCGTAGGCCCAGCGAGAACGCTGCCGCGCGAGTGCGCCTACGCTTTCTGGTGCTTCCGTCCAGGCGATCGCACCGGGCACGTAAACGATTCGTTGTCGATGTCTATGCAACGACAGGGTGAGATCGGTGTCTTCGGCGAGCGTCTGCAAACTCAGGCCGCCCGCTTCGTCAATTACATCCTTGCGGATCGCACTGATCGCACCAGGCACTACCGTAATGCAGTTCCAGCGATTGTAAGCGCGCCGGTCGAGATTGAATCCGCAAGTATATTCCAGCGCCTGACAGCGCGCGATAAATGAGCGCAAATTTCCAACTTTCGCGTGACCTGATACCGCGCCAACACCCGCATCGGCAAATGGTTCGAGCAAGCGCGGGAGTGTATTGCCCTGACATTGCGTATCGGCGTCGATGAAAACGACAATGCCATGATGGACGGCAGCGAGACCGCGCTGCAAGGCGAGCGCCTTCCCTCGGTTTTCCTGCTGCAACAAGCGAACGCGTGGATCGACCTGTGCGATGCGCTCAACTTCGGCGGCTGTCTCGTCACGCGAGCCGTCGTCCACAACTATGACTTCGATTTGGCCCTTGTAATCGGTAGCCAGAAGCGCGCGCAAAGTCTCCGCGATTACCTTCGCTTCGTTGTAGGCAGCCACTACGACACTGATTGGCTCCGTAAATTCCACTTTGGGCCCTCGCCGAAAACGGTAGGCCAGCCAAATGACAACGAGCGTGCGGGCGACCACGAGCGCGGTCGCCACAATCATGAACGCCCAAAGAAATTCCTCGATCCCGTGAAAAACGCGAAACCCGGTGCTGCTGACAAGACGTGTGAGCGATTGCCCGTTTTCTTGCAAAGGCGGCATAACCGCATCCCGCGTCGTGCCGAGAAGCGTGCTCAAAGGCACGACGGAATCGCCCCGGGTATGCAGCCATTCCAGAATGCGCGGAAGTGCTTCGACAGTCTGGGAGCGATCGCCACCAGCATCGTGCAACAGAATAATACTTCCATCGCGACGCTGCTGTTTCACGCGCTGAAGAATGGTGTCCGCGCCCGGCTTCGCCCAATCTTGCGGATCGATACTTTCCAGAACCACGAGATAGTTGAGGTCTTCGGCGATTCGCAGCGGGGTTAATCCGCTAAGCTGCGTTGGGCTGGTATCGGCTGCGTAAGGGGGACGGAATAATGTGGTCGCGCGACCTGTTATTGTTTCGAGCAAAAACTGTGTTGCGTTCAGCTCAAGCCGGATGTGCTCCGGCCAGCAGAGCGCCAGGTTTGGATGATAATATGTGTGGTTCCCGATCTCGTGCCCCTCGTTGACAATGCGCCGGACAATCCCCGGGTAACGCTCCGCGTTCATTCCCACGAGGAAAAACGCGGCCTTCACGTTTACTGCCTTGAGGATGTCCAAAATCTTTGGGGTCCATCGTGGATCGGGGCCATCGTCAAAAGTGATTGCGACCTGATGCTCGCCGCCGGCGCCTTGATGATAAAGCGTTGGGAATTGTGCAAACTTGACGTATTTCGCCGTGAGATAGCCGTCTGCGTCAACCGTGAGCTTCCGCATCCCATCCATGCGATCCTCGTCCACAGTCACAATTTCACCGTCGCCGACATCCGTTATTGTGTCCGTCGACTTTATCAGTTCGAGCGACTGGCGTGTCTGATTGTCGAATTTGAAGTCCCGCGAAACGCTTAACGCCTCCCAAATTGCAGGGTCTTCGCTGCCGAGCCGATAGAGCGCGAATCCGCCCGCATTTTGATCACGCACCTCGCGCAGTTGGTTGAGGAAGGTCACGGCATCCAGAAACCAGACGGCGTGTTCCTTATCCTCATCCTGAAAATAAAAATACGGACTGTAACTCGGCCCCTGGACTTCTGCGTTTTCAACTTCCGCATCATTGGCGCGGCTCATCGCCTCTGAAAAATTGATCAGCTCCGCCTTTTTCCCGCCGATGGTCCAATCATATCCGTAACTACCGAGCGCGATGATCCATTGCTTAGTATCGGAATCTTCGAGCAGGACGTGCACCCAGCCTTCAAACCACGAGCGCGACGCCAGCGGCCCCGGCGGATCGGTATCGGAAGTTTCGTCAAACAACATCGCCACAAAACGATCGACGTTGTCCGCGAGCGCGTCGAAATCGATGTAATCCAACTCCTGGCCGGGTTCAACGCAAAGCCATAGCTCCTTGTTATCGTCGTGTAACGCGTCGGCGAACTTCTCGATGAATCCAGTAATGTCTTTCTTGTAAGCCGGATCGATTTGCTCCCAATCGACTACCACGCCCGAAGCCGTGGCCTTACGCAAGACGGAAAGCACCCTCTGGATGAACCGATCCTGTCGTTTCGCTGGACCGTGCGCCAGATTCTCGATCGCCTCCGGCTCGCAGGCGTCGCCGACGAGGTTCGTCAGCAACGGCATAAGCGCAATCCCTTTGTTCGCGGCAAGTTTCGGGAGCCGCACGTCCGCGTCGATTTGCAAGTCACCCATGCCATTGATGACGGTCATCCATTCCGGGCAGAGATGTGTAATCTGCGACGCGTGTTGCTCCAGCGACGCGTAGCTGTACGCATCTCCATTGGCGTAAAATGCAAGCCGTACCTCATTGTCGGGCGATTTCTCCCCCGAAAGCTTTCGGGGTGGAGGTGTGGACGCTACGCCGGCGAGCTTTTTTGCCGCTTGTCGCGCCGCGCCAAATTTCTGCCACAGCAGCAAACTCGCAGACAATTGGCCGGCGGGATTCTCCTTTTGCAACGCTTTCAGTTGACCTTTCAATTGCCGCAGGGAAAAGGGCACATTCATTTGTGGCGCCACAAAAAGCGTCTGAACAAACAGCACCGTCCCAAGAAAAAACAGCACGCCACCGATGAGCAGAATCAGGCGCAGGCGCGGCCAGCGTTTACCTGTAGGATCGGAGAAAACGAACGGAGTGACTCCTTCTGGAGAAATCTCGGGCATGAATCCGCTATCATCGTTCATGCGCAACAAGAAGAAAATCTCATTCTGTCGCTCCTAATCGTCCACAACGCGGGAGGTTGCCGCGTGACCGAAGGCGGGTGCTTCCCGCTCTGATTCTCATCCCGTCGCAAGCCGCCCCGGGTCGCTAATGCGGTGGCGCAGCGGTAACCGCCGAATTTCCCACGCCTGCAGGATGGCTTTTAGAAAAACACTTCGAAGCCGCCGTAATAATTGCGCCGATACGCGGGAACAATGCCTTCGTCGCGGACTTCGCCCCAATAATCCTCGTCAAACAGATTCTTGATGCCGGCGAAAACTCCAACTCGCCCGGTCTGCAATCCAGATCGTTCCCCTGTTGAAATCAATCGCTGAGACGCAGCCCCAACTCCAACCGGCTTTGCTGAGATTGTCAGCGATGATCTCCCAGTATTTCATTTAGCGCGCAAACGAGAATGTCAGAGACGTGAATTGCTGCCAGTCAAAAAACCTTTCTTGGGAACGGACAAGTCTGGTAAAGCATGTGGGCTCGTGAACCGCGCCGTATTCGCTTTACTCGCATCCCTTGTCGTTGGCTCGGCGTCCTGTGAATCGACAGAACCGACCACGGTTCGCATCACAACTTGGAACCTACAGTGGTTTCCGAGCGGATCGGCTAAGGAGGCATCAGCAGAGCAACAAAACGAGCGCATCAAAGAAGCCGCTGACGTTCTCAGGCCAATTAATCCTGATATTGTTTTATTGCAGGAGGTGCGGGACTACGACGCATGTGCTCGCCTTTGTGAGGCCATCGCGCCAGGAGTTTATCACGTCGCAATTTGCTCTGCGTTCAAAGAGCCGTTCCAACGCGGATTAGGCAAACAGCAAGTCGCGATTTTCTCCAAATATCAAGCGCAAGCGGCTTGGGCAGAACCCTGGAAATCTTTGAACGGCGTTGATCCACCGAGGGGCTTCGCGTTTGCGTGGTTTAAGATTGGAAACGAGGAAGTTGGTGTTTATTCGCTGCATCTAAAGAGCAATCTGATTACCCACGGCGATAGAGAAGCGGAGACCGCCAAGAACATTCAAAAACGGGAGGTCGCAATTACTCAGCTCCTGACACACATGCAGGACGTGATCGGAACTACAATGCCAACCATTAAACGCGTTGTGATCGGAGGCGATTTCAACACAAATCACGATCAGGAGATGTTCGCGGCGGAAAGAACACTAAATTCCCTCGCTGATGCTGGATATCAGAACGGTTTTGAAGGATTACCGTTATCAGAACGAGTAACTCACCCAGGGAGTCACGGCTTTCCGGATGCCACATTTGACTTCGTATTTGCGAAGAATCTGAAAGCGTTGCAGCCGATCATCACTCGGACGACAGCATCGGATCATTGGCCGGTGACGCGCAGCTTCGTTCTCCATTAACTAGCCGTCGAAACGCTGAAACGGTCGAGCGGGAGGCGCGTGCTGCGCGAACGCGAGCAGCGGAACGAGTAACGATATGAGGGTCGAAAAGCGAGCTGTCACGGATTCGTCAAAGAATCAACCGGCTATCGGCGCGGAGCCAGCGTGAACTTTCCCGCGCGACGGACGCACAAGGAGATTATTCCGCTTCCTAAATGCCGAATGATTCGGCACGAATTGCCATGTTGTTGTTGTCCTGCTTGTGCTGCTTGTGTTGCTTGTTTTTCTTGTTTTTCTTCTTTTGCTTGTTTCCGTTTTGATGCTTCTTACCGCAGTCTGATCGCGCGGCGTTCGATACAATCTGACCAATCCCCTGCTGGCTAAGGCAGCCCAGGTTTCTCAAACTCTGTGCCGCGTGCGCAACGGAGGACACATACTGGCCGTGATTTTTCCATGTCCCACCGGAGGCTGGACCGCTGCATGGAACCAGCTCATCGATGATAGATTCCGCATCCGTCACACCGGACAGCGAAAAACTTGCATTAAATGGCCCCTGGTGGGTGATGTCTGTGCCGATACGCGACCAGTCCGGGGCAAGAGTGTCATTGCGTATCCAGCTTTGCAGGTCGGTGGCTATCGGTTTAGGCGCAGAAAGCCACAGAAAATTGCCGCTGCTTAATCCCACTTCGGGTCGAAAGAAATAGTGATCGGCCGGAAGCAAAATTGGTGGGTCGAAGGTGACAGTAATGGTCACCTCAACGCCGGTAACAGAACCTTCGCCTCCGGTAAATTGATTCGGGCTCTTATTGATTCCGTTCACGACCGAATTTAAGACGGTGAAATTGGGGCTTAGCATCGTCGCGTTAAAGCTCAGGCTGCCGTCGAGGCTATCCCGCGTGGCATCATCTATCTCGACGTCGCTTGGCGAATTGGTTCGTGTCACCACGGCGGGCGTGCGGTTTGTGTCAGAGTCAACGGGGAAAACGTGATAGATCTCTATTTCAACCCTGTTGATGCTCGACAGCAGCGCTCCCGTTGGAAGCAATCCGGTAAACGTCGCTTGATTAATGAGCACGCACTCGTTGAGGACGAAGTCATCGGCTGTCTCCGTCTGAATCAGCCCGCCGCTGGCAGGACGTGATAGCGTCCCGATCTTCCCATCAGGAACCCCCGTAGTAAAGGCAAAGGGAGTCGCCGACGCTCGAGGTGGCAAGAATAGGAGAGCAGATAAACTTACACCAATGGCCAAAACAAATGCGATTCTCAATAGAGAGTAATTTCTGTTCATGTTGGTTCTTCCTTTCTTTTTCCCCGCTACATTGATTCTGCGATTCGCGGGTCCGGAAGGGGCGAAGAACCCAGCGGGCAAATGTCCTCCGCCTGATTCAGATCCGTTTCCCCGGTTTTTATGAAAACCCCATCAATCTGTCAAGCCATTTCCGTAACGAACGAGTAACTTTTCGTTTGGCCGCATCAGCATGCACGACGAACCGCAATCAATCGTTGAGACGCAGCCCCAACTCCAACCGGCTTTGCTGAGATTGTCAGCGATGATTTCCCAAAACTTCATTGGCACGCCGGATTGTGCCTCTTTTGATCTCCACACCACAATGACAAAGTGATGTATGAACGGACTCCGTCATTGATGCACTTTGCCCCATGCACGCCGCTTCGCTGCCCTCGCTTCGTTCTCCAGTTCCCGCAGATGTGCGAGATATGTCCGAGAATCACGACCATCCGGCAGCGGTGTTCGCGTGCCGTAGACGGCGTGACAGGCTCCATCTGAGAAAGTCATGGAGTCAATTGACGGTGATCGGGTCTCAAATTTTTCGCTGCCGGGAACAAAAAGGATTCTGGTGAGTTTTTCAGTCGACCACATCGCTGGTGTGATCCGCGTTTACGCAAGTTCACTGTCGCCTTTTAGCCGAAAAGCCTCAGCACGTGGGCTCGTCACATGCGTACCCGCGTCGCTGGTGGAATTAGTAGCCGCTGGTGTGCAAGATTACTTTGCCGTCCCTGATTTCTCCGCCCGTTACGCCATACTGGTTGGCGTATTTGATCACGTAGCTTCGCAGCGATTTCCCTACTCCTAGTAATCGCCGGTCCAGCAGATCGGCGGGAATTCTATGGCCGTTGAGTGTCACCTCGCTCAGTTGCACGCTGTTCGCGTTGGTTCCCGGCGGCGCCACTATCGTGACAGTGGCGTTCAAATACCGATCACTCAGACCTAATGCGCTTCGAAATGGGACGTCCAGTCTTTGCAACGGAATAGAGAACCGGACCTGCGCGACCTTGTCATTGATGCCAACAAAGGCCGTGCCACGCGATTTTCGATTGGCCGCTATCAGCGCGTTGATGTCTGCGGCGGTCAATTCCACGTCGGTTGCCTCGTGAGCGCGCGCCGCTTTCTTCATCGTATCCAAGCGTTCGCGAACCACGGCGCTCGTTTCGCTCGGCCTAGCTACGCTTGTTTCACCAGGCGTGGCGGCTCCGGTTTCGCTGGGCGCAGAAGTTTCAGGGATCGGTGCGGGTTTATCCGAAAGATAGACGTGGCGGAGACTCCAATAAGTTCCGCCGATCCCTCCCACGACAAGCAAAATCCCCAATGCGATGAGGATCAGGCAGCCTTTTCCGAAACATCCTATTCCTCGTTTTGGCTGCTGCTCAACCCGGGCGTTCATTTTCGTGATTTTATATGGATCTTGGCCTGCGCAATGATCAGCTTCTGATGGACAGTGTGCACGTCGCTTGTGGTACGGCGAGCCGGAGGCGATCACGAATGCAATCGGCTACGCAAAGTTTTACAGCCGCTCACACGATGCCGTGATTCGCGTTTATGATGAAGCTGGCAAAGTGATTGAGACACACGAACACGCGGGCGAGTTCAAAGAGCCGTGAAGTGTCGCGACCTGGATTAACAGCCAAGCGACAACCGCTTAGGCGATTGCGACCTTGTAAACGTTGCGCCGTTTGACTTCGGCAAAGAAGTTCCGAAGATCCACTCCTGTTACTTGTTAGGTCCGATCTGCTCCGGACCTGAGAGCAACTGCTGGAAGTCCGGACGGTTACGGATCGGATCCCAGACCGGGTCAGTCTTCAAAAGAGCTATGGAAGCTACCCCGCCCGCCGGGATGGAGAGTAAACGTCGAAGCCTCTTGATGGCTTCCTCAGGTGCGCCCGCACGCGCCTCGATTTGCGCGAGCCCGTTCTGGAAACTTGGGCCGGCCAGAGCATCCTTTTCGATAGAGATTGTATCGGCCGCTTGTCTAGAAAGGCGCAGCGCATCGGTGTTGCGTCCGAGGGCGAGGTAAACCCAACATAGCCCAGTCATTGCCAAAGTGTCATCCGGCCGCGCTCTGAGTCTAGCCTCGAGTAACGGCAGCGCCTCTTCTCCCGTGGATTTGGCTGCATCAGGCTCGCCTGCCAGCACCTGAACGGCGACGCACCCGGCAAGCTGCTGGACACGCGCACGATCGTCGTTGACCACCTCCTTCTCGACAGCTTGAAAAGCATTGGTAAAACGCCTTTCGATCACGTCGAGATAAACCGGCATGCCAATGACTGCACGAACGTCGCCGCCTCCGGTAGCGCCACGGGGGCCGGCGGCGCCGCCGGGGACGCTTTTGATCACCTCTGGAAGACTATCGAGAGGTCGCCGGGCCGAGTCGACATCGCCCGTCGCGTTGAGGCGAGAACTGAGAAGAAATAGCGCTGCCAGCGTGTTGTGCGGATCGATGGCGAGAGCTTGCAATTCGGCTCGCTCTGCATCCTTCCACAGACGCAATGCAGTGTAGGTCACTCCGATATTGAACTGGATTCTGGCGTCGCGCGGGGCGAGTTCCTCCGCTCGCTGAGAATCGGCCAACGAGCGCTCCCATTCACCGCGCCGGCGATAAACCCAAGCGCAATACGCCCGCGCGTCCGCGTTATTGGGTTGCAATTCCAGCGTGCGGTTGAACTCTGCCAGCGCCCTCTCGTATTGGCGATGACCCCAATAAAAGAATAATCCCAGCGCAAAATGCGCTTCCGGAGAATTTGGAGCCAGCGGCAGAGCGCGGTCAATGAGCGACTTTACCTCCTCTAATTCCGCTGGCGCCAAAGGAGAGACGAACCAGTGTCGCGATAGTCGACTGCGTGCGAGCTCCGCGGCGGCCTCGGCAAATTTTGGATCGCGTGCCAGCGCCTGTCGGTAAAACGCGTCGGCACGATCGTAGGCGTCTGGAGCCAGACTGCTTTCGGCTTGGTGAAACTCATACTCGCCTCTCAAAAAAAGATCGTAAGCTTCCGTGTTATGCGTTCGAACTGAGGCCAGAAAATGGGATTCGCTTGGCGAAAGCTTCGCCTGCAACGCGTCCGCGATTTCCTCTGCAACCTCCCGCTCCACCTGTAAGACATCCTTGTAGTCACGGTCATAACTTTTCGCCCAGAGATGCGTGTCGTCGCGGGCATCGATCAACTGCACATTCACCCGAACTTTGTCCGCGGCCCTTTGCACGCTGCCTTCGAGTACGGTGGCCACGCCGAGCTCGCGGGCTACTGTCTTCAAGTCTTCTGGCTTGCTTTGATACTTCGCGGTCGAGGTGCGCGAAATGACCTTGAGATCACGGATCGCCGCTAAGTTCGTCAAAATCTCAGTCTGGATGCCCTCGGCGAAATACACGTTTGCTTTTTCTTCGCTCAGATTTTGGAATGGCAGAACCGCGATTGACTTGCCGATCTTGCGGGCCGAGGCGCGTGGCAACAGGAAAAATCCCGCGGCCGTAGAAATTATCGCGCTGGCGACGACGAGCAGGATAAGATTGCGGCGCCGATGCGCTCCCGGAACTCTTGCCGTGGCCTGAATTCCTTGCGGCGTAACGTCGTAGGCCCAGGCAAGGATGAGCGCGATCGGAAAGCCGATTAGCAACAGCGCAATTACCAGCCTCAGACTCCAGTTCGGCAACTCCCAGGCTGGAAACGCGGCCGAGGCGATTTGAATCAAGAATCCCGCGACGACGATGTAAGCCGCGGCCACGCGATAAACCTTTCGTCGCTGCAACTCTTCGAAGAAGCCGCTCATACTGCCCTCACCATGACCATAGTCTGACGCCGCGGGTTCGACAGGCGTTTTTGGCTTAGCTGCGCCTCCGTAATTCTTGTTTCTGGAAATGTGGAAATACGACGTGGTTGCGCGTCATCACGGTGAGGCCGCGAATGTGTTCGGCCTCATAAATGAACAAAAATGAACAAAACACCAAATGGCCGTCGCGATGCCTAGATTTAATTTTACGAAGTGACGGCGCGAATCACAGATTCGAGTTCGACAAACGCCGTCAATTTTTCATCTGCGCGCGCAACGAAACGCTTCCCATCATCGCGGTGCGCATCCGCAACGAAGATCGTTCGCTCGTTGAAATCCACGGTTGCGACGCAGCCCCCAACTCCAACCGCCTTTGCTGAGATTGTCAGCGATCATGTCCAGTACTTCACGCGATGGATCAGAGGCTGTCGTTGATGCCTCACGGTTTGGAAGCGAAAAGGGGTACGAGGATATTCGGGATGAAGTCGCCTAGGAAATGCACCACGATTGTGATCCAAAGGTTTCGCTTGTAGAGGTAAACACCCGTAAGAACTGCGCCGATCAACAACGCAATTATTATCCCAGCCCGACCTTGACGGTAGTGCGCCACTCCGAATATCAACAGCGGGATCCCAGCCGCAAAGATTCGGCTACCCGTTAGTGACTGCAGCCGTTCGATCGCATATCCGCGATAGAAAAGTTCTTCGACGAATCCAGCCCGAATGATGACTACCAACATCACCCATGTCGGCAATGCGTCGAAAGCTTGAGAGTCACTGCTGCCTACCGGCAGTTTGAATAGCTTGATAATGCCGAATGCCAGCGCACCGGCGAGCACGACCCCGACAAGTGTGATCGCTACCCAGAGCGCAGTATGGCCCAACGGCGGCCGATTCAGTCCCACCGAACCCCAAGTCAGGTGCTCCTTGTTCCTGATGATCAACAACAGGGTTGCCGCAAAAGCGAACAAGATGATTTCGCGAAGCAAAACGTTCTGAGCGATCAAAGGAATCTGCAGCGCGGTGAACAGCCCAACGGCCAAGGGCATTGAGAAGAGAGCGATCGCGAGTCCCATCACAGTCCAGCGGCGCATCGGGAGTGCGATCATATTCTTCACACGCGATGGATTGTGCCTCTTTTGCCCTCCACACGGCAACGACAAACAGGCACGAGCAAGCGGACCATGCCTTGAAGCGTGACGGCTGATTGCGGTTTAGGCTGTGTTATTTGGCTTGGCAGCTTACTGACCGTTAGCGACCGTCTGCGGCGCTGGTTTGCTCATCTCGACTTGAGCGCTCACCTTCTGCAAACCCGCAGTAGACCTTTACTTACACCGCCGCACGGCAAGGTGAGGACGATCAAGCGCAACGACTCAGGCAAAATGACGGACGCGGTCGTCAAGCGTGC
>Ga0193727_1000154_pt1 | contig 23713 bp, 20 predicted proteins | sample H2c2metaG_FD_143051 | JGI IMG/M metagenome (GOLD analysis project Ga0193727, IMG submission 143051) | Soil microbial communities from a riparian zone of the East river system, Colorado, United States - H2c2 | ecosystem: Environmental > Terrestrial > Soil > Riparian zone | place: USA: East River...
CGTCTTCAGCGAACGGATCGTCCCCCAACTGAGTCAGATCACGCTCGGTCGACCTGACGGCGGTAGCACACAGCTTCAGGTCGGAACTGACGCGCACGATGTGCATACACTCGTCGGGACTGTGGTTGGGAGCTTGCCGAGCGGCCGTTACAAGATCTCGTGGCATGTGGTGTCGGCAGATGGTCACCCGGTCGGTGGGACATTCGCCTTCTCGATTGAAGCGCGAAGCGATAGCTCACGATCGCCCACTATAGCGTCGCCACCGACTGTTACAGCGCCGTCTTCGCGCGACTCGGCAGCGGCCGATTCCGTATCGCCGCAGTCACCGGTGACCCCAACAACCGATGCGGAAACGGTGCCGATTTTCGCTGCGCTATTCCGCGGACTGGGACTCGGCGCGCTGATGGCTGGAGTAGGGGTTCTTTTTTTTGGGGTGAGCTCGGGCGAGCGCCGCAATCTCGCCCCGCAAAAGTTCATCGTGAGTGCGATCGCGATCGGGGCGATTCTGCTCGTCGCGCATCTGATCGCGTGGCTCGGGCATCTCTCTGCTGGTAAGGGGCTGAGCAGTGATTTCGTCGGATCCGTGCTGGGAACGATGGTCGGGCGGGCCGAGTTGCTTCGAACAATTCTGGCGCTGCTCACACTCTGGGCTGTCGCGCTCACACGGCGCGAAAGATCGGGTCTTGTTCTGGGAGCGGCGTGTCTTGTCGTGAGCGGCGCGATAGGCCACCCGGCTGCGATCGATCCCTTCTGGACCATTCCCGCGAAAATGCTGCACCTGCTCGCCGGCTCGGTGTGGATAGGTGGATTGGCGTGGCTGGTTTGGCTTTCGCGCTGCGACGAAGGCGCGTGCCGAATTGAAGCCGGGCGCGTTTCCTCGGTCGCGCTCATCGCGGTCATCGTCATCGCTCTCTCGGGACTATTGCAGACGTTTTTCTTTCTCAACACTCCCGGCGATCTGCTCGCTTCCACTTACGGGCGGCTGGTGATCGCGAAGATGACCGGCCTCGCGATTCTCATTGGATTCGGAGCGTACAACCGATACGCGCTGCTCCCTCGGCTGGACGCGACTGATGGGGCCAGAAATTTGTCGCGCTCGGTAAGAATGGAGATCGCGGTGTTGGTGACGATAATTCTGATCGGTGGCTTTCTCGCGTACGAGCCGACACCGCCGCGCCCGACAACGGCCTCAACCTCGGCCCCTTCCGCATTGCGGTAGAAGTTGACATACCAAGATTTCTTGATATATTAGAGATCATGGCGGTATCGACGCATCACACGACCGAGCGCGCGATCGAGCTCTTCCACGCGCTCTCCGACGAGACCAGACTCGAGATCATCGAGCTGCTCCGCAAAGGAGAGCGGTGCGTCTGCGAGCTGACCGATACACTCGATGCCGCGCAGTCCCGGTTGTCGTTCCATCTTCGCGTTCTCAAGGATGCGGGAATCGTACGCGACCGGAAGGATGGGCGGTGGGTTCACTACGAGCTGGTGCCGGATGCCTTCGAAGAGGTCGAGACCATCGTATCCGCAATGAAGCCACGCGTGCTCAAGCGCTCCGAATCGTGCTGTGCCTGATTTTTATTTCACGTATACATCAACAAATTTTGTTGGAGACTGAATGACCGTGTCCGATTCTGCTCTGAAATCCAGTGTGAAGGAGAAGTACGGCCAGGCCGCGCTCCGTGTCAGCGAAGGTGCGACCGACGCATCCTGCTGTGGCTCGAGCGCTTGCTGCGGCGCAACAACCGAGGCGTGGGATCCAATTACCTCAGATCTCTACGACGAGAAGCAGAAGGCGGGAATCCCGGTCGAGGCAGTACTTGCATCACTTGGCTGCGGCAATCCCACCGCACTCGCCGCACTAAAGGAGGGCGATATCGTCCTCGACCTCGGATCCGGTGGCGGTATCGACGTGCTTTTATCCGCGAAGCGTGTCGGCCCCGCCGGAAAGGCCTACGGGCTCGACATGACCGACGAAATGTTGGTGCTCGCCAACGAGAACAAGCGCCGTGCTGGCGCGACCAATGTCGAATTCCTCAAAGGGGAGATCGAGCAGATTCCGCTGCCCGACGCATCGGTTGACGTCATCATTTCCAATTGCGTGATCAATCTCTCCGGGGACAAGCGTAAGGTGCTGAAAGAGGCCTTTCGAGTACTTAAACCTGGCGGCAGATTCGCGGTGTCCGATGTTGTCGTTCGGGGGGACGTTCCTATAGCGGTAAAGAAGAACATGGAGCTCTGGATCGGGTGCGTCGCGGGTGCGCTCGAGGAGCGGGAATTTCTGGGACTGCTTCGCGAGGTCGGATTCGTAAAACCGTCCATCGAGCCGACCAGAGTGTATAAGGCTGTGGATGCAGCAGCCTTCCTGATTGGAAGTGGGCTCGATGCCGCCGAATTTGCATCCCCGATAGATGGAAAGTTCATGGGTGCGTTTGTACGGGCGACAAAGCCGCTGGCGCAGTGTTGCGGTCCAGATTGCTGCTGATTTTCTTGAATTAGGCGCATCACGCGCGCGGCGCGCGAATCGTCCGCGGAGGATGTCAATGCGAATCAGAAATGCGACTGACGCGGATTTGCCCGCCGTCGAGAAGCTGCTCTCGGCGAGCGACCTTCCGATCGATGGAGTGCGGGACAACTTCTCGAGCTTCCTTGTAGCCGAAAACGAAGGCAGAATCGCCGGCGCAATCGGTCTCGAGGAGTTTGGCGCCGTCGCTTTGCTTCGCTCGGCGGTTGTGTCCCCTGAGCATCGTGGAAGCGGGATCGGTCGTCGGCTTGTCGAGCGCCTTTTGGAGGGCGCAGAAGTGGCAGGAATCGAGGAGCTTTATCTCCTGACGACGACCGCCGAGAAATACTTTCCGCGCTTCGGTTTCGCTCACACGACGCGATCGGCAGTTCCGGAGGCCGTGAAAGCATCCGCGGAATTCCAGGGAGCGTGTCCCGATACCGCCGCGGTGATGACACGTCGCGTGGGTGCGGCTGCGAGAGCGCGGACATGAAACGACTCGCGTTGATCTCCGATATCCACGCAAACCTTCCAGCGTTGCGGGCCGTGCTCGCCGACATCGATGATCGAGCGAACATTGACGCGATCTTTCACCTCGGCGATCTCACCGGCTACGCGCCGTGGCCGAACGAGGTGGTATCTCTGCTCCGCGAGCGGGCGATTCCGGGCATCTCCGGTAACTACGATTCGACCATCGCCACCAATTACAAGCACTGCGGCTGCAGAGCCGACACTCCGCACGAAGAGGAACTGTCGCACATGTCGTTCGAATGGACATTGTCGCACGTCACGCCGGAGACAAAGAAATATCTGGGGAGCCTTCCCTTCCGGCTGGACATTCGGCCGTTCGGTGGACATGTGTCCGGGCCGACAATCACTCTCGTGCACGGCAATCAGACGCTGAACACCGTCTATGTGACTGAGGACAGATCGGACGCTTTTCTCGAGAAGATGGCGAAGGACCTCGGCTCACGACCCGAAGATGTCGTTTGCTTTGGCCATACTCATAAACCATGGCACCGGGTGGTCGAGGGAGTGCAGTTCGTCAACACGGGGAGCGTCGGACGTCCCAAGGACGGAGATCCGCGTGCGGGCTACGTGCTGCTGACGACCGAGGGATCGGCGGTGCGCGTAGAGTTCGTGCGTGTGGCGTACGATGTCGACGAAGCCGCTCGAGGTATTCGCGAAAGCGAGCTTCCGGGCGAATTCGCAGATTTTCTCAGATCAGGCGGCGCGCCGGCGCACGCGCAGAATTGAATGTCGGCAGAAACGTCAACTACAACTACGCTGCCGCCTGCTGCCCGCTAAAGGGCTACCCGCTTAGCGCTGAATCCGAGGGACAGTTCGATTGGCGTAGGAGGAAAAGCTATGGCGTAATGCACATCGGCGCGCATCACAGCAATTATCGCCAACGCTATTGCGCCACATGAACTGTCCCTCGGATTCAGCGAACGGCGGGCAGCGTTGAGCGGGCAGCAGGCGGCAGCGTAGTTCTCAGTTGCAGTTGACGCCTCGTTATCGTCCCTCTTTCTGAACCCTTTTGGACACCGCCTCGGCCTGCGAGAAAACGCGAAGAAGGTTTTCGCCAGCCAGCTTACGCAGATCGCTGTCGGACCACCCGCGTCTCGCCAGCTCAGCGAACAGGTCGGGAAACTTGGACACATCCTCGAGCCCCTGCACCACTTCGGTAATGCCGTCGAAATCGCTCCCGATGCCTACGTGATCGACGCCCGCGACTTTGCGCACATACTCGATCTGATCGGCGACCTGTGCAAGAGTTGCGCGCGGTTCGATGTGCGCCGCCCGCCACTGCTTTATCTCTCGCGTGATTGCGGCAGTATCGTTGCCGTACTTCGCCTGCAGATCCTTCATCACCGGGCGAGTGGACTGATCGTAGAGCAGAACCGCTGGCGACACGAACCCGGTGACGAACGGAACCATCACGATTCCCCCGTTCGCCGTCACACGCCGCAGAATCGAGTCGGGTACGTTGCGTGGCACATCGACCAGAGCGCGCGCGCCAGAATGCGAGAATATCACCGGTGCCTTACTCACGTTGAGCGCTGCGCTCATCGTTCCCGGCGAGACGTGCGACAGATCCACGAGCATGCCGAGCCGGTTCATCTCGCGCACAACGCTGTCGCCGAACGGTGTCAGCCCCTTGTGCTTCGCAGAGTCGAGAGCCGCGTCGGCCCAATCGAGCGTCACGTTGTGTGTGAGCGTCATGTAGCGGACGCCGAGGTCGTAGTACGCGCGCAACGCGCCGAGTGAGTTCTCGATGGCGTGACCGCCTTCGAGTCCGAGAAGCGAGCCGATCTTGCCCTGTTTGAAGTCCCGCTTGATGTCTTCGGCGCTTAGGGCGAGCGCCAGCCGATCGGGATACTTGGCGATGAATCTGCGCGCGATATCTATCTGCTCGAGCTGGATTCGCGCGTAACCCGAGTCGCGATACTCGCCGGGAGTGTACACGGACCAGAACTGCGCGCCGACCATGCCCCTCTTCAGACGGTCGAGATCCGTGTGCCCCGGCGTATGCTTACGAAGATCGTAGATATCGACGTTTCCGCGCGCGATGGAGTCTTCGCGAATTCGCCACGGCAGGTCGTTGTGGCCATCGATGAGCGGGGTCTGGCTGAGAATCCGTTTTGCCCGAGCGAGATACACGTCTTCGGCTGGGGCTGAACCCGCCTGGGCGCGGAGCGGACTCGCGGATCCGATGAGCAGCAGGACGCCGATTGCGCCGTTCAGAGAGTGTGAGAACATGGCGCGTAAACTAACGTTGCGACCTCGAGACCGCAGATCTCTGACTTTGGGTGATGCTCGTGCGCCCGGAGTACGTTTTACGATATCAGTGTGGGCCCAGGGGGTGTATCGAGGATCTCCACCGCAGCGGTACTATCTTCTTCGGACACCACCAGTCGAATCGGATGAAGCCATTGCAGCCAGGGCATCATCCCGCTCGCGTCGTCGCGGATGAGACTGGAGTCGATCCCGCTTGCGTCGAGCACGGCCTGCGCGATATGCGCCTCCGCTTCGTTTGCAAACGTTCGTATCACAGTGTTGAGCTCCGGCAGTTCTTTCTCCATCTTCCATCCTCGGCATTGCGCGTTTCTGCCTAGGTAATGTGCACTAGTGACGCGTCAACTGTACCCACCTTCTGCAAATCTGATCCGCGGCTGGCATGTTGTCTGCGCCTTAGAGATCATGATGAGCTTGCCCATGGGCGAAAATATGAAATGGACCACCCGACTGTTCCCCGCGTTGTGCCTGGTACTGATTGCGTCAGTCCTCGCTTGCAGCAAGGATCCAAAGACAAAGGCGGCTGCTACAGCGGCGCCGGATACCATGCTCATGCACGATCTCGCCGAGGCAAACCGGAATACGGCGGCCGCATCGGCGATGGACAACAGTCTCAATACCGTGAGGGCGACCGGCGAAACAGCACCAGTTGGCGGAGCGATGCCTCAAGGGCAGACGTCGGACACAAAGGTCGTCCCACGCCCGTCGCCTAGCGAGAGCGGAGTGCTGACCTCCGGAACGCGTCTAACGCCTCCGACCAGAGCCACCGACGCGTCGGGCGGGACCAATGTTTCACTCGATCGATCACCTGCAACGGGCCTGCAAAGGGCGTCCCGAGATCCGTGCAACTCCCCCGTAGCGGTTGATCAACGTTCCTGCCTGAATCGCTCGATAGCCACGAACGACGCCGATCTGAATCGGACTTACCAGGAGCTGTTGGCCCAGGCAAGGAAATCGGGCGGCTCGGAGCTCGAGGACAGATTCCAGCAGTCGCAGCGGGATTGGGTCAATCAGCGCGATTCCGATTGTACCGCGCAGACGCCGAGCGACAGTGGAAAGCTGTGGGCGAAAGCGCGGGCTCGTTGTCTGGCGGACCGATCCGCGACCAGAACCGCGGAGCTGCAAAAGAATCTCAACAATCTGAGGGGACAATAACGAGAAGGCCTGACGTTGCCGTCAGGCCTTCTGGCTTCGCCGATCTGCTTTTAGCGATTGGCCTGGTACTGCATCCCCGCGCTGGCCAGTGCGCGGCCCTGTAGCAGCGCGTCGATCTCGCCTGCAGCAACGGGTCGTGGTGATATCCAGCCATTGGCGATGGCACGCGTCGGAACCGAGACGCTCGCGACCGTTCCGGTCGCACTGATCTCTACAACCGCCGTCGCATCGGTGATACCCTGATTCCCGCTGTTGATCACCAGCACCCACCTGCCGACTGCCGGGCGCTGCCACCGCACGACGTACATTCCCGTCTGCGATCCCTGGCGAATGTCGAGCACCATGCTCTGTCGTTTTCCATTCACGACGCCTTCGGCGGTGCCGGTTACCGTCTTGGCCATCAACTCGCCGTGATGGTATGTGCGCACAGTGAGGAACGCACCGCGTGAAGACTGGTCGAATGGATTGGCCGGGTATTCGATCGCGATCCACGGTGGTCCCGCCAGCGCCGAGCTGAACGCGGTGAGTGTGAGCGCGGCGACGAGCGCAAAGGTGCGAAGCAGTGTGCGATTCATGGCAATCTCCTGAGGAAGTATTTTCGAGCGCTTCTACGATGCCGCTCGTGTCCGCAGGGTTTAACAGCTTCGCTACTTCGTTCTCCTGATCGTCACCTGCCCTTTGAAGGCTCGCACGGAAATCTTGGCGCCGCCGCCACTCACATCAGTGGTGAGCTCCGCGCCTCGACCAAAGCGGCCTGGAATCGGGCTGGTTTTCGAAAGGTTGTTGGTGATGCCTCCGGCGATCGTTACGACGGAGAACGACGCGGGAGTCTTTTCCGGAATCGCGAGATCGATCGTACCACTGTGCGTGTCGAAGTCGAAGGCGCCGCTCCTATCTAGCTGACCAGAGAAGTTGATGTTCCCGGTGACCGTCTCGATCTTGGTGCGCTCGAAAACTCCGCCATCGACTTTCACTGCACCGCTCACAGTTGAGAAGGCGGCGTCCGAGCTCGCACCCTGGAAGACAATCGTGCCTGACGCGCTTTTGGCTCTGACCCAGGGTGGGGATCCCGTGATGTGGATGTCTCCATCGATCGCTTCGGCGTTGAGCTCGTGCGGATTTCCCGTGACGTCAATCGCTCCGCTCACCGTGTACAGGTCGAGACCGCCCGTGACGTCGCTCACATCGATGCTCGCGGACGCGGTTTTCACCCAGACCCTGGCCCGCGAGGGCACCCAGACCTCGAGCCGTGCCGGCTTTGGATCGCGATCGTTGGCCGACTCCACGAACATCTTGGCTCCCGTGTATCCGCCACCCATGAAAAACTGATCGCCGGCGCCGAGCGTGCCGCGGACCATGAGAGTGTCCTTGTTCCAGCCGTGGACGACAATGCTGCCGACCATGTTGACGATGCGAACCGCGCCTTCCATTCCGAGCGGAATCTTGCGGTCAACCTTTTTCTGGGCGACGAGCGGTGACGACACGAATAGGATCGCGCCAGCACCCATCACGCAGGCACGAGTAAGCGAGGCGAGCGGTCGAGCGCGAATGCTAGCTCCCACGCGTCATCTCGGTTGTCCGGCGGAGCAGATCCACTTTCTGCCGATACGTTCCCGACAGCATCTCGATCAGCATCTTGTTCGCAGGGTCGCGAGCGAGAGCGTTGCGGGCTTCGAAGATGGCTTCGTCGATCGTATGGAGGCTCGCCTTGAGCTGCGCCACGGTTTCAGGAGCGAGCAACGCTTCCTGCTGATCGAGCAGATCCTGGAGAACGGCGACATTCCGCAGATACGTATTTTCCTCGATCGTGAAAGCCGCGAGTGTGGCCGGTGTGGATTCGCTTCCCTGATTGTTGGCACTGGCGCGCGCAAAGCCCGCGTCATGATCGCGCGAATTCATGTACAGCGCCGTTCCACCTGATGAAAGAACCGCCACAAGGACGACCGCGGCCGCGAGGACATAAGGTCGGCGCCAGAATCTCTCCGACTGCATGTTCTCGGTGGCAATTGCACTTTTGTCTCGCTCGATGGCAGCCCGAATGTTGAGCCAGGCGCCGGCCGGTGGATCGATCGATTTCGGCAGCTCGGCCGCACGTGCAAGGATTTCCTTCAGACTCTCGACCTCAGCGCTGCAGATCTCGCACGCGGTGATATGATCCGCGACCGGGCCGCGCGCATCTTCTGTCAGCTCGCCCGTGACATAGTCATCGAGCAGATGTCTGATGACTTCGTGTGTCATCGCTCCAACCTCTCTCTCAATAGTCTGCGCGCACGGTGCAGCTGCGCTTTGACCGTTCCAACGGAGACGCTCAACTGTTCCGCGATCTCCTGATGCTGATAGCCTTCGACGTCGTGCAGGATGAACGCGAGGCGCGCGCCTTTCGGCAGCGACGCGATTGCGTTTTCCATGTCCATCTTCAGCTCCACGCCGCTCGACCGCGCCGCGCCGGCCAGTCGTGAGGTGTCGTCCATCGGCAGTACTCTCGCATTGCGCCTGCTATCCGTTCTCGCGTTCTCGAGCATCGTGTTGACGGCAAGCCGATGGAGCCATGACGCGAAGGCGCACTCGCCGCGGAATGTCGACAGTCTCCGCCACGCCCGCACGAAGACATCCTGCATCAGCTCCGTCGCATCCGAGGTATCTCCGGCCTTGAGCCGCAGACAGAGCGCGTAGATCCGCCCCGAGTGCTCGCGATAGAGCTGCTCGAAGGCGTCGACATCTCCCGACTGCGCGCGCCGAATCGAATCCAGCGCTGCAGCCTTTTCTTCACCAGTCGTGGACGGGAAAGATCCGATAGTGTCTGATACCACGGCGCTCGTCTTCATCTCAGGCGGGAATATGACGCCGGTGGAGCTTCCGGGGTTGGAAGTGGCGGGAAGCGGGACGGGGGACGGGGGACGGGGAGACGCAGGAACGGGGAAGCCGGCTGGAACCCTTCGCGCCTAAGATCTCTTTCGCTTCCCTCTTCCCGCCTCCGGCCTCCCGCCTCTCGCCTCCCGCTTCCCTCTATTCGATATCCCCGCCGAGGTCGAACTTCGACCGCGTAAGCCCAATGATCCGCTCGAGGCCCGCCTTAACGTCCGGCGGCAGATCGCGCCGCGCCATCAGTCGTTCCGCTTCCTGCCGAATCGAATCCAGCGCCTGCATGAAGTTTCCCTTTTTAAGCTTGCCGGAGTCGTCAGTCACTGGGTCTTCTCCAAAACGATGAACTTCGCGTCGTCCTTCCCGATATCCCGAAGCCAGGAGATCAGATCGTTGATTCGGTCCGGGGGAAGGATTCCTCTCGCACCAGAGATCGTGCGCGTTATGCGCAGCTCGTTCCCGGATTGCTCGTATTCAGAGATGTAACTGCCAAAGATGCCCGATGAAGAGACATCGGCCGGAAGCTTCGCCTTCCACCCAGCCGGCAAGGTGATATTCACCCTTGTCGTGGCGGCCTGAGGCCCAAGGATCTTGATGGCGTCGATTGGAAACCGGCGCTTTGGTTCTTGTGCCAGCGCCGAGGCCAGCGTCGCCATTGCGCCCATGCTGCCGAGGGGCATGGTGAGAATGTGGGTTCCCCCCGCATCGACGGCGGCCTTCGCATTCCTGATCCGGAAACTCAATTGCGGGACTACCGACAGATCCTTGCCGTTAAAAACGATCAGGCTATCGGCGTCCGCGCTCTCGAACATTCTTCGGGCGAAGCTCTTCGGCAAGTCGGCTCGCTGCGCCGAATCGAGTGGATCCTCGAACAACGACCGGAGCATCTCGGCGGATCTGCCTCTCCCCCTCTCTTCGTATCTGCCATTGAACATGCCGTCCTGGCCGAGGACGCCGGTCAGTTTGATCTCTTCGCGATTGGCGCTGATGGGCTCGAGCGGGAGCACTACTTCCTCCCCGCGGCCGTCGGGGTGAACGACGACGGCAAACCCGCCCTGCTCGGATGAAGGGAGCTCGCCGTAGGGTACCAGCTCCGCCGTCAGATCAGTGAATTGATACCCGTTGCCCTGCGGGACTGCGGCAATGACGTGATCGAACTGCGCGATCGAAGGAAGATTTCGATCGGCGCTAGCAGACGAGCTGAGCAGAACTGGCAACGCGGTGATGCCGATCTTGTTGAGCGCAGCGATGAACAGCGTCGCCTTGTCTTTGCAGTCCCCAAAGCCCGTTTCAACGACGGTCTCGGGTGCGCGAGGCTGATAGCCTCCCAATCCCAACGCGATAGAAACGTATCTGACATCCTGCGCAACCCAGCGGTGGAGCGCACGAATCGAATCGGCGCGGGTCTTCGATCCGGTCAGGACCTGGCCGATCTTCGACGCGACTTTGGGTGTGATCGTATAGCGGGATCTCGCATTATCCGCGTACCATTTCGAGATGTTCGACCACGTGAGGTCTCCGCCAATCGTGATCGACTGCAATATCTGCGACGAGTCGATCGATCCGAAGGCCTCGAACTTCTCGGGGGGCAGATTCGCGGCAGACCAGCTGTAGATGCTTCGTCCGTTTCGGGTCACTACCTTCCGCGGAAAATGCGGGTTCTTTTCCACGATCCGAATGTGAAAAGACTGTGGCACGTCGACCACGTAATTGGATCTCATCGTTCTTGTCGCGGTGTTCACCGACCACGACGCGAACAAATCCCCTGGCAGGAAAGGCTTGAGCTCCTCAGTGGTGTAGCTGTAGTCGACAATAGATCCGACCTCCACTCCAGTGAGTGAGACGCGGCGCACTTTGCGATCCGAGTAAACCGGGTCACCCATGTCCGCCGGAATGTCCGAGTCCTGCATGTGAGAAGGCGCCGTGCTGATGATCTTTCCGCTCGGGTCAACTACCCGAATCCAGTTCACCGTCATCTTCTCGTGGCCCGGACTGAACGCGAATTCATGCTCGCGATATCGTCCGACGGCGTCTTCCTTGAGAACCTGAACGACCTGACGGTATGTGCGCGTTCCCCGTCCATCGGGTTCGAGTCGCAGGACGCCTTCATCGAGAAGCCAGACATCCGCTTCGTCCGGATGATCGGACGGTTTGACCGCGAGGGCATACAGCGTGTCCGTGCCCAGCGCACTGACTTTGCCGGCGCCAGCGGACGCACTAAGCGGTTTCGAAGCACTGGGGCGGGCGGATGTCTGCGCGGCGAGCGGCGTCACGGCGACGATGAGACAGAGAAGAAAAGGAGCGCGCATCGAGTGATTTATCCTGCGGTGACGAGTTTTGCCGATTTGGCGGCGGGCAACTGAGGTATCGCGCGGCGCTCGCCGACCTGCTGGCGCCACATTGCGTAGTAGAGACCGGTCCGTTCGAGGAGATCGGCGTGCTTGCCCGTCTCGACTATCTTCCCGCGCTCGAGCACATAAATCCGGTCGGCGTGCATCACGGTAGACAGACGATGCGCGATGAGAATCGTTATCACTTGGCGCGAGCTCGCGACCTCACGCATCGTGCGGCTGATCTCCTCCTCCGTGAGCGAGTCGAGCGACGACGTGGCTTCGTCGAAGACGAGCAGGTGTGGATTCCGGAGCAGTGCGCGCGCAATCGAGAGTCGCTGCTTCTCTCCACCAGAGACTTTGACGCCACCTTCGCCGATCACCGTGTCGAGGCCCTTGTCGGCTCGCGCCAGCAGCGCATTCGCCGCCGACTTGTGCAGGACGTCGAGGCATTCCTCATCGGTGGCGTGCGGATTCACGAATTTGAGATTCTCGCGAATCGTTCCCGAGAAGAGCTGCGCGTCCTGGGTGACGAGGCCTATGCGCTCGCGTAGCCGGTCGAGATCGATCTCGGTGCTATCGACTCCATTGTATAGAACCTGCCCCTGCTTGGGCTGATATAAACCCACCAGCAGCTTGACCAGCGTCGTTTTTCCGGCGCCGGACGGACCCACGAATGCGATCGTCTCGCCGCGATTCACGTCGAACGAGATGTCGGTGAGCGCCGGGGTGTTGGCGCTCTGGTGCATGAAGCCAACGTCCACGAATTCAAGCCTTCGGACATCGCTCACCGAAACGGGAGATACCGGTTTTGGATCCTTGGGCGTCTCCAGAATCTTTCGGAAGTTGCCCAGCGATACTTCGGTCTCGCGGTAGACGTTGATGATGTTACCTAGCTCCTGCATCGGACCGAAGATGAAGAACGAATAGAACAGGAGCGAGAAGAACTGCCCGACCGTGATCTTCTGCGTGAAGATCAAGTAGAGCATCATGAACAGGATGCACGTCCGCAGAAGATTGACCGATGTGCCCTGGATGAAGCTCAGGCTCCGGATGTACTTCACCTTCTTCAGCTCGAGCTTGAGAATCTTCTCCGTCGTCGCGTTGAGCCGCACGACCTCCTGATCGGCGAGGCCGAGGCTTTTCACCAGCTCGATATTCCGAAGTGACTCGGTAGTGGACCCCGCCAGCGCTGTCGTTTCGGCGACAATCACCTTCTGAATGGTCTTCACGCGCCCGCTAAGCGTCCAGCTCAGCACGCCCAGCAACGGAACCGTCGCCAGGAACGCGGGCACGATGATCCAGTTCACCGAAAACGCGTAGAAGATGACGAACACGACGCCGACCAGCGTCGTGAAGATGAGATTGATCGATAGGGAAATGAATTTTTCGACGTCGGACCGAACCTTCTGGAGCTTGCCGAGGGTCTCGCCGCTGCGCTGGTCCTCGAAGACGGAATACGGCAGCTCCAGCGAGTGCCTGATGCCATCCGAATACATCTCGGCGCCCACACGCTGAACGATGACGTTGACGTAGTAGTCCTGGAAGTTCTTGGCGACGCGCGATACGAAGGCGACGCCCATCGCCATCAGCAGGAGTGTTCCCGCGCCCTTGATGAACGTCGACGTCTTGTATTCGCGGAAGCGCGTCGCGTAGTCGTCGATGACGTGCCGGAAGATGAGCGGGTCCAGCAGCGAAAAGATCTGGTTGGTTGCCGCCAGCACGAGCGCCAGAAGAATCAGCCCGCGGTATTTGCGCAGGTAAGAGGTAAGGAGGTCCACCACCGGATACTATTGGGCCGTGGCAAAGGCCGCAATCTTGACCGGATGCGGTAGCTTTTAACTCCTGCCACAGGTCTCACTGCGTCTCCGAGGCTTAACGGTCTTGTTCGTTCCGAAGTCAGTTACGACCCTCAGGTCGTACACCCGGTCCCAGTTCAGGTCAGATGCTGCCGCCGGAGTGATCGTCGGTGTGGTGGCCCTTCCACTCGCCATCGCGTTCGCGATAGCGAGCGGCGTGACTCCCGACCGCGGCCTCTATACCGCTATCATCGCCGGGTTTCTCATTTCCGCGCTTGGCGGCTCGCGCGTTCAGATCGGCGGCCCTACCGGCGCGTTCGTCGTAATCGTCTACGGGATCGTCCAGAAATACGGCGTCGATGGTCTCATCGTGGCGACTATCATGGCCGGTGTGATACTCGTGATACTCGGCGTCGCCAAGCTGGGAAGCTCGATCAAGTTCATTCCGCACCCAGTCGTCGTCGGATTCACCAGCGGCATAGCGGTGATCATTTTCTCGAGCCAGGTGAAGGATTTCCTCGGCCTCCGGATGGGAGATCTGCCCGTCGATTTCATCCCAAAATGGCGCGCCATTGCGTCGCATCTGGATTCGGCAAATGCGCAGGCGCTCGCCGTGGGGGTCGTCGCTCTGTTGATAATGATCTTGTGGCCGCGAGTGAGTCATCGCATTCCAAGCCCATTCGTGGCGTTGGTGGCCACGACTCTCGCGGTGCGACTTTTCCACATACCCGTCGAAACGATTGCCACGAAATTCGGTGCGATCAGCTCGACGTTCCCACACCTGATCGTTCCGCACGTCTCGCTCGAGCAGGTGACCGCGCTCGTCGCGCCGGCGTTCACGATCGCGCTACTGGCCGCCGTGGAGTCGCTGCTTTCAGCGGTCGTGGCGGATGGAATGATCGGCGGTCGTCACCGATCCAACATGGAGCTGATAGCGCAGGGCGTAGCGAATATCGTCACTCCCATGTTCGGCGGAATGCCGGCAACGGGTGCAATCGCACGCACGGCCACCAACGTGAAGAACGGAGGGCGCACTCCAGTCGCTGGAATGGTTCACGCCCTCACCTTGCTTCTCATCACCCTGTTTTTTGGAAAGCTGGCGGGGCTGATCCCGTTGGCCACACTGGCGGCGATTCTCGTCGTCGTGTCGTATCACATGAGCGAGTGGCGAACATTCCGCAGCGAGCTGACGGCGCCAAAGAGCGATGTCATAGTGCTGCTCACCACGTTTTCGCTGACCGTGCTCGTAGATCTCACCGTGGCGATAGGCGTGGGGATGGTGCTCGCCGCGTTTCTGTTCATGAAGCGCATGGCCGAGGTGACGAATGTCAGCATAGTGACGCGCGAGCTCTCGGATGGACCAGATGAGGACGATGAGGCGGATCCGAACTCGGTGAGAAGGCGTGACATTCCGCCGGGCGTGGAGGTGTTCGAGATCAGCGGACCTTTCTTTTTTGGGGCTGCCGAGCAGTTCAAGGACACGCTGGGCCAGGTAGCGAAGAAGCCGAAGGTTCTCATCATCCGAATGCGCGATGTCCCGGCCATCGATTCGACAGGTCTTCACGCCCTGCACGAACTCGCTCGCAGTTGCAAACACGACAAAACTCTTCTACTGCTCGCCGACGTGCACGCGCAGCCCATGTTCGCGCTGGTGCGTTCGGACATGCTGGCTGAGCTCGGCGAGGAGAACCTGTTCGGCAATCTCGACTCCGCCCTCGACCGTGCGCGCGAACATCTGTCACTTCCTTCGGTGCCTCATCCGCCGGGAGCGATTCCGACGGTGGCCAGGGAGACGCCCTCAGAAAAGCCGAAGATCGCCTAGCGCCGTGTGTGATCCGCAACGGGGCACAGCCTATGCTCCCCTTCACTGTGAATCCAACGGGCGAGAGGAATGCATGACCGACAGTAATCACGAGCAGAAAGGCGATAGTCCGGCAGAGAAGGAAGAATTAGCGGCAGCTGCCGACGCGGCGGTCAACGAGGGTGGAAAAGAAGATCCAATCGACGAAATCGCAGACGCCAGACCCAAACCGAATCCGCCTTACACGACTACCGGCAAATTCTTTACGACTCCGAAGTTCGGGTCGGCGGGCAGCGGTGGTTTGGAGAACGAGCCTGGACTCGATGTAGACTGAGCGAGACTTGCTTATTTCTGGCGCGTCGCGGCCGGAGCGCCCCGCGCGAAGGCGATGTAGTCGGTCGGGCTGGGTGTATCGCCCCCAGCCCGAAGTGCTGCGGCAATCTGACCGCGATGATAAGAGCCATGCATCGCGACGTGTGTCAGGATGTCTTCAACGGTCGACGTGAATTGATCGCCTACGCTATTCCGGTAGGTGATGAGGTTCTCGAGCAGATCCGGAGTGAGACGCGAGGCCAGATCCTTGAAGGTGATGACATTTTCCGTGCTGAGCTGTTCGCATTCGTCGAGGGTCAACACCGGCCACACGTCTACCCGCTTGGCAGTCCCATAGATACGGGAAAGCCACGTGTGCTCCGCTCCAAGAATGTGTGAGTAAAGCTCAAGGCTCCTCTCCTGCGGGTTTTGAGCTGACCTGAGACTCTCCAGTACTCTTGTGTCGGCCCATTCCAAGTGCTGAAACAACCTGGTGAAGTGATCCTTCATCGAGACTGGCATTGTTAGCGGATGGCCCTCCACTCCTCGCGGCCCGTGCCGAGAAATGAAATCATTTCATGAACTCCACGGGTCGCCCGATCGTCCACGGAATCTTTGCCGCATCGAGCCCCGAGTTGAGCGCAGGGATGCGGCGCTGCAATAGCGCATTGATTCTGCCCACCTCGCGCTGCAGATCCGATGAGGCGACAGTCAGCGTCGCGCGCTGATGCTCAGTGGGTTGCGAAGTGACGTTTCCGATTTCTTCCGCGACGTTGTTCACCCGCTCCTGAATCGAAGGATCTTCCACCCTCTTGTCATCGCTGATCGGCGCTGCTTCGGGATCTCCGCGCAGCTGCTTCAGGATTTCGGAGATCTCGTGGTCCACCGCGTCGGCCTGTTTTGACACACTATCTGGCGCTGTGTTGGTCTTGAGCGCCGTCTTCACATCAGTAACCTGCTCTTTCAGCTGCTCGGCTGTTCGAACGGCGGCTTGGACCGTGGCCTGAAGCCGGCCGGTGCTCACGCGCATGTCGTAGAGAGTGCGATAATCGGCATCACTCATCTGAACGAGTGGGTCTGACCGAATCTCGATCGGAACTTCATTCACTGTTGGCGCGCCGGACGATCCTTTGATGCTCAGTCGCGCGGTGTATCTGCCCGGAAGAACGAACGGGCCCTCGGGATCGCGCTGACCCCGCGATTCACCCGTCTGACCGGCGGGGCGGCGAACAGTGTACGGCGGCGCGGTGCGGAGATCCCATGTCACCCGATGCATTCCGCGTTTCTTGTTCGCGGTCAGTTCGCGCACGCGGTTTCCCGCTGGGTCGTAGACGCCCAGCGTGACATCTCCGCCTTTCGGTAGAGAGTCGCGCAGGAAGTACGTGATGATCGCGCCGAACGCGGGATTGGGCGCAGAGTACTCACGATCACCGGTCGCGCCGGCGCCGCGGGCGCCGCCTGGAACCGAGCTGTTAGGGTTGTACTCCGTCGCCGATTTCACCGGAAAGAGATAAGTGCCGACTCCATTGGCTTCACCAAGCTTTTCCAGTGGCGTGATGTCGTCGATAATGTAGATGCCGCGGCCGTGCGTGCCGATTACGAGATCGTGCTCGCGCGGGTGGATTACGATGTCGTGAACCGCGACAGTCGGAATGTTGTATTTGAGCTGGGTCCAGGAGCCGCCGCCGAGCTCGGTGTGAAACAGGCCAAACTCGGTGCCGACGAACAGGAGATTTATCGCGACTGGGTCCTCGCGAATGACCTGCACCGAGCCATTCGCCGGAAGATTCCCGGTGATCGGTTTCCAGCTGGTGCCGTAGTCGATGCTTTTCAGCACGTACGGTTTGAAATCGTTGTTGCGGTGATTGTCGAGCGTGGCATAGACGGTTCCCTCACTGAACCGTGAAGCCACCACTCGGCTCACGTACGTCTGGTCGGGGACGCCGGGGAATTTGGTAATCCTGCTCCACGTTGCGCCGCCATCGCGCGAGACGGAAATCACACCGTCATCCGTTCCGACGTACAGCAGACCCTGTTTCAGAGGAGACTCGTCGATCGTGCTGATGTTGCCGTACTCCGCCGTTCCCTGGTGGCGAGCGATGGCATCACGCGGCCAGATCTTTCCCATTACGGGAAGGCTGTCACGATTGAGCTGACGCGTGAGATCGGGGCCGAGCCGAGTCCAGGCGTCGCCGCGGTTGGTGCTCTTGAAGAGATAGTTTGCGCCGAAATAGATCGTGTTGTGATCGTACGGCGAGATGAGCATCGGCGAGCTCCAATTCCACCGATAGGGCTTCGCGCCAAAGTCGGGTATTGGTTTTATAGTTTTCTGCTCACCTGTCCGGACATCGAAGCGCACGATGTCACCACCCTGTGATTCGCCGTACACCGTGTTCGGATCGACTGGGTCGATCTGCGCATAGAAGCCGTCCCCGCCGGTGGTACGGATCCAGTCGGCGTTCGTGATTCCCTGGCGATTTCGCGTCTGACTCGGCCCACCCCAGCTGCTGTTGTCCTGCAATCCGCCGTACACGTAGTAGAAGGGCAGACGCATGTCGGTTGCGATCGCGTAGTACTGCGAGATCGGAAGATTTGGAACGAAGTCGACAGTGCGGCCACGATCGTGGCTGATGTAAACGCCGCCATCGCAGCCGATGATGAGATGGTTGGGATCGGTGGGATCGATCCACATCGCGTGATGATCCGAGTGCGCGGCGGTTGCGGTCGTGCGGAAAGTCCGTCCTCCATCCGTCGACACCTGAAGTGGCACTCCCATGAAATACACGCGGTCGGGATTCGTCGGGTCGACGCGGATTTGTCCCATGTACCACGGGTAGGAGAATCCCGTCCCCATTTTCTGCCAGCTGGCACCACGATCGTCGGAGCGATAGATGCTCGCCTCGGTGTTCCCCTGCGAGGCGCCGTTGCCGGTCACTTTCGTCTCGATTGTGGCGTAGACGATGTTCGGGCTCGACCTGCTCACGTCGAGGCCGATCCGTCCCACGTCTTCCTTCGGCAATCCCTCTGTGAGCTTCGTCCAAGTGTCGCCACCGTCGATGCTCTTCCAGAGTCCACTGCCGGGTCCGCCGCCGACAAAGGTGTAAGGGCGCCGCTCTCGCTGATAGGAAGCCGCGTAGATCATATCGGGGTTCTCGGGATCGAAGATCACGTCGGTGAATCCCGTATGCGTATCGATGTTCTTGACATTCTTCCACGTGCGACCGCCGTCCTTGCTTCGAAACAACCCGCGATCACCGCCGGCTCCCCAGAGCGGGCCAGCTGCAGCGACAAAGACGATTTCCGGATTTGTCGGGTGGACGATGATGCGTCCGATGTGCTCCGATTTCCTGAGCCCCATGTTCGTCCACGTCTTGCCGGCATTCTCCGACTTGTACACGCCATCGCCCCATGACGAGCTGCGCTGGTTGTTCGCCTCTCCCGTGCCCACCCAGATGATGTCGGGATTGCTCGGCGCAACCGCGATATCGCCGATCGATGCCGACGCTTCGTGGTCGAAGATCGGCGTCCAGGTGGTGCCGCCGTTGATCGTCTTCCAAACTCCGCCCGACGCCGACGCGACATAGAACAGCTCACCCAGTCGCTCTCCGGTCTGAGATCTGGGGCCTTCGGGAACAGCCACGTCTACGACGCGCCCGCTCGTGATGGCGGGACCGATCGAGCGCCACGGCAATTCGGAGAGGCGCGCGGAATCGGCGTCGAACACCGTTGGTGTGGTTTTGGTGGCCGGCGCGGCCTGGCCAGATACTATCGATGGAAGGGATACGAGCAAGGCGATCGCGGGAGCGACGCGGAAGAACAGAGGGGGCATCATTTTCGGATGAAGAGACCGGATAATCTCATGCGCGGCGGGCGTTTGTGCCAACTCAGAACGCTCCGCGTCGAGTGATCGAGATCGTTCCGTAAGGCAAATATCTGCGTCCCGTGGTGTACTCCTGACTCCGTGTGATCAGCCGGAGGTCGAGCGAAATCGAGCTCATCGAGATTCCGGTTCCGATCTCCTTCTGCCAGACGAAGGGAATCCTCTTGACCCGCGGGCCTTCCCGAAAGGTGTTGCCGTCGAGAAAGAGACTATGAAGGACGATGTCCTCTCGCAAGCCGAACGATGCGTATACCCCAGGATGCTTTTCCTTTTTGAATTTCCAGGGATGCGGTGCGTTCAAACCAGCTCGGAGCGTCAATCCACCTTCGGCATCCGACAGGATATTCCCTAGCGAGATGCTTCCGGACTTGATCAGTCCGATCGATGCCGGTCCGGCACGAAGCTCGGTGAAGTTCTTCCTCAATGCTGTCACTATGAGACCAGGCTCGAACTTGAGTTGATTGTTCCAGCCGGGAGGGACAATGACCGTTGGGAACATCTCATGAAATGTTACCTGCAGCTGCTCAGCGAGTGACGGCGGTCCTGTCACTCCGGCCTTGATGCTCACCGATGTGAGATCACGATCGCTCACCGCGCTCGATTGTATTCCGCCGTATAGCCATCCGGCGAACGGGCGATCGCCGGCGGCAATCGATGGGATGTAGCGCGGAGTGTAGATCTCCTGACCAACGAGGATCGTCGCTCGGGTTACACATCCATTCTCGGCAGGACAGTTCTCCAGCCGGTCGAGCACGCGCGACAACGCGACCGGCGACTCTCGGCGATTGAAGGTGAAGTGGAAGCCTTGCGTGTAATCCTGATCGAGAAGGCCTCCACGGCCGGCGAAAAGGTCGTTGTCCATCTCGAGAGTGAATGAGCCCGCATCCCGGAGGCCGTGCCGCTCGAGATCTCCAAACCTGTACGAGAGACCGAAGCTGCGGCGTGTCTTGGCGTTGGGTGTCTGGGTCTTTCTCAAGCCTGCTTCGAGCGAGAGACGTTCCATTATGTCGAGGCGAACCCCACCGCCGAATGAGAATCGAAAGCCGGCATCGGTCAGGCCTCGACACTCAGGAACTATTTTCCCGCCCGTAATTCGCCCCAGGCAGCTGAAACCAATGAGCGCTTCGCGGGCGAAGAAGTAGCCGGGCGCGACATACGGAGTAACGCGAAGCCATCCATTCGAAAATCGCGCGCCCATGGCCAGGAGCGCTCCCGCGCTTACGCCTTCGTCGCCGGCTCCATCCCCAAAGTTGACAACGCCATAACCAATGGACCCCTGAACACCGGATACCATCTCGATCGAGTGGTTGATTGGCCAGGACGCAATCCCTCGCGCATAGTCGAGGCTCGTCATGAAAGCTTTTGTGCCATAAGTCGAATAAGGCGACGTCGTGCGGCCAAACTGAAATCTCATATGACTCAGAGTAGCCGAGAACAGATACGTCTTGGCGACGGGACGCTGACCGTAGTTCCCGCCTAGGACGAACGCGCTATAGTCGCCGAATATCGCGGGATTCAAGACTGAAAAAGTGACGGGAGTCATCACCAGACCAGCAGAAGCTTCCGCCTGGGATCGTGCGGTCTGCCCTGGAACGAGTAGCGCGACGATCAGGCCCAGGAGTGAGGGAGATCTGTTCACAGTCGGCTACACAGTGAAAGGCGAGGTTCGTTTCCGGATGCTCCTTGCCGCCAAACTCCCCAGCTTCTACTCTGATTCATGCGCTCGAATCTAGTCGTGGTCGCGATCAGTCAGCTGCTCCTGATCTCAAACACCGCGACTGCCCAGAAAGATTCAGCGTCCACTCCCACTCATTCGCGATGACGGCCGTACATCCAGATACACGGACCCCACCCGGGCCACGCGCGCGATTCCCCGGCCATATGATGTTCGAGTTCGCGCGCCGCCGGTTGCCATTCATGATCGAGTCCGCGAAACAGTACGGCGACATCGTTTTCTTCAAGGTCGGCAACGAGCGGATCTACCTGTTCAACCATCCGGATCTCATCCGCGACGTGCTCGTCACGAATCAGAAGAACTTCACCAAGAGTCGCGCGCTCGTGCGCGCCAAGAAGGTGCTCGGCGAGGGACTTCTGACCAGCGAAGGCGAGTTTCACCTTCGGCAGCGGCGCCTGGCCCAACCAGCATTTCACCGGGATCGTATCTCTGCCTATGGGAGATCGATGGTCGAGTACGCTGACCGGGTGAGATCGCGCTGGACAGATGCCCAATCGCTCGACGTCCACGACGAGATGATGAAGCTCACACTCGCGATCGTCGCGCAGACGCTCTTCAGCGCCGATGTCGAGAATGAAGCCGCCGAAATCGGCGAAGCGCTCACGACCGCGTTCGCCGCATTCAACCTCGGCATTCTTCCTTTCAGCGAGCTTCTCGAGAAGCTGCCGCTGCCCTACATCAAGCGATTCGAGGCAGCACGAGCGCGCCTCGATGAAACGATCTACCGAATTATCGACGAGCGCCGAGCGACAGGCGAGGATAAGGGCGACCTGCTCTCGATGCTGCTCCTCGCCCAGGACACCGAGGGCGATGGTGGCGGGATGACCGACACGCAGATTCGCGACGAGTCGATGACAATCTTCCTCGCCGGGCACGAGACAACGGCCAACGCCCTCTCGTGGACGTGGTATCTGTTGTCGCAACATCCAGAAATCGAGGCGCGCTTCCATCACGAAGTCGACGCACTCGGCGATCGTCTCCCGCGCCCCGACGATCTGCCGAGCCTTCCTTACACCCGGATGATCCTGGCCGAGTCGATGCGCCTGTATCCGCCGGCGTGGGCGGTGGGACGGCGGGCGATCAATGACTTCGACGCGAGTGGATATACGATTCCGGCAAGATCGATGGTGCTGATGTCACAGTTCATCATGCACCGCGATCCGCGCTTCCACCCAGAGCCCGAGCGTTTCGACCCGGAGCGGTGGCGGCCGGAGATCGCCGCGATACGGCCGAAGTTCTCGTACTTCCCATTCGGTGGAGGAACGCGGGTCTGCATCGGCGAGCAGTTCGCCTGGATGGAGGGGATTCTCATCCTTGCGACCATCGCCCAGAGATGGAAGCTCCGCTACCTCGGCACTTCCCCTCCCGCTCTCGAGCCCAGGATAACGTTGCGTCCCGAAGGCACTTTGGACATGAAGGTCGAGCGCCGTTGACCAACACTGACAAGAGGCAGACAGTATTTATATAGTTGCAAGGCAAAATCGCCCGAACTGACCCGCCCACCCCCTGCATCCATGAACAGAATCTCCCTTCGTCGCGCTCTGTCGACGGCGCTACTGACGCTCGCGCCGCTCGCTCCAGCCTGGTCTCAGCAGACGTACCAGTCGCCGCCCCCCGATCTGGTGAAGATCCTCGAGGCGCCAGCGAATCCGATCACATCAGTCAGTCCGAACCGGCAGTGGGTTCTCGTGACGGTGAGCGATCCGCGCACGATCACGATCAGTGACATGGCGGATTCGGCCTACTATCTCGCGGGCAGCAAGATCAGGGCAAATCCCGACTATCGCGTTGAGAACATCGGCATCCGGTCGGGAACGGTGAGTAGCATCGATGGCAAAACCGAGCGGACGCTCACCACACCAACTGGCGGACGCATTGGATCCACCGCGTGGTCTACAGCTGGAGATCAGCTCGCCTACACCACGGTCTCGAATGGAGCGATGGCCGTCGACATTCTGGATCCCGCATCTGGCCGCACACGTCGCGTCACTGCAACTGGATTGTCGGGACGAATTCGCGATCTCGACTGGTCGCGCGACGGAAAGAATCTCGCGTTCACCGCGACTACACCAGCGGGAACTGCGCTGTGGGTCGCCGATGTCGGTAACGCCACGGCGCGCCGACTGACACCTGCGACGCTCAACATCACGACCGCACGCGGAAATATTGTCGACGATGCGGGCTGCAATTGGCTGGACGGCAAGGCGCCACTCGTCTGCCGGTTGTGGCCAGCGAACCGCGCTGGCACACCCAAGACATCCGAGGTTCCCACCGGCGTCATCGTCCAGGAATCCTACGGACGCTCGGCGCCCGCGCGTACCTACGAATACCTGCTGCAGGGACCAGCCGATGAGGCTCTCTTCGATTACTACTTTACCGACCAGCTCTCTCTCGTTGGGCTCGATGGCAAGATCACGCCTGTTGGGCAGCACGGCATTCACGCGCGTGCAACGCCTTCGCCGAACGGCAAATACCTCCTCGTCGAGACGGTGCAACGTCCCTACTCATATCAGGTTCCGATGGAGGTCTTCCCA
>Ga0193727_1000155_pt1 | contig 23620 bp, 26 predicted proteins | sample H2c2metaG_FD_143051 | JGI IMG/M metagenome (GOLD analysis project Ga0193727, IMG submission 143051) | Soil microbial communities from a riparian zone of the East river system, Colorado, United States - H2c2 | ecosystem: Environmental > Terrestrial > Soil > Riparian zone | place: USA: East River...
ACGGTCACCGACGCGAAGGGAGGGCTGCCGCTGCTCGCCCCGATGAGCGAGGTGGCAGGAAGGCTTTCCATCGAAGCGGCGGGCTACGCCTTGAAGCGGAGCGCTGGCGGCCGAGGCCTTCTGCTCGGCGGTGTACCGGGCGTCGTACCTGCCCGGGTTGTGGTGATTGGCGGCGGGGTCGTCGGCACCCACGCGGCGCGGATGGCCGTTGGCCTCGGTGCGGAAGTCAGCGTCCTGGACCGATCGCTGCCGAGACTGCGTGAGCTCGACGAATTGTTCGGGGGGCGGGTCCGCACGCGCTTCTCGACCATCGAGGCGATCGAGCAGGAGGTTTTCGCAGCCGATGTCGTGATCGGCGCCGTTCTGGTCCCCGGCGCCAGCGCACCGAAGCTGGTCGCCCGGGAGATGCTGAAGTCGATGCAGCAGGGTTCGGTGATCGTGGATGTCGCGATCGATCAGGGTGGCTGCTTCGAGACATCGCACGCGACCACCCACGCCGATCCGACCTATGTGGTCGACGGAATCATCCATTACTGCGTGGCGAATATGCCCGGCGCGGTTCCGCTTACGTCGAGCCAGGCCTTAAACAATGCGACATTGCCGTTCGGCCTGGCGATAGCGAACCATGGCTTTGCGGCGGTGAAGCAGAACCCCCATCTGCTGGCGGGTCTGAATGTTCACCGCGGCCATATCGCCAACAAAGCGGTGGCCGAAAGTCTTGGCCTGCCCTGCCCGCCGATCGAGGGCGCGATTGCCGCCTGAGATGCCTGAGGAATTCTCAGGACGGAAAATCGGCCTCGCTGACCTGGATTCGGTCGGCGTGAAGCGACCAGTGGTGAAGCGCCTGCGCTTCGCAGAATTTTCGCTTTGCCAGTTCGGTGGCTTGGCCCTCATTCGAAGCGTCAATTTCCAGAGAGCCCTGACAAACTTCTGCCTCTCGGCCGTTTTCGCCGAGCACGTCCTTCATGAAACGAACGACAAACCGTGACATGGAATCTCCCGTGTGTGCCCCCAACGCCAAAGCAGATCCATACCATATCATGCTGCGGAAATGGTTTTGACAGGGATCAAAACCTACGTAGTTGTCCGTAACGGAAGACCGCCGTTCCAAGGGATCACCTGATCTACGACCCGGCGGCTTGCTCCCCGAGAAATGCACCTCTCGCCGCCATCGTGATTGCGGTAATGAGGTCGATCACGGCGCGAACGGCGGGCGAACGGCCGATGTCGCGGTGGAACAGGAGCCATAGCTCCCGGGTCAACGGGGGTAATCGCGTCGGAACGCTGACCAGATCGGGGACGCCGCGTGCCATCATGCAGGGAAGCACCGCAAGCCCCAAGCCGGCACGTGCGGCCGTCAGCAGGACGGCAAGGTCGTTGGAGCGGAGCGCAAGGCCGCGGTCCCCGGCCAGCATTTTCAGCCAACGCTGCTGCGGCAAGTGATCGAGGCTGTCATCGTAGCCCAGAAAATCCTGGGGGTCCTCGCCGCATCGGGCGACGTGATCGCGCGACCCGTAGAGCCCGAATGCCACGACCGCCAGCCGCCGCGCCACAACCCCTTTCTCGAGCGGCCGGACCATCCGAAGCGCGAGGTCGGATTCGCCCTGGCTGAGACTGATCTGGCGAGCCTCGCCGACCAGTTCGATGCGCAAGCCCGGTTGCTCTGCCTGAAGCGGCAGAAGGCGCGGCGCGAGAAACTGGGAGATGAACGTCGGCGGCCCGCTGACCCGCACCACCCGGTGCGGTGAACGGTCGAGGCTCTGCGCACAGCGGGCGATGTCGGCAATGCCCGCCTCTATCTCCTTGGCGCGATCGCGTACCCGCTCCCCTTCGGCAGTCAAACGATAGGAGCGCGACAGGCGCTCGACGAGGCGAACACCCAGACCGTGCTCGAGCATTTCAATGCGGCGTGCAACGGTGGAATGGTCGACCCGAAGCTTCTCCGACGCACGCGAGAGGCTGCCGGTTTCAGCCAGTGCGAGAAAGAATTTGAGGTTGTCCCAGTCCATGCTCGCTTGCGAATAAACGCTCATTCATTGCGCAGGAATTGGCGTTCCGCCAAAGGTGACGCAGTGATCCAACCCCGTTCGAGGCGGCGTGTCAACTTGGTGCGTGGCGCGAAGACGGGCTGCACGCGGCACCCCCTGGTCAAATCAAACGGAGTTGTAATGAACAAAACCCTCACCGTATCGCTCGTCATCGCGACCCTGGCTCTGGCGAAATCCTCGGCCTTTGCGCGACTGAGGAATCAGCGCGCGCCAGCCTCATTCCCTTCTACAAAGCCCTGAACGCCGTGAACGCCAAGGATGCCCCCGAACTCATCAAGCAATCCACCGCGCCGGAATGGGTGACCTGCCGAGGCAACGATCTGTGCAATACCCGCGACGAAGTCATGGCCGGGGTCGGCCAACGACTCAAGGCCATTCCCGATCTGAAATGGGAGATCAAAGAGGTTCTGGTCTCGGGCAATCACGTCATCGTGCGCGGCGAGGCAACCGGCACTCCGGCAGGTGAACTCATGGGGACGCCAACCAACGGAAAATCATTCAAACTCATGTCGCTTGATATTCATACCCTCGAAGGCGGCAAGATTGCCCGGACCTACCATGTCGAAGATTGGCAGGGCGCGTTCCGTCAGGTTTCGCAGAAGTAATCCCGTCCAGAGACGCACCGCCTCTGACGGCTGGCGGTCGCATCAGCCGCCATAGGCGCACTGCCCATCGAGAGAAGCTTGCCCACATGGAGTTACGAATTGAACCGGAACGCTCTGCCGCAAGCGGGCGCTCGCGTGTCCGGATGGCCCTCGCGGCGCTGCTGGCGTCATGGTTAGTCACGATGACAGCAAAGGTCCATGCCGAGCAGATTTCCGTGGAAGCGGCAGCGAAGGCAGCGGGGCTCGCTATCGAAACCGGTAACGCTGGCGTCAACGGCGTGACGATCTATTACCGCGACATTGGCCCGCGGGCAGAGCCCGTGATTCTGCTGCATGGGTTTCCCGAAACAGGCGACACATTCGCCCGGGCGATAGCCACGCTTGGCAAGCGTTATCGGCTTGTCGTGCCGGATTTGCGTGGAGCTGGCCAGTCGCAACGCGCATCGTCGGGCTACGAGAAGAGGACACTCGCGACCGATGTCAAAGAGTTGATGGATCGGCTCCAGATCGAACGGGCCCATGTCATGGGCCACGATATCGGCGCCCGCGTCGCTTATGCCTTTGCCGTCCAATATCCCGAGCGATTGCTGAGCCTCACGGTGGCCGAGGCGTTCATCGAGGGCCTCGCGGGTACCGCCGAATTCAAACGGTTTGCGCCAACCAATCCGCGGACCCAGCACTTCGCGCGTTTCGCACGCGTAGACGAAGCCTTGAGCGAGTATCAGGGCAAAGTAGAGGAACTGGTGCTCTCCTTCATGAACTCTCGCTCGAAAAGCCTCAAGTTCACCGGCGACGACGTAACGCGCTACACCGCGTCTCTTGGGCGTGACGGCGGCCTGAGAGCTGCCTTCATGAGCTACGAAGCCTTTGACCGGGATGCTGCGTTCGCCGCCAGCGCCGACACTTCCGGCCTGTCGAAAATTCCCGCCCTCGCCATCGTCTGTCAGAACCCGGGCGGCAACATACTGCAACGGCAGCTCGTCGCGGCCGGATTGAAAAACGTCAAAGGCGCGACCCTGGATGGGTGCGCCCATTGGATTTACGAGGAAAATCCCGACGAGACACTGGCAGTGCTCACCGACTTTCTGGGCGCCGCAAACGCGCTGCCAAAGTAAGAGCAGTCAAGGCTGCGACGTCTACCGCCGTAGCATCGCCATCTCGGCCCGCGATAGCCGATCAACACTGCCCAAAAATCATCGGTGTGCCCCCGAGCAGACATGCGCCCGATCGGGCGCTCCTCTATTGTAGGTTCATATGTAAGGATCGTTTACCCGTCTGGTGGTGGGTTGAACGGCGTCTCGCTGCAAACATGACGCCGCTAACTGCCGCTATGCCAATGGCGTCTGACGCGGTTTTGCGGTTAGGATACCCACGAGCTCGCTCCCGCGCGCGCTCTGGTCACCAAATAGTCAAGCGGGAGGAGACCATGCTTCTTTTTGGACGTAACCGTTCGAGACGAGGCCTAGCGTCAGCTCTGATCGGAGAGATCGCTGCCGTGATCGACGGTATGGAGGGCTTTGAAGAAATTCGGAAGCTTGAGGATATGGAAATCGGGGCCGAGGATCATCTTGACGAGCTCGGCGCTTTCACACTGCCGAAATTCTCAGTTTACGAATCCAATGCAGATCGACTGGATCTGTTCGACGCAGCAATTCAGCGCCAGATCGCCTATTTCTTCACGTCTGCCGGAAGCCTTGCCGGGCACTTGCATGCGCTCGCGTCGACCAAAAAGGAATCGACGGAGTTGTGTAAACAGCATGCGATCGACGCGCAAAGGGAAATCAACCGCCTTTCGGAACAGGGCAATGATTTGCTGCGTGACCTGCGAAAACTCGTATCCAAAAAGCAGCCCATGACAATATCCAGAGCTTGACGGCACGGCACGTACACCGACGTGTATGTCCTCGTTGATGCATGTCATTGTCGTTGGCCGTAGACGGCTCGTTCGCGCTGATTGCATGAGCGGGGCCTGTTTGATCTTGCCACAGCTCATTTCCTCGCTAGAATTGAGCACGGCAGGGGATGGAGTCCCCCGTAACCGCCGCTGAGGCTGATGACTCCTACCGGACGCTTGGCGTCGGTAGGAGCTTGCCCAGTTCCCACGACACCAAGCAGAAAATTTGCCTGTGTGGCCCAGAAGGCCGCGCGGACAGGTCATGCGTGGTCGAATGAGGAACTTGGTGTGCGCGCACTTCTGACAAATCACCGCTTCACGATCTCCGTTTTCGTCGCAGTCGCCATCACGGCGATGTTTGCGTTCGTATTCGAAGCCGCTCCAGAGCTCGTCGCAGCCTTGTTGGTCTTGGGCATCCTGACCGCAGCGGCGGAATACGTCATGCGTTCGAGTTCGGAGCGCCCGCCGTGACCGCCACAACATTGATTCATCCCGTATCGGCAAGCGCGGGTGACGGCACTGACGGGCGGGAGAGTTGCAGATGACCGGAGTTTGGGCGCTTGCGGCGTTGTGGTTGGGTCTTGCGCTGGTCGCGAGCCTGCTCTCGATCTGGTTCCGGATTTCCACTGCGCTGTCCGAGATCGTTGTTGGAACGATCGCGCAGTTGATTATCGGCGCTGCGATCGGGTCGGCCCTGTTAGGCACGGACGAGTCGTGGGTAAAGTTTCTCTCCGGCATGGGCGCGATCGTCCTGACCTTCCTTGCTGGAGCGGAACTTGATCCGGTCGTCTTCAAATTGAAGTGGAAGGAGGCTGCTGCGGTCGGGTTCGCGAGCTTCTTTCTTCCATTTTTGGGGTGTGCGGCGGCGGCCCGCTACCTACTTGGCTGGGAAGTGATGCCGAGCTGGCTCGCGGGCGTTGCGATGTCGACGACGTCTGTTGCCGTCGTGTACGCCGTGATGATCGAGTTCGGTTTCAACACGACTGAATACGGCAAGAACATCCTGGCAGCGTGCTTCGTGACCGATCTTGGCACTGTCGTGGCGCTCGGGTTGATCTTCGCTCCATTCACGATGAAGACACTGATCTTCCTCGGCGTCGGTATCGTGGTCTTCATCGTGCTGCCGTGGCTCACGCCGCGTTTCTTCCGGCTGTATGGAGGCCGGCCCTCGGAACTGGAGACCAAGTTTCTGCTCCTCTGTTTGTTGGGGATGGGCGCGTTGGCAACCTGGGCTGACAGTGAAGCGGTGCTTCCCGCCTATCTCATAGGGATGGTGCTCGCAGGAACCGTCGGCAAGGATCACGCCCTCGTGCGGCGATTGCGTACGCTCACGTTCGGGCTGTTGACGCCATTCTATTTTATTCGCGCCGGCTCGTTCGTTTCCATACCCGCTCTTGTCGCCACGCCTGCCGCCTTCATCATCTTTCTCGTGGTCAAGATTGCCGCAAAAATGGTTGGCGTCTATCCCGTGACCAAATTCTTCGGGTCACCGAACAAGGAAGCCATGTACACGACCCTCTTGATGTCGACAGGGCTGACTTTCGGCACCATCTCCTCCCTGTTCGGTTTGTCACATGGCATAATCGACCAAGGCCAATATTCGGCGCTTGTCGCGGCGGTAATCGCCAGCGCCGTGATCCCAACGGTGGTCGCCAATGCGTTTTATCTCCCGCGCCACCTCTTGCCCGAGGCCGATCCGGAGCACGCGTCCAACGGCCTCCGCGAAGTGACGCAGCTTCGAGCGGTTACAGGAAAAGCCGAGTGACGCGGGGTGGCCAGATGTTCAGCAAAATTTTGCACGCCAATGACGGGTCGGAACATGCCTTTCATGCATTCGCGATGGCGCTTGCGATGGCAAAGCAGAACAACTCGGATTTTCATATGGTTTCGGTTGAAGAGATCGACTACATGCCGGAATTCATCGAGGAGGTTCGCGAGGAGACGGGAACGGCGGCGCGGCGTTTTCACAAGGTTCTGCAACGCGCACGCGCGATGGCCGAACTGCATCATGTCAAGCTTAATACGCACGTCATTGCCGGGCACCCGGTGCGAGACATCGTTGAACTTGCTAAAGAGCTTAAAGTCGACCTGCTCGTTATCGGAGCAACCGGCCATTCGGCTCTCTACGAGCGATTGATTGGCAGCCGGGCCGATCGAATCGTACAGCTGGCGCACTGCCCGGTCCTGGTCGTGAAATGACGCATGTCGCATATTGGCGCCAGACGCGGCGTATCCGGGCTACTGGAGCTTGATATCCGCTGCCTTGATCACACTACCCCACCGCTCAACCTCCTCCTGCATGTACCTCGCCGTCTTCTCCACCGAGCCGCCAAAAGTCTCCGCCGACAGTTTCTTGAGGCGGTCCTGCAACTCGGGTTGGCGCAGGGCTTCATTCACATCGGCGTTGATTTTGTCCGTGATGTTTTTCGGCGTCTTCGGCGGCGCCGCGATCGCGTACCAGGCAACAGCCTCGAAGCCTGGCAGCGTCTCGGCGAGAGTCGGCACATCCCGAAGACTTGGCAAGCGCTGGGCTGACGCCACCGCGAGCAGCCTGAGATTGCCGGCCTCAACAAGCGGCAGCGAAACACCGAGATTGTCGAACATCAGGTCGACGTCGCCGGCGAGCAAGCCCTGAAGCGCGGGTGCCGATCCCCGATACGGGATGAAACGCAACTTCACTTTGGCCATCACCTGGAAAAGCTCGGCTGCAAGATGCGAGGTTGTGCCGATGCCCTGCGTGGCAGCCGTGAGCCGCTCAGGATTCTTTTGCAGGAAATCGATAAGCTCGGGCACGCTCGATGCCTTGACGTTCCTGGGATTGACGATCAGCGCGTTTGGCACGTGGGCCATCACGATGATCGGCTCGAACCGGGCCGGATCGAATCCGAGCTTCGGATAGAGATTCTGGTTGATCACCAGCGGCGGCGGCGGCGACGAAAGCAAGGTGTAGCCGTCGGGGTTCGAATGATAGACAAATTCGGCGCCGATGTTTCCCGCGGCTCCCGTACGGTTCTCGATCACAACCGGCTGGCCCCATTTGCGCGAGAGCCAGTCCCCGACCAGCCGCGGGATCGCATCGGCCGTCCCGCCGGCCGCGAACGGCACGATAATTTTTACGGGGCGGTCCGGATAGTCTTCGGCACGCGCTGAACCCGCAATGAGGACGGAGAGCGCCAACACCAGCGCCATCGCGGTCGCGGATCGGCCGACAGTAACCACGGGCCCAGTGCATGCGCTACGCATCGGATGCTTTCCCCCTTTTGTCGCGGCGGCTTGACCGCGCCTGATGACAAAATGCCCGGGTCTGTGGGAGGATACAACGCCGCAACCCATCTTATTCGGCCGTCCGGCCGTGAGGAGTTGATGATGAGTCCCCGTACCCATGTCGTGATCGTCGGAGGCGGAATCGGGGGTTTATTCGCGGCCAACGCGCTGATCGCACAAGGTCTGCGAGTAGCGGTCTACGAGCAGGCGCCTGCGATCGGCGAGATCGGGGCTGGCGTGTTCCTGACCCCCAACAGCGTGCGGCATCTGCAGAGGATAGGGTTGGAACCGGCGGTGGAGCAATGGGGCGCGCGCGTCGGCCGCTACTCCCACTACTTCCGCCACGATGGCGCGCCGATTGCGCCGGTCCAGGTGACGGATTCCTCAGGCTGGAACGCGACGTTCGGGATGCATCGCGCTGACCTCGTCGCGATGTTGGCCGATGCCCTGCCGCCTGGCACGGTACACACCGGACATCGGTGTACCGGCTTTGAACAGAACGGCAACATGGCCCGGGTGTCGTTCGCCAATGGCGCCTCCGTCGAAGCAGATGCCGTCATCGCCGCCGACGGCATCCATTCCGAGCTTCGGCCTTATGTGTTTCCGTCGTCCCGGCCGGTATTCTCCGGCTCTGTTGCGTACCGCGGTCTGGTGCCGCATGAGCGCGTTCCGCGTTGGCCGACCGACCGCTGGCAAATGTGGCTCGGCAAAGGAAGGCATTTCCTTGCCTTTCCCGTGCGCGCCGGAAAGCTGATCAACTATGTCGGGTTCGTGCCGACGGACGAGGAGATGAAGGAATCCTGGTCAGCTCCCGGAGATCCCGACGTTCTTCGGCAAGCGTTCGCGGGATGGGATCCGCGCGTCAATGAGCTATTGGCGGAAGTTCAGGTGACCTTCCGATGGGCGCTGTATGATCGCGAGCCGTTGCCGATCTGGACCAGGGACAGGCTGAGCCTGCTCGGCGATGCCGCCCATCCCATGCTTCCGCATCTCGGACAAGGCGCCAATCAATCGATCGAAGACGGGATGGCGCTCGCCACGATCCTGAAGGGCGCAGACCGGAACACGGTCCCTCCGGCTCTGCTGGCCTACGAACGGCTCCGCCGCGAGCGCGTGGGCGAGGTTCAACGCGGCGCACGCGAGAACGGGCTGCGGTACGATTCCGCCTATTCGGACCTCGGTGTCAGAGACGCCGAGATCACCGCGCACGCTGCATTCCGCAAGCGGCTCTATGATCACGACGTTGTCCCCGACGCGCAAGCCGCGGCGGCAGCGCTGATTTAAGCGGCTGGGTGATGTTGCGGGGCTCGATATGGGCCGGCGGCCACCAAGGCCGTTGATAGTTATCAACATATTGACAACAATAATATGATTGATATCTTGGTCGCATGACAAAGATATCGATCGTCACGGGTGCGACCCGTAATCTTGGCTTCAGCCTCGCGCAGGGCCTTGCCCGGCGATTGGACGAGGATGACGTTGTTTATCTGACAGGTCGGGACTCCGGCCGCGTCGCCCAATCGGTGCGCCTGTTGTCCGGTCATCGAGCGAACGTACGGGGGGAAGTTCTCGACGTGTCGGATCGTGAGGCGGTGGAGCGTTTTGCCGGCGCGATCGCCGACCGCCATGGCGGCGTCGATATCGTGTTCTCGAACCACTACGCGCGGGTGCAACCGGGCGAAAATCCCGCTGAAGTCATCGACGGCTATGTCGCCGCCAACAACCTCGGGACAACCCATATCCTGCGGAATTTTGCGCCGCTCATTCGCGATAACGGGCGGCTGTTGGTGGTGGCGAGCCGTGCGGGCAGCTTGCGCGCCTTGGCCCCCGCACTGCACCGGCGCTTTGAGAATCTTCAAACGATTGATGACGTTGACCGCGCAGTGTGCGCGTGGCGGGATATTGTCCGTCAGGGACTTGCGGCCGGACAGGCGGAGTGGATCAATATCCCCTCGAAGATCGGTCAGGTAGCCGCCGTTCGCGTGCTGGCGCAGCAGCGACGGGCGGAGGATTTACGGCGGGGAATCCTCATCGCCGCGATCTCACCCGGATTGATCGACACCGGCGCGTCGCGGCAATGGCTCGATATGACCGGCGCCCCACCGCCTGACGAGGTTGCGATCCCGTTGTTGGATCTTGCGTTTGCGTTGGAGGCGGCGTCCGACGCAGCCTTCTATGGCGGGCTGATAAACCTCGGTCGCGGCGAGCCTGGGCGGTTCCGGACACTCGTGCCCTGGATATGAAACAACCAAAAAAAACTGCAGCAGACGAGCGAAGCCTCGGCAAAGTTCTCAAGCGTGCCGAACAAGCGATGCTCAAGTCCAAGACCGCGGCGCTCAAGCCCGTGGGGCTCACGCTCGCGCAATACGTTGCGTTGGCGGAACTCGAACACAAACAGGGCATCACGGCTGCTACCCTGGCGCGGGCCTGCTTTGTCAGTCCACAGGCCATCATGATCCTGCTCAAAACCATGGAGCAGCAGGGACTGATCGCGCGGCAGCCGCACCCAAGACACCCGAATGTGCTCGAACTCCACATTACCGATGTCGGCCGAGAGGCGCTGCACGCCGGCCGCGCTCAAGTCGCTCCTGTCGAGGACAGGATCTTCGCGGCTTTCTCCAAGCAGGAGCTGGAGGCCTTTCGCGCTTTCCTTTCCCGCTTTGTCAGTGCGATCGACGCGGGATAAACTAATCAGCCTTGGTGCAGTCAAAGACGCAACTTCCAGGATGTCGCTGGCTTGCGGCGGACCCGAACCATAGGACCGTAGTCGCGTGGAGCGGTCTATGCGCCGGCAGGGCCGATCCCGCCGGAATGGCTGTGGCAAGCGCACCCCTCATACATGTAGGACATGGTGCGGGGCCCTGGCGCATATTCCACTTGCAGGTTCGTCAGGTCGAAGCCGGCCAGACGGATGAGTTCATCTATCTTGCGGTCCAAATGGCAGCCTCCTGCCATCCGGCGCCAGGCCGGAGTGATCCGGTGCTGCCAGTTCTCAATACTTGGCTCAGGCGAAAGTCCGTGCTCGACAAAGTAGAGCTTGCCATTGGGCTTGAGTACCCTTCGCATCTCGCGCAACGCCGCCAGCGGATCCGGAATTGAACAAAGTGTCCATGTCATCACAACAGTATCAATGGTGTCGTTCGCAAGCGGGATCGCGGTCGCTGAGCCCTGAAGAAGTTCAACAGGTACCCCTGATGCTGCGGCACGCCGACGCGCGATTGCCAGCAATCTGGGTGAAGGATCGATCCCGTAGACTAGTTCGACCTGTTTGCCATACAGCGGAAAGTTCAGCCCTGAACCCACCCCGATTTCGAGCACGCGGCCACGGGCTGCGGCGACCACCGCGCGACGATATTTCGTGAGGTGCTTCTGTCGCATGATCAAATCGAGAATGGGCGGTAGTACCCAGCGCTCATAGAGATTCATCGTTGTTCCTCTTCGCTCTGCAACTCGCCCCAGCCAGGGCGATAACCTTAAGCAATTCCTCGGCTCAGCTTCTCGCTCCGATTTATGACGCGTAGGTGCCTTTGAGGTTGTCGGGCATCTCATTGTCCGGTGTCACCAACTTGGTGCGCGTCCGGTATTCCGGATGCTCTGTTCCCATAAATCGGTCCCACCAAGTAAAATAAAGGCCGAAATTCCGGGGCGCATGCTCGTGATGCATGTCATGGTGGGTGACCATCGTCACGAGACCCAGTATCGGACGATCTGCCCAGCCTTTCGGAAACAGCTCGTAGCCGCAATGACCGATGGCATTGCGCAGCATCATGTGTGCGGTAAATGCGAAGAGGCCGCTAACGTGCATCGGGACGACTGCGACGAACAACGGCATGAAAAGTGCGTGGATCAGGGCTTCGCCCGGATCGAACGCGTAGGCCGTCCACGGAGTTGGATTGTGCGAGCGATGGTGAGTGGCATGCACTTTCCAAAGCAGCGGTGCGCGGTGCATGAGCCGATGCACCCAGTAGAAATAGGTATCCTGCACAACGATCATGGCAACGACGCTTCCAACGAGATAAAGCCAGCCATGGAGGGAAATGTCGGCGTAGACCTGAAATACGCCATGCATCGCTCCGATTCCGATCGCTGTCCCGACAGTCGCGAAGATGCAAACCGTCACGAGCGAATGACCGATATCCCGCCAGATTTGACCGGCCGGCAGAGTATTTCCTCGAATCTTTCTGGCTGCCAATCGCGACCGGAAAATCACCCAGATGAGAAGGAATACGGAACCGGCGCCGATCAGATAGCGGGCGAGGTCGCCCGCAAAGATATATGGCCAGATTTGGCGGAATTCATCGAGGATTGATGTAAATTGCATCATCGTGCGGATACTCTCCTTGCGTTGGTCCTCCACGAGAACCATCGCCGGAACTAGCCGCTGAACCCCACCCTGTCCGCTCGATTTCTTGCCAAATGCGCTCGATTTCGAAATCGCCTAGCTTTTTTCAGATTCGATCCGCCCATTTGCGCTGCGTGTCTCCACCAACGCGGCGCTCCGGTAAGCCGTCGCGGACTGGCCGGTTTCGGCGCGGAACGCGCGGTTGAAGGGAGGGAGCGAGGCAAAGCCGGAGTCGAGCGCAATGGTAAGCACCGGCAAATGCGCCAGTTTAGGGTCTCGCAACGCGGCCTTGGCGGCGGCGATACGATGCTGGTTCACGTAAGCGTTGAAATTGCTATGGCCGAGCGCCTCGTTGATGTGTTTGCGCAGGCGATGCTCCGGCACTCCCAATCTTTTGGCCAGTGCGGCGATCGTCAAGCCCTGCTCAAGATACAACTTGTCAATATTGATGGCACGCTCCAAGGCTACGCCAAGGGCCTCATCGATCAGCCTCTGGCGATCCATAACCGGAGCAGGTTCGGCCCGCTTGGCAGTCGTTATGTTTTGGAACGCCAAGCGTGATGCGGATGCGCTGAGCAGCCATGCTGCCGCCGATGTCGCGAGGATCGAAACAAGTACAGATTGTAGCGCTAGCATCCAGGCAGTAGGGGGGCGCCCGGCAAGGGCGACCTCGGCGACCGCTATCCCAACAGCCGTCAGACTTCCGCCGATCAGGAACAGCAGCCTAAACCGCCTGCGGTTCTCCAAGAGGTCGTTGTCATAGCCGCGCCAGGCCAGCAACAGTACGTGAGCGACGAGTGTCAGAATGACGAGGTTATGAAAGATAGCGAGCGCCTGCCCAAGCGCGCCGTACTCAATAATGTGGGCGCCAACACGAGCGAAACCCAAAGCCAGCACAGCTATTAGGACGCCAACATGTACCGCTTCGAGACGAAAGTCGTCCTCCAGCAGCGCCAGCGCGAACCACCAGAAGAAAACGCTGTTTCCAATGCATAGCGGCAGCAGCAACGAGCTGGCGCGCCAGACCCCTGGAGCGCCCGAGCAAAACATATAGGCGGCAGTCCCGATTCCAAACAGCGCGCCCAATCGCGCCCGGAATTCAAACCTTGCGTCGCGCAGCAACAGGAATGCGGTTAGCAGCGCTAGAGTGGCGGCGGCTGGTCGGAAGGAGGCGTCGATCTCAAGCATTGATTAGGTTCGAGCACATTACCAATTCATCCCAGCAAAAGGCAGCGCTCGCTGCGACAGATATGAACCTGCGGTAAGAGATTGATCGCTCGCCATCATTCAGAAACCTTGCTAGTAGTGCGAACAGCATCACAGACCGATATTTTACCATTCAACGCTTCGCGATGAAACATCAATACGGTCTGAAGGATGTCTGCTGTGCCCGGACGCATCGCGGGTCATGACGCGACGGCGATGGCGCCGTTCAGGCGTTCAACCACGGCTTCAATTTCCTCGTCTGTTGTCCCACGCCCAAGACTGAAGCGGATAGCGCCCATGCCCACTTCCAGCGCGACGCCCATCGCCTCAAGCACGGGCGATAGCTCGACGCGCCCGGCATGGCACGCTGAGCCGGTTGAGGCGGCGACACCGTCCAACCGTTCCAGTACCTCGACGCCGACATGGTCAATGAAGGAAACATTGAGCGTGTTCGGCAGACGATGCGCAGGATGTCCGTTGAGGGCGATGCGATCGCCGAACCGCTCCTGCAGTTCGCGCCAAAAGTGGTCGCGCAGGACCCGGACCCTATCAATTGGGGCTAGATCGCACGCCAGTTCGCAAGCCTTTCCGAGACCGACCGCAAGCATGGCGCTCTCGGTTCCCGCGCGCCGCCCGTTCTCGTGTCCGGCCCCGTGAATGAGCGGTTCGAGCGTGACGCCACGGCGTACGAACAAGGCACCGACACCCTTTGGCGCGTAAAGCTTGTGCCCGGCGATCGAGAGCAGATCGACGGCGAGTCCGTTCACGTCGGTATCAATCTTGCCGACCGACTGAGCGGCATCGGTATGGAAGAGGACGCCATGCTCGCGGGCAATACGCGCGCAATCCTCAATCGGCTGGATGGTGCCCACCTCGTTGTTGGCGTGCATGATGCTGATAAGGATCGTGCGCGGCGTGATGGCCCGCCTTAGGTCATCGGGATCGATGCGCCCGAATCTATCCACGGACAGGTAAGTTGTCCGCGCGCCCAGGCGTTCAAGAAACCGACAAGGTTCAATGATTGCTGGATGTTCTATCCGCGTGGTGATGACGTGATCGCCAATATCGCGCCGTGCGAAGTAGGCACCTTTGAGCGCGAGATTGTTGGCCTCGCTGCCGCCGCTGGTGAAGACGACTTCATCGTTCTCGCAACCGAGCAGCGCCGCAATTTGCCCACGTGCTTTTTCGAGGGCCGCTTTCGCAGGCGCAGCGGCCCAGTGATCGCTAGACGGGTTGCCGAAGTGATCTGCAAGAAACGGCATCATCGCCGCGCCGACCGCCGGATCAATGGGCGTACTTGCGTTGTAATCGAGGTAGATGCGGCGCATGATCAAAACACAAACAGCGCTGGGGCGAGCCGCAGGCCATTGTAGACAAGCCCGGTGCCGCCCGGCAGATCGTTGAGAATGGCGGGAGTATTCACGGCAAGGCTCCTTTAAGATTTCGTGTTGGTCGGCAGGAGCGAGATCGCGTCCCTGCTCTTCAACCCAGTTTGCACGCCAACGTCCAACTCTATCGATTGCGCAACATCGAGGCCGCCACGCGCCTTCTCGCGCATCATCAGCGCGACGAACGCACCTGAGAGAAATGTCAGCGTGGCAATCGTCCCGATGGCCCACACCATTCCGAAAATGTCGGCGATGATGCCCGCTGAGAGCGCGCCGATGGCATAGCCGAGGTCGCGCCAGAAACGGTAGACGCTGAGCGAGCGAGCGCGCCAGGTCGGGTGTGAGGCATCGGAAACGGCTGCAATCAGGCTCGGATAGACCATCGCTGTTCCGAGTCCGAGCAGGAGACTGCCGACGAGCCACCATTCGAACTGGCGCGTTGCGGCGGTGAGGAACAGGCCGGCTGACTGAATCCACATGCCGGCGACGATCAGGCCCTTGCGACCCCAGCGATCGCTCAAGGGGCCGGTGGCGATCTGCAGGATTCCCCATGTCGCGGGATAGACCGCCTTCAGAATGCCGATGCGCTCGACACCGAGGCCGAAGGAGGCGAAGAACAACGGGAAGATGCCCCAGCTCATGCCGTCATTGAGGTTATTGACGAGGCCAGCTTGCGACGCGGCGAAGAGATTGCGGTCGCGGAACGAGGTGAGCACGAAGATTTCCCGGAAGCTCATTGGAGTTGATTGTTTCGAAGACGCAGAGGCTTCGAGCCGGACGTGATCACGTGTGTCGCGGATAAGCGTGATCGACAGCAAGGCCCCCAAGACCGCATAGCCGATACCGAGATAGATCGGCACTGGTCGAAGACCGTATCGAGAGGCAAGATAACCGGTGAGAAATGCGGTGACGCCAACGGCGAGGTAGCCGGCGAACTCGTTGAGGCCGACGGCAAGACCGCGCGACTTCGGCCCGACCAGATCGACCTTCATGATCACCGTCATCGACCAGGCAAGCCCCTGATTGATGCCGAGCAGCGCATTGGCCGCAATGATCCATCCCCAACTGGGCGCCCATATGATCATGAAGGGGACGGGCAGCCCGACCAGCCAGCCGAGGACGAGAACACGCTTCCGGCCCCAGGCATCGGCGAGTTGGCCTGAGACGAGATTGGCAAGGGCTTTGATCACGCCGAAGCTGACGATGAAGGAGACCACGAGCGTCGTCGAGGTAATGCCGAATTCTTCCGATCCGATCAGCGGCACGACCGTTCGTTCCATCCCGACCATGCCGCCGACAAAGGCATTGATCAGGATGAGCAGCGCGAACTGCCGCCAGTTTTCCTTGAGCCCGAGCCTGACACGCGAGTCTTTTGACCTGGAAACCGACGGCGCTTCGCTCATCGGTCAGGCTGCCGCGGCCGTCGCACCGGAGTTCGCGGCCCTCAATACGGCCGCCTCGGGTGGGGCCGGCGGAATGTCAGCGAGCATGAAGCGAATGAACTCGGCCTCCTCTCCGATCCCGAGCGCCTCGTTGTGGCGTTTCTCAAAGCCGATGGTCGACCAGGGTTTTCCACTGAGACGCCGGCCGCAGACCGAGCCGGCATAAGCTCCGGGCAGCACCTCCACATAGTCCGGCAGCGCTTTCAGTCGGCGTGCACTCTGGAACAGGTCCATCGCTCCTCGTTCGGCGCTGACGGCGAGCTCCGTGCGGCCGAGGTCGCCGACCATCAAAGTGTGTCCGGTCAGCACGAACCAGGGCTCATCGGCCCGGGTGCGATCGCTGACGAGGATACAGATGTGTTCTGGTGTGTGGCCCGGCGTATGCAGCACCTTCGCAGCAACGTTACCAAGCGGAAGCACCTCGTCGTCGCGCGCTCCTCTGAATGGAAACGAAACTTGCGCGTGCGCCGCGAGCACATATTCTGCGCCGGCTGCTTCAGCGAGCTGCCGGCCTGCCGAGAGATGGTCGGCATGAACGTGGGTGTCGATCACAAAATGGATGCGCATGCCGCTAGCCTCTGCGGCGCGGAGATAAGGCTCGATCTCACCGACCGGATCGACGACGGCACCCGCCGCACGTCCACCGCAGCCGAAAAGATATGAGATGCCAACGGGTTCCTGGTGCAGGAATTGACGGATGATCATGGCTTGCGCTCCCGAATTTCCCGAGCTAACTACATTCAATCATTCTGCTGAATGTTTCACTGAGAGGAAACGGTGTCAAGCACAGGACCCAAACAAGCGATCTTCACCAGCCTCGCGGAGGTGGCCCAGGCGCTTGGTCACGCCCATCGGCTGGAGCTGCTGGAGCACATCGCCCAAGGCGAGCGCAGCGTCGAAGAACTTTCTGCGCGGGCCAACCTGAGCTTCGCCAACGCGTCGCGACACTTGCAGATTCTTCGGCGCGCGCGGCTTGTCGATACCGAGCGCCGCGGGAAGCGCGTGCTATATCGGCTCGCCGGCGACAATGAGGTGGTTGACCTGATGCGGGCGCTCGGACGTGTGGGCGAGCGTAACGCAGCCGAGGTCGGCCGCATCATGATCGACTACTTCTATGCTCGCGATTCGCTGGAGCCGGTGTCGAGAAAGGATCTGGTCTCTCGTCTCAGAGATGGCCTTGTCACGGTTCTCGACGTGCGGCCCGAAGACGAGTTTGCGCTCGGACATCTTCCCGGCGCCCTCAACATCCCGCTTAGCAAACTGGAACATCGCTTGAGCGAGTTGCCGGCGGACCGCGAGGTCATCGCTTATTGCCGCGGTCCCTATTGCGTTCTCTCGTTCGAGGCGGTCGCAGCGCTTCGCGCGCGAGGCTATCTCGTCCGCCGGCTCGAGGACGGTTATCCCGAATGGAAGGCTGCCGGCTTGCCGGTCGAAGCTGTGGCCTGAATGGAGCAACATCGATAGATGCCGTTGACGCCACTACGCGCGAAAGCGACGCGAACAAACATTCAGCCGTGATGGCGAGGGGAAGTGGCAGTCCAGAAAGGAAGCCGGCGGGGCCGTCGGTCGCGTGGAGCGGTCTATGCGCCGGCCGAAGGCAGGCTCGCCGCCGCGATAGCGACGATCAGCGCCAGACGGCGCCCGATCCGGGACGGCGCAGCGCGCAACAATGAACCTATCCGACGCATATCGCAGCTTCCTTCTGCGCCCGCGGAAACAAGCATTCCCTGAAAAAAAGCGCGCGATGCAAACATGGTCCCGCCCCGGACAGGTGTCGAGGGCGCGGCAAAAATAGCAACGCGCCGTTCGTCCGGCGGTTGATTCACAGTAGACTTATTGCCGCCATCGAGCCGCAAACGGTCGAAATCTTCTCTCTCGAAAATCCCCCGCGCGCTGCCCGGTGCAGCGGTCCGAGCCCCTATCCCGGCGCAAATCCGAAAGTGCGCTCGAAGCGTTTGGCGTAGCGGGGCCAAACCTCGGGATTGATGAGGCGCGGCGGCCGCTTGCCATCGAGCGCATCGAGAATTTGCTCGGCGGCAATTCGGCCCATGTTCGCCCTCGCCTCTTTGGTCACCCCCGCCGTATGCGGGCTGGCCAGCACATTGTCGAACTGAAGCAGCGGATGGTCCGGCGGCGGAGGCTCCTTGGCCCAGACGTCGAGGCCGGCCCCGGCGACGCGTTTGTCGCGCAGCGCCTCGACCAGCGCGGCCTCATCGTGGATAAAGCCGCGCGCCGTCGTGATGAAATAGGCATGCGGCTGCATCAGCGCGAATTGGCGCGCGCCAATCATGCCGCGACTGTCTTTCGTCAACGGGCAAGAGATCGACACGTAATCGGAACGGCGCAGCAGGTCGTCCAGTTCGACCTTCTCGCCGCCGCGCGCCGCCATCTCGGTTGCGTCAAGATAAGGATCGTAGGCCAGCACCTTCATGCCGAGCAGGCCGTTGCAGAGTTCGGCGATACGGCGGCCGACATTGCCGAGCCCGACAATGCCGATGGTCTTGCCCTGCGCCTCGGTGCCGATCAAGGCGTTGCGATTGACGTTGGGGTCGCGCCGCAACGCGCGGTCAGCCTCAAGAATGCGCTTCGACAAGGTCAGCAGCATCCCGAGCGCGTGTTCGGCCACCGAGCGGGCATTGCCGCCGGACTGATTGACGACCACCACGCCTGCTTCCGTGCAGGCCTCGACATCGACAGGATCGTAGCCCGCGCCATTGCTCGAGACGATCAGCAGGTTCGGCGCGCGCCGCAGCAGGTCGCGGTCGACATGGAACTGGGGTGCGAGTTCATCGCGCGCCGCACCGACCTGATAGGCATGCGCCGCCGCCAGGATCGGCGCCGAGATCGCCTCGGCGCTCTCATTCTCGAGCCGGTCCAGCCGCACATCGGGCCGCTTCCGCAGGATGTCCGCATAGATCTCATGCGCAAGGTATTTGACGTAAAACACACGCTTGTTGTTGACGGACATTTATTGCGAGCCTTCAGTTCGGGAAACCATAGAGTTTGGCCGGATTGGTCACGAGGATGCGGTGCTGCGTCGCCTGGTCCGGCGTCCACAGTTGAGACAACTCGAACAGGTGTCCGGCATCGGACATCTCGCCTTCGACGCGCGGATGCGGCCAGTCGCCGCCCCAAACCAGACGTTCCGGATTAGCTCGCACCAGCGCTTCGTGAAATGGCCGCGCGTCGGGGTAATCGGGCGCATCGCGGCTGATGCGATGGGCGCCTGACAGCTTGGCCCAGCACCAGCCGTCGCCGACCGCACGCAATAAACTCTGGAAACCTTCGGTCGCCGTGCCCGCGCGGGCATCGGTGCGGCCCATATGATCGATCACCACCGGCAAACCCAGTGATTTCAGCACCGGTAAAGTCCCGGGCAAATCCTTGACGTCGATCCAGAGTTGAAGATGCCATCCGAGTTCGGCCATAACAGGCGCGAGCCTCTCGGCCGCCGACAGCGGCACCCCGCCGCGATAGTGCAATTGCCCGTCGCGGAAAAAATGATTGAACCGCAATCCGCGGACGCCGAGGCTGGCCCACTGGCGCAGATCGTCTGGCGAGACATCGGCGTCGGCCACCGCGACACCGCGCAGGCGGTCCGGTCGATGCGCCAGCGCGTCGAGCATGGCGGAATTGTCGCGGCCGTGCGCGCTGCCCTGCACCAGCACGCCGCGCGCAAAGCCGATGCTGTCGAGCATATCAAGATATGTTTCGAGCGGCGCGTCCGGCGGCGTGTAGCTGCGATCATCCGCATAGCGAAACCGCTCCGCCGGTCCGAACACGTGCGCATGCGTGTCACAGGCGTTCGGCGGAGGCGGCACCTTCGGCCGGCTTACATCGCGCGGTGGCAGACAGGCGGGAATCATCGGCGTCATTCGGCTTTCATGCCGGCGGCCTCTATGATGGGCCCCCATTTCCTGGCATCGGCACGAATCTTGGCATCGAATTCCGAGGGCGAACTGCCAATCGGCGACGCGCCGAGCTTGCCCAGACGCTCCTTCACCGGGTCGGTGTTCAAGGCCGCAACGAAATCATGCGAAAGTTTCGCGATCAGGTCGGCAGGCATGCCGGCCGGACCGAGCAAGCCCCACCACACTTCCGTGTCGTAGCCCGATACGGCCTCGGCCATGCTGGGCACATTGGGCAGAAACGACGCCCGCGAGGCGGTCGTGACGGCGAGCGCGCGGACGGTGCCGGCTTCCAGCTGTCCGACCGATTCCGGGCCGTTGTTGAAGGACATCGGAATTTGCCCGCCCAACAGATCGTTGATCGAGGGCGCGCCACCCTTATAGGGAATCGCATTGAGATCGATCTTGGCGAGATTTTTCAACAACTCGCCGGCAAGATGCGTCGATGTTCCGGTCCCGGCATGGCCGAAGGACAGGCTTCCCGGTTTCGAGCGCGCCTGCGCGATCATGTCGCCCAGTGTCTTGAACGGAGAATCGGTTCGCACCAGCAGGATATTGGGAGACGACGCCAGCAGCGAGATCGGCGTGAAGTCCTTGAAGGTGTCGTAGGGAATTTTGGGGTACAAGAACGGATTGGTGGCGTGACCGCTCGCGACGACGATGAGGGTGTAGCCATCCGGCGGCGACGCCACGAGCGCTTGCGACGCGACCACCCCGCCCGCCCCCGGCCGGTTTTCAACCACGACGGTTTGGCCCCATTGCCGGGAGACCACATCACCCAGCGTGCGCGCCAGGATGTCGACGCCGCCCCCGGCAGCATAGGGCACGAAAATATGCACGGGTTTGGACGGGAATGGCGACTGAGCAGCCGCGCCACCACCCGCGGCAGACATCGCCACTGCCGCGGCAACGATCCGAAACCAGCTGCCCATGGCATGCCTCTCCCGATATTTTCGTTTATTTTATCGCACGCTGGCGTACCGTTGGCATCACCGTGAGACGCAGATCACCGGTACGATCCGAACATGTTGACAATCCGGCAGATCGCGTCAAGTTTCGGCGCCTCGACAAGGCGGCCGCGATCACGTCGCGAACGAAAAATCGTCGCGAAACAAGGAGAATTCGATGGCGGCTGCCGACGGACAAAACTTGCCCCAGGCCTTTCAACAGAAGGCCTGGCACGAGGTGGTGCTGCAAACGCTCAAGCGCAACGAGATCAGGCTTGTGCCATATGTTCCGGATCGCGTGCTGACGACGCTGATCAAGAATATTCACGCCGATCCGTTTTTCACGACATTCCCCACCGCCCGCGAGGAAGAAGCGGTCGGCATCGTCTCCGGGGCGTGGATGGGCGGCATGCGCGGCGCCGTGTTGATGCAGACCAGCGGCTTCGCCACGCTGGCAAATGTGCTGGCTTCGCTGGCGATCCCCTATCAGATTCCACTGATCATGTTCGTGTCTGAACGCGGAACACTCGGCGAATTCAATTACGGTCAGTCGCTGGTTTGCCGCACCATGCGGCCGGTGCTCAACTCGCTGGCGATGGAGCATCACACCGCGACCCGGCTCGATGAGTTCGAATTCATCGTCGATCGATCGATCAAGCAGGCCATCACCACGCAGGCGCCGGTGGCGCTGATCCTGTCGCCGCTGTTGACCGGCGGCAAAGCTTTCGAGAAATGAGCGATCGCATGAGCACGGCAACAAGCACCCCTGCCCGCAACACCAAGGTCATGAACCGGTTCGACCTCACCTCGCGGCTGGTCGCCAGGCTGAAGAACGAAGAAGCCGTGATCGGCGGGATCGGCAACACCAATTTCGATCTGTGGGCAGCCGGCCACCGCCCGCAGAATTTCTACATGTTGGGCAGCATGGGCCTGGCGTTCCCGATTGCGCTCGGCGTCGCGCTGGCGCAGCCGACGCGACGCGTTTTCGCGCTCGAGGGAGACGGCTCGCTGCTGATGCAACTGGGTTGCCTGTCGACCATCGCGATGCTGTCGCCGAAAAATCTCCCCATGATCGTGATGGATAATGGCGTTTACCAGATCACCGGTGCACAACCGACCCCCGCCGCTACGGTAGCGGATGTTGTCGCCATCTCAACCGGCTGCGGTCTCACCAACAGCGCCTGGGCGGCCGACGAAGACGATTTCGAGCGTCTGGTCGATCAGTCGCTGTCAGCCTCCGGACCGACCTTGATTGCGGTGCGCATTGACGACAAGCCGGGAGTGGGCGCAACCCGCAGGGATCCGGTGCAGATCAGAGAGCGCTTCATGCTGGGCCTCGGCGTGCGGCAGGCATTATGATGTGTCGCAGCCTATGTTTACCACGCCGGCATCGCACTTCGCGTGAGTGGATTTCGGATCGATGAATTGTGATATCCCATCCTGATGACAACCATCCTCAGAATAATTGCCTGGGTTTTGGCTGCCGCCGTCATCTTCGCGACGCTGGGGCCGCCCCGACTCCGGCCGCACGCCGCGGAGTTCGGGCAGAACGGCGAGCATGCGCTCGCGTTCATTCTGGTTGGGCTGGCGTTTGGCGCAGCCTATCCCCGGCATCGATTGCTCGCGACGGTAATGGCCGTTGCCGGAATCGGCCTCATCGAAATCTTGCAGCTCTGGGCCCCCGGAAGGCACGCGCGATTGGAAGACTTCGTCGTCGATGCGCTGGCCGCCGGTGTCGGCCTCGCCTTAACCGCCGGGCTGGGTTGGACCATCCAGCGATCGCGCCGGCCGAACCCCGGCACACCCTGAACATGAAAAAATCCCCGCGGGACAAGTCCCGCGAGGATGGTTGATGAACCCACTATTCGGTTAGTCGATGATCTTGATGATCTTGCGCGTCCGCGGCTCGACGATTACCCGGCGGTCATTGACAACTGCATAACGATATTCGGTATGGCTGGGAACGGTCCGCAGTTCGACGCTCGGCGGCAGCGGCTCGCCCACCACGACCCGCTCCCGCACCACAACGGACGGAGCGCGCTCGGCCTGAATCGACGTGATTACGGCATTGGGAATTTCCACGGCTGCGCCGACCGCGGCGCCCACGGTGCCGCCGACGATCTCACCAACCGGGCCAGCGACCTCGCCACCCGTCCGGGCGCCGTTCGCTGCGCCGGTTGCTGTGGTGGATTGAGCGAACGCGGCGCCCGACGCCAGCAGCGACGCAGCCATGAGCGAAACAGCAAGACGATTCTTCATCGTGTCCTCCTCCTATGAAATGGATGGTCCATTTCAACCAACGGACCGGAGGGATGTTCCGAACAGTTGCGACGGTTCCATCGTTCACCGTGGCTTCATTGCGGCAGGCCAAGTTCCAAAACCGGTACGGCTGGAACAACGCGACAGAAAAAATGCCGCCCGGAAACCGGCCGGCATTTTAAGAATTTTGTTGATCCCGGTTTGTTATAGCAGGCCCGCACCGCGCGCCCATTTGTATTTGGCACCGAGCACGGCGACCGGGATTTCGGTTGAGTAAGCGTAAGCCACTATGCCGTTCTGATAGAGATAATCGGCAG
>Ga0193727_1000156_pt1 | contig 23618 bp, 29 predicted proteins | sample H2c2metaG_FD_143051 | JGI IMG/M metagenome (GOLD analysis project Ga0193727, IMG submission 143051) | Soil microbial communities from a riparian zone of the East river system, Colorado, United States - H2c2 | ecosystem: Environmental > Terrestrial > Soil > Riparian zone | place: USA: East River...
GCTCGAAACCGTCATCGTCAAGCGCATCGCGCACCTTGCGCACGAGCCGCTCGTTCACCCCCGTTGGCTTGAAGTCGCCGAGCTCCTCCCAGAGCGAGCGGTCGACGAGCATCTCCGACGTGTCGAGCCGCACACCCCAGAGCTTCGGACCGAGGGCGCGCGCCACTTCGAGCGCCGTTTCCACGGAGTTGTTCTCGAAGTCGACGAGCACCGTGATGTTCATGTCTTCTGAGGCCCACTCGGCGAACTTCGTCGCTGCCAGCACGGTATTGCCGCCGTACGACGCGATCAGCGAATGCGGCACGGTGCCGATCCCGCGGCCGCCCCACCACGACGCCTGCTCGTCGGTCGTGACCCCGATCGACGCGCCGACCACCCGTCCCGCGACGTAGGCCGCGTACCCGTCACCCGTCTGCACACGATGATGATCGTGGCGGGCAGGCATGAAGATGAGCGGCTTTCCGTTCGCTGCCTCCAACACTCGTACGACGTTCGATGTGATCAGCGTGCGCCTGGAGAGCACACCGAGATACGCAGTCTCGAGGTGCGCGAAGAGCGTGTAGTCACCCTCGATCGTCATCACGGTCTCCCACGGCTCGATTCGGTCACCGTCGTGAAGTGCGTGGACGGTCAGCTCGTCCCAGTCGTGCGAGCAGAGCTTGAGGATCGCGATTGCCTCGTCCATCCCGCCGAGCCACGCGCTCTTCTTCTGAAAGATTTGCAAGACGACGCGCGGATGGCGCTCGTCCTGCAAGAGCGTCGCGCGCGCGTGATTGAAGTACGCGTCGGCGTAGTAACCCTCGCGCATCTTCTCGACCGGAAGATCGAAGATCTCCGGTGGAAGCCGATCGCGAGTGCGCTGCTCGACGGCCATTGTTATTCCCGTTCGAGCTCGAGGCACGCGGCGAGCGCGGCCTCTGCAACCTCGATCTGCTCCGGTGACGGCTCCGCGGTTGCGAACCTGTGCTGGAGCTCGTGACCCGGTTTCGCGAGCGCGCGTGCGAGGCGCTTCTCGGGATTCCGCACCATCCAGCCGAAGATCTCGGTCGAGGCCGCGACAGCGAAGAGCTGCGCTCCGAGGCGTGCAGGACCGCGCGCGTGCGCAGGAAAGCGCGAGGCGAGCGTGTTGCCGATCGCGGTCGTGACAAGAAGTGGGCCGAGCAGATGTGAGCCACAGCGGTTGTGTTCCTTGGTCGCGCGCTTCCCCTGCTCGTAGGTGCCGATCGAGATGTGCTCCGCGCCGTGGTAGGCGGCGACCTCCGACCCACGCAGCGCGAGAACGGCCGGCGCGAGGGAGAGCAGACCGCCGACGAGCTCCTGCGCAGCGGGCCGGACCGAAGGCGAACCGCGCAGCAGCTTCACGACCGTCGCGCTGCCGAGCATCGCCGCGAGCACGGAGGGTCGCTGGAAGGGGAGCTTCGCCTCGGGTAACGCATGCCGGATCTGCGGGATGATCGCCATCGCGTCGAGCAGTCGGACGGGGCCTCGTAGGAGCGGGCTCTCGACCTTGCTCGCGAGCACGCGCTTGCGCCGGGCAACGACCTTCACGTGTCCGTCGTCCATTCGAATCGCGCACGCCCACGACGTCGGCCCGTGCACCAGCACGCCGTTCGCCAGGGCCATCCCGCCGAGCCGGACCTTGTCCTCAGCCATGCATCGAGGTTATCGACTCAGAGTCGAATCAGGTCAGCATCGCCCGGGCGGCGTGGCGCATAAAGCTCACGCCGAGCTCCAGGTCCTCGACCGGGATCCGCTCGTCGGCCGAGTGGATCAGCCGGGCGGCGAGCTCCGCTGGCATGGCCCGGGACGGGAAGAACCCGTAGGCAACGGTCCCGAAGGCCTCGCGGAACCAGTGGCTGTCCGTGAAGCCGGCCACGCACATCGGCGCAGGCTTGGCGCCCGGCTCCACGTCGCTGACCCAGTCGGCAACTGCGTCCCAGAGCGGAGACTCGATCGGCGATCTCGTGCCGCCGTGAGCCTCCAGCGCCTCGAGCTCGTAGTCCCCGTCACCGAGGACGCTCCGAACGATTGCATGCTGCTCTGCGGGCGTCGTCTCCGGCAGCAGCCGCGAGTCGACGACCACGTCGCAGATCGCCGGGATCACGTTCCGTTTCTGCGAGGCCGTGATCATGGTCGGCGCCAGCGTCAGCGACAGCAGCGGTTCGACCATCTCCGCCAAGAACTCACCGATCTCCCTCGCCCGTTCGAGTGCTTCCGCCGGAGACGCTGGCCGGTCCCCCGTGACCGCCTCGAGCAGGGCTTCCACTTCGGGCGTGAGGCGTTGCTCGGGGACGTACTCGCCGAGCGCCGTGATCAACGGCGCCGCCTTCACGAGCGCGTTGTCGGCGATGCCGGGCATCGACGCGTGGCCGCTTCTGCCGCGCACGCGCAACCGGAAAGGAGCGCTCATCTTCTCGGCGACCGAGCACATGTAGAACGGCTTCCCACCGAGCTCGAGCCGCTCGCCCGATCCCTCGTTGATCAGATAGTCGCAGCGCACTGCGTCTGGATGGGTCTCGCACAACCACTGGGCGCCGAAGCCTGCGCCCACCTCCTCGTCGGCAGTCGCAGCGAAGATGAGGTCGCCTGCAGGCTCGAAGCCTTCACGCGCGAGCGACGCGATCGCAACGGCGCTCGCCGCGACCTGTCCCTTCATGTCGAGCGCCCCGCGGCCCCAGATCTCGCCGCTTCGCAATTCGCCGCCGAAGGGATCGGCGGTCCACTCGGCCGCATCGGCGAGCACGACGTCCGTGTGCGACAGAAATAGAAGCGTCGGCCCGTCACTGCGGCCGGGGATACGGGCGACGAGATTCGCCCGCTCGGGAATCCGTGCATACAGCTCGACCTCCGCGCCGCTGTCCTCGAGATAGGCCTGGAGGACCTCAGCCGCAGCGGTCTCGTTGCCGGGCGGGTTCGTCGTATCGATGCGAATGAGCTCCTGCAGGAGCTCCGTGACCTCGTCCCGCAGCGACACCGTGGCCATCGGCTACGCCTCCTCTTCCTTTGCACGTGCGGTCAGCTGGTTGCGTGCGCGCCAGAGCGCCGGGAAGAAGTTGTGGTGGATCATCTTCCCGAGCACCTCGACCGGGGTCCCCTGCGTGCCCACGACCTGGTCGCCGATGATTCGCGCGACGACCTTGTAGTGCCGAATGCGCCACATGGTGATGCGCTCGTCCCACTCAATGAGCGCCTCTGCCAGCTGGTAGAGCTCCTCGTGGTCGCGGCCCTGCACGTAGACCTCGACGAGATCGAGCCCGGCCTCCGAAACAGCGGATTCGAAGGCCTCGCCGAGAGGCGGTGTGACCCGGCGCACCTCCCGGAACCCGGGGGAGTCGAAGCCGCTTCCGTGACCCAGGACCTCGCGGACGGTCTGGTACTCCCAGGGCGACATCTGCTCGAGCATGTCGAGCTGCCGCGTGATGAACTGCAGGCAGAGCGCGGCGCGGCGAAGCAGCCGAAGCGCGGCGGCAAGCTCGCCTGCGCGCAGATGTTCCGTCGCGCGCGCGACCTCCGACGTCCCGAGCTTGAGCCAGAGCTCCGAGGACTGGTGCACGGTCTGGAACAGGAGCTCGTCGGGGTGCGCGCGCTCTTCTGCCGTCTTCTGCAGCGCCAGCAGCTCGTCCGTACGCAGGTAGCGCTCGTAGTCCGACGCGCCCTTGCCGGGCAGGATCGGTTCGGAGAAGTCCTCGTGAGTCTCAGTCGCCACTGGGCCTTCGCGGAGCATACTTCCCTGCAATGAGCGACCTCTTCTCAGACGCAGCGGAGCAGCGGTTGCCGGCGGTCGCCCCGCTCGCGCTTCGGATGCGCCCGCAGTCGCTCGAGGAGTTCGTCGGCCAGCAGCACGTCCTCGGCCCGGGCTCGGCGCTCCGCCTCGCGATTGAGGAGGACCGGGTTCGCTCGGCGATCTTCTACGGGCCGCCGGGCACCGGCAAGACAACCCTCGCCCGCATCGTGGCGCGGGCCACCGGCGCCGAGTTCGAAGAGCTGTCCGCAGTCTCGGCGACCGTCGCCCAGGTGCGCGGTGTCCTTGCCGGCGCGCGCGAGCGGCTCGGGGCAACGGGCCGGCGCACGATCCTGTTTCTCGACGAGATCCACCGCTTCAACAAGGCGCAGCAGGATGCACTCCTCCCCGGGGTCGAGGAGGGCGTGATCACGCTCATCGGCGCGACGACGGAGAACCCATACATGGAGGTCAACTCCGCGCTGCTCTCCCGCGCGCAGGTCTACGAGCTCGAGTCGCTCTCGATCGAAGACCTCGAGACGGTGGCGCGGCGCGGAGCCGCGGAGCTCGACGCCGAGATCCCTGACGACCTGCTCCGTCTGATCGCGACACGCGCGGGCGGCGACGCACGCTCCGTTCACAACATCGTCGAGCTCGCTGTGCAGACTGCGCAAGCTGCAGGCGAACCGCTCGTGGAGACGCACGTCGACGACGCGGCGCGCAAGCGGCCGCTCGTGTACGACAAAGCGGCCGACGCGCACTACGACTTCATCTCGGCGTTCATCAAGTCGATGCGCGGGTCAGACCCCGATGCGAGCGTCTACTACCTCGCGGCGATGCTCGAGAGCGGCGAGGACGCGCGGTACATCGCGCGGCGCATGATCGTGCTCGCGTCCGAGGACATCGGCAATGCCGATCCGCGCGCGCTCGTGGTTGCGGTCGCGGCGGCGCAGGCCGTCGAGCATGTCGGGTTGCCCGAGGCGCGCCTGAACCTCTCGCAGGCGGCGATCTACCTGGCGCTCGCCCCGAAGTCGAACGCGAGCTACGAGGCGATCAAGCGCGCAACGCGGGACGTCCAGGAGCGCGGGAACATCCGGCCGCCGAAGTCCCTGCGCGACGGGAGCTTCTACGGGCGAAAGCTCGGACACGGCGAGGGGTACGTCTACCCGCACTCCGATCCGGCCGGCTTCGAGGTCGACTATCTCCCGGACGAGCTCAAGGGGACGACGTACTACGAGCCGTCCGGCAACGGCGAGGAGTCGAAGGACTCGGACTAGTCGGAGCCGCGGCGGATCCGCTGCGCCGCGAACGTGCCGAAATCGCTGCCGACGCGTTCCCAGGCCTGCGCGGCACGCTCGACGTCGTACTCGACCCGGCGGAACACAAACTCACCGTCGTCGTCGCGCAATGCGTAGGCAGCCCGTACGTCACCGTCGAGCGGCATGCCTGCGCTGCCGGGATTGAGCAACGTCGTGCCGTTCGACCCAGGCCGCCGAAACTGCAGGTGGCTGTGACCGAAGACGACGGTGCGGTCGCGAACGCCGTTCAGCATCCGCTCGTCGTCGTCCCCGGGCTCCGGTGGGAAGCTCTCGACGTCGGAGAGCGGCGAGCCGTGGACATAGAGAGCGCCGTCCAGCTCCTTCGCGGACTGAAGTGAATACAACCAACCCTCGTCGGTACCGAGGCCGGAGTCCTGCTGCTCGAGCGACTCCATCACCTCCGGACGGTCGAGCGGCGGCTCCCGCAGCCAGCGCTCGCCGTTGCCGCGGATCCACGTGGTGTTCGGCAGTCCGCGCAGGCGCTCGATCGTCTCGCCCGGCCACGGCGACCAGGAGGCAAAGTCGCCGCCGAGGAGATAGCCGTCGGCGCCGGCAGCCTCCGCATCCTTCAGCACCTCGTCGAGTGCGACCAGGTTCCCGTGGATGTCGTAAAGGACGGCGAGCACGCGTGACTAGGCTGCCACAGATGGAGCTGAACCTGCACGCGTGGGGTGACGTGACTGCACCGCCAGTCGTCTTCCTTCACGGCCTCAACGCACACGGCCGCCGCTTTCGCAGGCTCGCCGAGGAGCGGCTCGCCGATCGCTTCCATGTTCTCGCCCCCGATCTCCGCGGACATGCCGGCTCCGGTTGGGAACCACCGTGGACGATCGCGACGCACGCGCACGACGTGATCGAGACCCTCGATGCGTACGGCGTCCGGAATGCGACCTGGGTCGGCCATTCGTACGGCGGCCGTCTGCTGCTCGAGCTCGCCGCCCTCGTCCCGGAGCGAGTCGAGCGTGCAGCGTTGCTCGACCCTGCAATCCAGCTCCTGCCTCACGTCGGCTACGACTTTGCGGAGCTCGAGCGTGCCGATCAATCCTTCGCATCACCCGAGGAAGCGATCACCACCCGCCTCGACACGGGCGCTCGGACGCCGCGCGAGTTCCTCGAGGAGGAGATGCGGGAGCATCTCGTGCACCACCCCGATGGGCGCTTTCGGATGCGCTATTGCCGAAGCACAGTCGTCACGATGTACGGGGAGCTCTGCACACCACCGCCTCCGGCCGAGAGCCTGCGCGTGCCGACGCTGCTGCTGCACGCCGGCGAGTTCGGGCTCGTGCGCGAAGAACAGGTCGATGCGTACCGGCTCGCGCTCGGCGCGCGAATCAAGATCGTCGAGGTGCCCGGCGGGCACATGGTCTACTGGGACGCGTACGAAGAGACTGCTGACGCGCTCGAGCGCTTTCTCGACGCCGGCTGACTCAGAGAATTCGCGCCCCGAGCGCCGAGGCCACGAGCTCGACGGCGAGCTGCGCCGTCTCGTTCTCCCGGTCGAGGATCGGGTTCACCTCGACGACGTCGAGCGACGACGCGAGCCCTGACTCCGCGATCAGCTCCATCGCGAGGTGCGCTTCGCGATACGACAGACCGCCGCGCACCGGCGTGCCGACGCCCGGCGCCACCTCGGGATCCATCGCATCCATGTCGAGGCTTACATGGACGAAGCCCGGACCGGCGACGTGCGTCAGCGACTCCCGGATCGCGCGCTCGATGCCCAAACGGTCGACGTCGCTCATCGTGAACACCTTCGCGTCGAGCTCGCGGAGAACTTCCCGCTCGCCGTCGTCCAGCGAGCGAACGCCGACCAGAGCGACGCGGCCGGGCGACACCGCGGGCAACCCCCAGCCGTCCCCGCGGAACCGGTCTCCGGCCAGGCCGAGCACGGCGGCGAGCACCATGCCGTGCACGTTTCCGCTCGGGCTCGTGTCGGGACTGTTCAGATCGCCGTGCGCATCGATCCAGATCGTTCCGCCCGGTCCGTGCACCTCGGCGAGGCCCGCCAGCGTGCCAAGGGCTACCGAGTGGTCCCCACCGAGCACGACCGGCACAGAGTCTTCGCGCGCGGCCCTGGCGACGAGCGTCGCGATCCGCCGCGACGTGTCCTTGATCTGGGGCAGAAACCGAGCCTGCTCGTCGCCTGCAACCGTCGCCTCGGCCACGGCCGTCTCGACGTTTCCGTAATCCACGTATTCGTGCCCGAGCTCGTCGAGGCGCGCATCCAGCCCCGCATAGCGGATCGCCGAGGGGCCCATGTCCACTCCACGGCGGTCCTGGCCGAGGTCGAGGGCAGCCCCGATCACCGAGACTCTGCGACGAAGTGGTTGCGAAGACACGTCGAACAAGGCTAACTTGCGGACCCATGCGAGAGGCCGACGCCGGAGGCACGATTCGGGTTCTCCTCGCGGACGACGAGCAGCCTTTCCTCGATGCCCTCTCGCCGCTGATCGAGCGGCAGCCGCAACTTGCCGTGGTCGGCACCGCACTCGACGGCCTCGCGGCGATCGAGCTCGCGGACGAATTGGGCCCGGACGCGGTCGTCATCGACCTGCACATGCCGCGCCTCGATGGAGTCTCCGCCGTCGCCCGGCTGAGGCGCGACCACCCGAGCATGTGTGTGATCGCCCTCACCGGCGACAAAGAGCCCGCTCTCCACACCGCGGTGACCGAGGCCGGCGCCGACGCCGTGCTGATGAAGGGCGAGTTCGTCGACGTCCTGGTCGCCCGTCTAGCCGCCGCCCGAGCCCCGCTCTAGCTCCCCGCTAAAAGCTCCCGGCTAAACTGTCGCCCGCCCGGGGCGAGGTAGCTCAGTTGGTAGAGCACACGGCTGAAAACCGTGGTGTCGCCGGTTCGATTCCGGCCCTCGCCACTTTTCGCAGCAAAGTCCGGGCGGCGCTTTCGCGCCGCCCATGATGACTTTGCTGCGCTCGGTTTCGATCCACGCCGATGTGGCCGACGCCGGCAAAGCCGCCGTCGGCGGCGGATTCAGAGGGGGTCCACTACTCGATATCGAGTAGCGCGAGAACGCCGGCGACGACGGCGACATACAGGAGCAACCCGACAACGGTGACCGCGGAGTCGGGATCGCGCTCGCTGGTCGCCGCGTCCTTCGCCAGCGGCGGTAGGACCCGGAGCAGGATCGGGACGAGCGACAGCGCGAGCCCGATGGTGACAGCCACCGCCGCCCACTTTGGCCCCTCGTCGGCCATCGCCCACAACGACCCGAACACCGTCGCTCCCAGGACGAGAGCGAGGCCAACCCGAAGCCGCGCGTCGGGAAGGGGGTCGCCCTTGCGCCGAGCTGTGTTCGACTCGAAGAAGCGCATCTGCCACAAGAGGGCGCCGCTGACGGCCAACTCGATCGCGATGACCGACTGGAAGTACTGAACGGGTACGTCCCTGGCTGCCCAACTTTCCGTCATGACAAGCCGCACCGTCAAGCTCTCCCCGGTATCCGCATGCGGCAGTGAGCCCGGCCGCCAAGTCCGTCCGGGCGCTCGCGAACCTGACGTTCGCGCGCCGCTAGCCCTCTCGTAGGGAATTCCCCACTTTCACGCCGCGGGGGCGCGTCCTAGCATCGACGCCATGAAGACAACTCGCGCAGCAATCCTCGTTCTCGCCGTCACGGCAATACTCGTCCTCGCGTCGACCGCCGACCCCGCGACGGCCGCCAACAAGGTCTGCCCGACACTCACCGGGCACACGTGGCACTCCGGCGGCAAGTCCGGGAGCAAGTACAAGTGGGAGGTCATCGGCACCGCCTTCACGTGCGGGAACGCGAAGCACTGGGTGCTGAGGCTCCTCGCCGAGCACGTCCGCGGCACCGGCCGCGTGCCTCTGCACGGCGGGCCCACCGGCTACCACTGCGTCGCCAGCCTGCTCGACGCAAAGGGCTACCCGTACTGGGGCATGTGCTACCAGGGCACGGTCGCCTTCCCGAAGAACGGATTCTCGTGGTTCCCCGCGTGATCCTCGTCGCCGGGGCGGTGGCCACAGCTACCGCTGCCGGCTTCGTCACGGCGAACTCGCCCGCAGCCACACAGGCGTGCCGGCTCACGAGCGTCGGCAAGCTCCACGGCCACGTATCGTTGACGCTCAACGAGTCGGCGACCGGCGTCATTCCGGACACGCAGCACAGCATCACCGTCTCGCTTTCGCGTAAAGCGACGAACGTCAGCGTCCACCTGGCGAAGCAGCGCTCGAGGGTGCCGGGCTACTACGTCTTCCTCGGAGGCTCGAGCGGCGGGTCGTTCGCCGTCGACGACACGTATGCCGGCGAAGAAACGTCGGGAACGCTCACTGCGAACGGTGGCCCAGTGCGGTCGCTGACCGCCGGCCTCGCCGGGCACCCCAACACCTGCCTCTACCAGCTAGCGGTCTCGTTCTGGACGCGAGCGACCTTCAGCGGGACCCTGGACGGGTCGCGGTACTCGACCGCCATCACCGACAGCCTCCTGACGCGGAGCCGCAAGGCGCCTTCATCGGGGAAGCTCGTCGGCAGCGCGCTCGTGCCGGTCGACGCGGACGGCTGCGGGATCGATTACGGGACGGCCGGCTGCGTCGGCTACTCCGGCGGCTGGTCGAACGACTTCACGATGTTCAAACGGTGCGGCACGACCTCGGCGGGGACGTGCCCGTCGAACGAGGACACCGACTTCGGCGAAGCGACGATCAGCTGGAGTCTCGCGCCGGGCTAGCTCGGCGAGTTGTTCTGGTTCGACCGGAGGAAGTTGTCCGGAGCCCAGGATGGGTACCAAACCGCGTATTCCGGAGCAAGGGGCCGCTCGGCTCCGAGGCTCAAGCGCGCGAAGTCTCTAAAGGATTCGTTAAGACTGCGACTGGGGGCCGGGGGGTCTGGTACACCTCTGCCCCGTGAGGGTCGCTCGTCTCCTGGTGCTGGCCTGCCTGGTCGGCGGGCTTGCCGCATCGGTGCCGTCTCTGGGGCTCTCGGGCTCGACAGTCCGCCCCGATTCGGTTCAGCAGGCCTGCGGGCGGACCGAGTTCCTCAGCGGCCTCGAGGCCGTCTTCGGTCGCAGGAAGACCCATCAGCAAGCCCTGACGCTCCGCACCCAGGTGACTGCCCGTGGATTCGTCAACGCGAACGTGATCCAGGGCTGTGACGGCTTCCGGGTCGTCGTCCGTGGGATCGACACCTTCGACGTTGGCGTCGACCTTCAGAGCGAGGCGAGGCGCGAGGGATTCCCCGTCACGCTCGAGTGCATCCAGGCGAAGACGGTCGGCCGCTGGGACGGGGTCCTCGGCCACGGTCGCGATCGCGCCTCTGCGACTGCGATCGCCACACGCGCCGCTTCGGTCGGATTCCCTGGGGCGAAGCTCCGCAACGATCCTTGCGGTGGCTTCGAGGTCTACGTGGCCGGGTTCGCCGACCAGGCCGAGGCTTCGAGCTGGGCCGAGGCGGCACGCTCACGCGGCTTTCCGCAGGCCGCCGCCGAGCTGAGCTAGTCCGGCTCGCCCACAAAAGAAAGGCCGTCCGGACCGGTGATACCGCGCCGCGAACGACCTTGTGCGCCCGAGCTTACGCCGGTGCTGCCTTGCGGGCAAGAACCGCTGTGCCCTCGCCCGCCGCGAACTCCGCAAAGTCCATGAATCCACGTCGTTCCAGCTCAGCTCGCAGCCGCTCGGCGGGGACGTAGATCGGCGTTCCGGCTCCGAGCGAGAAGGCGAAAAGCACCTGGCCGCCGGGCTCGAGCACACGAACGAGCTCGTCGAAGAACGGAATCATGTTCGCGTGAGCCACCAGTCCGAACGAGTCGTTCGGAAACGGAAGCGCGGACGCGTCGGCCGCCACGAAACGCACGCGTGAACGCAAGTCGTCGGGAGTCTTTCGCTCCGCCTCTGCCAGCATCGCGGTCGCGAGATCCACTCCGACCACCTCCGCGTCAGGGAACCGCCTTGCGATTGCAAAGACACCCTGCCCGGTGCCGGTACCGAGATCGAGCGCCCGGACCGGCTGAGGATCGATCGCTTCGAGCGCAACCTCGTAGGACGCGAGATGGTCTGCTGCGCGCATCGTGTCCCAACTGGGGGCGATCGCATCGAACTGCTTGCGCATCAGCGGGCGGAACAAGCCCCAGAGACGCGGGCTGCGCATGACGGCCTTCGTCGCGAGCCGCGCGAACTTCTGACCGAGCACGCGCCTGTTCACGACGTGCCGAGCCGGATGCGAATGTCCCGGCCCTCCGAGATTCCGAACATCGCGGCTGCATTTCCGCCGTTGATGGCGATCGAGATGTTCCGATACGCGTCCTCGTAGAGGATGATGTCGCCGGGTCGTGCGTCCGCGAATGTACGGGCCGCGACGGCGTAGTAGCGCTCGTGGCCGATCTGCAGCTCGACCCTCGTGCCCGGCACGATGCCCGCCTCGTCGAAGTGCGAGCGGTCGAGATTGAGCCCGATGTTTCCGAACCGGTCGATGGAGAGCACCGTGCAGTGAATTCGCGTCGCGCCGACCTCGGGCTGGGGAATGTCGAGCCTGGCGAGTGCATCCGGATCGATGGGCGGGCCCAGCTCGGGGAGCGGCACGCCGAGCGCGAGGTGAGCCGCCGCGGGCGAGAAGAGGTCCCGGCCGTGGAACGTGCGGGAGACGGAGTCGAGCGCGTACTCCGGGTTACCGAGCTCGTGCGCCTCGGCGATCCCGCCGAGCTTTTCGGCCGCGAGTATGAGCAGCCCGTTGTCGGGCCCGACATGGACGCGGCCGCTCACGTCACGAAGCGCTAGCGCGCGTCGCGACCCTCCGACGCCCGGATCGACGACCGCAAGGTGCACCCCTTCCGGCATGAACGGCAACGTGTTCGCAAGGGTGAGCGCGCCCTGCAGCACCCCCTGCGGCGCGATGCCGTGCGTGATGTCGATGATCTCGACCTCGGGCGCGATCCGTTTCATCACGCCGTGACAGGTCCCGACGAAGTCGTCCTGCAGCCCAAAGTCCGTCAGGAACGTGATGAAGCGCGCCAAACCGCGGCGCAGTCTACGAGGCCCGAGACGTCCTGTGTCTTCGCTTCGTCGACGACGTCGAGCCCGGCGGCGCGGGCAGCAGCCGTCGTCTGCGGTCCGATCGTCACAGCCGGGCCGCCTCCGCCGAGCTTCGCCCAGGCCCTCGCTGCCGACGCGGAGGCAAGGAGGACGAGATCGCCCGCGGGCGGCGTGGGGGTCAGCTCGACCGTGTGGTACGCCGCTCGAAAGTCCGCCGGGAGCTCGTCGGCAAGGAGCGTCCGGGCTCCCGCTGCGCCGACGAAGAGCGCGCGCCCGACTGGTCGCGGCAGTTCCGCGACCAGGCTCTCCTGTGAGGCGGACGACGGGACGAAGTCGGCCGCCAGCCCGTGGTCGGAGAGGGCCTCGGCCGTGGCCTCGCCGATCGCGGCGATCCGTGGCAGCTTGCCTGCCCGCCGCCGCGCGAGCTCGACGGCGCCGTTCGCACTCGTGACGATGACCCAGTCGTAGTCGTCGAGGTCGATCGGGCCGTCGTCGATGGGCTCGATCTCGAGCAACGGGCAGAGCACCGGTTCGAAGCCTTCGGCGCGCAACGCGGACACGAGTGGTTCCGCCTGCGCGCGCGGGCGAGTGACGATCACGCGCACGTCAGGAGGAGACGAACGGCATCAGCGCCGCGGCGACTTCGCCGGAATCGGAACCGGTCCGCCGCTCGAGCCAGCTGCCGTCCTCGGCTGCGACGAGGCCGGTCAAACGCTCACCGTCGTGATACGCGGCGACGGGTGCGAGGCAACCGCCCCCGATCACCGCGACGCAGGCCCGTTCCATTTCCACGCGCGTCCGCGTCTCGCCGTGGTCTGCAGCTGCGACCAGGTGCTCCTCGCCGGCGCGCACCTGCAGTGCGAGCGCGCCCTGCCCGGCCTCCGGCAAGAGCTCGTCGGGCTCGAACCGATGACCGATCTCGGCAGCGAGCCCGAGCCGGTCGAGACCGCAGGCCGCGAGCACGATCGCATCCAGTCCGCGCTCCCCGCGCTTGCGCAGACGGGTCTCGACGTTTCCGCGCAGCGGCTCGATCGAGAGCGTCGGCTCGAGCGCGAGCAGCTGCGCGCGCCGGCGAACCGACGCTGTGCCGATCCGCAACCCAGCCCGAACCTCCGACACTCCGCACAGCGCGTCACGGGGATCTTCGCGCTCGAGGTAGGCACCGACGGCCAGCCCGTCGGTGTCGGTCGAGGTCATGTCCTTTGCCGAATGCACTGCGACGTCGATGCGGCCGTCGAGGAGTGCCTCTTCGAGCTCCTTGACGAAGACGCCTCGCGCACCGATCTCGCCGAACGGGCTCCTGCGGTCACGATCACCTGCCGTCGTGATCGGCACGAGCGCGATCTCGATGCCGGGCCCACGCAGTCGCGCTGCCGCGAGCTCGGCCTGCGTGAGCGCGAGCCTACTGCCGCGGGAACCGACGCGGATCAGCACGGCACCAGGTGGGCTTGACCCGCGGCTGACCGCACAGCCGGCGTCTGCGGACGCGCACGAAGGCGGTCGGCGCCTGCACGGGGAGCGGGCGTCCGATCAGGTTCGCCGACTTCAGCGCTCGTCCTCGAGACCAAAGAGGTGACGCACCGCATCAGCATAAATCACGCCGTCGGCTGCTGCGGCTGCCTGTTTCATCCGAATGGTCGGCAGATGCAGGAGTTTGTTCAGAACTGCCGCGGTAACCGACTCGGCCGCGCGGCGCTCGGCGTCGTTCAGCTTCGCGCGGCGAAGCTCGGCGTCGCGAATCTGTTCGGCGCGTGCGCGCAGCGACGTGATCGCAGGGACGACTTCGAGCGACGCCTGCCACGCACGGAATCGGTCCGCCTCGTCGGCGACGATCGTCTCGGCGCGCTCGGCCTCGCGGCGCCGGCCGGCCAGAGTCTCCGCGACCACCGCTTCGAGGTCGTCGATGTCGTAGAGATAGCAACCGTCGAGCTCGTGGATCGTCGGCTCAAGGTCGCGCGGCACGGCCAGGTCGATCAGGAAGAGCGGCCGGCCCTTGCGTGCGGGCAGCGTGCGCTCCACCTGTTCCCGCGTGAGGACCCAGCCCGGCGCGCTCGTCGACGAAAGCACGACATCGGCACGTGCAAGCTCGTCCTCGATGCGCGCGAGCGGCAGGGCCTTGCCGCCGAAGCGTTCCGTGAGCTCCTCTGCGCGCTCGCCGGTGCGGTTGGCGACGAACGCAATCGAGGCGCCCCGCGAGACGAGATTCCGAATCGCGAGCTCACCGGTCTTGCCGGCGCCGATGACGAGAATGCTGCGATCACGCAGATCCCCGAATACCTGCTCTGCGAGGGCGGCCGCGGCCGACGAAACGGACGCAGGGCTCTCGCCGATCGCGGTTTGCGTGCGCGCCTTCCGTCCTGCCTGCAACGCCTGTCGGAAGAGACGGTCGAGCAGCGGTCCCGTCGCACCCCCGTCGTGCGCCGCGCGCACCTGGCCGAGGATCTCTCCTTCGCCCGGGATCATCGAGTCGAGCCCGGCGGCGACGCGGAAGAGGTGGAGTGCGGCCGCATCGCCGCGGAGCCGGTAGAGCGCAGGGCCGAGCTCCGACTCGAGGGCGAGTAGCGCGGCCTCCGCCTTCTCCTCGGCTGCATCGGGTGACTCGTCCGCAAGGTAGAGCTCGGTGCGGTTGCACGTCGACAGGCAGACCGCCTCGCCGTTGTCACCGGCAAGCGTGCGGGCCAGCTCGCCGGCGTGCTTCGGGTCGAGCGCCGCGCGCTCGCGGAGCTCGACGGGAGCCTTGTGATGCGAGATGCCGACGAGAACGATGCTCATGTCGCGAAGTGGGTGACGGGGAGCGCCAGGCGTACCACGGCAACGAGCACGAAGCCGGCGAGGATGAGATACGCCGCGCGGCGGCCGCGCCAACCGGCGAGGTGGCGCAGGGCGAGGTAGGCGCCGTACACCGTCCAGGTGACGATGGTGACGGCCATCAGCGCGTCGAGCCCGCCCCCGTGCTCGCGGAGGCGGACGACGCCGACGGCGATCCCGAGGGTGAGCGCAGGCAGGGCGAAGGCGATCGTGCGCGCCGCGACGTCGTCCAAGCGGGCCAGCGCGGGTGCGTGCAGCCGGAGGATTGAGCTTTCCCGTCGCTTGAGCCGCCGTTCCTGCCACAGGTAGAGCGCAGAGAGGGCGGCAGCGAGTGTGAAGCCCGCGAAGGCCGCGAGGACGAGACCGACGTGCAGGACGAGGAAGACGTTCGAGTAGTGACTCCGGTCGCCGATCCCGGTTCCGCCGCCGATCCTGGCGAGCAGGAACAGCACGACGGCGAGCGGCAGCACTGCGAGGCCGAGTAGCCGGTAGCGCGGCTGGCAGCCCCAGATCAGATATGCGCCGACGACGAGCCAGACGAAGAGGTTCAGCGAGCCGGCCCACGTCGACCAGGGGAAGCCGTCGGCGCGGGCGGCCTGGACTCCGAGGAGCGCAGTCTGGACGAGCCAGCCGATGCGAACGCCCCAGGTCGCGAGCCGGCCACCTGTGCCGGGATGCCGCGCGTCGTTCAGATAGGCGACCGCCGCCTCGCTGTAGGCGAGCAAAGCCGGCCAGAAGAGGAGCTCAGCCAACGGACACCGCCTCGCGCTCCTCCTGGCGATCCCGCGCCAGCTCGGCCAGCTCGGTGAGCTCGCGCTCGAGCCGTTGCAGCTTCAGCGCGATGATCACGACGTAGGCGAGGACGACCGCGAAGATGACGAGGTACGCGGCCGCAACGTATTTCTCCTCGGAGGTCACCGCAGCGCCTCGCGCAGCTCGCGCATCCGAACGTCGATGCGCTTTCCCGCGAGCTCGACGTGGTAGAGCAACGCGGCGAGGGTGAGCAGCGCCGCCCAGGAAACGCAGAACGTGAAGAACTGTGAGCCCGCCATGTTCGGCCCGTGGCGGTCGAATGCGACCGGATGGATGAAGCGTTCCGACAGACGGATCGCGAGGATGCTGACGGGCACGAGCGCAACGCCGAAGAGCGCGTATACCGCGCTGAGATTCGCGCGGCGCGGACCGGCCGGAACGGAGAAGCGGAGCATGAAGTACGCCGAGTAGAAGAGGAACAGGACGAGGAAGAGCACGAGCTGGTCCTCGTGCCATTCCCACCAGTGACCCCAGCGGTAACGCGCCCAGATCGAACCGGTGACGAGCGTGAGCGCACCGAAGATCACGCCCTGGTGGATCGCGACGTAGCTCTCGAGGTCGGCGTCGCCGTCCCGCTTCCACAGAACCCGTAGCGCCTTCCAACCGCCCCAGGCAAAGCAGGCGTACGCCGTCAATGCGATGCCGACGTGGAAGTAGAAGATCTTCTGGTTCAGGCCGTCGGCGTCCACGGGGGCGTAGAAGAAGACGAGCGCGATCGACGAGACGACCAGCGCAAAGGCGAGCAGGGCGAGCGCCGCGAGGCGGTTATTCCGTAACGACGTACTCAAAGGAAGCCCAGCAAATGATCGCAAAGAGCGCGTCGTAGAGGGCGAGGAACCCCACATAGCGCGACGGGTCGTCGGTCACGCTCGCCCCCACACCGCCGACGACGATCGGGATCGCGAGCGGCAGGAAGAGGAGCGGCAGCAGAAGCTCCCGGGCGCGGCTGGCCGCCGCCATGGCCGCGAGGAGCGTCCCCACCGCGGCGATGCCGACGTCCGCGAGGACGATCCCGGCCACCATCGGACCGTCCACGCCGCCGAAGAAGAGGCCGAACGCGGGGAGAGCGACGAGCTCGGCAAGCCCGAGGAAAGCGAGCACCGAAAGGGCCTTGCCGAACCAGATCGCACTGCGATCGCTCGGTGCGAGCACGAGCCCGTCGATGACGCCCTGCTCCCGCTCGGCGGCGAACGCGCGTGAGAGGCCGAGGAGAGCGGTGAAGACGATCGCGACCCAGAGCAATCCTTTGGCGGCGAGCTCGGATGAATCTCCGGGCAGGACGAAGTGGAATATGACGAGCGTCGAGAGGACGAAGAGGAGCATGGCCGGCAGCGTGTCGCGCGCCCGCAGCTCGAGCAGGAGGTCCTTGCGAGCGAGGGCTCCGACGTCGGCGAAGTAGTTCATGCGAGTGCGAGCTTCGAGGAGGCGAGACGTTCGATGCGCGCGGGATCGTGTGTCGCGACGACGAAGGCGGCACTGCTGCGCGCTTCCGCGAGCTCGCGGTCGAGCAAGCCGGCACCCTCTTCGTCGAGACCGCTGTACGGCTCGTCGAGGACGAGCAGGTCGGGACCGTGCAGCAGCGCACGGCAGAGAGCGAGGCGCTGCAGCATCCCGCGCGAGTACGAGTCCGCGCGGTCGTGCCGTGCGTCCCAGAGCCCGAAGCGCTCGAGCAGCATCCCGGTGCGCTCACGGCGCTCGGCGACGCGATAGAGCCGGCCGTAGAGGTCGAGGTTCTCGAGCGCGGTGAGCTCACGGTAGACAAGCGGCTCGTGCCCGATGTACCCGATGCGGCCGCGTTCGAAGGGAACGTGCAACTCCCCGGCGGTAGGCACCGCGAGCCCAGCGCAGAGCCGAAGCAGTGTGGTCTTGCCGGACCCATTGGGCCCAGTGACGAGCAAGAACCCGTCACGTGCCACCTCGAAGCCGACGCCACGCAGAACGCGCTTGTCGCCGTACCGCTTCTCAAGCCCCCGAGCCCGAATCACGAAGCCACTGTAGTCGCGCCGGGGTCGCGGGCCCTGAACTGGCGGCCATGGCCGACTGAGCCCCGTCGGGGACTGTCCCCGACATGTCCGGCGCAGACGTGGCTCGGACTGGCTCCTCCGGGCATGGAGTTCGCGCCGAGAGTGGGACTCTTGCGCCACAGTCGACCTTCCCGGACAGGGAGACGGGCCGACGTGCGCCTAGGTTGCGCGGAATGCCACGCGTTCCTCGCTCGGTCTTGCCCGACGGGCTCTTTCATGTCGCCACACGCGGCGTGGCGAAGATGGCGATCTACCTCGACGACAACGACCGCCGGAACTTCCTCGGGCTGCTTGCCCTCGCCGTGCAGGCATTCGAATGGGAATGCCTCGCCTTCTGCCTGATGACGACGCACTACCACCTGGTGCTCGAGACCACCCGGCAGAACCTCTCCGACGGCATGCAGATGCTGAACGGCGACTACGCGCAAGGGTTCAACGCGAAGTACGAGCGCTGGGGGCACGTGTTCGGCGACCGCTACTGGTCCCGGCCGCTCGCCGACGGAGCAGATCTCGAGCGGATCTGCGAGTACGTGATGGAGAACCCGGTCCGCGCAGGTCTCTGCGGAGACAGCTCGGACTGGCCCTGGAGCGCGTGCCGAGTCGAGCTCGGCTAGGTCGCCGTCTCCGCGAGCACGAACGCGAAGAACACGACGCTGATCAAACCGTTGACCGTGAAGAACGCTGCATTCAGACGACCCAGGTCGCCGGGGCGCACGAGCGAGTGCTCGTACGCGAGCAATGCTGCGACCGCAACGACACCGAGCCAGTACCACCAGCCGAGGTGCAGGCCGAGCCCCACTGCGGCGAGCAGGACGACCGTCAACGCATGCAGCACCCGGGCGCCCCAAAAAGTGCCGTGGACGCCGAAGCGCACGGCAACCGAGTGCAGCCCCTGACCAACGTCGAACTCACGGTCGAACAACGAGTAGAAGAGATCGAACCCGGCGATCCACACCGCAACGGCAGCGCCGAGCGCCCAGGCCTCCCAGGGCAGCCGGCCGGTGATCGCAACCCACGCGCCCATCGGTGCGAGCCCGTCCACCGCGCCGAGCCAGATGTGACTCAGCCACGTGAACCGCTTCAGGTACGGGTAGACCACGAACCCGACGACGGGGATCGGCCACAGCCACCGCACAATCGGGTCGAGCTGGAAACACGACACGAGATAGAGAGCAAAGGCGAGCGCGCAAAAGACGATCACCTGAACACGGGAGAGCTTTCCCGACGGCAGCTCGCGGTCGGCGGTCCGTGGATTCCGCGCATCGATCCGCGCGTCGATCAGGCGGTTCAGGCCCATTGCCAACGAGCGGGCGCCGACCATCGCGAGCGTGATCCACACGAGGTCGTGCGCGGAAGGCACACGGTTCAGGCAGAGCAGTGCGCCGATGTACGCGAACGGCAGCGCGAACACCGTGTGCTCGATCTTGACGAGCGAGGCGAAGCGTCGGGGCAGCGCGACCGTGGCGCTCATGTCTGCCGGTGCTCGGAACGCCCTCCGGCGATCAGCTCGATCGCGTGCGGCAGCGCAGGCTTGATCAGCGCGAACCCGTCGCGGCACCCGCCGGGCGATCCCGGCAGGTTCACGATCAACGCCTGTCCCCGAATGCCGGCTGTACCGCGGCCGAGCAGGCCGTGGGGCGTCTTCCGGATTGCGTCCGCGCGCAACGCTTCGGCGATTCCGGGGACCACCCGGTCCAGAACCGACTGAGTCGCCTCGGGCGTGAAGTCACGCGGCGAGACTCCCGTCCCGCCCGTCGTGAGGATGACGTGCGAGGTAAGCGCGAGCTCTCGAAGAACGGCAGCGATCTGAAAACGAACGTCCGGAACAAGCCGGTGCTCCACCTCGTAGTGCTCCGCCTCGAGCAACTCGACGAGGAGCGCGCCACTCTCGTCCTCCCGTTCGCCCGCCGAGACACCGTCGGAAACCGTGACGACGGCGGCCTTCACAGTGGCTCCTTCGTCTTCTCGACGAGAGCGACTTCCGTCACCGACATGCCGGAGTCGATCGCCTTCGCCATGTCGTACACCGTCAGAGCGGCGACGGACACGGCCGTCAGCGCCTCCATCTCGACGCCCGTCTGCGCCGTCGTCTCGGCGACACCGGTGATCTCGACACCCGCGTCGCCGACCTCCAGCAACACCTCGACGAGAGTGAGCGGCAACGGATGACAGAGCGGGATCAGCTCGCTCGTGCGCTTCGCGGCCATGATCCCGGCCACTTGCGCTGTCGCGAGCGCGTCACCCTTCGGAAGCTCGCGCAGCCGCCGTGCCGTCTCCGGGGCCATCCGCACGGTCGCGCGGGCCACAGCGCGGCGACGTGACATCGGCTTACCACCGACGTCCACCATGTGAACATCCCCCGTTTCGCCGACGTGGCTCAGCTCACTCATCCGGCCGCCGATCCTAACGGCGCGACGGCGCAGCGACTCGATCCAGAGCCGCCAGGAGAGTGTCCGTCCACCGGTTCAGATCGTGCGTGCGCACGTGCTCGCGAATCGCCTCGAGCCGAGCCCGCCGCTCATTCGGGTCCAGCTCGAGCGCCCGGCCGATCGCCGCGGCCTGGCCCTCGACGTCGAACGGGTTGACGGTGAGGGCCCACTCTCCGAGCTCGGCGTGCGCGCCTGCGTTTTCAGACAAGACAACAACACCGTCACGCTGATTCACGAGTGGCGCTTCCTTTGCGACGAGGTTCATGCCGTCGAAGATCGCGTTCACGAGCAGCACGTCGAACTGTTTGTACGCCGCGACGGAGTGCGGGAAGTTGTCCGCGATCTGGAGGTCGATCGGCCGCCAGCCGCTCTGCTGGAAGCGATCGTTGACGCGGCGCGCCTCTCGCTGGATCGCGCCGAGATACTCGGCGTACTCCGGAATGTCCTGTCGCGACGGGTCGAGCAGTGCGAGCATGCCCACGTGGCGATGCGCTTCCGGATGCGCGTCGAGATACAGCTCGAACGCCCGGAAGCCGCGCACGATGTTCTTCGAGGGATCCGTGCGGTCGACTCGCACGACCAGCTTCTCGGGGCGACTCGCGACGAGCTCGCGCTCCTCACTCAGCACGGCGTCGCTCTGCGCCAGCTCGTCGAACTCGACGGGATCCACCGAGATCGGTGCGGTGACCGTCTTCGCAGTGACGTCTTCACCGAGCAGCTCGCGCACGCTGTAGACGAAGTTCCGACGCCAGCGGTCGGTGTGGAAACCGACGACGTCGTTCGCGATCAAGCCTTCGTGGATCGCGCTTCTCATGTCCTTGGGAAGAATGCGCCAGTAGTCAGGCGGCGGCCAGGGAACGTGTACGAAGTGCATGAGTGCCGCGTCCGGCCGGCGCTCCCGCACCAGCCGCGGCGCGAGGTACAGGTGATAGTCGTGGAAGAAGACGGCGGCGTCAGGTGTGCGGGACAGCTCTGCGTCGACCGCGGCCGCGAAGTTCTCGTTGACCGCGGCGTAGCCGTCCTGCCAGGCGCGATGAAACGCAGCGTCGAGCCTCGGTTTGTACGGTAGGTCCCAGAGAGAGTGGTGCACGAACCACAGCATCGGATTGGCGACGACGTTGTAGTACCAGTCGTAAGCCTGAGGATCGTGCGCGACGAGCCGCACGCGGTACGGCGAGCCGTCGCGCGAAGTCTCCTCGAGCGTCTCTCCGGCGGCGATGCGGTCCTCGTCCGTGATCGCGCTCGCGATCCAGGTGACGTCGTGGTACTGCACGAGGCTGCGGAGCGCCGTCACGAGCCCGCCGCCGCCGCGCTTCGCGGTGCGCGTTCCGTCGGGACCGCGTCCATACGACACCGGCCCTCTGTTCGAGACGACGATCAGCTTGCGACGCACGTGACGCTCAAACTGCCGCGACGACTGAAACCTCGGCGCCTGACGTGTCGTTGCCGAGCAGCCGGTTCATCAGGACGAGCCAATCGCGAAGCAAGCGAGGTGTCAGGAAGTGTCGCCGCACGTACTCCTTGCCGCGCAAGGCGCGCTGGCGGGCTTCTTGCGGATCGCGCAGGATGTCGATGCACGCCTGCGCGCACTCGGTCGCCGAGTCGACGAGCCAGCCGGTTTCGCCGTCCTGAATCTGCACGACGATTCCCCCCACACGGCCGGCAACGGTCGGGCGCGTCTTCCAAAGGCTCTCCGTGACGGTCAGCCCGAAGCCCTCCTTGATCGACTTCTGGATGACTGCAGCCGAGTGCACCTGGAAGGCGTTCACCTCCACCGAGCCGACGTTGTTGAGGTTGGAGAGGATGTAGATGTCCGGGTCGCCGCCGGCGTACGCGACGGTCTGGTTGTAGAAGTCCCAGCCTTCCGGGTCGTCGTGCGCCATCGAGCCGACGAGCGCCAGCTGCACGCCGGGGAACTCCTCTTTCACCAGCCGGTACGCGTCGATGACGCCGAGCGGGTCCTTCCAGGGATCGAAGCGGGAGACCTGCGTCAGCAACGGCCGCTCGACGTCGATGCCGAACTGGTCGACGATGTACGCCGCATCCTCGGCCGAGAGGGCCATGTTCTTGGGTGCAAGCGGGTCGATCGCGGGCGGCCAGATGTAACAGGGAGGAAGACCCTCGGCTTTCGGCACGTACTCACGCATGTGGAAGATCGCCGCGTCGTACCGCTTGATCGACGGGAGAATGAAGTCGAACACTTCGCGGTTCGGTGTCGAGAAGTCGATGTGCCCGCGCCAGATCCAGTGCGCACGTGAGTCCGGGAAGTAGTCGATCATCCCGGCGGGCTGGGGGTCGTGGACGATGACGAAGTCGTAGTCGTCCTCGAACTCGGCCGCGTTCAACTCCTGATAGCGGCGGTAGATGTCGCGCTGCTCTTCGGTCAGTCCTTGCGGGTTTCCCTGGAGCGCGTTGTGGATCGTCTTCGTGACGTTCCAGAACTCGTCGCCGCCCTTGATGATCCGCCACTCGGCATCGAGGCCCGCGCTAACCATGAGCGGGACGAGCGTGTAGTTGATCTCCGCCACACCGCCGCCGAACGCGGTGGCCGAAAGATGGACGACCCGCTTGCCCTGGAGCGGCTCCGCAAGGCGGCGGATCTCGTCCATCAGACCACGAGTCGCAATCGTGGCGTAGTCGGCAAGCGACTTATGTCCGGCGTTGACGAGTTGGAGCATGGTCTGGGCGCGCGTTTCGAACGGTCGAACGGTCGCGAGAATACAGCCCGGGCGGGCTAGCTCAAGCCTTTCTCGAAGCGGAGCCTTGATCCTTTGCCCTCGGGCCGCGCGCCGATCTCGACGCGGTCGGCGATCGCCCGGATGATCGCGATGCCGAGCCCGCCCTCGGACAGCTCGTCCGGCGACCCTTCGGCCGCTTCTGGATCGAACCCTTCGCCCTCGTCGATCACCTCGATCACGAGCCTGTCCGGCAGCAACAGGTAGGAGATCTCGACGACGCCCGCGTTCTCCTCTCCGTACGCGTGCCGGACCGAATTGGACGCGGCTTCGGTGAGCGCGAGCTTCAGGTCCGCAAGGAGCTCGTCCGAGAGCTCGCGGAGCCGGCCGATGCCCGTCAGGGCGAGCCGGCCGAGGGTGATGTACTCCGCCCGCGCCGGGATCGTAAGTCGGACGGTCACACCGTCACCGTTGGTCGCGGCTGTCATCGCGTCAGTTTTACCCACTAAAACCTCGTTCAAACTATCCAAGCCTGCGAGCAGCCTGCCAGGAAGACCCGCAGCTCGCTTATGCCCCGCTCCGGCCGGCCCTAACCCGGCGGAAGCAAACGCTCGGCAAGCCTCACGGCCACGTTCTTGCGCTGCCCGTGACGGATGATCGTGAAGACGGCGACGTCCTTCGGTCTGAGCGAATAGGACACGAAGCGCACCACGTCGTCCGCACCCCTGATCGGCGTTCCGTCGATCGCCACGATCACGTCGCCGCCGGTCGTCACCGTACGGTCGAGGACGTCGACCTCCCGGGAACCTCCCTCGAGGCCGGCCTTCGCCCCG
>Ga0193727_1000157_pt1 | contig 23613 bp, 20 predicted proteins | sample H2c2metaG_FD_143051 | JGI IMG/M metagenome (GOLD analysis project Ga0193727, IMG submission 143051) | Soil microbial communities from a riparian zone of the East river system, Colorado, United States - H2c2 | ecosystem: Environmental > Terrestrial > Soil > Riparian zone | place: USA: East River...
AGAAAGCGCCGTTCTCGCGCCGTCGACTGAGGAGCGACCGAAGAAGCAAGTCAATTACGTGACCGTCGATACGATTGAAGGTTTGGCGCGAGCAGTCGGTCGAGCGCGAGAGAGAGGTATCATAGCCCTCGATATCGAAGCGATGATCGACTCTGACAGTCCACAGCTCGTCGATCCACTCCGGTCCTCGATCATCTCGGTCTCGATCGCAGTAGGGGAGGGAGAGGCTTACTACTTCCCGCTTCGCCACCGTGTCTCACGAGGTGGCCAAGGTGAGCTTCTCGTCGATCTCGCGGGAGATCGATCTGCGACAGACGCACCCGAAGATCGCGGTCTCATCAGAGGTGGTGACGAAGTCTTTCCAGAAGTGTCCGCAAAAAAGAAGAAGAGCAACGGGGACTCGACGAGCATCGCGGCCAGGCTACTGCGCCATAACCGCCCTACAGAGGTTCGTAACCTCCCGGCACTGGACTCGCCTGAGATGAAGCCGCTCAAGGATCTTCTCGAAGATCCGTCGGTGCTGAAAACCGCTCAGAATGCAAAGTTCGATCTGCTGGCACTTCGTTGTGCGGGTGTTCGTCTGGCTGGGCTGGATTTCGACACGATGCTGGCGAGCTACGTGCTTGATCCCGGCCGTAGGTCCCACGGCCTCGACGTCCTGGCGCTCGAGTTTCTTGACCACACGATGACTTCCTATGCGGACCTTTGTGGCAAAGGCCGCTCAGCGATTCCATTCGATGAATGCCCCGTAGAAGCCGCTCGAGACTACTCGTGTGAAGACGCGGATATGGCGCTCCGTCTTCGGAAGGTATTCGAGCCCCAACTCGAGTCACACGAATTGACTCGCCTCCTGGATGGCGTCGAGATCCCTCTTGTCAATGTTCTTGCCGAGATGGAATGGACGGGGATTGCAATCGACTTGCCCTGGTTCTCTTCGCTCAAGCAGCGCTTTCAAGCGGATCGGGAGGCCGTAGAGAAGCGAATCTATGAAGAGGCCGGAATAGAGTTCAACATCAACTCCAATCTTCAGCTACGCGAGATTCTTTTCGAGAAACTGAATCTTCCTGTTCTGAAGCGAACAACCACCGGTCCTTCCACTGATGTCAGCGTTCTCACGGAATTAGCCGAGGAAGGCCACGTACTGCCGACTCTTCTGATGGAGTATCGGGAGCTCTCGAAGCTCGAGAACACTTATCTCGATGCCCTGCCACGCCTCGTCAATCCGAAGACGCGACGCCTGCACACTTCCTTCAATCAAACGGTCGCATCCACTGGCCGGCTGTCGTCAAGTGATCCAAATCTTCAGAATATCCCGATTCGACGGGAGCTTGGGCGTGACATTCGGCGTGGATTCATCCCGCGCAAAGGATGGCAGCTCCTGGCGGCGGATTATTCACAGATCGAGCTCCGCCTTCTTGCGCACCTCTCCCATGATCCCGCGTTCGTGGAAGCTTTTCAGGCCGGTGGTGACATTCACCGCCAGACAGCGGCGCTGATATTCGATGTACCACTTGCCGAAGTAACCGGCACAATGCGTAGTAGAGCGAAGACGATCAACTTCGCGACGATTTACGGGCAAGGCCCGCGCGCTCTTTCCCTGCAGCTCGATATCGAACACGCCGAGGCAAAGGAGTTCATAGCTCGTTACTTCGAGCGGTTTCAGGGTGTGAGGAATTATCTGGATGCCATGATCGCATTTGCTCGCGAGAATGGATTCGTTCAAACGATCTTCGGGCGCCGACGTTACATCCCGGAGCTACGCGAGCGGAATTTCAATATCCGCGCATTTGGAGAGAGAACGGCCGCGAATTCACCGATCCAGGGATCAGCAGCGGACCTGATCAAGATCGCGATGATAAGAATCGACGATGGACTCAGAACAAAGGGGCTGGAAAGCAAGATGCTTTTGCAGGTTCACGACGAGCTCGTGTTTGAAGTGATGCCGGACGAGCTGGAGGGCGTTCAGGAACTCGTGAAATACGAAATGGAGCACGCTGCCCAGCTTTCTGTCCCGCTCGTCGTCGATCTCGGTGTCGGAAAGAACTGGCTCGATACAAAGTCCGCCTGAACTAATAGCGGCGGGGATGCCGCTCGAAAGCCGCCCAGTATGCTCCACCAAGCAGGCTCACCAGATAAATCGTGCTCAGCCAGAAGGAGCGAACGAGCGTTCCGAGAATTGTGAGTTGGATGGCGTAGGCAAGCAGCACGAACCCAATTCCAAACATTATCGTCAGCATCGCGGGCTGATCGGCGTCAACACTTCTTTTTACCGCGATTCTTCTGGCGAGTCTCACCGGCAACTGGTGTGTCAGCCGGCCCCACGATGCGGCCAGACCGATCAGCCATTCCTTCAAGCTAGGATTTTCCTTCGTGGTGACAAGCGCTTCAGGCTGAGGTATTGCTGCCTCCTCCGAAACCCTCCGAAGTCGTACCGCGATCTCTTCTGTCAATGCCACATGATCAGCGTTAGGCCAGGAGTCCATCTCGATAGCCTCGCCGATGTTGACGTCGGCAATTGTTCCTGGTACTCCCTTGTTCTCGAATACCAGTCCGACCGGGAGAATCCTCACTCCTGTGATCAAACGCTCATCCCGGGCTTGAAGCGCGAGCCGTGCCATGCCTGACCTAAGTGGCTCGAGGCCAAGCTCATTGTGGCTCTTCCCTTCTGGGAAGATGAGAACGGCTCCCCGTCTCCCGAGAAGGTCCAGAATTTCTCGAAAGGCTTCTGTATTACGAGCGCGATCGACCGGCACTCCGGTTGATTTGCGAGCTTCGTCACTTATCCGGCGAAGGGGCACGACTCCGACAGTTTTGAACAGCAAGGAAACCAAAAGATTGTCGGTTAGCGTTGCCTTGGCGGTCATCGTAATCCGGCGAGGTATGACCCACCCCACAATAAGCGAATCAACCAGCGCGTTCTGGTGGTTTACGGCGATCAGAAGGGGAGAGTCAGCTGGTATGTTGTTTCGACCCGTTACCGGGATGTCGCGGTAAAACCAATGAAGCGCTATTCCGTTCACCCACCTCAATGCGCTGTAGATCATCGGGAAGGTGCCGTTCGGGCAAAGTTGTCGGGAACGCCTCGTAGCATCCAAAGCGCGAGCGCCATACCGATCGCGACCGTCAATACTCCGGCTCGGTAGGCGAATCCAACTCCCATGGAGGGCGTGAGCCCATCCACCGCGAAGGCCCATACGAATGGCCCGACTACCGCTGCAGCTCGGGAAGAAAGAACCATGAGGCTGAAGAAACGCCCTGCCTCGACATCTGGAACCAGACTGAGCAGCAGAGGGCGTTCCGCTGTCGCGACACCTCCGTAGATCAGCCCAATGCAAGCACCTACGATCCAGAAGGCGCCTCTGGTCGGAACGATGATCATCGAGATGAGAAGGAGGATCCAGCAGCCGATCACCCACGACAGTGTTCTCTTGGGTCCAAAACGATCTACCAGTCTTCCGATCGCGTAAGCGCCGATGACAGCAGGAACCGTAAGAATTACGAACAACGTCGCCTCGGATCCCTTAACAAAACCCATCGCGAAAATTGCGTACAGCGCCATGTTGGCGATGATCGTTCCCATCGCGTCCTGATACAAAAAAGATGTCAGGATGAATCTCAACGCACCCGGATATTTTTTCGCCTCGTCCAGAGTGTGTCTGACATCGAGGAACGCTTCACGCCACGCGATGCGTTTCTTTCCGTGGATCACATTGTGATCACGACAGAAAAAAAACAGCGGTAGGGAAAATAGAAAAAAGAGAAGTGCGGTCGGCACGAATGTCGAGACACGGCCGCCGTGCGTTGTGAAAGGGACGGCACTCCTCAGGAAACCAATAACTCGGCTCGGGATGGCTCCAAGTATCGGCATTTGCCCTGTAAAAAAGGGAAAGGTGAGCAAGACGCCAGTGATTGAGCCTACATATCCAAGAGCTGCACCCATTCCCGAAAGTCGGCCACGATGATCGACAGGAACCAGCTCCGGCATCATTGCGTTGTAGAACGGCTGCGCTCCCTGATAGGCGTAGTTCGCAAGCGTAAAAGCCGCGAGCACCCCGAAGAGAGCGATGCCCGGCGAGACGGGAAGACGAAAGCCGGAGCCTGTTACGCCTTCTCCAATCAGCGGCAAGCCAGTCTGCCCAAGGATGGCCATTACGATCGTGGAGATACACGCGATCAGCGTGAAGCCTACGACCCACGGCTTTCTTCGCTGTGTACCGTCAGAAATTGCGCCGAAGACGGGAATCGATACAACGACAAGAGCCGACGCGATTCCATTCACTACCGCGTACAGTGTGTTCGAGTGTCCAAGATCGGCCACGAGCCACGCGGCAAAGTAAAGCGTGGCAATATTCATTGAGAACACCGTATTTGCGAAATCGTAGAGAGCCCAGCTCACTCGCTCTCTGAACGGTGCAAGCGGCGGATTGAAATCGCCTGCTGGCGTCACCGCGAGAACGAGATCTCCGTTTTCTTCCGGTTTGCTGATTGAACCCATTCTTACCGATTCCATCTATCAGCCTCTGGTTGCGGTCTCACGTGTGTACTCTACACCGATCGGGATATGCGCTCAAATACGTATCGTGACGTAGCAAGCAATACGTACTCTCGACGCTGACGGAAGTCGACGACAAATTATCTTGCATGATGCTTCGCACAGCCTGTCGCATGTTCTCTGTACTGGTCGTTCTCGGTATCTGCGCATGTCGAGACAGCAATCGAGGACAAATCGACTCGACTGGAGCATCACTCCCCCCAGTTTATCCCGGTAGTCCGACCGGAAATACGAATTGGAATGTAGATGCCGGGCCTCTAATGATCGTTTCTGCTGGCGCGGGCGATAGTGTAGCCGTTGTACTTCCGGAGGCAACAGACAGCACGATCGCAGCGCTCCAGGACACCAGCCCACCTCTTTCCGGTCTCACCTTCGATCTTCTAGGTCGAGGTGGAATGGTAGGGTTGCCGGTTGCAGTGCTCTCCCTTCCACGAACGGTCAATAAGAGGCAGGACTGCTACTCATGGCCTCTCGCCAAGCTCAAATCGAATCGTTCGAACTGGAGAGTTGGGTTTACATCCGGCCATGTTCACTCTATTGCTCTTGATTCGATCGAGGCGATGCCAAGTGCTGACTCGGCGGCGCTTGCAGTGGCTTTGGCGCAGACCGCCGCGACGCTGCCGATCACAGCTGATCCTACATTCAAAGGACTTCCGTTCAGAGTTCGCTCCGCATACACATTTCGGCTCGATTCCATCGACGTCGTGATCGCAGATGTGGTTCGAAGTGTGAATGAAGAAGCGAACCCAAGGCTGGAGCATCTGCTCATAGTCGGAGAACGAGCCACAGGTTCGACCGGCAGATATAAGGTTGGCTATTACAACAGGACCGCGGGCGCCGAGGAATCCACGCAAGTGACGGAAATTCTGGCGGCAGTGTTGATTGGCTCGGCAAGACGCCCCGCAGTCGTCGTCAATATCGAATACGACGATGGTGGCAAGCTCGGACTGATCGAGCGCACCAGTCCAGGAGAGTGGCGCACTACCTGGAGAAGCGCATATACGGATTGCTAATCGCCGCTGCAGATGCCAGAGGCGAAACGATCGCTACAGTCCGGTGGGTGCGTTCACGAAGGAAGAGGGAAGGGCGAATTTCTCTCCGAGGTGTTCTGCAAGGGCGCGAACGCCGAGAGTCTCGGTTGCATAATGCCCCGCATAAAGGATTGTCAGGTCGTTCTCCTCGGCGAACACGGCCGTCCAATGCGGTCCTTCACCGACTATGAGAGTGTCGATTTTCATCTCACGTGCTTCTGTGAGAGTTTCAGCCGATACTCCGGCCCCACTGCAGATTGCCCATCGCTTCGTTCGGCGAGTTTTTCCAAAGGGCGTGGTCCGCAGCACACCGTCGTAATTCTTCGCGAAGAGTCGAGCCCGCTCAGCCAACGCGCCAGTCTCGAGGTCACTCTCTCCGCTCACACCGATGGAGATGCCTTCGAATCGAGCGAAAATACCGGTTGGGTCCAGTCCCAACTGTCGTGCAAGCAGCAAGTTATTGCCGAGCGTGGGATGTCGGTCGAGCGGCAGGTGCGATGAATAGACAGCAATATCGTTTTCCAGCAGCAGCCGCAGTCTGTTGTACAACGAACCTGTTAGGTGTTTGGATCCCTCCCAAAACATTCCGTGATGGACTACAAGGAGATTGGCGCTCTTCTCGATAGCGCCCTTTATTGCTCGAGTCGAAAAGTCCACGGCGGCGGCAATACCGGTAATTCCTGAACGATTCTCGAGCTGAAGACCGTTCAGGGCATTGGGGTAATCTGGTGTGATTTTGCTCTGTAGGAGCTCATCCGCGTACCCCGCGATTTCATGGACTGTTGTCATGGAAAGCGGTGCATATTTGTGTGGAGAACCAGGTTGTCCACCCGCCTCCAGTCACGGTAAATGATTACATACCAATGAGTTACAGCCAACGTTAATAACTCTGTTGATTAGTCAGGAACTGCAAGAAGATCGAGCAGTCTCTCGAGATCATCGGCCGAGTAAAAGTGGATTGTCAGCGTTCCCCGATTGCGAGAGCCGACCTTGATGGCAGCGTCAGTTTGAAGAAACCGGCGTAGTCGATCTTCGATTCTCTTTAGCTCCGGCGACTGTCGATCTCTGGCTTTGGGACGTCCCGGTTTTTTCCCGGTTCGTGGGCCAACGAGCTCGCGAAGGCGCTGTTCTATCTCGCGCACGGTCAAACCGTCTTTGACGATTTCGCGAGCCAGGCTTGTGATCTTATCGGAATCCTCGAGGCCGAGTAGGACCTTGGCGTGTCCCATGGTCAGGTGGCCTTCCTGGAGAAGCTTTCGTACGGCCTCTGGGAGCTGGAGGAGTCGAAGCATGTTCGCTATGGTCGTGCGATCCTTTCCGACTGTTTCGGCGATTTGCTGCTGAGTCAGACCGAACTCCCGCGACAACCGGTGGTACCCTTCTCCTTCTTCGATCGGGTTCAGATCAGTTCGTTGGAGGTTTTCGATGAGTGCAAAGGTGAGGACTGTCCGGTCGTCGATTTCCTTTATGATCGCCGGAATCTCTTTCCACCCGAGCTTTGTTGCTGCCCGCAAACGGCGCTCACCGGCGATAAGCTCGAAGCCATCTTTGCCTGGTCGCCGACGTACGGTTATCGGCTGGAGAAGTCCGCTCGCCTTGAGGCTTTCCTGAAGCTCAGCTAGATCATCCGCGTTGAACTCCTGCCGCGGCTGAAACGGGTTTCGGGAAACCTGCGCAATGGGAATGGACTTTAGTGCGCCATCATCACTCGATGCGAGTCCAGTGGCACTCCCGAGGAGTGCCTCCAGACCTCGGCCGAGTCGGCGGGGTGTCTTCTCAGTTGCCACCATTGTCTCCTTGCGCGGTTCGTTCAATCAATTCCTTAGCGACGTTCATGTAGGCCTGTGCGCCGACCGAGGCGACATCATAAAGAATGATCGGCTTCCCAAAGCTGGGTGCCTCGGCCAATCGAACATTTCTAGGGACCACATTCTTGAATACCTTCGGCCCGAAATATTCCCTCGCGTCTTCAGCGACTTGTCTGGAAAGGTTGAGGCGGGAGTCGTACATGGTGAGCAGGACGCCGTCGATCGCGAGCTCTTCGTTGGCGCTGTGCTGAACCCGATGAACGGTATTCAGGAGCTGTGAAAGTCCCTCGAGAGCGTAGTACTCGCACTGAAGTGGGATCAGTAGAGCATCCGCCGCCACCAACATATTGATCGTGATTAGCCCGAGGGACGGAGGACAGTCGATGATGACGTAATCGTACTCGTCACGTAGCGACTTGACCGCTACGCGCATTACATGATCGCGGTCGCTCTTGTCGACGAGTTCCACTTCTGCCGCTGCCAAATCGGGAGTTGCACCGACAACGTCCAGCTTCTCGAACTGGATGGCGGTTTGTCGTGAAGATCCAAGGTCCGAGTTTCCTACCAGAACGTCATAGAGTGAGAGCGGAACGTTTTCACTCCGGAGCCCGACTCCACTTGTAGCGTTGCCTTGGGGATCTGCATCTATGAGCAAGGTGCGTTGTTCTGCAGCAGCCAGGCTCGCGGCGAGATTTACCGCTGTAGTCGTTTTGCCGACGCCGCCCTTCTGATTTGCTATTGCGATTATTCGCGCCACTATAAGCCGGTGAGGGTTCAGCGCCCTAATCTACCCACCGGCGAGAGGGGTTTCCACGTGGAACCAGAATCAAATTGTTCCACGTGGAAATAGGTTATCGCCCGGCAATAAATCTCCAGCGGGTGCTTACCTCAACAGAGAGTGTTTCCTCACCCGGGTTAATCGGTGTATCCGCCTGCGCTACTCCGGCGACGGCACTACGGAGCATCATCATGGGGCGTGGTGGGGGAGGCGAGTAAGCTCCGATATTGATCTCGAGCAAGCCGCCGAGGGATCCATGCGCAGCGAGTGCTGCGGCCTCTGCATCGGCACGAGCCTTTTCAATCGCTGTCGCAATCGCGCTCCTCCGGGCAGCCTCGGTGTTCGATGCATAGAACTGGAGCGACGTGATCATGTTGGCTCCATGGGACAGCGCGGCATCAATGACAGGCCCCACCTGAGTCAGCTTCCGGACGTCGACCAAAATGGTGTTCGTGACGTTGTATGCGACGATCACAGGCTCCTTCCCCTGCTCATATCGCTGCTCTGGGTAGACGTTGTAATTGATCGTGGACAGCTGGTCGTTTCCGAGTCCCAACCCGCGTAGAGCGGTCAGTACGGATTGCTGCTTAGTAGCATTTTCAGCGGCTGCAGCAGCGGCGGTCGTCGCTCGGGTCTGAACGCTCACCTGGATAGTCGCTCTGTCTGGTGAAACCTTTATTTCGCCCCTTCCCGTCACCGAGATTTGGGGGATGGCGTCTATTGTCGCTCTGCTGTCCTGACTATGTGCTGTTACTGGTGCTAATATCACCGCCAGTCCGCACACGAAGCTGATTTTCATACGTAATTCCTTGAGATGAGGTACAAGAAGCGCACGTACATAAGACGTTTGGGCTTGAAAACCCTGCACGCCCCTAGGCTATCGGCAGTGCCGCCGGCTCGAAATCGTGAATCTGGCTGAGGTTCATTCCGATAATCCCTTCTGTCTCACTGCGCATGAACATGTTCGCGAATTTCACTCCCCACACGATTTCATCGGCCTGGTACGAGGATCTCGAATGAACCGTCTGAGAAACTGTTTCGTCTGTCGCGATGAGAAGAACAAGAAGCTCCGCATCGCCATCGACGAGATCCTTTTGCGTCACGCCCCATAAAGGACTTTCCGAATCGATGGGATGGACCACTGTCCAACTCAGTGGGAAAAACACCACACGATTCCGCTCCAGACTCAACTCGTAGAATTTCCGCAGGGTAGATCCACCGCCGGTACGCTCGATCTTGGTGAGAATCGCCTGGACCTGAACGTCAATCAGCTGACTGCGTCTTCCATTGGCGATTCGGAACTCGAGCCCAGTCATACCGCGATATGGAGCGACGATCGCATTCCGGCTGTAGATAATTCTCGACGAAGGCCGGGAGAACCGGGCGAAGATCACCCCCGTTGCAAGCGCGACCCCAACGATGTTAAGTAGCGCCTCGATGGTAACCAGAAGATTCGCTGGAACTCCAACCGGGATGATGTTGCCGTAGCCGATTGTAGCAAACGAGTCGACGCTGAAAAAGAATGCCCGGGAAAAAGGATGTCCCGTGAAACTTCCAACAATCGATTGAAGCGCATCTGGACCGCAGAGGAGAAAAGCAAACGCGAAGAGAGTGTTGACCCCTATGTAGCAGGCGACAATGAAGGCGAGGAACTGCGGCCACGAAATCGTAAGCAGCCAGTGATAAAGGCTTAGGGAAGAGAGCGGGTTGAGTCCATCAAGAACTACATTGAATCCGCCATTCCGATTCAGCAGGCGACGGTGTGTGCCTCTCGCCACCTCGGCGCCGAACCCGAGATCCTTGAATTCTTCTTGCGCTGGCAGAGCAGCCTGCACTGGTTGTCCGGTGAGCGACGGAGTAGTCATTTGGAACGCATCGGTTCGGGCGTGAGTGGGCGTTCGAAAAATGGCCCGGAATATCGGGTAAAGCTACATTCGTTCGATGAATTCCCCGGACACTTCGATCGGCCGTGCCACGATGCTGATCGTCATATCGGCGTTCAGTTTCGGTTCCATTTCTGTCCTCACTGTGCTGACGACGAGTACCGGTATTCCTCTTCTCACAGTAATGGCCTGGCGCTACGTACTCGGGGCAGTGTTCCTCGGAATGGTGGTGCAGACACGGCAGATCGTCACAATCCGGAAACGACGAATCCTCCAGCTTTTGCTGATAGGCGGAGTCGGTCAGGCGCTGATAACCTATCTGAGTCTTCACGCGCTTGAGTACATACCGGTTGGACCACTCGCGTTTCTGTTTTATACCTACCCGGCGTGGGTAGCGATGGTCGCGGCGATTCGAAGAACGGAAAAGCTGACCCCGATTCGGGTGTCTGCCCTGGTGCTGGCGCTCGCGGGCGTGACTATCATGGTCGGAACACCTACTGAAAGGCTCAACCCGATCGGCGTGATACTGGCTCTCGCCTCGGCTTTGCTCTACTCCGGGTATCTGCCCGCCCTCGAGCACCTCCAGGAAGGCATCCCCGCTCTGGTCGCGACCTTTCTGCTGATCGCCGGCGCAGCAATTTCGTTTGTGTTTGCAGCACTCTTTTCTCGTGACATGAGCGTGCCAACTGGCGCAGCCGTCTGGTCGAATATTTTCCTGCTGGCTTTGGTCTCGACCGTGATCGCGTTCTCGGCACTCATCAGAGGTCTGGCGGTGCTCGGGCCGGTAAGAACGGCGATCATCGCCACAGTAGAACCATTTTTTACGGCAATACTTGGGGCAGTGGTGTTAGGCAGTCGGCTTGGCATATCAACCCTGATTGGCGGGATCCTCATCGCCTCAGCGGTGCTGATAATTGAATGGAGCTCGACGCGCTTAACCGTTACAGCGTAGCTGCCAAACGCCGACGTTTCTCGATTTCAATCACGAGGTTTTGCAAATCACTTGGACTCACGCCGGGAATTCGCGACGCCTGGGCGAGTGAGTGAGGCTTGAGATTTCCCAGCTTCTGGCGTGCCTCGAACGACAATGAGCGCATGTCCGCATAATCCAGATCCGAGTCAAGAGCAAAATCCCCCATTCTGCGCATCCGATCAGCCTGCGCTCTCTCACGTTCGAAGTACCCTGCGTATTTGATCTCGAGATCTGCAGTGACGAGCGCTTCGGCGTCGAGGTCGCATCCCGTATCTGTAGCCCTTAATAGCTCGCCGAGTTGAATATCATGCCGTCTCGCGAGTTCGACTATTTTCACCGCGTGCGCGAGCGGAGCGCTATCGGCCGCGAGAAGAATTGGCGCTGCTTTATCAGGGCCTATGCTTGTCGTCTCGGCGAGTCGCAATGCGGTATCCTCATGCTCCAGTCGCCGGTTGATGATCGCGTCCTCCAGCTCCGAGTAAATCCCGAGCTGTTTGCCAATTGCTCCAAGGCGTCTCAGTGCGTTGTCCTGTCTGGCCGTCAGCCGGAATTCCGAGCGGGATGTGAAAAGCCGGTATGGCTCGTCCACCCCACGAGTCACGAGATCGTCGACCAGGACGCCGATGTACGAAGTCTCTCGACCCAATACGATTGGCGGTCGGGATAGAATCGCAAGGCCTGCGTTGAGACCTGCAACAATTCCCTGTCCCGCGGCTTCCTCGTACCCGGTCGTGCCGTTTATCTGGCCGGCGAAATAGAGACCGGGAACAGCCTTGACCTGCAGGGTTGGGTCGAGCTGAGTTGGTGGGTAGTAATCGTACTCGATGGCATAGCCCGCCCGATTCATTCTTACATCGGCCAATCCGCGAATTGACCTCAGGATCTCGAGTTGCACGGGAGCGGGAAGCGAAGTGGACAAGCCATTCACGTAGAGCTCCGACGTGTCGTGTCCCTCGGGCTCCAGAAAGATCTGGTGGCGCTCCGCGTCGGGAAACTTTACGATCTTGTCCTCGACTGAAGGGCAGTAACGCGGGCCGCGGGATTCGATTGCTCCGCCGTACATCGCCGACTTCGAGATGTTCTCCTTGATGATTCGCTTCCCCTCGGCCTCTAGATACGTCGTCCAGCAAGGCATCTGAGCAGGGTGCCGAGTGACAGAGCCGCGAGCGCGCCTGTCATTCCAGAAGTGTGACCACGAATAGTCAAACCGCTCGATCTCGCTCTCTTGAATCTCGAGAGTGGAATAGTCGACAGAGCGGCCATCAATCCGCGGTGGCGTTCCAGTCTTGAACCGAGCGACCGTCAGGCCGGCATATTCCAGCTGTTCGGCTAGATGCGTAGTCGAAGTTTCGCCGGCGCGTCCGCCGGCAAGACGGGTTTCGGTGCCGATGTGAATCCGACCGTGCAGGAAGGTTCCGGTGGTGATCACAACGCACTTTGCGCCAAACCGCCTTCCTTCGAGGGTTTCCACACCGAGAACTTGCTGATCGTTCGGCGCAAGAATGAGACGCGCCACGGTGCCTTGAATAGTTTGGAGTCCTTGCTCGAGCTCGAGGAGTGATCTCACCGCTCGGCGATAGAGTCCGCGATCACATTGCGCGCGCGGAGCCCATACGGCCGGCCCCTTGCTCCGGTTCAGCATCCGAAACTGAATCATCGCGAGATCGGTGGCCTTCGCCATGATCCCACCCAACGCGTCGACCTCGCGGACAACCGTACTTTTTGCGACGCCTCCGATGGCCGGATTGCATGACATCTGGCCGATGGTCTCGAGGGAGCTCGTGATCAAGCCAACGCGCACGCCCAGGCGCGCGGCAGCGACCGCCGCTTCCGTCCCTGCATGGCCAGCGCCTATGACTACGACGTCGAATTCAGTTTCGAAACCCTGCGATTGCGACATACATTAGGAATGAAGAGAGCCTTCGCCCTGCCGTTGGTTTCCATTCCAATCTAATTCATGCCTCTCGAGCTTTCTCACGACCGCGCTGTAATCCTCATCCGTCAAAGCGCGTTCGAGCGTGGCGGGTTGAGTCGTCAAGCCATCGACGAGCGCTACGGCCTTACGGATGACGAATTCCGCGTGGAGGATGGCCTGGTAGCACTCGGACCTTTGCCGTCAGAAGACATGCTCCCCGAGTTAATCGCGGATCTCGAGGAAAGTGGCTTGACCTACTTCGACGATTTCTTCGAGCTAAGCGGCAACTGGCCAGAATGGCTCTCCATCTACGTGCGCGGGTCGAAGGGACGCGTAACCTAGAAACCGGGACCTAGAGACGCCGTTCGACCACCGCCCACTCTTCGACAAACGCCACACCATTTTCGATTCTGTCTATGACGACGTCAGCGCCAGCAACCAGTGGTTTGGTGCCGAGGCCCCGAGCGGGGACTCTGACTTCCTTGCCATGATTCTCGTAGGAGATCTCTCCCGAAGCGGACGCCGCGATGTCACGGGTTACTATCGCGAGTTGACCCTGGATTTCCTCCTCGTCGACTGAAGTCGCCGACATCCCGCGGAAGGCCCATTGGGCTAGCAGGGTGATCATGCCGCTGATGGCGAGCGCCCCAGCGGCGATTGCTATCAGTAAAATGCCCCACACTGGCAGCACCGTGCGCGACGCGAGCGGGTAGCCGGCTGCGCCAAAACCGATGGCAAATGCTGCAACAGCCGGAAGATTGAAAAAGGCTGAGGGCGTCCGTGACCCGCTTCGACGTACACGTTGGACGCCGTTGAGCATTGCGAACACAGCCAGCAACAATCCGCCAATGAGCGCAGCGAGAAATACAACTGGAAGAATCGTCACAGGCTGGGTAAATGGTTTGCGATTGAATCAGAATCCTGTCGTTCTCAGGATCCCAGATATTTCTTGAACCAGACAATCGTCGCCGGCCACGCCGCACGAGCAGCCGCCAGATTGGCTCCATTCATTCCCGTTTGCTGCCGCAGGAATCCGTGACCGGCACCGGGATAGATACTGTAGCTATAGGTGCGGCCAAGGGCACGAAGTGCCGTATCAGCTGGTGCAATGGTGGCGTCGACACGCGCGTCGTTTCCCCCGTACAATCCGAGAACAGGAGCACGGACCGAAGGTAAATCTGCCGCACTGGGAGCAACCCCGTAGTAAACGACCGATGCCCCCAGTCCCGGAGCATGAGCAGCGTGCGCAAAGGAGACACCACCGCCCCAGCAGAAACCGACGATTCCGTACTTTTGCTGGGCAGCTGGCAGCGACATTCCGTACTGACCAATGGCATCAAGCTGTTTTTGAACCCAGGCGGGATCGAGAGTTCTTATCGCGGCGGTTGCCAGCGGTGCGAGGACGCTGTCGGGGCCATCGGGAAGGTTCTTCATCGTCAGAAGGTCGGGCGCGATGGCAATGAAGCCATCGGCGGCGAGCTGGTCAGCAACGCCGCGGACCCAGGACGAAAGTCCGAAGATCTCGTGAACTACGACCACCACCGGAGCCTTGGTGCTACGCTCGGGATAGACAACCCAGACGCGGACACTATCTCCACCACCTGTGTGCACGATGGCATATTCACCGTGGCGGGGGGAGGCACTCAGTCGGGCGAGCGCGCCGGACGCGTCAGCGGGTAATCGAGGGTCATTCGGCGAGGCGACTGCGGCCGTGGTTGGAGCTGGCGCGGCATGATCGGTATGCGCGTCGGTGGTCGGGACCATTTTGCTGGTCGTGCACGCCGCGGCGCCAGCGATCGAAAGGACGAGTCCGAGTCTCTTTGCCACAAATTGAATGCGCATATCACTTAGTCTCCTGTTTGGCTGGTTGCCGAGATTCCGAAGCGCTGTCGAACTGCTCCGCGAAGAATTCTCCAACGCGGTATTCCGCATAATAAAACGGGCGCCATGGCCACGAGCCAGCTATGAAACCGGCGTGACCACCCTTTTCCGCAAACTCAAGGTGAAGGTTCGGGTTCCGACGCGCCACCTCTCGGACTTCGTCGAGAACTTCGGGCGGAAGCATGGGGTCGTCAACTGCGCTCAATAGTAGCGTATTGATCCTAATGCGCTCCAACCATGGCAGCGAGCTCGACTTTCGGTAGTAGTCCTCTGCGTCGAGAAACCCATGCAATGGACCCGTGATCAGGTTGTCGAAATCCTCGAGCGTTCGTAGTCGTGAGATCCTGTTCGCGGGAGCGAGATCGGGAAACCGCTCAGCTTTTTCCTGTGCTTTTCGTCGAAGCGAGCCGATGAAGAATCTCTGATAGAATCGCGAGAATCCCCGATTGATTCGCCGGGAAGAGCGGGAAAGATCGAAGGGGACCGAGATGGCGGCAGCAGCCTTCAATTGAGGGGTAAGGTCTGTGCCTCGTTCGCCGAGCAATTTGAGAAGGACATTGCCGCCAAGGGAAACGCCGGCGATGGCGAGGGGTGATGTCGGATGCTCGTGCGAAATCCGATCCAGAACAAACGCAGCATCCGTCGTCTCGCCGGAATGATAAAAACGGCGAGTGAGATTCGGCTCCGAGCCGCACGACCGAAAAATGAGAAGATCGGCGCCCCAACCGCGCCTGGCCGCCTCGTTGAGCAGCCCTTGCGCGTAATGCGAGCGAATCGTCCCCTCTAGACCATGAAGCAACAATACGCGAGGTGCGCCTCGAGCCGCCTTCACACGATGCACCTCGACGAAATCCTCGTCCGGGGTGTCCCAACGCTCGAGGACAGTCGGGGCGGCAGCCTGTCGCCGGAATAGCTTGCCCCAAAGCGTCTGGAGGTGCCCACCGGGAATCCACCAAGCGGGCGAATAGATTATTTCACGCGCCATCAGCCGCCTCAGCCGGTTGGACCTTCATATTCCTGGAATGTCGGGGTGAGAGTTTGGAAGTACAGATCTTTGGAATCAAAAAGAGCGCTGATACCCGCAAGGCTCTTCGCTTCTTCTCGGAGCGAAGGATCAAAACCCACTTCGTCGACCTCCTGGAACGTCCCGCATCACTTGGTGAGCTTCGTCGATTCGCACAGAAATTTGGCGTGACTGCGCTTCTCGATCGAGACTCGAAGCGCTATGACGAGCTCGGCCTCCGCTACGCGCAACTTTCGGACGAGCGCTGGCTCGAGAAACTCTCCGAAGAGCCCCTGTTGCTCCGTCTTCCTCTCGTCCGAAATGCGAACCAGGTCGTGATCGGGGCGGACGAAGCCACGTGGAAAAGCTGGGTGGGACGGTAGCGGGATCCGTCGCTTGTGGGTACGCGGCTGAGCAAGCGATATTGAACCTTCGCCCCGCGCCTCCCTCAGCGACCCGCTCAAGCCAATTTCACGCACTGTGACCTATCGCGTTCTCGTTACCGATGAGATCGACGCCGAAGGTGTCGCGCTCCTATCGGCCGACCCGCGGATCGTCGTGGATGAAGTGCCGACGCTGCCGAAAGACGAGCTGCTTGCCCGCATCGCCGACTACGATGCGATCGTAGGTCGTAGCGCCACGCGAATCTCCGCCGACGTGCTGGAGAAGGCTCGCAAGCTGAAAGTCGTGGGGCGGGCCGGCGTCGGCGTCGACAACATTGCGCTCGACACGGCGACAGCATTGGGCATCGCCGTCATCAACGCCCCTGCCGGGAACACGATCGCGGTAGTCGAGCTCTTTTTCGGAACGGTCATTTCCCTCTTACGGTACATCCCGCGAGCCGACAGCTCGATGCACGCCGGCAAATGGGAGCGTTCGGCCTTGCTCGGCTCGGAACTGAAGGGTAGAACGCTTGGCATCGTCGGCCTGGGGCGTATCGGAGGGGAAGTTGCGACCCGTGCCCGCGCATTCGGAATGAATGTGGTCGCCTATGATCCCTACATCCCGAAATCCCGCTTCGAGGCTCTACGCGTTCAGGAGCTCAATACGCTCGACGGGCTGCTCGAGCAATCGGAAATCCTCACGGTTCATACTCCTTTGACCGATGAGACCAAGGGGATGATCGGCCGTCGGGAAATTGCCCGACTTCCTCAGAGGTCTATCGTCGTGAATATGGCTCGCGGCGGTATCGTCGATGAGAAGGCGCTCGTGGAGGCGTTGGGCGGCGGCACCCATCTTCTCGGCGCCGTAATCGATGCTTACGAAAAGGAGCCTTTGGCCGCGGACCATCCGCTGCGAAATATTCCGAATGTCCTGCTCACTCCTCATATCGGCGCATCGACTACCGAGGCCCAGCGCAACGTCGCAGTCGACGTTTGTGTAGCCGTGCGTGATGCGCTTTTGAGTGGAGAGTTGTCGCGCTCCATCAATGTCGCCGATGTAGGAGGACAGTGGGCGGATGTCGAACCGGCGCTGACATTCGCGCGGCGGGCAGCGGCTGTAGGGCGAGCAATATTGGCCACCCAGGGGACGCGCGCGGTTCAGCGAATCGATGTCCGTTCCGGCTCGGCGTTCACGGCTGCGAAAAGCGCTCTATTGGCCTCCGCTGCACGTGGGCTTCTGGAAGGTTCCGTCGAACAGGAACGGCTCAATCTCATCAATGCCCGGGCGATCGCCGAAGCCCGCGGGATAGATCTTTCTACAACGGAGACTGCTGTTCAGGACAATCCGTATGCGATTGAAGTCAGGTTGAGCGGCGGCATGCAGGAAATCGCGATTGCCGGAACCGCGCAGCCGGGGGCAGCGGCGCGGTTCACTCGAATCGGCGCCTTCCATGTTGACATCCAACCCCGCGATACGCTGTTGATCCTTACCAACAATGACGTTCCAGGCGTAATCGGCCGAGTGGGAACCCTGCTTGGCGAAGCTGGTGTCAACATCGCGGAATACCATCAGGCTCGCCTGGCACAGGGAGGCCAGGCTCTGGCCGCCGTCTCGGTCGATGGAGACGTCAGCGAAACCATCCGCGAATCGCTGCTCCGGCTTCCCGACGTGTCGTCTGCAGCCGTCGTGTGCTTTCAACCAGGGTGAGTGTCAGCCTAAGCAGCGACAAGAGCGTAAGGGAAGCTTATTCGGCTGACGCCTCTGGCCTTCACCTGATTCCCGACCTGGTGGCTCGGCCAGAGTCAGTCCAGGAAGTCGTCGAGATTTTGCGGCAAGCAACGACCGACCGGAAGGCGGTGACTTGTGCGGGAGCGCAGACGAGCACGACAGGCGCGTCCATCACCGACAACGGCGTGCTTTTGTCCCTGCGCTCGATGGATCGCATTTCAGCTGTCGACGAACATACACGAACGATCAAGGTCGGACCCGGAGCACTGGTCGGGGACATAAAAAGAGCAACGGCGGCGGTTGGTCTTCTCTTCGCGCCTGACCCGACCAGTGAGGAAGAATCCACGATCGGCGGAGCGATTGCCTGCAATGCGTCCGGGGCTCGGACGTTCAAGTACGGTGCAACACGCAGGCACGTGAAAGCATTGAAGGTCGTGATGGCAAATGGCGAGACAGCCGAGTTCCGCAGGAACGATCTCGAAAAGAACACAGTGGGGTACGCCTTCGCCCACGACCCTATCGACTGGTTCATCGGCAGCGAAGGTACGCTCGGAATAGTCGTGGAGGCGGAGCTCGCGTTGTTGCCGCTTCCCCATCACGTCGTTGGGATTGCCATCTTCTTCAAGGTGGAGCAGGAAGCTCTGAAGTTCGTGGTGACGACGCGGGAGAGCCCGACGGTCGCGCCGCGATGCATCGAGTATTTCGACAATCAGGCGATTGAAATTGCGCGTAACGGTGCTCAGGATGGAATGCTGCCGACCGGGGCGATGGCGATGATATACGTTGAAGAAGAGGTCGTCGACGACCTCGAGTCGACACTCGGCAAATGGGGCGAGCTTCTGGAATCGCACGCCAGCGATTTCGACCCGATCGTATTCGATGGTGAATCACGATTGAGAGAAGCTCGAAAACTTCGACATAGCGTGCCGTCGACGATGAACGAGCGTGGCGCAAGCCATCGCCACGCGGGCGGAAGAAAGGTGTCAACGGACTGGGCAGTCCCGTATCATAAGGTCGGCGAAGCTGTTCGAATCGCGCGCGCACTGGCAACCGACCATGGCATCGAGCAGGCGGTGATTTACGGGCATGCCGGCAACGGGCACCCCCATCAGAATTTCATTGCTCGTACTTCGCGAGAGCTTGCTACCATAGAGGGAGTGGTGGAGCAAACCTTGAAGCACGTGCTCGCGCTGGGTGGCACCGTGGCGGCTGAGCACGGGATTGGGAAGATCAAGCGCAGGTGGCTGCCGCTCCAGATGAATGGGCTCCAGATCGCGATGATGACGGCGGTGAAAAGAGAGCTGGACCCTCTCGGGATTCTCGCGCCCGGGAACATCCTTTGAATCGCTTCAATTCCGTCGTCTTCGATGTGGACTCGACGTTGAGTGATATCGAGGGAATAGATTGGCTCGCCGCGTTGCGTGGGCCCGAAGTCAAAGCCTGGAGCGCAGCTCTGACGGAAAGCGCGATGGAAGGGAAACTGCCAATCGAAAACGTCTACGGCGAAAGAATGCGAGCGGTAAAGCCGACGATGGCGGAGCTGCAGCAATTGAGCATGGAATACATCGCTCGTATCGCGCCCGGCGCCCTGAAAACGTTCACCGACATGCGGGCACGTGGGATAAAGATCGTGATGGTAAGCGGCGGATTGCGCGAGTCGATACTGCCCCTCGCCAAGGAGCTAGGGGTCGATGAAGAGAATGTTCATGCGGTGTCCGTATTCTTCGACGACGATGGAGGTTACGCCGGATTCGACGAGCAGTCCCTTTTAACCCAGCAAACCGGAAAACGGACCACTGTGCGTGACATGAGTCTCGAAGGTCCGATACTGGCAGTCGGAGATGGCATGACGGATTCCGAAATCAAACCCGTCGTTGATGCCTTCGCCGCCTTTACCGGATTCACGAGACGTCAACCCGTGATCGAGCGCGCAGATTTCGTGATCGAAAATTTCGACCAACTGAGAGAACTCATACTGGAATGAGCCCTACAAAAACCTTCGGCACCTTCTTTCTGCCAGGACCAACCGAAGTTCGCGAAGAAATCATGGCGGCGATGCTTCAACCGATGATTCCACATCGCGGATCGGAATTCGAGAAGCTGTTTGAGCGGCTTCAGCAGGGGCTTCGTCCCATTTTCAAGACGGAGCGCCCGGTTTATGTCAGCTCATCGTCCGCGACCGGATTGATGGAGGGTGCGATTCGCTGCGCACCTCCGGGACGAATTCTTTGCCTGGTGAACGGAGCGTTCTCGGAGCGATTCGCGCACATCGCGTCGATGTGTGGGCGTGACGTGGATCGCTACGAGGTAGCCTGGGGACAGGTGCACGCGATTCCGCAGCTGGACGAGCGGCTCTCGATGCGAAAGTACTCGGCGATCACCGTGGTTCACTCAGAGACATCGACTGGCGCCTTGAATGATGTACGCGCCGTCTCGGATTGTGCCCATCGTCATGGTATCGTCTGCCTGATCGACAGCGTGAGTGGGCTTGGCGGAGCCGAGCTCCGCTTTGACGAATGGAAACTCGATTATGTCCTGACCGGGTCGCAGAAAGCTCTGGCTCTTCCGCCCGGTCTTTCCTTCGCTGTCGCCTCGACGAGCTTCATCGATCAAGCGAACAATACGCATGGTCGCGGCGTCTATTTCGACCTCGTGGAGCTGGATGCTTATGCTCGGCGAAACCAGACGCCAAGTACGCCCGCGCTCACCCTGCTTTATGCCTTGGAGGCGCAAGCCAAATCGATCGCATCAGAGGGGCTGGAAAATCGATGGCTCCGCCACAAGGCAATGGCCACGCGCACTCAGGAATGGATCACCAAGATCAGCGATGAAACCGGGAAGAAACTGGTCAACATCGCACCTCTCGGATCTCAGTCGCCAACCGTGTCAACCATCAGGCTTCCGGCTGAAGTTCCGGCGGACAATTTCACTTCCGGGGTCGCGAAGCGCGGAATCGTAGTGGGAACTGGCTACGGGAAGCTGAAGAACTCCACGTTCCGGATCGGCCACATGGGTGACCACACCATGGAATCTCTCGAGCGCTGTCTTTCGGCGTGTTCGAGCGTGTTGCGTTCTTGACTCAGGTATCCGTTTCGAATGCCGGTGTCGAGTTCGGCGCGTCAAAGATCTTTAGTGGAATAACATTCACCGTAGGTCGGGGCGACCGCTGGGGAATTCTTGGTCGAAATGGAAGTGGAAAGACAACACTCTTCCGGCTGATCACCGGCACGCATCAACCGACCGAAGGAATTGTCACCCGGCAGCCTGGCCTGCGCTTCGGCCTCCTCGAGCAACACCGGGACTTCGGCGGTGCGAAGACCGTATGGGAGGCCGGCGCCGGTGAATTTGCCGACCTGCTCGCACTGGAGCTCTCCCTTGCCGAGCAGGCACACCAGCTGTCACAGGTAGGTGAGTCAGCGACAGCTCAAATGATGGCGAAGTACGATCGAGACCTCGAGCGATTCGATCGCGAGGGCGGTTACACATTTACTCCGCGTGTGGATGCTGTTCTACAGGGACTCGGTTTCGATGCGGAGAAGGCCCGCACCCAGCCGCTCGAACAGTTAAGTGGCGGGGAGCGCGGGAGACTTGGGTTGGCGAGACAATTGGTAAGCGCCGCCGACGTCCTGTTGCTGGACGAGCCGACGAATCACCTGGATCTGGAAACGACGCGCTGGCTGGAGGACTATCTCCGAAACACGGACAAGACGGTTCTGTTGATCAGCCATGATCGCGCTTTTCTCGCCAACGTCATCGATCACGTGCTTCATCTCGAAGGTGGAAGTGCGGTCGCGTATTCAGGAAACTATGAGTCCTTCGTCGTCCAGAGGGAGGAACGGAGGCTGAGCCAGCGCCGCGCGTACGACAAGCAGCGTAAGGTGATAGCAGACGAAGAAGACTACATCCGGCGCAACATTGCCGGTCAGAATACAAAACAGGCCAAAGGGCGGCGCAAGCGACTCAACAGAGCTCCACGTCTCAGCGCTCCCACCGCGGAGGAAGGAAGCGCGTTGGGCTTGAGGCTCGACGTCTCGGCCCGCGGCGGCGATCAGGTCGCCATAGCACGTGGCGTGACAATCGGGGTTGAAGGAAGAACTCTGATCTCGGACTTCACCGCGACGATCCAGCGTGGCGATGTCGTTGGCTTCGTCGGTCCGAACGGCAGCGGCAAATCAACATTCCTCCGCGCGCTCATGGGCGAGCGCGATGTCTCGACCGGAGAGTTGAGAATTGGGGGATCCGTCGAGCCCAGCTACTACCGTCAGGATATGGCGCAGGTGCCGCTCGACAGAACGCTCTATGACGTCATAAGCGATCTCAGGCCACAGTGGGAACGCCGCATGGTTCAGGGTCATCTTGCCAGGTTCGGCTTTTCGGGCGATGAGGCTCAACGTCGCGCAGACACGCTGTCAGGTGGTGAGCGTGCCCGTGTCGCGCTTGCGATGATGGTGCTCGGCCGAGCGAATTTCCTGTTGCTCGACGAGCCGACCAATCATTTGGACATCGAATCGGTGGAAGCACTTGAGGATGCGCTCGCGGAGTACGAGGGAACGATCCTCCTGGTGAGCCACGACCGCGCAATGCTGGAAGCACTGACGTCGCGGGTCTGGATTCTTCACGAGCGCCACGTCACCGATTTCCCCGGATCCTTCACCGAATGGGAGGAGCAGAGCCGGGAGCGCGAGCATGCGGCTGCAGTCACCGCGGCAGAGCAGGAGTCATTGCGGCGGGTCAAGGAGCACAAGACGACCAAACGCCGCGAAACACAGGGCGTCGAGAACCGTATTGCGCTTCGCGAGATGCGCCAGCGAGTCGAGGACTCGGAGAAAGAGGTTGCTGCCCTCGAGAAAAAAGTCGTCGAGCTAACGGCACTGCTCGAGAATCCGGAGCTCTATACCACCCGCGAGGGAACGGACAAATCGCTGCGCGCCGGGAAGCAGCTCGACGAAGCACGGCGCAAGCTCGACACCGCGATTGAAAAGTGGACCAAAGTGACGGAACAGGCGGAGCAACTCTCAGCGACCTGATTGGTCCCGGTCGCCGGGAAAAATCGATCAGAACTCGCCGATAAATCCGATCTCGACTTTGAGATTCTGGTCGAACCGTTCCCGTACCTTGTCCTGCGCGAGCTGGATGAGCTCTCGGACGTCCTTTGCCTTGGCCTTGCCGAGATTGACCATGATATTCGCGTGGATATGGGAAATCTGGGCATCGCCGATGCGGAATCCCTTCAGTCCTACCTGATCGATCAGACGGCCTGCTCCGACCCCTTCGATCTTCTGAAAGATCGAACCGGCGCTGGGATGATACTCTAGCCAGGGATGCTTGCCGCCACGCCAACTCAGATTCTCCTGCATGATTCGATGCATGACCGCCTTGTCTCCACGTTCGAGCTGGAAGGTCACGGCCAATGCGATGTCCCGCTGCTTGTGCAGTGTGCTCGTGTCGTAGCCGAACTGCATGTACTCCCTGTCCACCGTCTTCCGCTTTCCGTCGAAGGTCAGCAACTCGGCCGTCTCAAAGACCTCGGCGATGAACATCGTTCTCTCGCGCTCGGGGGCAGGTGAGAGAAAATGCAGATTCTGCCAGACGGCGCCCCCAACGGTGCTCGGTATTCCAACGTAGTGCTCAAGGCCTGACAATTCCCGCTCGACAGCCAGGGGTATCAGTTTTGCCA